>Ga0114951_10004281_pt1 | contig 14049 bp, 20 predicted proteins | sample AM7aDNAmetaG_FD_88677 | JGI IMG/M metagenome (GOLD analysis project Ga0114951, IMG submission 88677) | Freshwater microbial communities from Finland to study Microbial Dark Matter (Phase II) - AM7a DNA metaG | ecosystem: Environmental > Aquatic > Freshwater > Lake | place: Finland: Lake Alinen...
CATATTTTGTTGGAAACTTTTTAGTACCAAAACATTTTTTACATATTTTAAAATCTGGTTCTTCACATGTAATTAAAGATCTGATGTAAATTTTATTATTAATAAATCTTATAGCTTCAGGAAGAGTTAAAACTCTCCATTCAGTTATAGTACTTTGAGGATCTCTATAATATTTACCAACTAAAGTTTGAGCGTGTTTTTGATTAATTACAATAATATCTAAATAATTTTCAGTTCCACAATCTTCAGACTCGAGCTCCATCATAGACAATCCCATAACAATTGTGCGTTCCAAAACATTTATGTTAATCTAGAATCGCTACTTTCTAGACTTCTTCCGAAGAAGAACCCCATGTTACCATGGGGATCAGACTATATCATCATCCATTTCTAAGGATGTCTCGCGCTTCCACTCGCTTGAGTGTACTCCCTTTCGGGATAGTCGTTGCACCTTCAGTAAATCTTGTTAGCGGCAAGATTTAAAGCTTGGCTCAGGATTGTCCTATCTCTAGGAGTTTCCCTGAATTCACGAGATTTAAACTGGGCAATTTTTACCCACTGTCTGGCGTCCATCTTGCTTTATCACGAATGCTCTTTCTTGTACCTGGAGCAACTATAAAAAATTCTTCCTCTGTTAATCCTTCCAATAAACTTGTCTTAATTGGAATTGGAGTAATATTATTATTAGTATCAGCACTAAAACCAATACTTATACAAGATCTTGCCAATTGCAATTTAGAAAAACGAGAACCAGACTTATATAATTTATATAAATTTGATTCCTTATCAAAATTTTCTAAACATCTTTCAACAAGAGCTTCATTTAAATAATATCCCAACATAATATTGTTGTTTGGTAATTGTTTAAGCATTCTACTAGTTTCATCATCTTTAAGTTCAACCATTTCAAGTACATCTAAACTTGGTGAATGTTTTGTAACAGATATAAAGTAAAATAATTTCTTTTCTAATTCTGTTAATGTATCATAATATTTTTTATTATCTTTTTCGTTTTCATAAATCAATCTACTAATTTCATTTGAATGTTCTTTTTTCATACTTTTATTAATTATTATTCTATCAAATCCACACCATTTATTGAATAAACATATTCCATAAGAGTATAAATTATTTTTAAATTTAATAGCTTCATATAATTGATTATTCCATAAATCAATAGATTCTGGAAGATCTTTTAAATCATCTATTTCTGCTATAATATTTTCTTTATTAAATTCTGTTTTTGTCATTACAAATGCACTATATAATGCTTCATATCTCACAGTTGAAAGAAAGTTGGAATTTTGATCATAGTTAATTGTGTTCATCCAATATGCTTTCTGTTCAACTTCTTTTAAAGCATCTATATCATGTACAATGTATAGAGCTACTGTGTCGCCATCAAAGTCAGCATTCATACTTTCAAGAATCAATGGACTAATTTGTATTGATTCATTTTCACTATCTTCTATTGGTTCAATTTGAACTCCAACGCACGAATGACGCCATAAACTTGGCTGTCTATTAATGAAAGCTATTCTTTTTAATCCATTTAAAGATTTGTTCAAGCCTCCTCCTTATTCTACTTTTTTATAATTTTTAAAAAAATCATCAGAATCTATTTTTCTATCCCAGTGAAGTACAAGCAAATCTAAATTTAAAAGAATCCATTTTTGCAAATTTCTAAGATTTTTGCCAATAACAACTTCTCCTTTTTTATTGGGTTTAATTTCTATAATTTCACCTTTTCTATTAAATATAATATCACATAAATCATCATCTTTCAATTTATTACTATTTGGCATAGCTTTAAGTCTTATATCATGAGATAATTTTTTATTATCAGATGGTTGAACTTGAATCCAAATCACAGTTCCTATACCAGTTTTCTTTGGTAATAAATTTGACATTTCAAATAATGGTGTAACAGAAACTGACATATTTTCTCCTTAATTTCTATTCAAATTCAACTGTAACTTTCACTTTTTCAGGAAATGGTTTGGGAAGAACATCTTTAATTAAATAAATTGTACCTATACATGCTCTATCTCCTTCCGCAACATCAAGTTCTTTATAACGAACAGTTCCTTTCGTCTCCTTCTCTTTTTCAAATTCTAAAATTATACTATTTTCTGTCTTTTCTTTCATTTTATTTCTCCTTTTTCTCTTTTTGTTAAAACAATTTCAAGATTAATATTATAATCTAAATCATAATCTGAGAATTTAACTTTGTTTTTTCTTGCTAATTTTCTAGCAAATTTTAAAACTCGATCATTTACATCATCATCAATGTGTTCAAAAGTATCACTATAATTATTAAGCATTTCTAACAAATCATAAGTTTCTTTCAACTGTTCCATTATTCTTCCTCTTCATCAACACTAATTTTCTTCATCCGAATAATTGTTCTAGCTATTTCTTTTTCCTGAGGAATTTCTTCTTCCGCTAAAAAATCATCCAAAAATTCATCAAACAAATCTTTACATGATTCATATTCTTGTGTCACATATGTGTAATAGGCTTGAATATAACTAATCTCTGGATGTTTTTCTTGAATAAAATTGATAAAATAAGGTAACCATAATTTAAATAAAATCTTTTTTCCTACTTTAATTTTGTAAGGTGGTAAACTTGGATTGATTGTAATTACAGATCTTGCCGAAAACTCAATAGTTTTACCAAGAACTGAAGATCTTATTAACCCCCATTTACCAGATATATTTTCAAATACTTTATCATATACAAGATCAACATAATATTGGTATTTTGCTGTCATTCTATCATATTCTTGTATCATTTGATCAACAATTTCTGGATCATCCATTTCACCTTGTAAATGTTTTTTAAAATTAACATTAATTAAAGCTAACCAATCACTTTCTTTATCTTCTTTAACACTTCTTGTATTAAAATTAGATTTATTTAATTGAATTAAACTAATATAAGGTTTGTTAACTTCAGTATATCTGAAACTTTGTGGTTTATTTGGATCTCTTATTACCGGACGAACTTCAGGTGGTAAAACTTTTAAAGTTTCAATTATATATCCTTTATCAAATAATTCTTGAGCTACACCAATCTTCATATATTCTGCTAAATATTTCAAACATAAAATGAAACTATAAATTCCAGTTATTCTTAAAGGTAATATATGCCATCCATAAATTTTTGTTAAAGTATCTACAATTTTTATTTTTGTTGTATCTCCAGAAATTGCTAGATATTTTTGAGTTGCTGCTGTTGCATCTGCTCTTCTTGGATTTAATAAATGTTTATGAGAACCAACAATTTTCTTAAAATATTTTGTTCTTTTTGTTGGTTTAATAACTGGAAAAATAAGATTTATTTTTCCAAAAGTACTTAACCTCGATTCATTACTAATACATTTAACTCCACATTTTTCACAAGTGTTACCTTCATCAAGAACTCTTACTGATAATTTACCACATTTGCAACTATAATCTTTAATTGGTCCAAATATACTTTCGCTAAAAAGACCATCTTCATCAAACTTATTTTGTTTATTGAAGATCCTTGGATTTGTGACCTCACCTTGGAATTGTCCCAAGACCTGCCTCCTTTTTATTTTTTCTGTCTTCCTCAAGAATATTTTCAACTTCATCAATTATTATATTTTTATTTGTATTTATTTTTCCTAATCTTTCGGACTCTCTTTGAGCTTCAATATTAGCATCTCTTATATCTCTTTTATCTTTACAAACTTCTTCATGTTGTTCATTAAATGGAACTTTTGTTCTAACAGGTAAATTCATTAAATGATAATCATCTGTTTTTAAACATTTATCAAATGTTGGTGATATTCTAAATTTAAATCTAACAACATCTTGAAGAGTTTTTGATGATTTTGTTTTATAAGAAACAAATTTACCCAGTTGTCTTATTGAACAGGCTCCATCTGTAACTGTTTTCTTAACAATTTCGTCAAATATTTCGTCAACAATTTGTTTTATTGGTATATTTGGAAAACGTTTTTTAAGTTTATTTTCAATATCTTCCGAAAGGCTGTATTTCGACACTATTCCCCTCCTTTAAGTTATAATGACATAATACATAATCTTTGTTCGTTTTTAATAATTGTGTTATGTTGTAGAACAGTTATACAAGCAAATTTATCTTTTATATATCTGATATCAATTTTATCAGCAATATCACTAGGAATTTTCAAATTTTTATAATCATCTGAATTTGCATCTGTATTGACAGGTACAAAATAAATTCTATTTTGCATCAATTGAATTTTACCGTTAACAATAGATATTTTATTTGTTTCACCAGTAGCACTATGAATAAAACCAAGTATTGATACATCTGTAATATCTACTTTTACAACAATTACTTTTGGTAATTTTTGTCTTTCTTCATCTTGTAATATTTCTTGTATTGATTCATCTTCATCAAATTCTTTAGCTAAGTTCATATTTAATCCTCCAATTTCTTCATCTACTTTTTCATTTATTTGTACATTATCTTCAATCTTTTTTTGTTTCAATATATCCTCCAATTAAACTTTAATTTTTAATACTTCTCGAGACATTTTTATAAGATGTTTACAACCAGAAATTACATTATATTGATTCTTTTCTTTTGGTCTTGATATAATTGATCTCAAAAATGAAAATGCATTTACTAAACTTCCAGCTTTATATATTGCATTACAAAATTCATATTTAAAACTTTCACAATCACATGAAACTTTTACTGGAGATTTAACACTAATTTTTGAATCATGTATTTCCATAATTTGTTTATATTTATTAGTTTGACTTTTAATTTCAAATCCATAATCTGTTTTTGTTGGAATAATAGATGTTAATTTAACTTGATCTACTAATTTTTCTCTTTCTTTAAATGTAGCTGGAAATCTAATTAGTTGTTTAAGTTCTATCAAATTTAATCCTCCTTTTTTTAAACTGATGATACTGTTGGACTTCCCATAATAATGGTTCCAATTATAGAACCTACAACTACATCTCCTAATCGAGCATTTCCTAAATTATTAGTTGTTGCAGTTGGAGATGCTGATATTATAGTTGATGTGTGACCACAAAAACTAAGAACTGTGTCAGTTAATCTTGCAATTCCTAAGTTATTAGCTGTTACAGTTGGAGATGCTGTTAAAATTATTCCAGCAGTAACTATTGGTGTAGGATGACTAAAACAAGTTCCAATAAATAAATCTGTTAATCTTGCTGTTAGCATAATATAACTCCGTAAATTTTATCGGCAAGATCTTTAAATAAAATCTTGCCGATATTTATTAACCAATTAAACTCCAATAAATTTTCCAACCATTTCCAACTAGAACCCAATAATAGCTCCATTTGTATCTACTAAAATTCCAACAAGTACTCCAATTAGTTCCAACACCAGGTTCAGTTAAAGCAGTTGCTTTATGATTAAGTTTACAAGTATAAACTCCAACTCCACTATAAACAACTGAAACATCTGTTACTCCATAATAATATTTATCAAGAGCCCAATTTTCAATATTTGGATCTGTAACACCTGGTTCATTAGTTGCTGCAGATGTATTATTTTTAATACATCTATAAACTAAATCATCGGAACCATATTTTGTGTCTCCAATTATATAATCGTTTCCAATTCCCCAATCATCATATAAATCCAATCCTGGTTCATTATCAGATGAAGCTGTATGATCTAATAAACAATCATAAACTGAAGTTGTCCGATATAAAACTTGACCTTGACCATATGCTGTTCCTAAAACCCAATCACCATCAAATAAACCAACAAAAGTCCAATTAAATAATCTGAAAATTTCCATTAAATTCATAACTATTAATTGTTGATTTTTACTATTAAATCCAACAACAGGAGTTATAGTAGTTGGTTTTGCATTTGTTAAATATAATGATCTTTCCATAAGACCAGCACTAAGAGTTACTTTAAATCCTTCTAATAAAGCACTATCTGTTGCATTACCAGTAGTTATAGTTGTTTCAACAGTTGTATATGTAGCTCCTTTTAAAATTTCACCTTCTCCAGTACTAGAAGTTCCGCTTGTACCACCAGTTCCAGATGTTCCAGATGTTCCATCAGTTCCTGAAGTTCCACTTGTACTTGGTTCTAAAACAGCATGTAAATCAAACATTGTTGAATAATCAGAAGGTAAAGTATAAGACCAGTTTACATAAAATGTTCTTGCATCTTCATCAGGAATAACTACAGTTATTGGTGGTGTAACAGATGGAAAATTTAAAGCAAATTTCATAGTTATGTAACCATTTATAGGCATTAAAAAATCTGCCATTGAGGCTTTACTTGAGCCAGTTATATAACTATCATATTTAGTTTGTAAATCAGTTAAAAATCCTTCCATAGTCGTTTTTAATGCGCTTTTATTTGTGTAAATTGAATTATTTATTTCTGTGGTCCAATATGTTTTTACTAAAAGTAACCAATCTGAGATATCCTTAAGTACCATAATTTCTCCTCCAAAAATTCTATTTTAATTGTATTATTTCTATAAATAAATAGAAAATTATTTTTAAAATAAAAAAACTTAATAAAAGAATCTGAAGATTACCGATTAAAGTAATCTTCAGATTTGTACCTATAAAAGTTCATATGCATTTTTTATGTTTAAGACCATCGATAATTTATTAAAATTAATTATATATAACATTTAGAATTTCTTTTTTAGTTTCAATTTTTAATTTTAATTAATGCACTGGATACCAGGTAACGCTAATTTCACAAATTGTTGATTTCATAGCATATCCTCCTTATCATTTTTTGTTTCAACTAATTATTTCTATATGAATCTTTTAAATATACAATTTAATTTCTATATAAAAAGGTTGAATATTAACTTTTTTATTGAGTAAATAAGAAATTACTGATTCAAAATTTTAAAAAATTCCATGCAATTTGTACATAGAAATAATCCTTAAAAACTTGGAACGTAAGGGAATAAAATACAGTTATAAAATGACTATACAACGTTAATACATTTGAATGTGTATTAAAGAAAAAACGTTGTATAGTATTTATATAAAGTTAAAAAAGATTTCAAAACGTTGTATATTATCTTGAATGTTAATTAAAACTGTTAATATACATTCAATAATAAACAATAGTTATTATATTAGGTAATTTGATACGACCGGAATGCTATCCTTTCTTTTTAATGCGCTGAAATAAAAACTGAAAACACACATTTCAATAATTTCTATCTTTTTCTTTTACAGATTTTTCTTTTTATTTCTATTCTGAGTATTAAAATACAATTTCAATTATTTTAGGAATTTCAATTTTCAGATCATTTTATTATGAAGTTCAAGAACTATTTCTTCTGGAATATTCCGCCTCAGCGGCGCGAACTAAAATTTATTATGTCTAATTTTACATAGAAATAATATTTTTAATTGTTGATAATAAATATGCCTATTGATTATCAGCGGCTAGCTCTGATCGTCTTTAAATAAAGAAAGATCATTAGACGATTGATCTAAAAAACTTAGGAGGTAGCAATGGTGTATAAATCGAACTTTGTAGCGGTTGTAAAAACAAATGGAACAATTCTTCGTGAAAAAGGAGAATCAAATGATGAAGTTTATCTTCCATTTGGTAATGAATATTCTCTTTTACTTAAAAATAAAAATAGTAAAAGAGTTCAAGTAAAAGTACAAATTGATGGAGTTGATGTACTTGGTGGAAACTCATTAGTTTTAGAACCAAATTCAAGTCCTGGTTCTGAAATGGAACTTGAAAGATTTATTGATAATAATAATATGTGTCAAGGAAATAAATTTAAGTTCATTCAGAAAACTCAACAAATTGCTGAACATCTTGGTGATAAAATTGATGATGGATTTATAACTATTACATATCAATTTGAAGCTGAAAAACCAGAAATTAAAGATGTTATTACTCATCGTTATAATTGGTATCATGATCCTTATCCTTGGTCAATATATCATCCACCAATTTATTTTGGTTCATCTATATTAAGAGATGTAAGTTATTCTTCTGAATTAAGTGCTAATATTGGTTCTTCAATTGGAAGTTCAGATAATATTGTAGCAACAGCTTCATGTTCTGTACAAGATTCAACTAACAAAATGAAATATACAGATTCTATTAAAACTCCTCGCATTGATCGTACAATAACAGATGATTCAATTAAACCAGAAATAAATCCGGATGAAGGAATAACTGTTAGAGGAGATATTTCAAATCAACAATTTAGAACAACTTTTATGGGTAAATTAGAAGAAAATTCTTATACAATCAATATTAGATTGAAAGGAACTAAATCTAATGGAACAACTATAAATCGGCCGATAACTATTAAAACTAAATTAGAATGTAAAACTTGTGGAACAAAGTTAAATTCTAATGTAAAGTTTTGTTCTAATTGTGGAACATTTTTAAATTATTAAGAGAGTATAGCTGATAATAATAGGCATATTAAAAGTTTCTATTTTTATATAGAAATAGTTCTTTTAATAAATGGAGGTGAGAAAAATATGGAAATAAACAATATGCATGTTTTTGTTAGTAATTACTCTTTTACTGGAGTAGTTAAAACATCACTTGTAAAAGATTTTCACTTATTAAAACTTAAAATGGAATTTTTTAGAATATTAAGTAATGATAATAAATTAATTTCAATGGTTTCAAAGAGTTGCAAAGATGATCCAAGAAATGACAAAGTCTTGAATCTTGTAAGCACAAAAGTTGATTATGAAAAGATTTTTACATTTTATGATGCAGAAGCTTTTAGAAATTATTTGCATTTTATAACGGCAAGACCTTTTTTAGATGATCAAAATAATAAACAACTTTGGACTATTGAATTTAGATTTAAAGAAGATGTTCACAATTATAAAATTTTATTAAGCACAAATGAAGTATTAAGAATATATAATGCTATTGATTCATATTATTCTCTTTATTTTGTTCTTGATTTTATTGTGAAAGAACATAATATTTTAGAACCAGAAAAAGTAGAAGAAAAAAAGATAACAGAATATGTTCCAGTTAAAAAAGAAGAAAAAATTCCTGAATTTGTTGAAATAAAAGAAAGAAGCACAGTTGATGATATTTTTGAATTATGTGCTTCAAATACAATTAAATCAAGTTTAATACATTATACAACAAATTATTTTAAATTCTTTTCTTCAGAATATTGTAATATTATTACAAATGATCAAAAAAATCAAGTTAAGATTGTTTGTCCAATTTTGATGCCAGGAAGATTTAATATTGATGAAAATTATTTTAAATCATTAATTGTAACATCAAATCTTCATTTAGATAGTGTAACATTTACAATTAAAAAGATCTTATCTTTATTATTACAAAATTATGATAAATATAATAATCCTCTTCATTTGATGATGATAAGTTATTTATTATTTGTATATATGTTAATTTTCATATATAATGTAAATAGAGATATTTTTAGAGATCATTTTACTAAATTTATTTGTGTTCCAGAAATGCAGAAACATTTAATTATGAGTTTGATTCGTAGTAATTTTGTAGATTATCATAATAAAGTCTTTTTTGAATTTGTAACTGTTAATCCTCAAACTATTATTAATGAACAAACAACTAAAGATATAAGTAAATTTTCTGAATCATATAGACATCTCTTGCCGATATCTCAAGATCAATTTGCAGATACTGTATTTAATAATATTGACAAACATAAAAATTTTCCTGTTGATTTTAAAATTAACAACAAGAAAATAATAGATATTAAACCATTATTTGAAGAGAAGTTGAAAAAACAAACAATTCAAACAAAATTGTTTGATTATGAAAAAACATTAGATGTAACAGAAGGATTGTTCAATAAATATTCATTTTTAGATTATGAAAAAACCAATGGAAATAAAGTAATAACTAAATCTTATAAATATCTTTTAGATTATATTCAAAATCCATCTAGTTTATTGTTATTAGATGAAAAGAAAGAAGGAATACCAAAAGAGGTTATAAATTTATTTGATTTATTATCTAAATCAGTTTTAAATACTGAAAAATTAGGTAAAGATAATATAAGCACTGTCAACTTTTATAATATTTTAGTTGATGCACTTCCTCATTCAGAAGCGTTTACACATTTAACATTATTATATGTTGTTTTTCAAATTATTGTTCCTTATTATTATGATGTATATAACGTAACTCAATTTCAAGATGTATTTTTATAATTTAAATTATGAGAGGTATTTATGATTATTGATGATATTGCAATTACTAATAGTTTAGTTGATATTGATAGAATGAAATCTTTAGCTGAAAAATTGGAGTCAGTTAAAGATCTTATTGGTAATATTATAGAGGTTGGTGTATACAAAGGCGGTACAGCAAGGGTATTATGTTTAAACACAGATGAAAAAGTTTTCTTAATCGATACTTTCGAAGGACTTCCACAGGAATGTGAATTCGATAATCATCATAAGAAAGGTGAATTTAATAATACATCAATAGAATATGTTTCTAAAAAAGTATTATATGATTTATCTAATTATGAAATAATCAAACAAGAATTTCCTAAAGGTGATACTTCTAAACTTGATAATTTAAAATTTAAATTTGTTCATCTTGATATTGATTTATTTGAATCTATGCATAATTGTTTAGAATATTTTTATCCTAAGATGGTTGAAGGTGGATATATGATATTTGATGATTATGGAATGTATACATGTTTAGGTGTGAAAAAAGCTATTGATGATTTTTTTATTGGAAAAGAAAAGATTATACAAGGAGCTAATTGCCAATTTTATATTATAAAAGAAGGTGAAGAATGAGTTATAAACTTTACACAGTTAGTTCAACATGTAGAGATCCATTTAATAGATCTCGTAAACTATGTGTTTGTGGTGGTCATAATCATACAAATGTTAAAAGAAATTTAAATCATCATTCTACAAAAATAAGATTACAAATTAGAAGAGCTCGTAGAACTTTATTAAAACTTAGGGAGATAACATGTTAAAAGAGATAAAAGCAAATGATTTATATTTTGTGATTAGATTAAATGAACCATATGCTAGAAAAATATTTGATGTGTTAAAAGAAGAACAAATAAAATTAAATGATTGGCCTGAAGGTGATCTTACATTTGAACAATGGGTTTATCAGATGTATGGAGAAGAAGGGTTAATTTATATTGATAGTTAATCTTTGGTATTCAATGTTTTTATATAGAAATTAATTAATAAGAAGGATAAAAATATTATAAAAGAGTTTTTTTGTGACTAATTAAAGTCCAGGTTTTTCCTTTCTGGTCAAAAGATTTTTAAAGTATATTTAGCTGATATATTTTAAAAATCTTTTGATTTTATTCTTTTTTTGGAGGATTTATGTTAGAACTTAATGATGATACTTTTGCTGAAAATATCTACACAACTAAAAAACCATTATTAATAATGTTTTCAGCTAAATGGTGTAATGTGTGTAAAGAATTTGTTCCTAAAGTTGATGAGTTAAAAAAAATTTATGAAGATAAAGTAGTTTTTGCAGAAGTTGATATTGATGAAAGTTTTAGATTATGTTCCGGTTTACAAATTGATAAATTGCCGACATTTATTATTTATTATAAAAAAGAACCTATTACATATATTGTTGGAGCTGCAAATATTTCAAAGTTTAAAGAAGAGATTAATAAATTACTAAACTAGCCAATCCTGTCTTTACCATTTTTTTCTCCTTCCGGGATGGTAGTCTTGTCAACTATCATCCCAAATTAACAAAAATAAAAACTGGCATTACGTTCTCTATACGAGTCGCGTAATGCCATTTTGTTTTGTTTTCGGTTGTAGCCTTTCTTGCCTTTCTTAGAAGTTTGGGCTCCACCATGAGAAGAAATGTAAAGTACTTCAGTTATAATTCTACGATGTTTCAAAACTTTTTCTTTTTTCATATTATTTCTCCTTTATTTTTAATTTATAATATATTATTTCTATATGAAATTTAAGAAAAAAGAAAAACAAAGGGTCAGGATTGCTTATGAGCATGCCCTTTGTATGTAAATTTAATACATACAACCTCCTTACCTTTTCAGGTTATTATTTTACCATGCTGTTGCTGCTCTGACGCAGTTTCCTGCTTGAGCACAACTATAGCATGAAATACCAAGTCCACAACGATGCTTCCGAGATCGAACCATTGAAATGGTTCTGGTATTACTACCAGTTGTTTCAACGCGATCGTTCGTTTGAAGAGATTTATGTTCAGCCTCAGCGGCTTTATAAATCTCTGCATTTACGAAAGCCACCTGAAGCGATTTTGCTAAATTTTCATCCTGAAATAATCTCATAATTAATCTCCTTATTTTAATTTTGATATTATATTAATTTCTATATGAAATTTTTAAATATTCAAAAACAAAACAAGCAAAGGATTCATGTAATGTAAACATCACATGAATCCTTCACAGGGTCGGTAGAACAATTTCCTAGGCCCTGTAAAGGGTCCGGAACAGGAATATCTATAGCCTTCTATAGCATCCTTGGGAAATGAGTTACCTCATTTCTTATACTATATTAATTTCTATATGAAAACGCTGAATATCAAATTTTTAGGCTAAAAATAAAAACAAGCAAAGTACTTACATAATGTAAACACTATGTAAGTACTCCGCGAGTCGGTCGGAGCAATTTCCTAGACCCGCAAAGGTCCGGAACAGGAACATATACACCCTTGTGTACAGTCCTTCAACTAAAGGTTACCCTTAAATCTATACCTTATTATTTCTATATGAAAAGCTTGAATATTAAAAAATCTATAAAAGGAGAAAAATGAACGATTTTGTAAAAAATAACGTAAAAAATCTATTTGTTAGTAAATATTTAGAAACAAAAAAAGATGAGAAGTTATTAATTGTTGATTTGGGAAGCTACGATGTTAACGGCAACATAAGAGACTTATTTAATGTAGGTAAAGAATGGGGATATTTTGGTGTTGATATTGAAGAAGGTCCAAATGTTGATATTGTTTTAAGAAATCAATATGTATTTTATGAATTTGGAGATTATCAAGTTGATGTTGTTGTTTCATGTTGTACTTTTGAACATATTGGTTTATTTTGGTTGACAATGAAAGAAATTAGTAGAATTTTAAAAGTTGGTGGATATTGTTGTATTGTTGCACCATTTGAATGGCCTGAACATAAACATCCGATTGATTGTTATAGATTTTATCCAGATGGATTTAGAGAGTTAGCTAAATGGTGTGGATTAGAAACATTAGAAACATTTACAATGTCTGATAATCATCATACAATTTTTATCGGCAAGAAATAGAAAATAAATCTATTTAGAGAGGAGTTAATTATGGCAAAGAAAAAGAAAAAAATTGAAGAGGAAATTGTTGAACAACCACCAGAAATAGTTGAAGATCTTATTTCTCCAGTTGTAGAAGAAATTTTGCCGGTTGAACAAATTATCGAACAACCACCAGAACAAGTTTTACAGTTTACTGAAGATCCATTAGGATTCAAAGATGAGTTTGTTATTGTTGAAGAAAAGAAAAAATTAATAACTTCAGAATCTATAAGAAGAAGAATCAAAATGCTTGAAACAAAAATTTGGGATGGAACTTTAACTGATTGTGATTCTATTGAATTAAAACAACTAAGAAAAGAATTAAATGAATTAGAATAAACAAAAAAATTTTAGGGACAGAACTTAATCTGTCCCTAATTTTTACCTCTATTTATAATCTCTATTAATCAATTCTTTAACTTCTATACCTTGTTTAATATTCAAAAGTTTTTTAAAATATTTTTTATTTGATATCATTTTATAATCTATACCATAAAATATATGTTTTGATTCGATATATTTACGTTCTTCAATTTCAATTTTAAATATAATTCTTTCTGGTATATGTTTGAGATCAAATTTTTCATCCCAAATTACAGTTTCGAAACCAATCCAATTATTTTCTATTCCTTTAAGAATATGTTCTTTTGTGATTTTAAAAGTTAAACCTTCTTCAATAAATAATTCATTATTTATTTTTTTAACCCATTCATCAATG
>Ga0114951_10004282_pt1 | contig 14049 bp, 16 predicted proteins | sample AM7aDNAmetaG_FD_88677 | JGI IMG/M metagenome (GOLD analysis project Ga0114951, IMG submission 88677) | Freshwater microbial communities from Finland to study Microbial Dark Matter (Phase II) - AM7a DNA metaG | ecosystem: Environmental > Aquatic > Freshwater > Lake | place: Finland: Lake Alinen...
CATCTTTCCGATGCAGAACTCTTGCATCTTCTGAGGGGTGTTTATTTCAGGAGAGCTGAAAGCCCCGCCTATGTAGCAGTAGCTGCAATACTCAGTACTCTTGCTGCCGTCAGCATTCGTTCCCCCATTCTGGGGATCTTTTTTTATCGGCATCCCGCAACTTTGGCAAAACTTGTTCATATCATCTCCTCTCCATCGAACAATAATTATGTTGATCCACATAAACAGCGGATTCTTGAATTATAAACGTAAATAGATGTTAATCTTTTATTTTGTTGACACTTATACTATGTAATGCTTCTTATTTCTGTTTTTTATAAGGATCGGCATAAAAGCACTGTTTACTTGCTCTTTTATGGAAAAGAGTTGATATAATGTACGCATGGATTTTGAGTATTCCATCGGCGGTGGTGTAATATTTTTCGCAGCGGTATGGGCAGTTCAGTGGAAGCGAAAGCAAATATGCTTGCAGATCGGCGTGAAAGCCAAGTGCTTTCAGAGGTTTGGGTTAAGCCAGAACTGGCGGTGTGAACAAAAGCCTATGGCGCAATTTTAGTGAGCGGCCAAGCCACCTTGAGTTGTTCGGAGCTGCCATTAAACACGTTTATGTCCATATCGGGTTTTGTGCCGGGTATGGGCATCTGGGGAAGTATCTCACTGGAAAACTGCCAAAGTGTGTAGGTGGGCCAGACGCCGTGTGGAAAGTCGGTGACCTTTGACTTAAAGCGCGCGTACCAAAGCGGTGTCTTCGAGAATACGCTGTTTTTATATTTAGCAGCTATGAGTTTCGCACTGGAGTGATTGGTGTAGAGAACCGGGTAGCGACCTGTACGAGCTTTTACGCGCTCCACAAACAGGATGGCCTCGTCTACGTTCATCAGAGTTTTTGACTGAGCGTCTTCAAGGTCCAATGCGATCAGTTCATCGGGTTCCGGTTTGACCGTATCGATGTAAAAGTCAGCCTGTTTTTCGGGTTGGCCGCTTATACCCCAGTGATACGAGCCCCAGAGGTAACCGTGTTTGCGAGCCTCTTCCTTGCGCTTTCTGTAGCCGGGATCAAGTTTCGTTGTGCCGATTGTGGCCTTGTGAATGATCGCGACGACCCGCGGTTCAGTTTTCAACTTGTTCCAATCAATTGCGTTCGCGTAGTACGGATCGATTACGATGGCGACCTTCGGATCCTTCCAAGGGGCATTAAACTCGGCCGAAGAGGCAATGGCAGGAAGCATCAGGAGCACAAAAAAAGCAATCTTGTTCATGGAACGTCTCCTTGTTGGGTCTGAGTATTCCGGTGAAAGTTTACCACTGATTCCTTGCGAATATGTACCACCGGTTCCGGTGCAAAGTGTACCACCTTTTTCATGCAAGATTTGCTTTTAGAACTTACAGAATTATTTCCAAATTCCTTCTTCGTAATGATTCACCTTTCAACTCAATTCGGTGGGTATTTCCGACTATACATCTTTTGTCCTCCTGTGTCGTGCCGGGCCTAACATTGTTAAGACTGATTAGGTTCAAGGAGTTTTCAGCAAACAATTGAGGCGAACATCTTCCTTGAACGGCCCTTTCAACGACCACTTGCAGTTAACGTAACCTGGCATCCTCATGACCACGTTAATATTTTCTTCGTAGTACGGTACGTTAATTGTCGAATTAGTCTTGCCGATGAGTTCGCTATTAACCCAGATTTCCGCTCCATCGGGAGTGGAGGTAGTAATTAGCTTCAAAACTCCTATAGTGGTCCAAGGTGCCATCATGGGAGCAGGCGGTGGCGTACACGGCGTTTCACGTTCCGCGAGAATCGGACTATTGATTACGAGACGGTAAGCATTTGGAAACATCTTGTCTTTTATAACCAAGGAAGCTTATCCCCTTCGTTTACTAACAAATTGGACCAGAAGTAGTTATCTGGAACGATCCTACAAACCGGGTAAAGAGTTTGCCCCGTCCTAAAAGGCGAGAGCACGAGTTGCTTTTTGTAGGGAAAGCGGGGGAGTTCAAATCTGCCGTCAGTCCGCCTGACGTGGAAGCTTACCCGCCAGCGCCTACCACAAAACATGAAAACACAAAACAGTTTGTGGACGCTGGTCGGGTGTAGCTTGCCGCTTTATGGCTATTTGGAGGAAATTCCCCGCTGAGTGGCCGGACACTCAAGCTGTGCAACCTGCGCATAATGATTGGCTGCGAGATCCGTATTCACCTTCTTGAGCAGATCTTTCCGCGAGATATTGTTCTTTGCGGTGGTGGTTTCCTTGACCCAGTAATAAGTGAAGGCGCCATGATAGGTGCCGCCGATATAAGCATCGGCGCTGGTCTGGTTGTCCCGACAAGCGGCCCAGAGGATGACGTTCTTGGCTGCCTTTTCCACCACACGGCGACTCAGACCCCGGGCCATGAGGGGCATCACCTTCTCGCACGCAGCCAAGGATGGCGGCGCGATATAGCGGGGTCGGCGATTAGGCATGAGGTCTGAAGCCTTGAGGCCAGTGCCCGAGTGACAGGTGTCCAGATACACCTCTATGAGAACGTTGTCCGGCACCTGCGCCAATAGATCGTGCAGTTCGTCGTCAACGATGACGTGATTCGGATCCCATTGGCCGCTTTTTTCCGCCAGGTCATGAGGGCAAAAAGCCTCGTCATAATGATCGGCCTCATCAGCGTTCTTGTCTGGCACCTGGGTGCCGTGGCTCGAAAGGCTGAACACGAGATAGCTGTACTTGCCGGTCTTGGCTCCACTGACCATTGCAGTCAGTTCAGCCATGATTGCCTGCTTTGTGGCTTGGGCATCGGTCAATACCTTGATGTCTCCTGCGGCAAAGCCAAGATATGTCTCAAGGATCCCGACCATCTGGTTGGCGTCGTTGACACATCCGTGCAAGGTGCTACCGGGATAGTTCTTGAAAACGTTGATCCCAACGCAAAGCGCTCTACGGTTTGACATTTTAGTCTCCTAAGTAAGTGAGTAAGTGAAAATTACTGTGCTTTTTACGGAAACGGCTGTTTGAAACTTGGGCAATAGTTACCTATTATTACGCAATAATCTTTATCACCTCCTTGCTGTCTTCTGTGTTCCCAAACATAGTTCAGATTGATCCGCCTAATACGGAAAAAGCAGAATGTTTCTTTCGGTATAACAATTCAAGAAGTCCCTTCTTTTCTGTAAGTTAGAAACTCTGGAGTATTTATCAATGAGCTGGAGGTTGCGGCCGATTTTTTTTAGTGGTTTTTACCCCGTTGTATAACAAGGTAAAGGGTTTCTTGCCGATTCGGCTGGGGCGACATCATTCTTGATGATCCCGTTTAGAAAAATTATATTTACTGCAAGCTCACCCTTCAGCTTTTCTATTACAGAAGAGCAACCATGGCATAATTCAAATCATCATCCATGCCCGTCATTCTATAGGGAAAATCTTGACTCAAAAATTAAGGTTCCGGCGGCGCTGGGGTTGGCGGTGGTGGATGCGGATGCAATTGATATAATTTTCAAAACAGGACAACTATGGTATCGGGTTTGAAAATCAAGTCAACGGTTCTTGGCACTGCTCTTCTGACTGCCGCTATGGCACTGCCTTCACTGCAGTTTGCCAATGCGGAAGCGGCTCCTGATCAAGGTGTTGTAAGCTTCAAATATCTGCATTATCAAGACAGTCAGATTGGGGATGGTATAAATGTTATAAGCGGGGCATCTTCAGCAGGATCGTCAAGCCGGATGGGAGTCAATGCATACTCAATGACGGTATTAGTGCCTGTTGCCGGTGAATGGTCAATAGGAACAACGTATACCTCTGACTCAGTATCTGGAGCATCTCCAATGTATCATTCCTCGAAGTTGACAAAGATGAATGATTTACGTCGCGCAATTGATGGCGAGCTAACACGTTACTTTTCAAACGGAACGCTGAGTTTCGGGACAGGCTATTCAAAGGAGTCCGATTATCTTTCACGCAGCTTCTCACTTCAGGGAAGCCTGTCCACAGAAGATAAAAATACAACGTTTACTCTGGGAGGCAGCCTGAACAGTGATAACATTTTTCCGATTACCAATCCAAATGCTTATTACGCAAAGAAGGTCTATTCAAGTATTTTTGGAATTACGAGGGTCTTGACGAAGCATGATATTGTACAGCTCGACTTTGGATACTCTAAAGGGAACGGTGATTTTTCTGATCCCTATAAACTCTATGATAACAGGCCGACCGAACGCAATACGACAACGATTCTAACTCGTTGGAACCATTATTTTGACTGGACTGATGGCACGGCTAAACTCTCGTATCGCTATTATTCAGATACTTTTGGTATTCGAGCACATACATTTGAAGCTGAATATGTCCAGCCGCTATGCAAAAGCTGGACGGTGACCCCGTTACTTCGCCTCTACAGTCAAAGCGAAGCTGACTTTTATGTTCCCGTCAGTGCTGTTGAAAAAGCAGACCCTACGCAACAAACTTTACCTCCTGTTAGTGCTGTCTATTATTCAGAAGACCAGCGCATGTCAGCTTTCGGGGCAATCACTTTGGGATTGAAGGTAAGCAAACAATTAAATCGTGATTGGCTTGTTGATGTGAAATACGAGGAATATGAACAAAGAGGTAAATGGAGCGTGTACGGCAAGGGTGATCCCGGATTGGCGCCGTTTGGTGCAAGGAGCATTCAGGTTGGACTATCGAAAAAGTTCTAAGTCAGCTCGTGGCTTATTGACACGCCACCAGCGATCACGAAATCCATACGAAGTTATTAGACCCGATTTCCTCCATTAACGCTCAGGCTTGATGAGTAGCAGGGGAATGGAAGTTTTTTTGCGAAGTGCTCTTGATACGCTCCCGAAAAGGATTCTTTCAGGCAGATGATGACCGTGCACAGCCATAGCAAGAAGATCATAGCTGTTTTCCTCAATTTCACTGAGAATCTCTTTCTCGGGCTCTCCACTGCGGATAACGACATGGACGTCAATATCTGCTTCCTGCAATTGATTCTGGTAATGATCAAGGGTTATCATCGACTGCCCACGAAGAAATCGTTCCTGATCAAGAGTGTGTGAATGGATAACATGCAGCAGATGCAGAGTTGCACCAAGCTGAAGTGCAAGTGCTGAAACATGTTCAATAAGAATGTCATCAACCGGTGAACAGTCGATGGCAACAAGGATTTCTTTGTAAGCCTGCATGTCAGCGTTCTCCGGTTAAGGTCGTATAAAGGAAATAGAGATTGAGCATGATAACGATAACGGAAACAATTGATGCTCCGGTAAACTCAACGTTATTGCTTCGGAACCCACCCATAAGATTTCGGTTACGGCTGAGGATGAGAAGAGGAAGAAGAGTAAAGGGAAGCTGGATGCTCAGGATTACCTGGCTGAAAATCAGGATACGATAAGTCTCGATACTGAAGAGAATAATCAGGAATGCCGGAATGGCCGTAACGAAAACCGAGAGTCTGTAGAAGTTTGTTCCGGGATCTTCTGGTTTCCCAAGGAAGCCTGCTATTACATCGGCTTCTGCAATTGAGGAGGTCATGGAGGAGCCAACACCTGAAAAAATAAGGGCGACGGCAAACAAAAGGCCAGCAAACGCTCCTGCAATTGGTTTCAATGTTGCCGATGCCTGTTCGATACTGCTTACCAGTATATTGTTTTTAAAAAAGATTGCTGCGGCTACGATGATCATTGAACAGTTTACCACCCATCCCAGAGTCATAGCAAGGAGTGTGTCCAATTTTTCGTATTGAAGAAGCTCTCTCTTTTCATCCTCAGAAATTCCCCATTTACGACTGTGAATAACGTTTGAATGCAGGAATATGTTGTGAGGCATGACCAAAGCGCCAAGAATCGCCAGCGCAATATAAATACTTTTATTACGTACTTTTGGTACAACAAGTGCCGGCGCTATCGCTGCCCAGTCTGGTTTTACAATCAGAAGCTCGACAAGGTAACACAGGGTGATAATCCCAAGAAAGCCCACAATGATCGTTTCAATTCGGTGATACCGTTGACTGATAACCAGAAAAATCTTGAGAAGAAGAGTCACCAAAGCCCCGGTCCATAACGGGATGCCAAATAACAGGCTGAAACCAATACCTCCACCCAGAAGCTCAGCAACATCGGTTGCAATACAGGCAAGCACAACAGTAAAGCCAAGAAATGCAGTGACAGGTTTCGGAAAAAAATCACGGATATTGACTGCAAGCGATTTTCCTGTGGCAATACCCAGCTTTGCAGCAATATGCTGAATCAGGATAAGCATGATAGTGCCAAGGGTAACTACCCAGAGTAATTCATAGCCAAACGTTGCTCCTCCTTCAATATTGGTTGCCCAGTTGCCTGGATCGACAAACCCGACCGTAACAAGAAATCCGGGGCCAAGAAAGCTGAAAAGGGTTTTGAGCGAAAACTTTTTATTTATTGGGTCATGCATGAGTAACCGTCGAATTTTAGCATATCGATTCAGATTGACTTGACAGGTCACGCGTGAGTGGTTCCATCAAAACGAACAGTAAGAATACTCAATGGCCAGGAGCAGGCGACGGTATGCTCTCTTTTGCCGGTGGCGATTTCAGCAATAATATCCAACTCAAGTTCGCTGTAAAATTTTCGGGCTGAAGTAAGTCCGTCGAGGGCAAATGAAGGGATGCCTTGTATGCTTGCCATGAGAGGAACGCCACCGGCAAGCAAGATGCTGCGGTAACCATCAATACCAACGAACGCTGTTGTTGTATGTTGTGCTGACTGGGCGATCATGATGGCAAGTTGACCGGGAGTGAAATGGTGGAGGCTCTGTGAGATTACCATAAGGTCAAAGGAGCCTTCAGGGAACTGGGGAAGGCTGAAGGCGTTGATGAGTTGAAACTTGACCGGAAGTTTTTTTTCTGCGGCCTGACGGTTGCCCTCCTCAATAAATTTTGGCACGATATCTGAACCGGTAACAGAAACAGGCAGATTTTTTCGCTGTGCCTCTTCGGCAAGTGCCAGCGCCAGTCCTCCAGAGCCGCTTGCCAGTTCAAGGACACTGACATTCCGTTTTTCACGTGTTGCCACCTCTTCGAGGAGAGAAAGCAGAAGGGTCACATAGCGGGGGTAGAGTTGCATCTTATGGTTTTGCCGGTCAAGAGCCTGTACAAGTTCCAGCTTTTTGGCTTCGGATAAAGTGCCGCTGTCCATATATTCTTTATCCGAAGTCCTTAGTAACCTGTCAATAAGTTCTGGCAGGAGAGAGTTGCCCCCAAGCTCTTTCGATACCTTGAATCGTTCATCAAGAAAACGCGATACACTATCATTGGCGTAGGTTTCAAGTTCCTCCATGCTCTGCCAAACAGGAGGAAAGTTACCCTCAGAGCGAAGGTTTTCAAGAGCCTGACTTCCAGCTTTTTTCAATTGAAGCATGATGTAATAAAAATTTGGTTGTCGGCCGTTACGTCGGTATCGTCATGAAAAAAATGAGCTTGGCTTGACATTTCGCACTTCGAAAGCATGGAAATGGTTATGGTGTTCGGCAACATGAAAAAAAATTACAAGACAAAAAGATTTTTTGAAAGAAAATCGCGCGGAGTGCGTACTAATTAGGGAGAAGTGAATTGCTTCGGTTTATTTAAAGATGTTTCCATTAAAAATAAAAGTAAAATAACTTATGAAAAAGAATCTTATCGCAGGTATTGTTTTTTCTCTTGCAGTGACCGGATTTTTTGGTGGCGTTTCTTTTGCAGCAGACGCGACAGCACCTGCGGCTCCAGCAAAGGTTGAGGTAAAAGCAGAAAAGGCACCAGCTCCAGCAGCAAAAAAGAAGGCTGCAAAGAAAAAAGCTGCCAAGAAAGCTGAAGTAAAGAAAGAAGAAGTAAAGAAAGAAGAAGCAAAAAAGTAAGCTTTAAAATAAGCTAATTTTTCTTGTAGATACCGTAAAAGACAGAAGACAATGTGTTGGTGACGTAAGTGATGATAAGGTGTCGATACGGTTATCAGTTTTTTTCAGAAAAGCCCTTTTTTAAAGGGCTTTTCTTTTTATATATATTTTGAGTTTAATTATACCATGCTAACCTGACTTGGAGGGATTATTATGTTTGGATTGGGTGGACAAGAGTTGCTGTTGATTCTGTTTATTGTCCTGTTGTTTTTTGGTCCTTCCAAACTCCCTGAACTTGCCAGAGGGTTAGGCAAAGGGATGAGGGAGTTTAAGAAAGCACAGGCTGACCTTGAGCATGAATTCAACAAAGTCGCCGAAAGCACGGAGACTGCAGATAAACCAGTTGAGTCCAAAGTAGCAAAAGAAGCACAAAGTGGTTCGGAGAAGAAAAAATCGTAACCGCGAAACTCATGTTATTTCATTAGTGCCTTGAATTACTTTGCTGTGCATATCCTGTGTCAGCTTATCAATATGTTGGCTTAACTCATTTATGAGTTTGGTTAGTTGCGTATTCTGTTGAAGTAACTCCAAGAGCTGATCCCCCTGTTGTGCTGCTAATTTTTGGCGCTCTTCACTTGCTATGGCGAGGGCTTCCCGATGTTGTGCATCGGCATCGGCGTGAGCTTTATCTCGGTCAGCCTGTCTTGTCTGTGCAAGCAAAATAAGCGGAGCAGCATAGGCAGCCTGAAGACTGAATGCGAGATTGAGCAGGATAAACGGGTAAACATCGAATCTGGTAAAACCTGCAGCATTCAGTAAAATCCAAATTCCCACGATTATGGTCTGACCAACAAGAAAAACAGGTGTCCCAAAAAAACGAGCGAAAGCTTCAGCTTTTAGAGAGAACCAGTCATCACCAAAAACAGAGCCAAGGTGCAGATGTGGAAGATGGAATCGGAAATAATTATTTGGCACTTCCTCTGGAGGAGGGAATGTCGATTTTTTTGAAGAGGTATCCATATTTTATCGTGATGTTTTCTTCTTGATAAGTTAACAGTGTCGTATTGCCACCTTGAATATAATTATAATTATATAACAGGTAATTGGTGGATTTGTCTCCGATATTCTAATCATTAGCATTTTTAACGTGATATGGCTTTAAACCCTAAGATGACTCGTGTTTTGAAAGCCGTTGCAATATTCGAAGCATCGAAAGGGCTTCTGGTACTCCTTGCCGGTTTAGCTGTATTTTCTCTCATACATCAGAATATTCATAGTGTTGCGGAACAATTAGTCGGTCATTTGCACCTGAATCCCGCAAAACATATTCCACGAATTATTATTGAAGCCGCAGGTAGTCTGACTGACGGTCGTATTCGTCTTCTTACCATTCTGGCATTGCTGTATTCCTTTATGAGGTTTGTTGAGGCTTATGGCCTGTGGCTTGCAAGGCAATGGGCCGAATGGTTTGCATTGGTGAGCGGTAGTGTATATTTGCCGATCGAACTTTATGAGCTTTACAGAGGTGTGACATGGCTCAAGGTAATTTTGGTTGTGATTAACCTCCTTATTGTGTTTTATATGGCTATTATGCTCAAAAGAAATGGCAAATAATTCCTGTTTTTTATAGCAAACAGGGGAGACGTTTTTGCACTGTTCGGACTCTGCTGACAGCATCCACAGAGAGTATAAGCCCTTTCACAAAGATAGTATATCGATTTCGTGAACAGATTTCCTAAACATAAATGAAGTGTACCAGAATGCTTGATTTTAAAATAAACAAACAGAGTTGCACTCGTTGCGGCCAGTGTGTTACTGAGTGCCCGACACGGATAATAGCTATGGAGGAGGACGGCTTTCCATCCATTACCATTGAGAAAGAAACACTGTGCTACAAATGCCAGCATTGTTTTGCGATATGCCCAACCGCCTCTGTCTCTATCTTCGGGCTGGATCCAACAAATAGTTATTCTCTTGCCGGAGGATATCCAGAGCCGGAAAAACTTGAGACACTTATCAAGGGGCGGCGATCGGTGCGGCGCTATAAGCATGAAAACCTGGATCCGGAACTTTTTCAGAGACTTTTGGAGGTTGCCTGGCATGCTCCTACCGGAGTAAATTCACGGCAGGTTCATTTTACGGTGTTGGATAACAAGGATAAGGTTGCACAACTTCGTAATGAAGTGATCGCAGGACTGGCAAGGTTAGTTAAAGAAAATACTCTACCGGAAGGGATGGAATCCTTTGCCAATTTCGCCCGAATGTGGGAAGAACAGCACATTGATGTCATATTCCGTGGTGCACCTCATTTGCTGATCGCCTCAGCACCAAAGGGAGTAGCTTCTCCGATGCCAGACTGTCTGATAGCTCTCTCTTACTTCGAACTGTTTGCCCAGGCAAACGGAGTAGGTACAGTCTGGAGTGGTCTGGCAAAATCGGCCATCAATGACCTTTTGCCTGAAATTCGCCCACGTCTTGGCATTCCGGATGACCATTTAATAGGTTATGTCATGGCGTTCGGTAAACCGGCAGTACACTTTGCTCGCACGGTTCAGCATGTTCCCGCTTTGATACATCGGGTATTGTAGGGCAGAACCTCAGCTTACTCCTTCGAGGTGACAAAAGAACAGAGGATTCAAGAGACGCAGAGGTAATTTTTGGAAGAAGAAAGAAAAAGAGAGTTAGCCGGTCAGAAAGAAGTTTGAAACTTGTAAATTAGCATCGCTCCCAAAAGTGGAAACAAGTTGTTGTTCAAAAATTGCCCGGAAAAAATATTCTTTTTTTTAATCTTCAATGGAGTTATGTAAAACATGAACACCGAATCCCGAATCCTTTGCAAGGCCTTACAAGGCAGAATCATGTCCGCCGAACAAGCCGCCTCTCTTGTTTCTTCTGGAGTCAATGTAGGTATGAGTGGCTTTACCGGATCCGGCTATCCCAAGGAAGTGCCCACAGCGCTTGCCAAACGCATTGAGGATGCCAATAGGGCAGGAGAGAAATTCAGGATCGGTGTATGGACCGGTGCATCTACCGCACCGGAACTTGATGGCGCTTTGGCCAAAGCTGATGGGGTGGAAATGCGTCTTCCATACCAATCCGATCCCACCTGCCGCAAGCGTATCAATGCCGGAGAAATGGAATATCTTGATATTCACCTCTCCCATGTTGCCCAGTTCGTTTGGTTTGGATTTCTCGGAAAACTGGATATCGCATTGGTTGAAGTAACAGGAATTCTCGAAGACGGGCGTCTTATTCCTTCATCTTCAGTTGGCAACAACAAGACTTGGCTTGATCAGGCTGACAAAGTTATCCTTGAAGTAAATTCCTGGCAGAGCCCGCGTCTGGAAGGAATGCACGACATTTATTACGGCACCAATCGGCCACCACATCGCCAACCAATTCCTATAGTGCGTCCACAGGACAGGATCGGTGACCTTTACCTGCGTTGCGATCCTGATAAAATTATTGCTGTGGTCGAAACCAATAGCCCAGACCGAAATTCGGCTTTTTCTGCGCCTGATGAAAATTCTCAGAGGATTGCTGGTCATATCATTGAATTCCTTGAACATGAAGTAAAGAAAGGGCGACTCCCCAAAGAGTTGCTGCCGCTGCAATCTGGTGTCGGAAATATTGCCAATGCGGTCATGGCTGGTCTGAACAAAGGGCCATTTGACAATCTGACTGCGTATACTGAAGTGGTGCAGGACGGTATGCTGGAAATGATTCGTTCAGGCAAGTTGATCTCGGCTTCGGCTACAGCCTTCTCCTTGAGCGATTCCGCACTGGAAGAACTGAACAACAATATCGATATTTACCGGGAGAAAATCATTCTGCGCCCTCAGGAAATCAGCAATCATCCGGAAGTCATTCGCCGTCTGGGGGTTATTGCCATGAACGGGATGATTGAGGCCGATATTTATGGTAATGTAAACTCGACCCATGTTATGGGCAGTTCCATCATGAATGGCATCGGTGGTTCTGGTGATTTCGCCCGCAATGGATACCTCTCCATATTCATGACACCATCTCAAGCAAAGAACGGCCAGATTTCCTGTATTGTGCCCATGACATCGCATATCGATCATACCGAACACGATGTTCAGATTTTGGTCACCGAGCAAGGTCTTGCTGACCTGCGTGGTCTTTCCCCAAATCAACGAGCCAAGGTAATTATCGAAAACTGTGCACACCCTCACTTCAAGCCAGCACTTGAGGATTACCACAAGCGTGCGTTTGACCACTCTATTGGAAAACACACCCCCCATTTGCTTGATGAAGCGTTAAGCTGGCATCAGCGGTTCCTTAATGTTGGTCACATGTAAAGTTCAATTTTCCGTTACCGTTGCAATAAAAAAGCATAAAATATTGTATCAAAGGATATATATGCTTGCCGCCTCGGAGTCTCCTCCTTCTATTCATCTCATCAGAGAGGAGATTCAACCGAGGTGTTTTCCTCACTGGTGTCAGTTTTAGAGGTCATGTACAGTATAACCGTTTTTATATCATCATCGGTTAGAGATGCGTTGCCTCCTCTTGGAGGCATCATGCCGACTTTTCCATCAACACCTTCAATAGCTTTTTTAATCATGACATCTTTTTCCGCTGCTGTACGATTACTCCAAACCTCCTTGTCTCGATGTTTCGGAGCCCCGGATGAACCTGAATCATGGCAGGAAGCGCAATTGGATTCATAGAGTGATTTGCCTGCAGCAAGCTTCTGTGAAAGAGCAGATTCTTTCACGGGTTTTGAAACATTTTCACTACTTGCAGGATTTTGAGAGCTGCATGCTCCGAGAAAAAAAAGTCCAGCTAAAACAAGGTGCTGAAAAAACTTCCAAAAAGCGGTTACCTGACTAACGTAGTGTTTACTCATAGATAACTTTGTATGACTTGTTACCCTGTCCACGAAAATATCGCAAGTTCAGAAATACACGTGATACATGAGTATACTAAATCTCTATAGATAAAATAATAAGAATAATAATGGTAAATAACGGAGAAGGAGAAAGGCCACGATGCAAAATCGGTTCAATCACCAACTGCTTTATCAGCTTCATGCCAGTTATCAAGACTGCACCTTTGTGGCTCTTCCTTCTCTTTTAAGCAGTAATATGCAGCAAGCATTATCTTCTCTTCAAGCGTCTCAATCTGTGAGTCCGGCGTTTCGGATGTCATTTCTTGTGTCATTGGTTCACCTGTATACGTCTTTGATAAACTCTTTCTTTTAATTTACTTTAAATAATAAAGTTTTAAAATCAAAAGTTGTTTGCTTAGCGTTTCCAAAGAAACTCTTTTTGACATGCCACTTCTACCTCCGTTACCACAAGAAAAAAAGAGGGGGAGAGGGTTTTTTTGCTACCAATATGCCGCCCCGCCGGGGCTGGAAAACAAAAAGCATTTTCTTAAATCCTGTAGGGATAACATGTTGGTAGAAACCTTATTGAATAGTTATCAATAAAAATATGCTCAGGCCTCACCTATGAGGGAGAGAACTTTTCAATAGAGAGAGTTACCCATCCAATGCTTTAACCAACCCAATGCTCATATCCATCCAGCCTGTCTCCCGTTGAAAATTTATTTTTATTACGTTTAGCATCAGAAGAGTAATTCTCATCCCTTTGGCCAGGTGTCAGTCCTCCCTTTTCCTCAACATTCTTCTGATCATCAGAAGTGTCAAAAAAGTTTCGGGACAAAATAAAGTCCACAACACGATCACGAAAATCCGGGTCAGTCTGGAGCTTTTCGGAGATTAACTTTTTTGAATGATCTTGTGACATTTTCCCCCTCCCTCTTTTGTTCTGATATTGCAACGTAAGAAGATCGAACGTTGTTATCTGGATTGAAATATTCACCACCTTTATAGAAAAGAAAATTTACTTTAAAAAACAAAGCGCAAAGATAAAAAGTTCATTACCGTTGCTCCTGACTATCATTATTATTTTGCAACCACTAAATCGCCATTGACAGCCGCCGTTCATCCTGTGTACTTCCGGTTCGGAGAGCACCTCAAGGGCCAAGTAGCTTTTGAATCTTCTGATGCTGTGTTCAGGGTACATTTCCAGACCATTGATTGCCGATTCGACGGCCGAATGCGGCCAGATTCTAAAAATCCGGCCTGAAGGGGTAATAAACTTACCCAGGTCTCCTTACATGGCTATGTGGTTGATTGATTTCCATGAAAACCCGGAACTTATAATCCGAGACTGCCGTTCTTATA
>Ga0114951_10004283_pt1 | contig 14045 bp, 12 predicted proteins | sample AM7aDNAmetaG_FD_88677 | JGI IMG/M metagenome (GOLD analysis project Ga0114951, IMG submission 88677) | Freshwater microbial communities from Finland to study Microbial Dark Matter (Phase II) - AM7a DNA metaG | ecosystem: Environmental > Aquatic > Freshwater > Lake | place: Finland: Lake Alinen...
TCAAGCGTATTTTAACTTATTCAGTGACTACAAAGCACTTTTGGGAATCAACATGTAATGATACCAATGGGTTACGAAAATAAATCCCCTCAAAATCGACAATGTTTGTCGAAGTTCAGTTATGATTAAGAAGAATTTTCTGAAAGCTTTGATCATAACGGGCTTCATCGTGACCGGCGTCACCGGAATGTCCTACGCAGCTTCTTCCGGGATGCCGCAGGCGGGTGTCGCGGCGGCGGTGAAAGGGGAGGTCAAGGCAACAACTCCTCCGGATAAAACCGCGCGTGTGCTTAAAAGCGGCGACAAAATATTCATGGGCGACAGGATCGAAACAGGCGCGGATGGCCAATTGCAGATCCTCCTTCTGGATGAAACGGTTTTTACGCTGGGGCCTTCCGGTTCGATCAAAGTCGATGAATTCGTGTTCGATCCCTCCAATGATGAAGGCAAAGTGAAGGCCAGTATGATGAAGGGCATCTTCCGTGTCGTTTCGGGAAGAGTGGCGCATAAAAAACCCGAGAACATGTTAGTCGATCTTCCTGCCGGAGTGATCGGGTTCCGCGGCACGAATGTGGCCGGTATCATTGACGGACAGAAAACAACCGTTGTTTTGCTGGGACCGGTGGGTGTGGGACGGATCTTCGTGACCAATATTGTGAACGGCGAAGTAGTGGCGGTGGATGTGAATGAGGCTGGTTACGCGACTATCGTGGACGGGCCGAACAGCGCGCCGGTTCCCGTGTTTCAGATCTCAGAAGCGGAACTCAACCGGATAGCAGCGGCTCTGGGTCAGAAGGTGACCGGTGCCGGAGCTGGTACGACAGGCGTGGATTCGGGAGCAGCTTCCTCGCCGAAAGGACCTGTGAACACGCAGTCTTTGATGGATCTGCTTAACACCGTGGATGATATGAGTCAGACCTCCATGACCGCGGCGCAGGATAAAGCCCAGCAGAACTCTTCGGGTGAGACGAAAGAAAATAAACAGAATTCTGTCAGCCACGGGAAGTATCCGTAAGCGAAACGAAGGTTGAGAGTCACTAAAAAGGGGACAGGCAGTCATTGACCACCTGTCCTTTTTTTATTTTGATTCCGCGATAGTGACGCCGTCCCAAGAAGAAGGCGGTGGAGTTTTTTGGAAGGTGCGGATGCGTGAGGCGTAGACCTCATAAAGCGCGGTAAGATCATTGCCCGGAAGTTGGATCTTGCGGCATTCCTCTGAGGCACTCAAGGCCTCTTCCCACCGCTGGCTCCGGTAAGCCGTGAGCATTTTCCAATGATGCGCTTCAAGTGACTTAAAAACGCTGCTTTCCTTTAATTCATTTCCTCCCAACAGCGCGAAGATCTTGACGGGTTGGCTCTTTCCTTTCACGCGGATCATGTCGAGTTCGAGGAACGCGAGTTCCGGCACCTCAGCGGCCGTATTCTGCCCGACCACGGAGGTGATGCCGTAATTCTTTGAAAGGCTTTCAAGCCGGGAAGCCAAATTCACATGATCGCCGAGCACGGTGTAATCGAACCGCTGTTCCGAGCCCATGTTGCCGACGCAGGCCTGTCCTGTATTAATACCGATACCGATCTGAAGTGCCGGCATCGGATGCTCGCCTTTCGTATTCTCCCTGTTCCATTCGGTGATGAGGGTCTGCATGTCGAGTGTCGCGAGGCAGGCGTTCCGGCTGTGTTCCTTGTCGTCCAGGGGAGCGTTCCAGAAGGCCATGATGCAGTCGCCAATATATTTATCGATCGTGCCGCCGTGTTTTAGGACAATGTCGGTCATGGGCGTGAGAAACTTGTTCATGAAATGCGTGAGTTCTTCGGGCTTCATTTGTTCAGCGATACCCGTGAAGTTACGAATATCCGTGAAAAGAAAGCTCATGAAGCGCATTTCACCGCCCAGTTTGAGCTGCTTCGGATTTTTCGCGAGCTTTTCAACTAGAACCGGCGAAAGGTATCGGCCGAAAGCGCCGCGGATCTGACCGCGCTCCCGTTCTGTTCCAAGAAAATTCAAAAAGGACGATGACAAGTAGATCAAAAAAATCGCCAGAGAGGGAAATAGCGGATCGATAAGTTCGTTCTGCTGCGTAAAAAAATACCACGAGAATCCGAGCGCCAGGCCGATGCCCGTGAGCCCCAGTATGGCGGAACGTATGGCTCCGGCCCTTGGAAGGATTAGGATCAAGAGGAGTCCCAAAACCCCGAGGTAGATATTTTCGATGGCGAAGGCGTGGTGGGGACGTGTCAGATAATCCCGCAGATACATCTGCTCAGCGATCTGGGCATGCGTCTCGACACCTGCGGCAACGGGATTCAACGGCGTGGAGCGGAGATCTTTCATGCCTGTGGCGCTTGTCCCGATACAAAGGATCTTTTCTTTCAAGTCTTTCAGAACACTGTCATCCGAAAGAACTTTCCATGCGGGGATGAACCTCTCCGGTTTATATCCGGTGTCATAAAGCCAGATCCTGCCGTAGGGATCCGTGGGAATATCGAGGAGCCCGACTTTGACCCTCGTGATACCTCTGCTTTGGCCCAAAGATGTTTCACCTTTTGCGCCGGCCAGTGAAATTATATAGTTTGAAGCGTCCTGATAAACCCTCATGGCTTCGAGCGTCAAGGAAGGATAGATCGAGTCATTCAAACGGTAAAAAGACGGGATCCTCCGGACGACACTGTCCCATTCCTGATTCATGTTGAAACAGCCATTTCCTTTCGCGGCTTTTTCAAGAAGGGGAAGATTGACAACCGCTCCCCGGTATTCCGGCCGGACATAATCCTCCGCCTTGTCGGCCAGACTCTCTCCGCGTTGTGCCTTTCCCGCTTTCGATAAAGGGATTTTTGCATTGGGCTCGGATGTCAGCGCAAAGGCGAGGACCATGGGGGAGTGAGCGATAACTTTCGCGAATACTTCGTCGTGGTCCGGGATCATTTCAAATTGAGCGCGCAAAAGCTCGCTGGCGGAGCCTTCAGCCCACAGCGGGATGACGTTTTTCGGAGACGTGCGGTCGGGTTCAGGGAAGACGCCGTCAAAAGCAATGACTGTGGCGCCGCCTTCGACGAGACGTACGACCAATTTTGCCAGGATCGTGCGGGGCCACGGCCACTGACCCAGTTTGGCGAGGCTCTCGTCATCGATATCGATAATGCGCACCGGCGTGTTCTGATAGACGCGAGGTTTGATCCTCTGGAAAATATCGAAAACCTTGGCGCGGAAGGATTCGATCTCGTCGGGGAAAGTGTATTGAAGCGTGAGGAAACCAAGGAGGATCAACGTAGGAACGATATAAGAAAGCGCTTTTCGCATGGCGGCATTATAGGAATATTATTCGGGAAGGACAATGATTTCGATGATTGTTTCTTTCCTGAGGCGCGGAATGATGTATAATCGCGCTGTTTTGTAAGGGTCCATAAGCGGGTCTTGAAACCGGATCGTTGGGAGATAAAGTTCCGTGAAAAAAAAGGCAGATCTATATAAACAGCCAACAGAAAAGATCTTCAAGCAGACGAAGATCTTTGAAGTCATCAATCCTAAACTTGTTCAAGCCCCTCCCACCACCTCCTTGAAAGAAACCGTAGCTCTGATGCAGCGGCAGAAGTCGAGTTATGTTGTCATCGCCAAGAATAAGAAGGTCGCCGGTATCTTTACGGAAGTGGATCTTGTCCGGAAAGTCCTGGATCAGAAAATCAATTGGGCGAGCCCCGTCAGTCAGTTTATGACTCCCGATCCCGTGACGCTGAGCCCCAATGACTCGATCAGCAAAGCCCTGACTACCATGGAACAGCACCGTTTGTATTATGTTCCTCTCGTGAATGACCTGGGCGATCTTGTGAATGTGTTGTCTGTAAGGACCCTGCTTCGCTTCCTCGCTGAGTTTTATCCGGCGGAGATCTACAATCTGCCTCCTGATCCCGATCAAGTCCTCACAACCCCGGAAGGCGGATGAACTTTCTTCTATGACCCGGGCCTATCTCATTATGAGAGACTCTCATGAGCAAAACTAAACAGACCCTGGATTCCATCACCGTGCGTTTTGCCGGCGATTCGGGTGACGGGATGCAGCTTGCGGGCGACCGTCTTACCGATGTTTCGGCGGTCATGGGAAATGATTTCGTGACATTTCCGGATTATCCCGCTGAGATCCGCGCGCCTGTCGGTTCACTGGGAGGGGTTAGCAGCTTCCAGATTCGGTTCTCTCAATCCCTGATCTTTACCCCGGGGGATGAGGCGGATGTTCTGGTCGCGATGAATCCGGCCGCTCTGAAGGTCAATGTCAAGAACATCAGAAAAGGCGGACTTGTCATTGTCAACACCAGCGCATTTACGGAAACGAATTTGAAGCGCGCGAGCGCCACCGCAGACTTTCTTCAGGACCCCATATTCCGGGAATTCACGATCCTCAGTGTCCCCCTCGGCGAATTAACCCGCAGCGCGCTGAAGGAACTGGATCTTAAGAATGTCGACGCGGAACGCTGCAAGAATTTTTTCGCGCTCGGCGTGGTTTGCTGGCTTTATGGCCGCAAGCTCGAGACGACCCTGGAATGGATCGAGGAGAAGTTCTCAAAATCAGCGGAACTTGTCCAGGCGAACACGGCCGTTCTCAAGGCCGGATATACTTACGCGGATGTATCGGAATTACTTCCTACCCAGTATTTTGTTCCGAAGGCTAAATTGGAGCCGGGGATGTATCGTAAGATTGTCGGGAATGATGCCATCTCCATAGGATTGATCACCGGCGCTCACCTGGCCGGGAAGACCCTTTTTTATGGATCCTATCCCATTACGCCTGCCACCGAGATCCTCCAGTTCCTTGCGGCTCATAAGAGCTATGGGGTCAAGACCTATCAGGCGGAAGACGAGATCGCCGCTATCGGCGCAGCGCTCGGAGCTTCCTTTGCGGGGAATTTGGGTGTGACCGGCACGAGCGGTCCTGGGATGTGTCTGAAATCCGAGGTTCTGAACCTCGCCGTGGTTGTGGAACTTCCGCTGGTGATCGTGGATGTTCAGCGCGGTGGTCCGAGCACGGGTATTCCGACTAAAATGGAGCAGGGGGATCTTCTGCAATCCGTGTTCGGCAGGAACAGCAATTCCCCGCTCGTTGTGTTGGCACTTAAAACTCCGGGGGATGGTTTTACCATGGCCGTCGAGGCCGTGCGCCTCGCGATCAAATACATGACACCGGTCATATTGCTCTCGGACGGATTTCTCGCGAATTCTTCCGAGCCCTGGAAGCTTCCGGAGATCGAAAAACTTCCCGATCTGAGGCCCAAGCATCCCGAAGCGGTTCCCGGAAAGACGTTCTTCCCATATTCTAGGGACCCGCAAACATTGGCCCGGCCTTGGGCGATCCCCGGAACACCGGGACTTGAGCATCGGGTCGGCGGGTTGTCGAAAGCGGATCAGACCGGTTATGTGAGTTATGATCCCGAAAACCAGCAGAAGATGGTGAACTTCCGGGCCGAAAAGATCCGGAGGATCGCGACCGATATTCCTCCCGTGGAAGTACGAGGCCCCGGCTCGGGAAAAACGCTGGTGCTCGGATGGGGCAGTTCCTATGGCGCGATCTTTCAAGTCATTAACGATTTGAACAAGGACGGGCACTCCCTGTCGCAGGCTCATTTGAATTATCTGAATCCTTTCCCCGCGAATCTTGGGGAGATCCTGAACAAGTTCGAGCAGATCCTCGTGCCGGAATTGAACATGGGGCAGCTTCTGGTCCTGCTCCGGTATGAGTTCCCCAACAAAAAATTCATCGGGATCCATCAGATGAACGGGCAGCCTTTCAAAGTGCATGTCCTGGGTCAAAAAATACGGGAGTATCTATGAGTCCCGAAGCCCTGAAGCTTCCACACACCAAAGACGATTTCGTTTCGAATCAACAGGTTCGCTGGTGTCCGGGGTGCGGGGACTACTCGATCCTGGCCATGGTGCAGCGAACGCTCGCCAAATTGAACATCCCTAAGGAAAACTACGCATTTATTTCGGGGATCGGATGTTCGAGCCGCTTTCCTTATTATATGAATACCTACGGGTTTCATACCGTTCACGGACGGGCGCTGGCGATCGCCTCGGGTTTTTCCATCGCCCGGCCTGACCTCAGCACCTGGGTTATCACGGGAGACGGAGATGCCCTCAGTATCGGAGGGAATCATCTTCTCCATTCGCTCAGGCGGAATATGGATTTCAAGGTTCTTTTGGTCAATAACCAGATCTATGGATTGACCAAGGGGCAGTGTTCTCCGACCTCGCAGTTCGGAAAGGTCACGAAATCCACGCCGTTCGGTTCGATCGATCATCCCATCGCGGGGCTTAGCCTCGCGCTCGCAAGCGGCGCTTCTTTCGTCGCGCGGACTCTGGATACGGACCCCAAGCATTTGGGAGATACTCTGGAGCGTGCCGCGGCGCACCGGGGAACCGCCTTTGTCGAGATCTATCAGAATTGCGTGATCTTTAATGATAAGGATTTCGCACCGGTCACGGGGCGCGAAAACAGGGAAGACCGCATGATCTATCTTGAGGATAATAAGCCGCTTGTTTTTGGGAAGAAAAGAGACCGCGCGATCCAGATGAACGGTCTGGTGCCCGAGATCACGGAATATAAGGAAGGCGCGAACGATCGGAATTTGCTGGTCCACCGGGTGGATACACCGACCAGTCATTATGCCTATATGCTCAGCCAGCTGAATTATCCGGAAATGCCGGTTCCATTCGGAGTGTTTCGCGACGTGAAACAAACCCCCTACGGAGAACTTGTCGAAAAACAGATCCAAGAGGCCATTAAATCACAAGGGGCCGGGGATCTTAAGTCGCTTATTTACGGCGGCCCCATCTGGAGGGTCGACTGACATGAAATGTCCTCATTGCGGGCACCATAAAGCAAAAGAGGTTTTGGAGTGTAAGGATTCCCGTTGTCCCCAGGACAAGATCCGGGAAGCCATGATGCATGAACCCATCGGCAAGCTTTTAACCGGAAAAGATCTTTTGGTGGCCAAGGTGACAGACACGCTTGACCAGGTGATCGAGCTATTCCGGACGAAAGAGAAGAACTGTCTTCTGGTCTATGAAGAGAATAATCTTGTGGGGATCCTGAGCAATCGCGATCTTCTTCTGAGAGCCGCCGGAAAATACAAGGACCTGTCCAAGGTGCATGTCGGCGCGGTGATGACCAGTGTTCCGGAGCACGTGAAGGCGGATACGCCCATGGCCTATGTGGTGAATAAAATGTCCATGGGGGGATTTCGCCATCTGCCTGTTCTTCGCGAGGACGGCATGCCGATCAGCATTCTGACGGTGCAGGATGTTTTGCGCTATATCGCCAATCTGCTCCGGAGCCCCGCTAAATAAACAAGCGGAATGTTCTTTCGCCAGGCCCGGCTCTTGCGGTAAAAAATATTTTCTAGATAGTTTTCACTGGCGAATTTGATCTTATAAAAAGGCGGGCCTGAAATTATGAAGCTGTTCATTCCCAAAGAAATCCTTGCCGGAGAGGCGCGCGTTGCCGCGACGCCCGAGACTGTAAAGAAACTGATCGAAGCCGGCTTCGAGGTTTCTATCGAGCCGGGAGCCGGTCAGGCTGCGTCATTCATGGATGCGGATTACGAAAAAGCCGGAGCTCACGTCGAGCTTTCGGGCGCCGCTCAGGCGGATATTATCTGTAAAGTCCGGAAACCTTCTTCCGAAGAATCCTCCCGTTTCAAAGAAGGCGCGATCCTTGTCAGCTTTCTGCGGCCCATGAAGCCTTCCTCAGATGAGACCTTTAAAGTGCTTCAGACGCGGAAGATCACGTCGCTTGCCATGGAGCTTGTCCCACGCATCGCGCGGGCTCAAAAAATGGATGCCCTTTCTTCCCAGGCGAATCTTGCGGGCTATAAGGCGGTGCTTTTGGCCGCGAATGCCATGGGAAAAGTTTTTCCCATGATGATCACAGCTGCGGGGACCGTGCAGCCCGCGAGAGTTCTTGTGATCGGTGCCGGAGTGGCGGGACTCCAGGCGATCGCCACAGCGAAGAGATTGGGAGCGACGGTCGAGGCTTTTGACACACGGGCTGCCGCCAAGGAGCAGGTGGAGAGCGTCGGCGGAAAATTCATCGCTTTGCCGGTGGAGGGACCGACCGAGGACGCTCAAGGATATGCCAAGGAAGTTTCCCAGAAGACGCATGAAAGGGAGCTGGAGCTTATTGCTCAACACGCACGGACAGCGGATGCGGTGATCACGACCGCGCTGATCCCAGGGAAAAAAGCGCCGGTCCTTATCACGGAAGACACCGTGAAGATCATGAAACCGGGCGCGGTGATCGTGGATCTGGCCGCGGAGCGCGGCGGTAACTGTCCTCTCGCGGAAGCCGACAAGGAAGTCGTGAAGCACGGCGTTCGAATCCTGGGATATACGAATCTTCCAGGAATGATGGCCCACGAATCAAGTCAGCTTTATGCCAGGAATGTGATGCACCTGGTATTGCAGTTCTGGAAGGACAAAAAAATGACCCTTGATCCACAGGATGAAGTGGCGAAAAATGTTCTTGTGACGAGGGACGGGCAACCGGTCAATCCGATGGTCCTGGATGCCATCAAGTCCGGGGCGGAGATCTAAAATATGAAATTATTCATCTCTAGGCAATCTCTTGGGGAGGGCGACCGATGCATTTAGAACAATTGATCCTTCTTCTTTATATATTTGCCCTGGCTATTTTTTCCGGTTATCAGGTGATCTCCAAAGTTCCTCCGCTTCTCCATACGCCCTTAATGGCTTTCACGAACGCGATCTCCGGGATCTCTCTTGTCGCGTCCCTGATCATCGCGGGGGAAGCCCGGAACCTTACGACTTCTATCCTGGGTGCTATCGCTGTCGCCGCGGCCACGATCAACGTGGTGGGAGGTTTTCTTATCACGGACCGGATGCTCAAGATGTTCCAGAAAAAGGAAAAGGCGAAGTCATGAACGAAGCGGCTGTCGCGGGAGGCATGGATATCCGTCAGGTCATCTACATTGTGACCCTCTTCGTGGCATCGGTCCTGTTTATTCTCGGACTACACGGTCTTTCCCATGTGAAGTCCGCTCGACGGGGCATGATCATGGCGGCTGTCGGTATGCTGATCGCCGTGGTGGGGACGCTGCTCCACAACCGGATCGTGACCTACGGGTGGATCGGGGGAGGGCTCGTGGCGGGAACGCTCATTGGTATCCCTCTCGGCCTTTGGATTCCCATGACGAAAATGCCGGAGCGGATCGCCTTCTCTCACGCTTTTGGAGGTTTGGCCGTCGCGCTGGTAGGGATTTCCGAATTTTTCAATTATCATCAGGGCCTCACCCGGTTTGATCTCGGGGCGGTCGGGTTTGAAGTGCTTTTGGGAACAGTTACGTTCACCGGAAGTCTTATGGCCTTTGGAAAGCTGCAGGGATTTCTTCCGGGAAGGCCGCAGACCTTTTGGGGGCAAAAAGCGCTTAATTTCGGATTGCTGGGGACTGGACTTATTATGCTTGTGGCACTCGTGGTCCACCCACAGGCACAGATCTTTTTTTATTCCCTTGTCGCGATCGGATTATTTTTAGGAGTGCTTCTTGTCGTTCCGATCGGAGGAGCGGACATGCCCGTTGTCATCTGCCTCCTGAATTCCTACGCGGGACTGGCAGCCGCCGCGACCGGATTTGCCCTCAATAATCCGGTCCTGATCGTCTGCGGCGCGCTGGACGGAGGTTCGGGTTTTATTCTTGCGGTCATCATGAGCAAAGCGATGAACCGGTCCTTTGGCAATGTCCTTTTCGGGGCTTTTGGCGCGGTGGATCACGCTGAAGGCGGAGGCGGCGCAGATAAAGCGGGAAGCCAGTACGCGAATGTAAAAAGCTGCACTCCGGAAGAAGCGGCCGCTATTCTTTCAGGCTCCCAGCTTGTGATCATCGCTCCCGGATATGGCATGGCGGTGGCGCACGCTCAGCACGCCGTCTTTGAACTGACGAAGCTTCTTGAATCCCGCGGCGCTACCGTAAAATTCGCGATCCATCCCGTCGCCGGCCGCATGCCGGGACACATGAACGTGCTTTTGGCCGAGGCGCAGGTGCCTTATGAGCAGCTGGTGGAAATGGAACGGATCAATTCGGAATTCTCCCAGGCGGACGTGGCTCTTGTGATCGGTGCCAATGACGTGACTAACCCCTCCGCGAGGAATGATACGGGCAGTCCGATCTACGGGATGCCTATTCTCGATGTGGATAAGGCTAAGAGTGTGATCGTGATCAAGCGCAGTCTTGGTTCCGGTTTTGCGGGCATCAAGAATCCTCTTTTTGAAGCGCCAAACGTGATGATGATGTTCGAGGATGCAAAAAACGGGATCGAGCAGATCTCTAAAGAGCTAAAAGCGCTTTAAGGTCCGAATGAGCACTTCCGGACAGCCGTATCAATCCGCCCACGAAGTCGGCAGGATCTATGACGCGATCACGGACAGCAAAGTCCTTGCGGATTTCTTTTTAACCACCCTTCTTCAGTTTATTCCCGCGCACCAAAGTTTTCTATATCTTGCGATCCAGAGCAGGCCGTTGTTGCTAGAGACAGCTTTTCCGCCCGCGGAAACTGCGCCCGAAGATCTCAGCCCCGCTGCTCAAAAGACCTTTGACGAAGGCAAACCCTGTGCAAGCGGAGCAAGGATGTTCCTTCCTTTGATCGCCAGGAATAGCGCTATGGGCGTTGTGATCCTGGTGCGTGCGGCCGGCGAACCTGTCTTTACGGCGCAGGAGATTGAGATCGGTTTTGATCTCGCTTCGCAATTTTCGGGAGCGCTCAAGAACATCCTTCTTTTTGAAGAGAATCTCAAGATGGAGCGGCTTGCCGCGGTGGGACAGGCCATGGGGATGGTGATCCATGAGATAAAAAACATCATGCAGCTCGCTCGTTTTTCCGATGAAATGACCCGCATGGGGATCAAGGAAAAGAACGAAAAATTCCTCGAGAAGGGTCTCTCCAAGATGGCGAAGACGCTTAAGGAAATGGACGGTTTCGCTCTGGAGATGCTGAGTCTTACGAAGGATTATCAGCTTGAGCCGGAGAAGGTGAACCTTTCGGAGGTCCTGGCGGAATTACAGGGCGATCTCACGGATCGCGCGGAGGGTTATCATATCCGGCTTGATTTCAAGGCCGATCCCGGTTTTCCCGTTGTCGAAGGCGACGGCCGTTCGCTTTACCGCGCGCTTCTTAATCTTGTGAAGAATGCCTTCGAGGCTTTTCAGAATAAGCCGGATGCTTGTGTCATGATACGCGCCCGGATCAAGGATGACGAGTACTATGAACTGACGGTTGAAGATAATGCCTCAGGGATGACGGAAGAGGTGAAGGCGAGGCTTTTTGAAGCATTTTTTTCAACGAAAGGCAAGCGCGGCACAGGATTGGGGCTGCTCGTTGTCGCCCGCACCGCCAAAATGCATCACGGGGCTGTTCGTGTCGAAAGCCAGCTTGGTGTCGGCACAAAATTTATTCTGACCCTTCCGCGCAGTTTTGCTTCGCAAAACTAAGGCCACAGACTGAAGACAAAGGGACCCTTTTTGCCGATTTTATTTTGGCTTTGTCTCGGGTCTGAGGGCTGATTTAAATGACGACAGTCAGTGCCGTGATGTCGTCGTGCTGATCGGCGCCGGTGGTGAATCTCCGGACTTCTTCAAAGATCCTCTCCGAATACTCCGCGGCTGAGGCAGCCCTTTCTTTCACGCATTCCGCCAGGCGCTCAATCGTATATTCCTTGCCGTTCTTGTCGCGCGCCTCCACAACACCGTCGGTATAAAGAAACAGCGCATCATCAGGTTCCATGTGGATCGTATTTAGAAAAAAAGCGGTTCCCGGCATGAGGCCCAGAGGGGGACTTTGAGTGCCTTTGAGTATAGCCGTTCTCCCGTCGGCTGCTTTTCGCATAAGGATCGGCAGATGTCCCGCGGAGGAATAATGAACGGTGTTCATGTTCCGGTCGATCACAAGACAGATCATGGTGAGGAACATACCGAACGGGCTGTTGACCGAAAGGCGTTCATTGAGAGCCGTCAGTAGCTCGGCCGGATCCTTGGCCTGCGGTGCGAGAAAACGATATTCCGACATCGCGCGGACCATGTAAAGCGCGGCGGGAACACCCTTGCCGGATACATCGCCAAGGACGACGCCCACGCGGTTCCGCTCAAGCGCGATCACATCGTAAAGATCGCCGCCTACGTCGAAGGCCGGAAGCGAGAGTGCGCAAAGGTCAATCCCGTATTGGCGGTTCGTCAGGTCGGGAAGAAAATTCTGCTGGATCTCATGGGCGATCTTTAGAGCCTGTTTGGCTTTTTCCTGTTTGACGATCTCGCCGTGCAACTGCGCGTTCTCGATGGCCATGGCGGACTGGTCGGCAAAGGTCTCGAAGAGTTCAAGGTCTTGCGGCGCAAAGCCTGTCCGGTGGACGGGATTGATGGCCTGAAGAACGCCGATGACTTTCCCGCGTGTTTTCATGGGGACGCAAAGAATGGCTCGTGTGACAAACCCCGTGGAAATATCAAAGCGTTTTGCGAAGCGCGGATCATTTTGCGGGTCGTTTACGATCTCCGGTTCTCCGGATGCGGCGACCGAACCGGCGATACCTTCGCCCATTTTGAGCCGGAATTTTTCCTCGAGTTCCGCGCCTTTACCGCCGAGCGCGACACGGAAGACCAACTCGTTGGAGGCTTCATCGATCAGAAGAAGCGAGGCAACTTCCGAGAGCATGACATCCGCGGAGGTTTTCATGATGATCGTAAGCAGCTCGTTTAACTTGAGCGTAGAATTAAGAATGGCGTTCAGAGCGAGAACCTTGCGAAGATTTCCGACCGTATGATCCCGGGAAATAGCGGGATCGGCGGCCCGGCGTGTTTTTTGGCGGCGCGTTTGAGGCATTTTCTTTTTCGAAGTCATTTTAAAAGAGCCTCCTGAAGAGGATGCAGGTCAACAGGGCGAAGATCAAGCTAAGAAGAAAAGCTGTCCGGTTCCGTAGTAATTTGAACGGAAGGCGGAGAAAACCGACACAGGGGATCAGGAGAAACCGCCAGGAAGAATGGATCGTAAAAAAGACCCAGGCGATCAGGGAGCGCTCGAGAATGGCATGGGCCATTTCCGGGGAACTTATAAGGAAAAGAGGGGAGTGGCCTTTCAGATAGCTTTTGGAGAAGGCGTTCAGGAGATAGCTCCCCCCGAATGTCAAAGTAATGAAAAAGATCGCGAGGAGAGTCCAGAGATTGTTCCGGTAAAGCGAATCGAGGAGCGCGGAGCCTGGGAACCCGCGGATCTCATGGCTTACCGGCAAAAGAAAGATCGCGCTCAGCACCAGAAAATGACAGGCTTGATCCGTCATGAAATAAATAAAGGTGTTCGCCGGGGTCTTCTTGGTAGAAGAGTATTTGATCAGGTCCTGTGTCAGATGGATCAGAACCAAAGCAGCGATGAATATCCAGACCGAAGGATTGTTCAGATAAGGATAAAGCAGGATGAGTGAGACAAGGCCGTGGATCAGGACATGAAAGATCTGTCCCAGAAAGCTCCGGACTTTTAATTGATAAAGCTCCTCGAACTGCAGGATAAAGTCCGCGATCAAGTGAGCCAGGACAAGTTTTGAGAAAAGGAACATTCCGCCTCCTGTTTTTATTGCGGGCTTATTATGTCATTTTTCCGGTCCTTGTCCAAAATATTCTAAGGGTTGACAAGGACCGCCCCAATGTGTGCCAGGAAAACTGAATGAAAGATGGGGGTAGACCTCTCGGAGTCGCCTTACAGGAGGGGACTTCAAACCACCTTAAGCGGCGTTGGTGAAAGCCAGGGTCGTGAGCGTTAAGGAAAAGGCGTAGGAAATACGTCAGGTAAGGATCAAGGAGACGAACGAAAGTGAACCACCGCTGAGGTGTCGAAACTGTCAGAGGACATCAAAACCTGGGTGTCATTGGGTGCTCAGGGACAATCTCAAGGGAAACCTGAATACTGCTTGAGGGGTGTCCGGCATAAAGGTGGCGTGACCTTGATACGGGCTTTCATACGGAACGTGGGAAATCGGAGATCTGATGCGAAGGGAGAAACTCAA
>Ga0114951_10004284_pt1 | contig 14045 bp, 16 predicted proteins | sample AM7aDNAmetaG_FD_88677 | JGI IMG/M metagenome (GOLD analysis project Ga0114951, IMG submission 88677) | Freshwater microbial communities from Finland to study Microbial Dark Matter (Phase II) - AM7a DNA metaG | ecosystem: Environmental > Aquatic > Freshwater > Lake | place: Finland: Lake Alinen...
TCCGCCGTGCCTATGGCTACCGGGATGACGAGTACATGAAGCTAAAAATTATCCAGGCGTGCTCGTCTTTAAGGTTTTTTCAGCCGTGGACGGTGGCGTTCAACAATTCAGAATGAGCCAAAAATACTTATTGTTGATGATAACCAATCTATTTGCTGCGCATTAGCCCTTGTTTTTCGTGACGAGGGGTATTATGTTGACGAGGAAACAAATAGCGAAGAAGCCGCAAAGCGCGTAAAGAAACATAAATATGATGTATGTTTATTTGATTATAAAATGAATGGGTTGAGTGGTATGGACTTATTGAAAATGACCAAGGAGTTCAATCCCCAATCTTTGGTTTTTATTATTTCCGGCATGATGGACCTGGATCATTTATACAGCAAGGAAATAAAGTCCGGTCTTGTTGCCGGTGTTATCAGTAAGCCGTTTGATGTCGAAGCGCTGGTGAAAAAAATAGAGGGTCTTCTTAAATGAGCTTACGCCCGCACCGGTAAATAGCGCTGAACCAATCTATCTGTTGGCCCTTTAGCCTCAACGCTGAAGGGTTTTTTCATGATAGGCACACCCGCGCCGATCGTTGGTCCCTCCGCGGGATTCTTATACATGTTAAAAATTGTGGGTTGTTCAGGGGGAGAGGGCTACAATACTAACATATTTAATATTTTATATTGAGGGCAGTAAATTCCACCGACCTGCCTGGAAAAGTCAAATGTTGCAGGAGCCATGCGGTATGACATTAATCTGGTGGACATTAATTCGTATTAGAACAATCGATGGGATGGAGAAATATGTATCATAGAGGAAGGCTGGATCAAATACAACGGTTGGTCAAAGTGACGTATCTCAGGCTTTTTCGGATCAGAGATACGCCGCTGAAGATCGCACTTGGGTTCGGGCTTGGTGCCTTTGTCGGAGTGATGCCAGGCGTCGGCCCGGTGATCGCATTCCTGCTTGCGTTTCTTTTCCGGGTCAATCGTACGAGTGCTCTTTTGGGAAGCATTCTTTTTAATACATGGGTCAGTCTTATTGCGCTTGTACTGGCTATCAAGATCGGCGCAGCCGTGATGGGGAAGAATTATCAGGATGTTTATGCCGCCTGGATAGGGCTGTTTAAGAATTTTAAATGGGAAAAATTGTTCGAGGTGTCCGCCAAGGATGTGCTTGTTCCCATCGGCGTTGGATATTTGATCGTTTCACTGTTGTTTGCGGCGGTGGCTGCCATAGTTGTGTATATCTTTGTGATACGGATACGGAACAGGAGAAAGGGAGCATATGATATTAAGCGACCATGAAATCCAGGCGATTAAGGGGTTGTCAGCACGGGAAGCCGACAAGCGGCTTATGGAAGAGGGAGCTAACGAACTGCCTTCGCAGAAACAGAAGAACATTGTGGTCATCATGTTCGGCATTCTCCGCGAGCCGATGCTTCTTTTGTTGATCGGCAGCGGGCTTATCTATTTGTGTCTTGGAGAGCCCAGGGATGCTGTCATGCTGATCTCTTTCGTTGTTGTTGTGGTTGGCATCACTTTTTATCAGGAACACAAGACCGAGAAGGCCCTTGAAGCGTTGCGGGATCTGTCGAGTCCCCGGGCATTAGTTATCCGTGACGGCGAGCAGGCGCGTATTGCCGGGCGCGATGTTGTCCGTGAGGATATCATTGTTCTGCGTGAAGGCGACCGGATCCCGGCGGATGCGGTCGTGATCAGCTGCTCCAATTTATCCGTTGATGAATCGCTTTTGACGGGAGAATCCGTATCTGTCCGCAAGGCGGAGTGGGACGGTAAACAGTCGCCCAGTCGTCCCGGTGGAGATGATCTGCCGTTTGTTTATTCAGGCACCATGGTGGTTAGCGGCCGTGGCGTGGCCAAGGTGACATTAACAGGTGTGCGGACAGAAATAGGGAAGATCGGTAAAGCGCTGCAGGGGATTACGGAAGAGGAAACCCTTCTTAAGAAAGAAACCGGCAGGCTGGTAAGGATTTTTTCCCTGATCGGTCTGGTCTTGTGTGTGCTTGTTGTCGTTATCTATGCCTTGACGCGTGGGAATTTGATTCAGGGCATTCTTTCTGGCTTAACGCTGGGCATGGCGATGCTGCCGGAGGAATTTCCGGTGGTTCTGATGATTTTTTTGACACTGGGTGCGTGGAGGATGTCGAAAATCCAGGTTTTGACCCGGCGCACGTATGCCGTGGAAACGCTGGGTGCGGCGACGGTGTTGTGTACGGATAAGACCGGCACCCTTACGCTGAACAAGATGCAGCTGGCAGTTTTGTACAGCAAAGGAAAATTTTACGAGGTGGGGACTGAGAAGTCAACGCCGTTAGCGGAAGAGGCGCATGATCTTATCGAGTACGGGATTTTGGCCAGTCAATCCGACCCCTTTGATCCTATTGAACGCGGCATCAAGCAAATGGGGGATTTGCATTTGCAGGGCACGGAACATATTCATCAAAATTGGAAGCTAGTAAAAGAGTACGCGTTGTCACGTCAATTAATTGCGATGTCGCATGTTTGGAAATCGCCTGATAGTGAGAATTTTATTATTGCGGCCAAGGGAGCGCCCGAAGCCATCGCCGATCTTTGTCATTTGAACGATACGCAACGGCAGGAGTTGACGCAGTCGATCGAGAGTATGGCTGCGCGTGGATTGCGCCTTTTGGGGGTTGCCAGCGCTGTGTTCAAGAAGGGTGATTTGCCTCAGGGGCAGCATGATTTCATATTCAATTTTGTCGGTCTGCTGGGGTTCAGTGATCCCGTCAGGGCGACCGTACCGCAGGCGATCAAGGAGGCGTACGCGGCAGGCATGCGCGTTGTCATGATCACGGGAGATTATCCTGCAACAGCAGCACATATCGCTAAAGAGATAGGCCTTATTAATCCGGATCAGGTTATTACCGGCATGGAATTGGAAAAGATGCCATTGAAGGCATTGCTGGAACGGATTAAAACCGTGAATGTGTTTGCGCGTGTTGTGCCGGAACAAAAGCTGGCGATCGTTAATGCATTTAAAGCCAACGGTGAGATCGTGGCGATGACTGGTGATGGTGTCAATGATGCTCCGGCGTTAAAGTCGGCCAATATTGGCATTGCGATGGGAGAGCGCGGCACGGACGTGGCGCGCGAGTCATCCGCGCTGGTGTTGTTGAATGACGATTTTTCATCAATTGTCAACGCTGTCAGGCTTGGGCGCCGGATTTTCGATAATCTCAAGAAAGCGATTGCGTACATTTTTTCAGTGCACATTCCTATTGCAGGGATGTCGTTTTTACCGGTCTTGTTTAATATGCCGATCGTCTTGATGCCGGCGCATATTGCATTTTTGGAATTGATCATTGATCCTGCGTGTTCAACTGTGTTTGAATCTGTCTCAGAAGAAAAAGGTATTATGAACCGGCCGCCCCGGAAGCTTAAGGAGCCCTTGTTTAACAGGAATACTTTTATCGTAAGTCTTTTGCAAGGATTAAGTGTACTGCTGGTGGTTTTTGCCGTTTATTTTTATGCTCTGACCACGAAGATCGGCGAAGATGAATGCCGTACGCTTACGTTTACCACGCTGGTTTTCTCGAATATGATATTGATTGTAACCAACCTGTCATGGTCAAAAAATATTATGGAAATATTAAAGGCAAAAAATCTGGCCCTGTGGTGGGTGCTTTTCGGGACGGCCCTCGGGCTTGTGGGCGTGCTGTCGGTGCCGTTCTTGCGTTCCTTATTTCATTTCACGGGCTTGTCGTTGACTGAATTGGGGGTTGCGCTGGCAGGAGGCATTTTAAGCCTTTTCTGGTTTGAGGGGCTTAAATGGGTATGGAAACGGCTTAGCGTAAAGAGTCAATAGCGGGCATGAGGCATTTAGCCGCACAAGGGTTTTGTGACGCGATCGTTTGAATATGTGTTATTGTAATGATTAACATACCAGAACCGGGGAAAAAAATTCAAGAAGATGTTGCACGCGGCTAAACATTTGATGACGGAAACGGATGCCCTGACGCTCGGGGAGAGTGAGGTGGAAGTGTCTTTTGTCGGGCGGTCAAATGCCGGCAAGAGCTCGCTCATTAATGCGCTGTGTGAAAAAACGAAGATGGCGCATGTATCGCAGGTCCCGGGAAAGACAAGAACGATTAATGTGTACGAGATCAGGCCCTACCGCTGGATCGTCGATTTGCCCGGGTATGGTTTTGCGGCCGGTTCAAGGTCAGAAAAGGCGGCATTAGGGCCGATGATTGAAACTTATCTGACAAGCCGAGAGCATCTTTGCCGGGTATTTGTCATTCTTGACGCTGTTGCAGGGCCGACAAAGCTGGATATTCTGATGATCAACTGGCTTATACATAATGCATATCCTTTTAATATCATTGTGAACAAGATCGATAAGGTCGGGCCTTCCGGGCTTGAGGCAAGAAAGAAGGAAATCACGGGAAAACTTGCCCTTCAGCCTGCCGACATCTTTTGGGTCAGTTCAAAAAAGAATATCGAGATAGAAACATTGCGAAAAGTGATCGCCAAACTGCTGGGTGTTTGAACAGGAATGCCTTTGGCGCCAAACAAGCATAAATATTTACCTATGATAGATTAAAGTATTATGAACAGGGTTATCATAGTGTGTTGTCTCCTGTTTTTTCACGCTTCGGAAGCCTTTGCCCGTCTTCTTGATCAGGCGTCCGCCCCAAGGTTATACCTCACCGATTTGCTAGAGATCAAAAACAACCGCTATGGCCTGGGTTGTGCGTATTCCCGCTTTCCAAAAGCAGAAAGAAGTCTCCAGCTATCTTTAGGGGCAGCACACAACCCGCTGGACAGTATTTATAGCCAGGCGCGCGCCCATCTTTATACCGTTCAACCCAATGACACACTTAACAGGATTGCGCGCAGCCATACCACCACCATTGAGGTCATTAAAAGACTTAACAGAACAAACAGTGGACGCGTCAAATCGGGGCAGAAATTATGGGTACCCGATCAGGTTTTGACCCTTGAAATCAACAAGACGTTTAATCGGCTCTATGTCAAATCCGGAGATGTTTTGATCAAAGAGTATCCCGTATCAACGGGGAAATCGGCGAAACAAACACCGGTAGGGATTTTTGTTATTCAGTCCCGTTATCCTTATCCGACATGGTTTCACAAGGGAACGGTTGTTTCTGCGGCATCGCCTAAGAATTTTTTAGGATCCCGCTGGTTGGGATTCGATAAGCCCCAGTTCGGGATCCATGGAACGATTTTTCCTGAACTGATCGGCCAGCCGGCATCCAAGGGCTGTATTCGTATGAAAAATGAGGATGTCGAGGAGCTCTACGATTTTATTCCCATGGGGACCATTGTCGTCATTAAGGAAATATAATCGTAGTGCATTGCGATTGATTTTGTACCCCGCGCGCCAGTAACGCCCTGCCTCATCTTCTGTTGTACCCAGGTACAATTGATTCATTCCTGATCTCTCCTTAAGATGACACCAGAAGTCAGTCAGGAAATGTGCTTGATTAACAATGGAGGCAAAAATGTCTACGTGTGAAAGCAAAACAGGAAGTTGTGAAGTGCCGCAGAACAAAACCGTTTCGGAGGCACCGGGCGGGGAAAAGTGTACGTGCGAGAAAGAATGCTGCATCGATCAGCAGATGAAAATGTTGATGTGCGCTTCATGTGAGGCCAAACGGCAAGTGATGGTCGACATCTTGAAAGTTAAGATGCAAAAAGCCTGGGGCAAGAAGATGGAGCAGGCTGCCGATGCCGTCATGGAGGCATTGGAGGCAAAGAAAGAGGCGATGATACTGGGGATGAAAGCCAAGGAAGAATTGAAGAATACCCTCCAGGGCCTTTTTAAGGACAAGCCGTAGGTTCAGCGGAAGCGTTCGGCGTTGAACACAGTAAAAGTCAAAAATGCGTGGCCTCGCAGATTCGTGGTGCGAGGTCACGTGAATAAAGGAGAAGGTCATGGCAGAAATCAAGAATGAACTCATTGTGATGCTGAATCAGGCCCTGGAGATGGAACATGCCGCACGGATTCAATACCTGGCCCATGCGGAATTGATCAAGGGGATCGATGCCGAACCGCTCATTGAACGATTGAAGGAAATCGCTTCGGATGAAGCGAAACATGAGGATAAATTCCGCGATTTGATCGGGAACTATCTTGATGGAGAGCCATCCATGGGGATTTATAAGACCCGTAAGGCCGGTACAACGGTAGAGATCCTCACGGTCAATCTTGCCGGGGAGAAAGAAGCGATAGATTTTTATAAGACAATTTACAAGAAGGTCATCGAAAATAAAGAAAAGCTGCCGTATGCCTTTGAGACGCTGGAGCATGAGATCCGGCATGTGATCATGGAGGAGCAGCAGCATGTGGCGGAGTTGTCTGTATTGCTGGGGCAGTGAAGGGGTCAAAAATCGATCGAAGCGGGAGGTCAAACATGAGCGATCAAATCAATGAGAAGGGATCGGTGCAGGTGCTGCCGGCTTTGCCGTATGCGGACAATGCCCTGGATCCTGTCATATCCGCACAAACGATAAGTTATCACTATGGCAAGCACCACAAGGCCTACGTCGATAATCTAAATAAGTTGGTGGCCGGGACGGAGTTGGCAGGGTTGTCCCTGGAGAAAATCATCATGGGGACCGCCGGAAATACGGACAAGACGGCGATTTTCAATAATGCGGCGCAAGCATGGAATCACGCGTTTTACTGGCGCAGCTTGAAGCCCAAAGGAGGCGGACAGCCGCCCATGGTGTTGAAGAACATGATGGAGGTGTCTTTTGGCAGTGTAGATGCCTGCCAGAAAGAACTGGCGGCTGCAGCCATGAGCCAGTTTGGCAGTGGATGGGCCTGGCTTGTGCAGGAGAATGGCAAGCTCAAGGTGGTTAAGACCGGCAATGCGCAAGTACCGTTGACCCAGGGCGTGACGCCGTTGTTAAATATTGATGTGTGGGAACATGCCTACTACCTGGATTATCAGAATCGACGTGTGGATTATGTTAATGCTGTGATCGAGAAATTGATCAATTGGGATTTCGCGGCAGATAATCTCAAGCCATGAAATTGTTGACACAGGCAAGATGGCATCAGTAAAGATTTTTTCATGGTTGGCCGATCAGGAGAAAAAGCATTACAGTATTTTTAAAAAAATGAAAGATGCTGTTCCTGTCTTGATTGAAAAAGATGCCTTCTTTAAAAGCGTGCTCAGTATCTTTTCAGGCTGGAAGGAATCGCGCGCCAGGCTGAATGTCAAAACGTCGCAGGTTGAGCTCTACCGTAAGGCACTTGAAGTCGAGGAAGACAGCATAAAGCTTTATGAGGAAGGCGCAGAGAAAGCGAATAATGCGGCCATGCAAGCCGTGTTTCTGCAAATAGCGGCTGAAGAAAAGGCGCATCGGCAGGTGATGGAGAATATCATCGAATTGATTACAAAACCCGACACGTGGGCGGAGAATGCGGAATTTGGATATCGGGGGGAGGATTATTATCTTTAGGAAGTGTATCAATAGAGCTTCCTATAACAACAGAAAGGAAATGATTATGCCTAAAACAGTGGTTCAGACGCTAAAGAACGGGCCCTACCTGGTTAATGGGGAGATCGAGATCAAGGACGCTGAGGGGAACATCATCCCTTGCAAGAAGGATGCCAACGCCCTGTGCCGTTGCGGTGGTTCGGCCGGCAAGCCTTTCTGCGACGGGGCTCACGTCAAGGCAAACTTTAAGGCGTGATCTGTTCCTGCGGCGGGGGCATCTGGCGTTTTGGATGTCCCCGTTAAAGAAAATATCCGTTATATTCTTGCCGTCCCGTCGCCGTTAGCGTATTGCGGGTTTTACGAAGCGTATGAAGCTAAAAAGAAGAATTATGAACTATTACCCGAAGCGCTCGTATCATATGAGGCAGGTCAGGATCTTAAACCCCAGGATTTTTATGTGTGCACGTCGTGCGGGAACATGCGCAGTGCCGCCGAGCCGCCGGACCATTGTCATATCTGCGGGGCTCCGCCGGACAAGATCGTCAAGATATGACGGCAGGTTCAGGCTGGCGTACCGGCAGAGAGTCGTGTTGAACGTAAAGGAGAGGCGACATGTTGATACAACAAAGGGCTGTGATTATTTTATGTGTCCTGACAGGTCTTGTGTTTTTACCGGCTCAGGCGAGATCTCAGGACAGGCAGCATGATCGTTTTGATGCGCAGGCTTCCGGCGATCGCGTGCGTCGACCTGGACAAGGGATACCCGCCGCCCTGCCGGTGCCGGCAGATCGCTCGCGGACGATTCGGACTCATGAAGAGGGCAAGCCGCCACAAGCACCGCCAAGGGTTCACACGGCTCCCATGCCCCAGCAGGGCTCTCCGGCGCTTCCGATGCGCTCGACCGCTTTACCCCAGCAGGTTTTGCGTCAACAAGTGACACCCCGGGTTTATGGTGTCCCAGAGAATCGTTCTGCAGCTCAAAGGCGTGGTGCGGGGGTACAGCCCTTTTTGGCAGATAAAGACCGGCGCGTCGATGGGCATCCTGGCCCTTTTCACCGCAGGCATCAGGGCAATTGGCATCCGCAATACACTTTTTACGAAGATACGTATCATTTTTATCCCTATGTTAATATTATTCCGGTTGTTACCCTTTCTTCGGGATATGTGGCTGTTCCGCCTCCCATGGGGATTGTTGTCCCGACGATCCGTACAACGCAATACCAGCATATTGTCGACGGGGAAATTTATTACGCGCATAACGGTGTTTATTACCAGCCGGTAGCGGGCGGCTATAAAGTGGTTGGGGTGGTTCAAGATTAGAGGTATGCATGACAGATCCTGAAAGCAGTCAGGCGCCACCGCTGCACAAGCGCCGCGTGCGTTATAAGGGAAAGCATCCGCAAAAATTTAATGAGAAATATAAAGAGCTTAATCCCGAGCGTTACGCGGATGAGGTCGCCAGGATCATCCAGACCGGGAAAACGCCGGCAGGGATGCATCGTTCCATTTGTGTCGAGGAGATCCTTAAGATCCTGGAGCCGCATCCCGGGCAGACCGCCTTGGATGCGACCTTGGGGTACGGCGGCCATGCCCAGGCGATCCTTGAACGAATCACCCCCGGCGGTTGTTTGTGGGGTATCGATGTGGACCCTGTCGAGATCAAGCGCACGGAGGCGCGTCTGCGGGGAGCAGGGTATACGCAAGAGCAATTCAAGACGCGGCTTATCAATTTTGCAGGTATTTCCAAAATATTGCCGGATACCGGCGGCGGCTTTGATATTATTTTGGCGGACTTGGGCGTTTCTTCCATGCAGTTGGATGATCCGGCGCGTGGTTTTACCTTCAAGCAGGAAGGCCCCTTGGACCTCAGGCTTAATCCCGGGCGTGGTAAGCCTGCCTCAGCATGGCTGGCAGCGATGTCGGAGAAAGATTTTGAGCACATACTCCGCGTGAATGCGGATGAGCCTTTTGCCCAGGGCATAGCGCGATCTGTTTTTAAGTGCCGGCAGGCGATTGTCACCACCACCGCGCTGGCGGATGCGGTGCGGCGGGCCCTGCCCCGCGCCATGTCTGAAAAGGATGAAGAAGAAAGAACGCGGTCTATTCGCAGGACATTCCAGGCGCTGCGGATTGCAGTCAATGATGAGTTTCTTGTGTTGGAACAGTTCCTGAGGCATCTGCCCGCGTGCCTGAAGCCTTGTGGCAGGGCGGCTGTCCTGACGTTTCATTCCGGTGAAGATGCGCGCGTTGTCCGATCTTTTCAGGCGGGTGTGGCGTCGGGGTTATACGCGCAAACCGGGCGCGATCCCATTGTGGCGACGCGTCAGGAGCGCTATGATAATCCACGCTCAAAGAGCGCGATCCTGCGCTGGGTAAGAAGGGGCAGTGATGGGGCGGCGCATGGTTGAACGGAATCTTCACTCGCCCATGAAAAGAGACTGATAAATTTCCATCATTTATTCATTCATATTTAATAAAAGATGTGTATATTAAGAAATCAATCGGAATTAAAGCCGCTTTGCTGAAATCATAAAATATTAAAAATGAAGGAAGGGGTTATTATGAAGAAAGTGCTGGGGATAATTTTTGCCGTATTGCTGGTGGCTGGTTTCTCAACGCCAAGTTTCGCTGCGAAAACACACGGCAAAAAGGATGCGGGGCAGAAGTATGACAGGATTGTGGCCGAGGTTGTCTCTCTGGATGCCGCCGCGCTAACCATTGTCGTTAAAGAAGAGAAAAGCGGGGCATCGAGGACCGTGAAGATCAGCGCCAAGGCGGCCGCACAGCTTCAGGTGGGCGACAGGGTCAGGATCAAGCTTAAGGCCGGTACGGATGAGTCTGCGGGCGTCAGGGTTCTTAAGGGTGAACCCAAGGTGGAACCCCCCCAGGTTGAGCCCAAGGTTGAAGCCGCGCCTGAGCCTGTGAAGAAGTGATGCTTCCTGTTAAGGTTTTTCATTTTTGATCAGGGCGGTGCGGTTAAGCCGGTCAGATTGTGATAAAAACCCCCTTGTGACTGAATAAGTTGCAAGGGGGTTTCTGTTGTTAAATGGCATAAATATGAATAACATTATATACTTGGAACATGTTGAGTCAGTTAGAATGGCGTTTGGATATTAATCCCGCCGTTATTTCATGGAAAATCCAGGTTGATCCTTGATCGCTTTAATTTTATTGAATGGATTGCCGTAAGTATCACAGGGAGGTTGGCGTGCTGAGATTTGTTGGTCTGTTCATGGCAGGCTTATTGATGGGTGAGCCATTGGCATTCGCACAGATACCTGCGGATGAAAGGGTGGTCGAGTTCTTCAGAGAGATTTTATCCAAAGATGCGAATGCCCATTGGATCATGGCGTTGATCACCCTCATTGTTTTGACGGCGTTCCTGCTGATTCTTCTGTTACGCGTTACCGTTAAGCGAAAGATCAAGAGATTGCGTCAGGAGATCAATGAGAGAAAGAAGGTGGAGGAGCATCTGCGGTTGAGCCGGTTACGGTATCAGACATTGTTCAACAAGGCCAGCGACGGCATCATGTTCATGGACATCAGCGGTAAAATTATCGGCGCCAATGAATCATTCGCCAAGATGCACGGATATAGCATTGATGAGATAATGAAAATGGATATTCGCGACCTGATAGATCCTTCTACCGCGGCGCATGTTCAAGAACGGCTCTCCAGGGTTTTGAAGGGTGAAACCCTGCAATTTGAAGCCAATCATATCAAGAAAGACGGCAGCATCAGCACACAGGAAATTTCAACAAGTTATATTGCCATTGGCGACGAGCATTTTATTCAGTCCTTTCACCGGGATAGCGCCGAGCGGAAGCTTTTGGAAGGCCAGCTTTTGACCATTGCGCGTTCCGATGCCTTGACCCAATTGCCAAACCGCGTGTGTTTTCTCGAGAAAGCCGGGCTGGAATTGGCGCATGCCAAAAGGACTGGCCGGCAGTGCGCGATTCTTTTTGTGGATCTTGACCATTTCAAGAATGTGAATGATACCCTCGGTCATTCGGTGGGGGATGAACTCTTGAAGGATTCCGCTGCCAAAATGGCCACCTGCATCCGCGGGACGGATATCCTTGCGCGTCTGGGGGGAGATGAGTTCGTTGTTCTTTTAAATGATCTTGAAAATGAACAGGGTGCGCAATATACGGCGGAACGTATCCGGGAAAAGTTCAACGCGCCCAGGGTGATAGCCGGGCACGATCTTTTCATTACCGCGAGTGTGGGTATTGCGGTCTATCCCCATGACGGGGAGCTGCTGGAGGACCTGCTTAAAAATGCCGACACGGCCATGTATGCGGCCAAAGCCTCGGGCAGGAATATGTTTTGTTTCTTTAATCAGGTGATGCATGAGAACGCGGCGAGTAAAATGCATGTGGAGCGGTGTTTAAGGGATGCGTTGGTCAAAAAAGAGTTTGCGTTATTCTATCAACCCATCGTCGGCATGGCCGACGGGAGGATCAGGGGTTTTGAGGCACTCTTGCGCTGGTTCAAGACCGATGGCGGCCTTGTGCTTCCGGATGGATTTATTTCTGTGGCCGAGGAAACAGGGCTTATTGTCCCTATTGGAGAATGGGCCCTGCATGAGGCCTGCCGATTCAATAAAAAGCTTGTCGACGCCGGGTATACGGACCTGGTGATGTCGGTCAACATGTCCGTGGCCCAGCTGCGCTGGAAAAATCTTGTGGGCATGATCAAAAACGCCCTGGACCACAGCGGCTTGCGCCCGGAACTGCTGGAGGTTGAAGTGACCGAGAGTTTGTTCATCGAGTCTCTTGACGCGGCGGTTGATGTTCTTAATGCGATCCGTGCCTTGGGCGTTCAGGTTTCTTTGGATGATTTCGGGACAGGCTATTCGTCTTTGGTCCATTTGCACAAACTGCCCATCGGGAGCCTGAAGATCGACCGTTTCTTCATCAGGGAGATTGCCAAAGACACCGACGAGAACGCCATGATCCCGGCCATTATCGACCTGGCGCACAAGCTGAAACTGGAAGTTATTGCCGAAGGTGTGGAGACGGGTGTCCAGCTTGAGAAGCTTTTAGGTAACCGATGTGATTATTATCAGGGATATTTTTTAAGCAAGCCCATCAGGGCTGATGAAGTGCCGCTTTTCCTGGCGCGTGCCTGTTCACCCAAATTTACAGGCAGCATCGCGCCGATCAAATGACCGGTGATCGTCAAACAGGCTGAATATTTTCCAAGAAATTGAGCTACAAAGCGTTGTCCGGTGAGAGCATCGGTATCTTTTTTTAAATTTTTAAGGAAATGATGGGGATGAGTATGCCAGGGGAGCCTCAGCGTATCGATACGATTTTAAAAGCGCGAGGATTGGATAATGCGGATCTTGTCAGGGCGTCCAGCCAGCAGCTTACCTTCAAGCAGGTTCAGAAGGCGCGGGCCGGCCGGCCTGTGACGGCCAATATTCAGGATAAGATTTTGAACGCGTTAAATGCCTGTAACGGCGATGTCCAGTATAAGAGACAGGATTTATTTAATATATGAATCACCCTGATTTTACAAAATTAAGGCGCTTGATCGATGAGGCGATAACGTTCCATGACCTGGATAAAGCCAGGCATTGGATCGCCGAGGGGGTGCGTTCGGCCCAGGCCAGCGAATGCCCGGGAGAGTTGATGTATTTTCGTGCCCAGGAAGCGGTCATTGACGAACGGTTTGACACAGCGATGGCGTTGTTGCAGCGGGCTTTGGTGTTTAATCCTTCGGATGGCGCGGCCTATAACGATATCGCCCTGTGCATGGTCGAGATGGGAAAAATCGACGGGGTGCTTGAAATGTTCGACCAAGGCATTGCCGTCGAAGGGGATTATGCCACGATTCACCATAACAAGGGCTGGTTTCTCAACAAGATCGGCCGGTCCAGCGAGGCGCTCGTTTGTTTTGCGCAGGCGCTGGTTTTTGAGCCGCAGCGTGTGGTGACCTGGGAGAATATGGCCAATGCGTATGAGGAGCAGGGGCGGATCCCCGAAGCGCTCGCGGCCTACAGGAAGGCGGTGGCGTTCCTCCCGGTGTCGGCGGGCGGGATCAAACAGCAACTTGGGGCAGAAATTGAAAGGCTCGCTAAAATAGATCAGGGACAAGTTTTATAAAGAACACTTGTCCCTGATACGTCCCTCATGAACTTCCTGGCAACAGCTTTTAATTACTTCTTTTTTCCTGCTTTGGCCTTCTTGATCTTGTTCTTGGGATTCTTGTCGCCCATTTTTTCCTCCTGTTTTTTGTTGGCATGAGCCGGCCAAGAGTAGGGCAGGACTCATGTGTTTTGTAAAAAATGATTATAGCATGGTTCTGCGGATCGGGTAGCGGTCTTGGAGGTAAAAAATAATCGTTCATCTGTAAGAAGGGCAGGTTGTGGTAAAGTATGTCCGTTATGGACAAGGAATCCATGTTTGATCGGAAAGGGCCGTGCAGCATGATCACCAATAATGACATCATGAAAAAGCTTCGGGTGGCGTTGCACCTGAGAGACACCGATATCATCGAGATCCTGAAGCTGGCCGAGTTTGAAACCACGTCCTCGGAATTGTCGGCGATCTTTCGCAAGGAAGGCCAGGCACAGTACATGCCTTGCGGGAA
>Ga0114951_10004285_pt1 | contig 14039 bp, 5 predicted proteins | sample AM7aDNAmetaG_FD_88677 | JGI IMG/M metagenome (GOLD analysis project Ga0114951, IMG submission 88677) | Freshwater microbial communities from Finland to study Microbial Dark Matter (Phase II) - AM7a DNA metaG | ecosystem: Environmental > Aquatic > Freshwater > Lake | place: Finland: Lake Alinen...
GCCGCCTGGTTGGTTGACACATCCACCCACACCGGCGAAGTCAGATTCGTTGACCGTTCCAAGGTGTAATAGAAATAGGGGATGCCGTAGGCCATGACGGTGTTGGAATACGGGCTGCTGAAATCGTGACCGGTGATGGAATTCGTTCCCGTCACACTGCCTTGAATCACAATGTTCACATAGCCGATGTTCGTTCCACCGAAACCATCGCTGATGCCGTAACTGATCTGGTCGTTCACATTTGGGCTGTTGGTGTAGCCGATGTAGGCATAGCCGTTTGTCGTCACGATACTGCCGTCCAGATTCGTGCTCCAGTTCAACGGGAATAGATTGATCCCGTTGGTGCTTTGCATGGTCACGCTGGCCAACTCCACAGTATCACCATCCACATCGCTCCAGTTCGTCGCGATGTCTGATAGTTTAATAATTAACGCCAAACCCGCCGTCCGTGTCACGGCCATCACATTGGCCACCGGCGGATGGTTGGTCACGATCTGATCGAGATTCGTGGTGCTGCCCAGATAATTACCATCGCCCGAATAAACAACTGTGATGACATTCGTGCCCCGCAGGAGGTTGGTGATAGACAAACTGCTCGCACTGCCGCTGCTGACGGCGTTCGTGCTGAACGCTCCGTTCGTGGAAGAGAAAACCACGTTGCCGGTGGCGTCAGCGGGCAACGTGGCGGTGTAGGCGACGGTATCCTTGTAACCGGACGGATTCTTGGTAGAGGACGCCCCGACGAAAGTGCTCGCTTGAATCACCGACAATGTGCCCGTGTTGTAGGTAATTGAATAGTTGTTCGTGTTAAAGCTGCCGCCCGTCGCCGCGCTTGGCGTCAAAACGTAGCTGCCCACGTTATCCGTGGCGGCCGCGCCGTTGGTCGGGCTGCTGGTCGCCGCGATTGTGACGGTGCCGATGGTTTCGCTGTTCACCAATCCGCCGCTCGTGAAGTTGGTTGAGCCAGCGCCATAAGTCTTCGTCTGGCCATAGACCTTGCTGTCGTTGTTCGCTGTGATGCTCAACGCCGCCGGACTTACCGTCACACTTACGGTGTTTGTCACATTAACGTAATTGGCGGAATCCGTCGGCAGGTAATACACCGCCACATTGGTCGTGCCCGCGTTCGGGGCGATGCTGGCATCCACAAAGCCATGGCTGCTGATGGCGACTGTTTGACCAAGTGCGTTCGTGAAACTGCCGACGGTGATGGTCGAACTGCCTAGCGTCTGGCCGTAAGCAATGGCGCTCGCCGTCGTCGCCGTCTGCGCAATCGGCGTGGCCGGATTGATCGTCACCACCACCACGCTGGACGTGACCGAGCCGCAGCCGTTGGTCACCACGCAATCGTAGTTGCCGGCGTTGGCCATTACGACGGACAGGTTCGTGTAGCTGCTGTTCGTGGCATTGAGGATGGCCATGCTGTTGCTGCGCCATTGATAGGCGAGATCGGCGGAGCCGGTCACGTTCGTAAGATTCAGAACTAACGGGCTGAATGCCGTAAGCGTCGCGCTGCCGGGATCAATGCCACCAACAATGCTCGGCGAGGTGCAGGTTGAAACGAAACTGGCCGTCACGTTCGTGCCGCCAATCAACGCCGTGTCCGTGCGATTGGAGGTGGTAACTCCGTCGCTCCAAGTTGTGAAAGCATAACCGTTGCTCGCCACCGCCGTCACGGCGCTGCCGCTCGAAAGATACGGCACCGTTTGCGATGTCGCGCCACTGATGGAGCCGCCCGCTCCAGCAGCGTAGGTCAGAGTGTAAAGGTTGTTCGTGTAGGTCGCTGTCACATTCGTGCCGCCGATCAACGCCGTGTCCGTGCGCGTCGCTGTCGTCACCCCGTCGCTCCAGTTCGCGAAGCCATAGCCCGGATTAGCCACCGCCGTCACCGCGCTGCCGCTGGTGAGGTAAGCCACCGTTTGCGTTGCTACGCCGCTGATCGTGCCGCTTGCCCCGCCGTTGTAGATCAGCGTGTAATTGTTCGGAGCTACCTGGGCATACAGCGTCACATTATTGGCCGGCATGGCAAACGTGCTGCCAGCGCTGTAACTCGTGCCGCTGCTGTTCGTCCAACCCGCGAAATGATAACCCGCCGGAATCGTCAAGCTGCCGGCACCTGATACTATCACCGTCGCGCCGTTGGTATAGGCATTGGCACCCGTCGGAGCGCTGCCGCTCAAGCCGTTGGCGTTGTAGGTCACTGTGTAGGTGTTAAGCACCACCAATTTCACCTGGCCGCCGGTGGTGGTGATGTAGTTCGTTGTGTTCGCCGCAAACGAGCCGCCGTTGGCGATAGTTGGCGTGGCATTGAAGGAACCGCTGCCGCCGCTGTAATTGGCCAGCAGATAGGTGCCCGCTGGGACGTTGTTGGAGAGGTTGAGTTCAACCGTGTTGTTGTTGAGAGTCAAACTGCCGCTAATGGTCAGGGTGGCGCCGTTGGTGAAGAGTGCGTAGGCACCGAAACCAAAGCCCACATTGCCGCCAATCGTGCCCGTGCCGCCCAGCGTCGCGCCCGTATAATTCGTCACCGCGCCGGTCGAGATGGAGCCATTCACGAGCAAGGTGCCGGCACTTATAGTCGTGTTCCCGGAATAAGTATTGGCCCCGGTCAAATTCCAAATCCCGCTTCCCTGCTTGATCACTCCGCTTGTTCCCGTTGTTCCCGAAATGATTCCCGCAAATGTCGTGCTTGCATTGTTGCCACCTGAGCTCAAGGTGCCCGCTCCTAGTGTGACATTGCCGCCGGTTGCGCCGCCGCCGGCCAGCGAACCGATGGTTTCGTTGTTGCCGTTCAAATCCAATGTCACATTCGCCGTGTTCCACAGCGCGAACGCTGAATTGGGGCTGAAACCAGTCGTAGAACCCGCCCTTAATGTGGAGTAGGTCACAGTGGTCGAGTTGGTGTAGGCATTGTTTCCCGAGAAGATCACCGCGCCGGAACTATTGGGTTCGCCAAGACTCACCGCCCCCGCCCCTGTGATGTTGCCACTGAAGGTTGCCGTGTCGCCGGCAGTCAGACACGCCATTTGGCCGTTGCCATCAAGCTGAATGGCCCGGCCGCTGCTGAACGCGCTGGGACGAGTGCGCAAAATCCCCGTGCCGCCGGCGGCGAAAACAATTTTTCCGCCCGCTCCACCCAGTGCGCTGTCGCCAGTGACATCCAGAATACCCGCCCGATTTGTGGTATTGCCAGTATAGCCGCTGGCGCTCTTGAGCCAGGCCCGGCTGGGTCCGTCCTTCGTAACCGTGCCGGAACCATTGATGACCGTTGTGAAGTCACAGTTGAATCCTCCGTTGGTCCAATAGAAATTCACATTGCCGTTGTTATTGACGGTGCGGGCAAACGCGGTTCCGACCGCGTAGCCGGGACTGACCAGTAGCGTCCCGTTATTGGTAATAATCGTGCCCGCCCCAAGGTCACCAAAGCTGGTTGAACCAGCGATGCCATCGCCCAATTGGAGCGTCGCGCCGCTGGCGATGGTCGTGGCCCCGCCATAGGTGCAGGTCAGAGTCGCACTCGCCGTCGCGCTCTTGATGATGAGTGTGCCGGCGTTCACGGTGATGCCGTTGTTCAGAACGCTGGTTGGATCGGCGGTTAGCGTCAGCGTTCCATTGCCGCTTTGCTGCAAGGAATTAGTGCAGGCGTTACCTGCGACGGTAAAAATGTTATTGTTCAACAACGTGTTTCCAGAACCACCGAAAATCAAAACATTCGTGGGAGAACTGGCACTGCTGGCTGTCTGAAGCTGGCCACCGAGATTCAACAGTCCGGTCGAATTATTGGTAATGCCAAAAGTCGCCGGGTTGAAAATAACAATGGGCTCATTGATGGTATTCACACCCGTTCCCGAACTGGTGATGCTGGGCGTGGCAGCGCTAAAGCGCAACTTTCCTGTTCCAGACAAGGTGTAGTTGATGTTATTGGTAAAAAAGACAGCCAGAGCACCCTGCCCAGAAGCATCGTTGGTGACGGCGATGGCAGTGGCGCTAAAAGCACCGCCATTGTTGCCGAGGATGACGGTGTCGCTATTGGCATACTGGGGATAGCTGCTGGACGGATTCCAGTTGGCGGTGGCACTCCAGTTGCCCCCGGCGTTGTTGGCCCAGTTAAAGGTGGTTGCCGCCATGAGCCGGGCGGAAACTGTGAATAAGGACAGTATGGCGAGATAAACAAGATGACGCTGTTTCATAATTAGATTTGGGTTGATAATTGCTATGACTTTACACCCACACTCTTGCGCGTAAAGGGTTCAATTGCGAAAACAAGGGCAAATTTGCGCACATTTTCTCCTTTGTTCATTATCTGGCAGGGGAGCATCAAACATGCGCTGAATTTCACTCACGGCGAACGCATTTGGTAAAACATCATGGCGTTGGTGGTCGCCAGGACGGCGGTAGTCTGGCCGTTGGAAACGGTGAATTGCGGTATCCAGTTGACCGGAGCCGTCAGACTAGTGGCGGCTTGGAGAGTGTAGCCCGCTGCCGCTGCGGGCCAGGTCACCACCAGTCCATTGTTCGTCAACGACAAGTCCAGAACCAACGCCACCGGAGTCGCGCTGGCAAAAGCGGAGTTGCTGCTTTCACCCCAGCCATTGACTGAAGAGGTTTTGTAGTAGTAAGTGACGCCATTGGTCACGTTGCTATCTACATAGTTGGTGCCGGTGGTGTTTGCGATGGTGACATACGTTCCGGCGCTGGCGAGCGCACGCTTGAAGTTATAGGAACTGGCGCTCGCCGCCGACTGCCAGACCAGCGCGACTGAATTGATTCCGCCCGTGGCCGTCAGGTTGGACGGCACAGACGGGGCCGGTGTGTCCAATACGAATTGAACCGCATCGGCAATGACATAGCCGCTCGCGCCATCATCCCGAACCAGCACGCGTCCGCCGGTGCCCGCGTTGAAAGCGAAAGTGCCGAGGTAATTCCATGACGATCCATTGCTGGTCTGATCCACAGAAAAGGTATTGGTGCCGTTGCTGAAGACAACATCCACCGGCTCATTGGTCGCACGGTTGCCGCTGGCCACCCACCAAAGATAGACATCGTAATTGCCCGCCACCGGCAGAGTCGGGGTAAAACGCACGCTCTTGCCGCCACCCGCGTTGGCATCTTGCAAATAATTGATGCCGTAGTATCCAGCACTGGCACCGACAAACCAAGAGCCGGTAATGGTTACCCCCGTGCTGTCAGCGTTGTCCACCACGATGCCCGGCGTGGTGGCTATTTCCGTTGAGTTAGAACCTTCGCCGCACGGAGTAATCGCCGAGACGACATAAAAATAGACAGTTCCTTTGACAACATTAGTATCCACAAAACTGGTGAGAAATAGATTGGATAGCGTGATGTAAGGACCGCCGCTGGTGGTAGAGCGTTTGACGTTAAATGACAACGCCCCCACAGGACTGTTCCAAGCCAGACTGACCTGCGTGTTGGTGGCGTTCGCCAAGGCGTTCAGCCCGGTCGGTGCCAACATCAGACAATTTGGTGTGGCAACTGCGGACAGAGAATTAGAAGACTCGCCGGCGTTGTTCAGCGCCGAAACCACATAGTTATACGTCGTGCCGTTGGCAACCGTGGAGTCCGAAAAAATATTGCCACTGGTGGTGGCGATGGTGGCGAACGGCCCGGCATCAGTGCTGCGTTTGACATTGTAACTCGTCGCGCCAGAGTTGGCTTTCCAGGACAAATTCACCCACCCGTTGCCGGTGGTGGCCGCGAGTTGCACTGGTGTTGACGGCAGCGGCGTTGCCAGCACAAATTGCATCGCGTCGGCGACGACATAGCCATTGGCACCATCGTTGCGAACCAGCACGCTGCCCGAACTCCCGGCGGCAAAGTTGAAATTGCCCAGCCATACCCAGAGGCCACCGTTGGTTTGCTGGTTCACGCTGAACGTATTAGTGCCGCCATTAAAAATCAAATCCACCGGCGTGTTGGAGGCCCGGTTGGCATTTGCTGTCCACCGCAGGTAAACCGCATACGTTCCGGTGGCGGAAAGATTGGGCGTGAACCGGACACTCTTGCCGCCCGTTGCCCCGGTGTTGCCGTCCAGTAAATAATTTGTGCCGTAGTAACCCGGCGTGGAAGAACTAGCAGACCAAGCCCCGACAATGGTCACGCCCGTGGGGTCGGCATTATCCACAATCAGACTCGGCGTGGTGGCGGCCTCGTTCGACAGCGGACTTTCACCGTTGGCATTCGTGGCTGTCACCACATAATAATAGCCCGTTCCGGCCACCACGTTCGTGTCCGCGAAGTTATTCGTGGCAATTGACGCGATAATCGCGTAAGGCCCGCCCGCAACTAGTCCGCGTTTGACATTGTAGCCCGTGGCGCTGGCAGGCACGTTCCAGGTCAAAGCCACCTGGCCAAGATTTCCCGCCGTCGCACTCAACACCGGGGCCAGCGGCGAAACATTGACCGGCACAAACTCGACGGCATCGGCATCCATATTTCCGTTGGCTCCGTCGTTGTGCAACCTCACGCTGCCCGCCATTCCGTAACTGAAATTGTAGCGGCCCAGATAATTCCAACCGCCACCGTTCACCGACTGGTTCACACTCAAGGTCGCCGTGCCCCCCAGATAATTGACATCCACCGGCGCAACCGTGCCGACGTAAGTGTAACCGGGCCAGCTTAGATAAACATCATAGCTCCCGCCCACCGCCAGATTCGGTGTGAAGGTGATACTCTTGGGAACGGCGGAAGTGGTGGTATCCAAAGTCAGCCAGAAACCATTCACGATTTGTCCGGTGCCATAAGTCTGCCAACTGTTCCGTCCGGTCGCCTGCACGTTGTCATCAAAGTTGTCCACGACGTTGGTCAGGGAAATCGCCGTGGCACTGACCTCCAACGAATTGACTCCCTCACCGTTGGCATTGGTGGACGAGACGACGTAGTAATAAGTCACGCCGTTGGTTAGTCCCGTATTCGTAAAGGCATTACTGGTGGGACTGCCAATCAAGGTGTAAGGTCCGCCGGCATAACCCGCACTTTGCTTCACGCGATATCCCGTGGCCCCGCCCACTGCCGGCCAGGACAAGGTCATCAGGCCATTGCCCGGAATGGTGATGATTCCCGTTGGCGGCACAGGCGCGATGGATTTGGTGCTGGCGGGCGACCAGGCCGAACCGCTCTGGTTGGTTGCGTAAAAACTATAATAATAAACCATAGCCGGCGTGAGATTCGACAAAGTCGCGGTGAACATGGCGGCTCCGAATGTGGAGTTGGTTCCAAGCACCGTGACATTCTGCCAAACGGCGTTGTTGGTGCTGCCATCCGCTGTGCCCCAGCAAAGGGAAACTCGCGCCCAGTCCTGCCCATACACGCCCTGCGTCAAAGTGCCGCTGATCGTCGCGGAATTGCTGCTGGTGCTGTTCCATGCGCCATTGGCCAGAGTCAAACTGACTGGCGTCAAAAACGGCTGGTTAAAATAAGGGGACAACAGGTTTTGATATTCGGTGTCCGTCGGCATGCGCCCATTGGTCTGCTTGAACAGACCGAGCAGCAGCTTCGCCTTGTTGTAATAGTTCTGATAGAAATAGAAGCATGGCGTTTTGGAGCCGTCCGGGGCGATCAGCCAGTATTGGTCATTGGTGTTTGTGCCATCAAGATTACCGTAAAACTCCCACTGATAGGTAAAAGGGCAGCCCCAATTGAGGAACCGCTGAACCGCTTTGCGAACATACGGCTCCTGATTCGTTGCCGCGATAAAGTTTTGCGCGCCAAAACTAAATTCAGTGACAAACACGCGCTTACCCGGAATCACCGCCGCTTTGTTGGTCGGAAGATGCGCCTGGACATAGTTGAGCATGTTGCTTTGCGCCTGTCCTCCCTGGTCCGATCCGGAATAGTTTGACCAGGCAACATAATCCAAGTTCGTCAGGTAAGGCACCACCGCATTGATGACATATTGATTCCGGTCAGCGGGAGCATACATCGCGTCGGTCACGTTGTTGACTTCGACGTAATAATAGACATTGACGTTGGTATGCGGGGTTGCGCGCTTGGCGTCGTCAATCGCCTGCTGCCGGGTGTTGAAATAATCAATCATGCCCCGGATTATCACCGGGTTGGGATTATTGGTAAATTGAGGCCCTCCTTGACCACTGTAATATCCCAGCATGCCGTCGGCCTCCCAGTTGCCCAGATAAAAGGTCTTGCCGGAGTTGTTGTAGTTGGTCAGAAAATAGGCGGTCAGATTGTAGATTTCGTTATACTCGGCCTGCTTTTCGGCAGTGCTCATGCCGTCCGCCCATGCCGGATTTGCAAAAGTATAACACCATTGGAAATAGTTCTTGAACGGCATGTCATAGACTTTGCGCCAGGAGGGTTCATCCCGGGCGAGTTGCGTGAGATTGGTGATGCCAGGAGCCGGACTAGGCGCGTTGGTGGGGCCGTTATAGGCGGTCAGGTAGCCAAACCCCAAATACATTTTGATGTTGGCGCTGCCCATGTTGGTCAACCCCTGCGCGCCTTCGACCAGCAACAGATTGGTGGTGAACTGGTAGTCGGCGTTGAAGACCTGCGAACCGAAGCGCAGATTGTAGTCATCAACCGCCGGATCAGACATGGAGCCGGCGGACAGCGGTGCGATGGTCGCCAACAGCAGAATAATGGAACAATAAAGGCGCATAATAACCGCTAAACTATAATGCCGGGGGAGTCCTGCGACTGATCCCAGCACTATCCAACCACTGGTTTGCGACGACTTACCCAGCTCTGAAGTCAAACCGCCGATCTCATGTTTTTCAATTCACTGGCTTGAATGATTACCACCGCTGCCTTATTGAATTGCCGTCCCGCAAATCCGCTGCAAATCCTGATCGTTGGCACCACCTGGAGATACAGTGTGTTTGTGAGCCTGACTCATATAGGATTGATGCCATTTCCAAGACTCGACATGGCCGTCACCAAAACTGATCACGCAGCCGTTATTGTGCCGGGTCGCCGGAACATTCCAATAGGTGTTTCCGGCTGTGGCCCAGTTGATGATGCCAAAACAGCCGTTATCAATGCTATTTAGAGTGGCCGAGGTGTTTCCAGCATCCACGGTGTCACTGGCCTGTTCATCCAAAAAAACCGACAAGCCACCCAAGCCTGGACTACCGGTTGCCAGACTTAACTTTCTGTAACTGGTATAGCCCGCATATCCGAGCGGTGGATTTCCATTGCCTGCCGGAGGACTATCCACCCAGTTCCACGTCGAACTCATGGAATAGCTGCGCACCCGCGCAGTTGAAGTCTGGAAAATCTTGGTCGTATCAGCAGGGCATTTGTAAATACCGGTGGACTTGTTGTATTGCCACAGAGAACCGGCCGAAAGATTTTGGATTTGAAGATAGAGTGGATCCGTGGCGGCATCGCCAACAATCCACGATCGGGGGTCGGAACGGTCTCCTATCGTCCAATTAATTGGAACGACATCATCATTGTCTCCCGCATACATCACCCAACACAGGCACAATTGCTTGAGATTGTTCAAACATTGTGTGGTTTGGGCTTTTTTCTTGGCCGCAGAAAGCGCGGGCAACAGCATCGCCGCCAGAATGGCGATGATGGCGATGACCACCAGCAGTTCTATCAAAGTGAAGCCAATGATTGGGACGTTATCCTTCCGTGCAGCTTTTGCGCCGCTATTAAATTTCAGCTCTAATCTCATGTTCTTGATCTTCATAAATCTCAATTTTATGTTCATGGTGTCGCCCGGCGCTCGCCGAGGCACGCTTGACGATTTTTCTCCAAATCGGCTGGGGAGAGGGCCGTGTCGTAAACCCGCACATCATCAAACCAGGCGGGAGGCGTCCGCAGGATCGTGGTGGCTGCGGTGCCACCAATGCGAAGCTCACTTACTGAATTGGTCACAGGACCTTGTGGCAGACTGGCCCATTCTCCCACCTGTGCGACCGGATCGTTCAGCGACCCGCGATAGAAGGCGACATTCTTGTTGGTGGTTGTTCCATCATAGGTTGCCGCCAAAAACACCCATTCTGATGCGGCCGAAATATCAGCAGAACTGACCGCAGATGAATATCTGTCATTCACCGATAATCCGAGCCGAAAGCAGTTCGCGCTCGGCCGGCCAGACTTTACTGGCCCTTCAATTTTCCAACCAAATCCACTATTCGGCGAGTCGCTTCCCAGCTTGTCAATTAGCCGATCATTCATCCTTGGATTCGCTTGCAAATTAAACCAAGTCGCCAAGGTGAAATTGGTGAGGTTGTTGAGCTTGGGCGGATTGCCCGCGCTCACCCAGCCATTTGTCCCGCAACTCAAATCCAGAGCGTAACCCTTTCCGTTCGGCGAATTGGTGGTGCGTCCCGCCTGATTCACCAACTTACCATTCGCGGCCGAACTGGCACCGGTGTCCAACGCATCACCAGCGGCTTCATCAAACATGTAATGCAATATAGGTGTCGGCTGCGATCTGGCCGGCTGTGTCGCAAACAGGAAGCCAACGGCAGCCAAAACTGACGGAAGACAGACTCGCGTGAAACAAATTGACCGGCGTGGCAGGCGCGAAGCCAAGCTGCCATTGCCGCTGGTTGTCACTTTCATAACTTAACCTTGGGATTTGGTTTCAACACCTGCCGGCGAAGTCGCCGGCAGGTGTTGAAAGATTCACCGTTTCTATTGTCCGGAAATCCGGAAAAACTTCGTTACACCGCTAACCGTGTTCGTCGTGGTCGTGCTGGATGCGGTGGCCGAAACGCTGCCACCGACAGATGACCAGCTTGAATCCGTCAGCGCATTCTTGGATTGCACCTGATAGTTATGGCCGGCCACGCTCTGCCAAGTCAGAACCACTTGGTTGCCGGGCAGTATGTTGACACCGGTGATGTTGAAACTGGTCAAGGCAGTCGCCAAACTGCCAATTTGGTAAGCAGTGATTCCGTTCCCCGTATCCAACACGAAGAGGTAATTCGTGCCGCCGATTTTGGCAAAGTCCACACTGCCACTGCCGCCGAAAGGACCGTTGAGTGTGTTGTAGGTTACAACTTGTTGCCCCAATAAAACCGGATCATTCGTCTTGTTGGCTATGCTGTAAATATTCACCAAATCGTAACCCGGGTTATGGACTTCCAATGCGGCCAGTAAGTTGGAACTGACGTTGAGTCCAATCGGGCCGACATTGCCGGGAACCCCATTCGTGGTGGCAGCATATTGGACGAAGCCAAAGCCGCTATTGAGATCAAATTGGACAAAATACAACTGGTTGGTGAAGGGGGCGGTTCCAAACGGTGCTTTGGCATAAAGCGTGTTCGTTCCCGTCCCCCAGGCCAGACCCACGGTGGCAAATGTGGCAGGTGCATTGGTCACCAATATGGCCGTGCTTGTGTAATTGATTCCATCGGCCGTGGTCAAGACGGCGACGACGTTGGTCGTGGCGGAAGAAAGCAAGATTTGGGTGTTCGTGCCCGAACCCCGCACTGCCATCGCGTCACCCCAACGCTGGCCAGGATAATTCGGAGCGCCGGGGTCCCCATGGTAAGCGACGGATTGAGCCGCGCCCTCGTTCTGCCAACTGTAGAGAACATAATTATCGCTGTCGGCAGTCAATGTCATGCTGCCGGAATAAATGACGCCGTCGTCTGCCACTGCAATCACGTTTAGCGGAAACACGCCGCTGTAACCTCCGTCAATCAACCCGGTAGTATCGAGGCTGCCGATGAAATTTCCCGTCAGTGCATCCAGCACCACCAAATACGGGGCGACCACCGTGCCGGAACGATGCACGACAATCAGGTTCGTTGCGACCGGATTAAACGCCATGGAACGTTCCTGAACCCCGGCCGCCAGCCAGGTGTAGCCGTTCGTGGTTTGCGGAGGCAAAAGTTTCCATTTGTTGGTCAGCGCAGCAGTGTTGTAGAGCGGAACCACTGTCAAACTGATACTATTGTTGGTGATAACGGCCACGTTGTTGGAAACGATCACGCCATATAAACCGGAGTTGCCGGCCTGAACATTATTCAGATTATAGATGGAGCTGGTGGCACCAGGGATGTTGGTGCTGGCGAAGAGCCATTGGTAGGTCGGCGTTTGCGCCCCGAAGCCGATGGCTGTGGAGGTGAAGGTGACGTTGGTTCCCTGCAAAACCGTGGTTTGATTGGGCGACACGCTGACAATGACACTTGCGGGGATATTTGACTGTCGAATGGCTTCCAAGTCGCTGCTGGTGAGAACGGTGTTATAAATGCGCACATCATCCACCAAGGCCGGCGGGGTGCGGTCCGAACCCGACGCTTGGGTGCCGCCAATCCGCAACTGGTTCGAATTATTCGTCACATATCCGGTGGTCAGCGCCGCACCGCCCGAGACTCCCATGGGGGCCACTGCCGCATTGACGCTGCCGCTGTAAAACTGGACTGCGTTGGACACCGCGAGGCCATTGGGAATGGTTCCGTTATAGGTTACCGCCACAAACAGCCATTGATTGGAGGCGTTGAGGTTGGCTGCGTCGTAGATGCCGCTGCTCGTGCCATTCACATTTAACGCGACACGAAATGATGAGTTGGAAAGCGTCACGTTTCCGGTGTTGGGGACAAATTGCAACCCAAAGCCGGAACCCGTGGCTTCCTTTCCAAAAATCCGGTCGTTGGCGGCGGGTTGATTCGTGCCTGGCAGATTTACCCAAGCGCAGAGAGTAAAGTTCGTCAGGTTGTTCAGCTTGGCGGCATTGCTGACGGTGAGCCAGTTGTTCACACCGCTATTGCTGCCGGCGAGATCGAGGGCAAACCCGGTGCCGGTGGGCGTCTGCCCGTAGCTCGTGCGCGTGGCCGTGCCGGCGAAGAATCCGTTGGTGGGGTTGGCACTGCTATCGAGCGCAAACGTGGTGTTCGTATAGTCGTCGAAGGTGTATTGTAAAACCAACCCTGACTGTGCCCAGGCGGAGTGGCCAGCCAGCAGCAAACAGGCGGAGGCCAGCAGACAGTTGAGCCAAGTGCAATTCACGGAACGACGGTTGAGCGTTTTCATAAAAACGGCGGGCATTTTTGTGGTGCAAGTATTGTTTTGCATACGTTATTTGGTTGCGGTGTTCGGCTTTTAATCTAGCGTATCTGTGTTGCGCAGCAATGGATTGTTTGCGCAAATGTGGTATCTTTTGCGAAAATCCGAAACATGAAAGCACATCCCAAAGTCGCGGTGGCCTTGCCGGATTCAAAACCGTGGGGCATCACGCGTTTCTTCAACGGCGTCAATGAATATGCCCGCGAGCACAAATGGCTTTTGACCTCCTGCCCGGTGAATCCAGAAAACAGCGACGGTTTTCCAATCCCAACTGACTGGTCGCGCTTGAAATCCTGGCATGTGGACGGCGTCATTCTCCAATCCAACAGTCCGGAAAAATCGAAGCTGTTCAGAAAACTCGGTGTCCCGATGGTGAACATCGGCGAAAACCTTGGAGCCGGCGACAGCATTCCGAGACTGGCGCTGAACAACACGCAGGTGGCCCGGCTCGCCGCCGAACACTTGATTGGCTTGGGGCTGAAGCATCTTGCTTATCATGGCGTCAAGGATCGGTGTTATTCAGCCGAACGCTTGCAAGGATTCAATCAGGTCGCCAAGCAGTCGAAATTGAAGGTCAACAGCTTCTGTATGCCGCACATGATCAAGGATGCCTTGTGGAATGAACGCTATGAGCTGGTCAAACGCTGGCTGAAAAAGCTGCCCTTGCCGGTGGGCATATTTGCGGTGAGCGATTATCGCGCCCTCATCATTCTTTCCGCCTGCAAAGACCTTGGCCTGCGGGTGCCGGAAGATGTGGCAGTGATTGGCGTGGACAATGATTTGATGGTCTGCGAATTTTCCATTCCCACTTTGACGAGTGTGTGCGTCAACCCTTATCGGATGGGTTTGGAAGCGGCGAGATTGCTGGACGGGCTGATGCGAGGTGAACCACCACCTTCCAAACCCATCCTGATCGAACCCACCGAAGTCGTGGCCAGGGCTTCAACCAACGTGCTCCACATCACCGACCCGGCGGTGAAAAAAGCCATTGAATTCATGCAGTCGCATTTTTCCGAGCCGATCAAAATTGA
>Ga0114951_10004287_pt1 | contig 14032 bp, 17 predicted proteins | sample AM7aDNAmetaG_FD_88677 | JGI IMG/M metagenome (GOLD analysis project Ga0114951, IMG submission 88677) | Freshwater microbial communities from Finland to study Microbial Dark Matter (Phase II) - AM7a DNA metaG | ecosystem: Environmental > Aquatic > Freshwater > Lake | place: Finland: Lake Alinen...
ATATCCAATTACTAAATCTCTAAATGCATCTATTTCTGTAGCTGTAGAAGCTAAAAGATATTGTTGGTCTGATGCACCAAAATAAACTTTACCTGAACCAACATGAATATTAGCAAAAGTTGGAGATGAAGTTGTAAGTAAAGCCTGATTAAGTTGAATTGTCCAAGCATCATTACCTTTATTTCTAACTTTCAATATATCATTAGTTGAATCCATCCAATGCTGTCCAGTATATTTAGTTGAAGGTTCAGAAGTGGCTACAACAATAGTCTTCTGATTCATTCGAGCATCGTCAATTAAATCATCAGTTTCCCAAATACCGCCGCCTGAGCCAGTCATTATCTACCACTTCCTAATTGAATTATTCCATCTTTATCTATACTCATAATATGTTTCTCATTATGTCCATCTGGTAAAGTTTCTTGATAACCGAGAAGCCATCTGCAAACATATCGTAAACCAGCAGAAGTAAATGTTCTTCTTTCATAAATCTTCTTACATTTAGGACATTCAAGAGTACCATCATCGTTAACTTTATTCCACCATTCATCGCAATCTGGGCATTTAAGGTCATTCTTTGCTAAACATTGAGGACAAATAACTTCAGCTATAACTCTACCGTTAGAAGCAGTTTTAGTATAATATTTATTATAACGTGGAAGACCAGAATCACCTATAGAACCTTCTTCTCTATTAGGAATCCATTGCCAATTAAATCCACATTTTGTACAATGACTATAAGTAAATCTTGATTGAGATTCTTCACGTAAAGCAATCAATCTTTGATTAGGTTTAAGTTCGAGAATAATAGAATTCAATTTTGGATTAACATAAAATGGTTTTCCAAGTTTACTTTGTAATTCGTATGTTACTGGAAACCAACCAAACTTAGCTAATTTAATTTGGTCTATATCCTTAAATAGATGTTGTTCGCCAGTATCTAAATCAAATTGTGGAAGACAAGTATTATCATTGTAAAATGCTATCCAGAAATAGGGAATAGTTTCTAACATAGTATTGTCCAATGTATCTTCCACCAATTGTATTTAGTAATAGATATTATATAAAAAGAAGTATATAAATGTTTTGGTTAGATTAACTATTTTTAGTCAATCACATCGTATTTAAATGTACCAGTCTCAGCAGTTTGAACTCCACTGATTGCTCCGTTACCAGCAGTATCTACTTTAACTTGTAAAACTAACATCTTTGTTTTACCAGCAGTTGTAACTCCTGTACTATCAACTGTACAACCGTTAGGTGATGTATCTGATGATGCATTAACTACTGCTGAACTTTCTCCTTTATAATAAGCATGACCATTATCTGCATCTTCAATTGTATATCCAGTTACACCTTCAGTACCTAATGCTTGTTGATAGTTAGCTGTTGGGCAACCAATATCTCCTGTATCTTTATTTCCACGTCTAAGTTGTCCACCACTTCCAAAGTTCCATCCAATTGCTCCATCAAAATAATGTCTAACATTATCTACTTTAGTGAATGAACCTGAAACATCGAGACAAATATGCTTCCAATATGAATAATTGTATCCTGATGATGGAATAGGCACTGGATAAGTAATTTGTGGAGTAGTTTGGTTTGTTGCTTGGTCTTTAGTAAAAAGTCTAACTTTAGTTGCAGATGCACCATTATCTGTATAAACTTTAGAACCTGAAGTTCCTGTAACCTCTTGAACCTTAATTGTAGCTACCATTAATTATCACATCATCAATTATGAGTTAAACACCTATATAAATCTTTCGGTTAATATTAACAAAATTAGGGTGTTTTAGAAGCAATAATTCCTTTCTTAGAATCTGCTGGTCTAACGTTTACTCCGCCCTCTTGTCTCTTAGCTAATTGTTCAGCATTTGGTGGTTTAGGTGCACCTTGCATTGATTCACCTAATGGATTAGCATTAGGGTCTTTTTTTGGTGCTTCAGCATTTACTTTTGCTTGTTTAGCCGCATCCGCTTGTTGTTTCAAAGCTAATTTTTTAGCATCCTCAAGTTCTTTAGAATACTCTTCTATTGTAGGCATTTGTTCAATAACGTCCATCCATCCGAGAGATTTACAGTATTGTATCTGAGCCTTATATTTCATTATTGGGTCAAGTGGATTAGCAAAATTCATTAACTCTTTAAATATGTCTGTCTCTTCTTTTAGAGTTAATAACCCTTCTACTTTTATACGTGGAAATGGAATATATAAGTCTGCTTCTGATTTACCACCTTGTTTACCTTTTGTTTTACCATGCATAGCCCATAAGTGACGCATATATAATTGATTTCTAATAGCAGATTTTAAATTGTTTTTCCATAATGTGTAATTACTGCTTGGTTCAACAACACCAGTATCACGAATACTTACACCTAATATTGTAGCTGGACAATTCATTGCTTTAGCAATCATTCTTAAACAGTAATCTACAACTTCTTTAGCATCAAAGACTTCTCCGCCCATTTCTTTAATATCAAATCCTTGTGGCATAGGAATAGTTGACCAGTTCTTTTCTCTTGCTTCTTGCATCTGTTTTAGAACGTTTCTAATGAATGGTCCACCCCATGGTCTCTTTTCACTTCCCATAATAAGGAAAAATCGTTTAAATCCAGCACGAGAGTTACCTTCGCCAACAGCCGCTAATATCTTTTCAAGAATAATAGCTATCGAATAAACTGGTAGAATAATGCTTGTTCCTTTAGCTTCGAATTCTTCTCGGTTAATAGATAAGTAGAATAATTGCCAATTCTGAAGATATAATCCATTCTTTGGGTTAGCAGGGTCATATTTAGTTACAGTTTGACCATTACTTAATGTAACTTTTGTTTTATCATCTGCATTAATAACGTTCCAGTAATCTATTTCCATAGATAGTTTATTTCGTTCAGGTTCAAATATTTTATATGCATTAGGGAATATTTTTAATCTTTTAATTCCTTGCAATACTGTCCAATCTGTAGGTTCAGAAACTTTAATTTTCATAACGTCAATAGATTTACCATCTATAGTTACTTGTTCTGGTGCATCAAGTGTAGCATAATCCCAGAAACTTGTATTCTTTATGTATGCAATTTCAGCCGCACCAACACCAGTAGTCAATGCATAATCTACCAATATTGGAAGCATAATATCTAATCCAATGGTAATTGAATCCTGATAAACTTGCTCCATAAAAATATCTATGTCTTCTTTCATTTTAATTTGATTCTTATCTTTAGGGTCTTTAATTATAGATTCAATACCGCCGCCAACCAATTGTTCTTTTACATAATCAATACATGTAGATATAGGAGCAAATTTCTTTCGTAAACGAATACAATCTTCAATTATATCTTTAATATCTTTCTTCATAGTGGCTGGATTTTGTCCATAACCTGATGCTTCCATATCAAGTCTTAGGTTTGCACCACCAGTTTCTTCAATAGAAACACCTAACCATGGATTCAAATTAAAAGTAGATTCCAAAATCTCAGTATCTGATTTACCAGTCCGTATTCTTTCAGCTTCCATATAACGCATAAAATTTCCTTCAACTGCTTCTGGAATAACTGGACCTGTAACTGAAACTTTCTTCTTAATATTAATATCATATCCAAATAGGTTGGGCATAATGTTCACTCTAAACTAATATAATGTACAGACTTACATATAAACATTTCGGTTATTAATAATAAAAAAAGTAAGATTATTGGGTATTTATTGATAATTTACCATTCTTTTTCTGTACTTCAGACCAATTATTAAAAGAATATTGTCCATATGGGTCTGGAAGCACAACTTTACGTGGAAGGTCATAGAGTTTCATTGGAAGAATACCTTCTTGAATCCATAGTAAAGTTTGATAACCACAAACAGCATTCCATATACCAGATATAAAATGGTTCTCATCAAATCTTCCATCTATAACTTGAGTTAAATGGCGAATACCAGAATCAAGATATGTACCAATATTAATACCTTTCTCCCAATTGCGGTCTCCATATTTTTCACAACCCTTTTGATAATGAATAGCAAGTGCTCTAATAGTAGCCCATGGAAGTAAATCAAATCTTCCTTTACCGCCAGTTACATCTCGTACTGCACCAGTGCCAAATCCTCTACGTGCACCAGAATCTTTAATTTTATATTCGTTATCCAACTTTATTTTCCTCTTTACTCTTAATATCTAAGAAGTCATATATATACTTTACGGTTTCTTTCAACGCTTCAAGTTCTTTCTCTAATGCATCCATGCGTAGGTACACTTGTTCAACCCACATAGTATTAGACTTCTTACAGCGTTTACACTTATATTCTGGAACGTATTTAGGTTCTTTCTTAATTTTCTTTTCTATTTGTGGAGAAGCCATAAGTATTCCTCAAGTTTTCAAATTCATTAGCCCAATTTTTCTCAGACTTCTCTTTTTTATTCGGTCTATTATGCCGTTGGTTTTTATTCATCTAATCACTTTTTATATTTATACTTAGGACATTTATCTTGTAGACACCAACCTTTCTTCATCAATGTCTTGCATGCTCGTGGTTTAAATTTATCATAAACATTATGGTCTAAAAAGTATTGAATATAATATGTAGTCTTTCTTTCATCAAAATCATTTAATACTCTGAATGGTTCAATTAATTCTTCAAGTGTATGTTTATTCTGTTTATACCATAATTCAAGAAGAAAACATAAACGCATCTCATTAGCCATTTCTTTATATTCAAGGGCTTGAAGAAAACATGGTCTAATACTTCCACCTTGAGTATAAGTTACTGATGCATCTGAAAATATCTTTCTAAGTTTAGCTTTATCAGATTTCTTCACAATAATAGTTTCAGACATTTTAATGGCATCAAGTAAATCTTGCTGTTTTAATCCGCTTTGTTTCTGTAACCCAAGACCCCTAATTTTTGTAGGTTTAAGGTCTTCATCAACAATAACGCATTCAGCACCAGATTTTTCATGAATAGAAAAAGGTATCCTACTCATTCTAAAAATGTCATTTTCTGATGTTATATCAACATATTTGAAGTTATATCCTTTATAGAATCTTCTATATAATAGTCCATAAACTGAACACCAAAAATCAGACCTATCATCAATTACATATATTCTATCAAAATATATATAAACATGATAACCTTTATTAGTTTTAACTATTAATGGAAGAATAGGAAAAGCTTTAGGGTCTTCTGGATTAATTAATTTATTAACAAAACGTTTAACTTCTTTAAGTAAATCTTCCTTTCTAAAAGCTAAATCTGTTTCCTTTTCTGATTCAGTTAATTCACCTTTAGCAATCTTAGCATCAAGAGTATTAATATATGTTTTATCTGCATAATCGAAATCAAAGAAAAGTTTCTCTATTCCGAGAACTTTATAATGTTCCTTTCTCGGCTGAACACTCATAAATGCTGGAACTTTATTAACTCTACATTCTTCAATGAATGGAAAAACTTGAGTAGGGTCATTAGTAAACCATTGTTTAGGATTACCAAACTCACGTCCAAAGTTACCGAAAAATTGAAATAAGAATTCTTCTTTAGATACGTGGTCTTCCATTAGTTAACTACCGTAGAGTGATATTCATTAAAGATGTGTAGAAGATATGCATCCCATGAATTAAATACATCTTTACAACAACCAATAAGCCATTCAGGTATCTCTTTATTCTCTCGTTCAGTAACTAAATATACTGGAATACCTAAATATTTTGCTAATGTTGCTTCACCATATGTTCCACAAATTTCATATTCATCTCGTTTAGGAAGATAAAGAGTTAGAAAATCACAATTCTTAACCATCACTAAATCGTTTGGAATAATAATGTTTGCAACTATATCATTAATGGTTTCTAAATCTCCTTCACTACATGCTACTTTAAATCTATTATGTTGTTCAGGAGTAATAGAATCCCCACCAGTTTTCTTCAATGGGTCAAGACTATCTATATTCATAGCTTTAAGTTCAACTGCTATATCTTCACGCCATTTCTTAGCATAAGCAAATGTTTCTGGATTCTTACGATTAATTGGACCAGCTAAATATGTTTTAAGATTGTTCACTTGTATTCTTCACCATTTCTAAGATAGATACAGCAAGAGGATTAATAAACCTTTCGCTTTTATCCATCGCATTTACTGTAGCACTAAGTACACGTTTGAATTTTGTACGTGGCGGCTCTTTAAGACAATCAGCAATCATAGCTACTCGGCTTGGACTTGCATATAATAATGCTCTAATAGCATCAGCTACTTGATGGCAATTATGAACTATAATAGGTAATGAATATATATTCTCTGTTGTAGCAAAATTATAAACTTTGCCTATATAATGTTCTTTTGAAATATTTCTTATTGAAATCCAATAATATTTTTCATCTTCAATTATCTTTGATGATTTAATAGACCAATAAACAGAAAATAATGAGGTTTCATTTACTAATCTTCCTTCAATAATGCATTTTCTATTAGGTTTTTTAAATGATATACTTGCTGGTTTTCTAAGCTTCCAAAGAATTAATTGTAATCCTCTTGCTAATTCTTCTGAAACTGTACTAATCCAATAATTATTAGTTGATTTTACAAAACAACCATCATTTAATGCCCCATCTATTATACCTTCAAGAAAATCATTATTAGTTTCAAATATCCAATATGGAATATGCTTTCTATAACAATCAATTCCAAATATTGATTTTAAATATCTTCCAAATTCTACATTACAAACATAAACAGTTAATACATTATTCTTTATACTAATATTATTTTTAAATCCTTTATTATTTAATACTTGTTGAAATTTTTCAGATTTTAATTTTTCAGTTTTATAATTGAAATCAAAAGAAATAACTCTTGATGATTCAGTAAAATATCCATCAGCTATATATGTTCCAAAAATTAATCCTAATTCATAATCTGTTTCTAATGTTTTATTTTTAAATTGAATAGATGTTTTATCAGATTTTAATATTTTAGGTATTGCAACTCTTAAATTAATTTGAGAATTTCTATTATAACTTTGAAGTTTTTCAGATGGTATAAAATATGGTTCGCCTAAAAATTCATATCTATTTTTATATGCATATCTTTTTATTTTTCTAACTAATATCGGATGTTCATTAGTTAATTTAAATGGTAAAAAATATTTTGGTTTAATTTTATATAAAATACCATTAAAATCATGAATATATGTTTCTATAACATTAGATAATGAATTTAATATTACTTTATCTTTATTATTTATTTCTGAAATAGATTTTATTCCACTTTCAGTATATATTTTTTCATTTGGGGGAAGGCAACCATAACAAACTTCAATAGTATTCTCTAAAGCTAATACTGGATTCTTTCTAACAGTTTCAGGTTGATATGCATAATACCAATGATGTAATGCCGTCATTTTTATATCTACACCTACTATTTTACCACAACATTCACATTTGCCTTTTCTTGGGTCTTCAGATAATGTTATTATTACACCTTTTCCTCTACTTCCAGCATACTTCATTTTATATGGTTTTGTTCTGTCTATCATAATATTTTTACTTCCTTTTGATGTGGACAATATCCATAATGTCCTAAACAATGATTACAATTATTACATAAAACTTGATAACCTTTAGGAAAATTATTCTTAATTAACCATCCATAAAGATTATCTCCACTTCTATATTTATCATCTATTGGTTGACCATTATGGTCTATTGAAAGAAACTCAAGATGATTTTCACCACAACAATTACATTTAGGTGAATTACCACCATAATGAATTAAACATCGAAGTCTACGTTTTTGTCTACATTTCTTATTTGAATTTTTAGCTCCTTCTGGATTAACTTGAAACCAATTTTTACGTTTATAAACCATTAAACTTCATCCTCATCTGAACCTATATGCATTCCTTCCCAACAGCCTTTATGATAATAGGTATGCTTATTTTTTCTATGTTTAGAAACTACTTCTTGTGTCCATATAATAACATAATTGCCTTTATCATCTTTTAATGCAATATGTATATGACATGCTGGACAAATAAGAAATGTCTTTGTTTCATCTAAGTTATTTGGGAAGTTAATTATTGTGTCTGGGCAACGTGTACATTTAATTGTACCTGTTACTTCAATTGGTTGACCACAATTTTTAGCTGAACAAACAAGGGAGTTTGATTCCCCTCTACCAGATTTTCTTCCAACAATAATGTTTCTGGTATGAGGGTTGATGGTGAATTCAAGCACCATTATTCAACAGCCTCTTCGGGAGATACAGATTCTTGAATGTCGCTATCAGTGACTTCCTTTGCACCTTTAACTTTCTTAACTACCACTATGGTTTCTTGACTTTGTTTATCATCGAATTTCTTAGTTGATTCACCTAATCGTTTACTTACTATTGCTGTATCAGGCAAATCGTCAATTCCTTTCTCGTTAATAATGAATGCTCTTTCGCAAAGTTCGTTGAAGCTTGAATCCATCATACGAGCTATTCTAACGTTTCCAACGCTTTTTCTGAAGAATAAGTTATATGTTGGTTTGTGTTCAACTGTTGGTCCACCACATGGTTTTTGTTGGTCAGATATTGACACATAAGGACCAGCCACAGGATTTGTAGTAATCTGATTAGTGTAGAGTACAGCCGCTTTATTAAGTTTTGCTAATACAACAAGATTATGAAGAAAGTCAGTTAAGAATCCGCTTCGAATAGGCAAAGATTGTCTACCGTTAAATTCCATAACTCTGAACAAATCAATTAATGAATCGCATATAATCAAGTCTACTTTTGCATCAGGACCATAAGTTGCTTTTAATTCGTCAGGGTGGGGGAATGAAAACATAGTAAGTAACTGTTCGCCCCATGTATTAGGAGTATATTTTATGATTTTCTTTTTCTTAGCTTCATAATCTATACCTCTTTTATCGCAGATTTGTTTCAATCGTTTCCAACTAAAAGAGTTTTCACAATCAATATAAAATACAAAGTTAGGACATAAAGCAACAGCCGTCATGACAGTTTGAGTCTTTCCACTTGCTGGTGCTCCATAGAGCATCATAGATTCTCCAACACCGATACCACCACCAATCATATCATCAATAATGGTATTAGTTACTATTCGTGCACCAGTAAGTTCTTCCTTCTCATCCTCATCGTTATTATCAGGTTGAATGGTCTTATTCTTCTTAAATGCTTCGATTGTTTGTAGAGCACATCCACCATTCTTCATGCGTAGAATATTCTGCATTTCTTCGATAGCATTATCCATGTCTTTAATAGTTGGCATATTTAAGCAATCTCCTTCATGAATTCACTTATACATATATTAGCATCATTCCAGTTTTTAGCAAAGTTAATATTCTTATGTTCTTTCCGAACCCACTTCATAAAGGGTGCTCCTTCTCGTGGTTTAACTTGCCCCCAACTCCAACGATACCATGTAACCTTTTTATAGGCTTTTTCACCGAATTTAGTTTCAACAAGCAATACCGCTTCCCACCATTTAGCATTCTTAAACAAAGTTTTTGCTTTTAGAATAGTAACTGCTTCATGGGTTGGATAAGGCTCATCATTCTTATTTAATTCATCATTAAATTTATTCATTGTACATAACTTCCAACATTCTTTTCTGCTTTTACTTGATTTATTTTGCTAATCATTTGTAAAAGTTCTATTGTTCGTTGTTTACCGCCTAATGCCATATAGGTATTAAGTTGTAATTCTGATGTTACACCATATAGATGCCATCCATCAATTGCTACTGAATTAATAAGTTCAGCAAGAACAACACTTAAAGTCGCACATCGTTTAGTCATACTATCAATAGTTTCTGGACCTTCAGATATTGCTTTACCTATAAATCTACAAAGCATTATTAAATCTTTCATCATACTAACATATTCTGCTATTGGTTGATGTTTCTCATCCCAAACTATAGTCCCAACAGGCAATGGAGTCTTCATTGGATTAAACTCAAGAATATCTTTGTTCTTGATGGTTATTTCTCTTTCAATAAATTCTTTCTCTTCTTTTGTCATTTCTTTTTCAGACATATACTTTCCTCAATAAGAAAGAATATGCATAAGGTTATATATAAACCTTACGGTTCAGTTTTAAAAGGTTTTCTACAATAAATATATCCTTCAACAATAACTCTCATTACTCGTGCCATATTAACAGGTGATTCTCTCTTTGTTATTTCATAATAATATGCTATGCCAGTAGTATCATCTTTAGAACGTAAGAGATGTTCTTCTATATTATCTGCTAAATCCATAGCTGTTTTAATTGTGTCTTCATCTTCTGTTTCATTTATTTTAGCAAAAATATGTGCAGTAAAGAAATAATTTACAAAATTACCCCATTTACCACCGCCAAGTTGTCTACCTTGAATTGGTTCATTAATTTTAGATGGACCGATTCTAACAGTAATTATAGGCAAATTAGATGTATCATATTTCCACATCTGTTCATCTGAACTTGGAAGAACATGAGTATTTTGTGGAGAAAGAGAAGAATCTGCTTCGCTAAGATGTTCACAAAGTTTCATCTTTACAGTATTCATATGTCCCTCTGTCATTAGACTAATGCACCTATTGATTCTTTTGTTCCAGCACCTATACCCATTAATATTTCCATTGCTTCATTCTTTATACGTTGTCTTGTAACATATAAAGCTTCTTTATCTGGTGTCTTATCCATATCTTCAGCCACTTGTTTAAATGCAACATATCTATCTCGTGCACCAATACAATAATCAAGTAATTTAACAGCCGCTAATTTAGCTGATGCTTCTGCAAGGTCAGGTGGTGTCTCATTAGCATATGGGTCAAATGCATAAGTTACTTCGAAAACTCCAATAGAATCTGATTGAGGGTCAGACCAACATATTAATCCTTCAGGTATAGACCAGAATATTCCATCATTAAAGTTAAATGCATCGAATTTAAATTCACATTCTTTATCGCATTCTATAGTTATTGATTGAAGACTAACATATGTCCAGTCAATATGATTAATAAAATCATTCAAGTACAATGATACTATTTCCCATGTATTATTGAATTTTAATTTAAATAACTTACTTGCAACTTTTCCAGTTATATCAGTTAATTTAATTGTGAATGTAGCTGTTTTATCATCTGTTTTAGCCCAGAACCCAATAAAGAACCATGAAAATATTCGTTTATCAAGATTTAATCCTTTAGGAAAAACAAATGAACCAGCACCGCTAAATGTAGCTACTATACTTGCATTACCAGCTTTCTTATCTTCTGTATCTATAGTTAATACTACATTTGATATTGCTGTCATATCATCTATACTTTCAGTTAATGCATCACAATCCTTTGGATAAGGTAATTTTCTTCTACCCATTCCTGAACGATATGCCGCATAAACTTCTCCTGAACGTGCATAAATACTACCTGAAGAATACAATGCGTAAACGTTTGTAACACAATTCTCAGGGTCATATCCATCATACATCTCTATATCATCTTCATATGGTCCAAGAATAATTACTGGATTTCTATCAAATTGATGTCGTTCTTTACGAATAGTTATAGGAACATGAAGTATACGTTTAATCTTCATATCTCCCGATTCAATATATTTTAAAACTAAGGCTGTAACTTCAGCAGTTGATTTTTGAGTTATTTCCTCAATAGTTTGTGGAGTTAAACCACATTCTTCATATACATCTTCTTCGCTTGAATAACCTGTCATATCTCTTCACCGTCACCTGTCAATAAAGACTCGTGACTAAAACATAATAGGGATAAGCGTAGTATATAAATGTTTCTATAAGATTTAACAAAAAATAAAAAAGAAAATAAAGATTTTGGGTCTTAGTTAGTTCTTAACTAAGGAGTTGTTGCGATAGTGATTTTCACTATACCCTTTGATTGAACTACCACTGGAACTGCTCTGATGCTTGTGTTGAAATAGGTATATCCGTTCTGTGGAACGTATATGTTTGTGACCTTAAGTTCTCTCTTCCAAATCAATGCCATTACTGGACCGTTAAGACCATCACTTGGGAACACAATGTATGCATATGGTAGGTCAGCAAGCAATGAACTTTCCATTACTTTGAGACCAGCGATTAGACCAGTTTCACCAGCAACCATCTTTGCGACATTTGCTGTAGTGTATCGTTCTGTTGATACGAATGTAGCGTCTTTTACAAGTTCGCCAGCCGCACCAGCACTAATCATTAGGAATGGTGGATTTGCACTATCAGGAATCCAGTCTTCATCTTTTGCTTCTGTGATAGCATCAACAAGTGCTTCATAGTCCAATTTGTCGCATTCGCTTGTCTCTGTTTGAGATGCCGCCGCAAGAGTTGAGTAGACTAACGCATCAAGGAATTCCATAACAGCTTTACCCATGTTTTGCATATGCATCTGTACGAAATTGAAATTTGGAAAGTCTTCTTTCAAGAAGTCTGATAATTGAACAGCACACCAAATTGCGTCAGTCAAACTAACGTCAACTGCATCAAGAGTTTTGTCTGATGCCGCCATGCCTGAATCAACTATATCATCTTCTGTATCACTTGAAGCTGTCAAATGAGTTGCTGTTACGAATTGGTATCTATTACCAACTGCACCAACAAGGTCTTTAATTTCTTTAACGATTTGTAGGAAAACTAATGGTCTACGTGCACCTTCGAGAACTTCACTGTAAATCAAATAAGGACTGTCTGTTAAGGCAGTTACAACATCAATTGATTGTAGGGTTTCTTCAATAGTTATTTTATTTGCCATATCTTATCATCTTAGTTTATATAGGTGCATTCTCTCCTATATAAATATTTCTATTACACTAAACAAAAATTGTGACAAAATTGTTAATAAAAAATAAAAAGAGAGGATTATTCCTCTTCTAAGTCGAGATTTTCAACGTTTACTGTACGTTTAACACGTTTGGCTTTAAGCATATTTCTAATCTGTGCTGGTAGGAATTTCTTATCTACATGATTTCTTTCAACGAATGCTTTGATTTCATCAAGAGTCATTTCATGTGTTTCATTTGCGAATAATTCATGTTCAGCAATAATGTTCTTTCTATCATCCATTATGCTTACTGGTTGAGTTACACCGCAGAATTCGCATGAACGAACTACTTGGTTAATTGGTGGCACACGCATGAATACTACATCGTCACTTGAATTACATCCACCGCATTTATAGTTTTCGGGAGTAAACAAGTATTTATTGTACATCACTTTTTTATGAACTAAATCCATCTGTTCATGAACACATTGTTTAACGTGAACATTAATAGGAGATGGTTTATAGACTTTACTTCCAACCATCTAAATCGCCTCTCCGCCTTTCTTAGTTATATCACGTAATGATGGTTGTTCATTAATATCTTTTGGTCCAAGTTCTGTTTGTGGTAATCTACCATCGAAGTTTCTCTTTGCCGCAACACCCCATTTTGATAATAGCTCTTTTAATTGAGATTTAGCTTTAGCCGCTTCTGCTGGATTATCAGAATGAGATAGTCTTCTTAGGTCACGAATCATATCTTGATGTGAATCATAACCTTTAGCATTAGCAAGACGCTGTTGTTCTTGTGCTTTCATCTCATCAGTCATTGGGATATTTCCTTCTCCACCATTTTTAGATTCCGCTTCTTTAAGTTTCTTTTCAAAATCTTCACGTTCTTTCTTCAATTGTGCTTCATGGTCTTCTTTACCTTTCTTGATTGCGAGACCAACATTCTCAATCATTGCAGTTGTAGCCGCTAATGATTGTGGGTCTTTTATACTTTCCTCAATCTTCTTGAGTTGGGCTTCATCGGTAAAGAGAGCCTTTGATTGCTCAAGCACTATCTTTCGTTGTGCTTGGAAATTATCATCATTAATTTTCTTTAATGAAGCTTCGTACTCTTCCTTCAGTTTTTTCTCTTGTTCAGCTATTTTCTTTTCAGCTTCAAAAGAATCAGCATTAGTTTTACTTGCATTCAAAGCTTTTTCTTTTTCTTCATTAGCAGTTTTAAGTTCAGCCGCTAATCGTTTAGATTCTGCTTCTTGGTCAGTTAAACG
>Ga0114951_10004288_pt1 | contig 14025 bp, 10 predicted proteins | sample AM7aDNAmetaG_FD_88677 | JGI IMG/M metagenome (GOLD analysis project Ga0114951, IMG submission 88677) | Freshwater microbial communities from Finland to study Microbial Dark Matter (Phase II) - AM7a DNA metaG | ecosystem: Environmental > Aquatic > Freshwater > Lake | place: Finland: Lake Alinen...
CGATCGTTTTTTCATTGATGGCCGACGGGATGGGTCCATGCGGGACTTCATCGAGAATCGGGCCGGGCAGATGCTCGACTACGCCGGTGGGTGGGTGGGCGAGGCATCCGGATAATGCTGCAATCCCCGCCACGCCTACCGCGCCCAGAAAGGCGCGCCGGGAAGATCCTTCGCAATGGTCACACATGCGACCCCTCATTCACCCCTTGCCCCGCGCCTCGGCGGCTAGATCAACCGCTGCTTTCGTATTGCGACCATGTACGGCTGCATGTCGTCGCCGGGACATTCGGTCTTGACGATTTCCTGGTGGGTGTAAACGCGACTGATCGGCAGGGCATACTGTTTCCGCAGCAATAGGCCGAAAGATTTGACCTTTTCCTTCTGGGCCTGGGTCATGTGCTGGAGGTCGAAATTTCCCAGCACCACCACGCCGAGGTTGTGTTCGTTGTTGTAGCGAACGTGCTGTCCTTCGTACCGGAGGCTGCGAAGCTGCCAGACGCGGCCGGCGCGGTCGATGGCGAAGTGATAGCCGATATCCTGGAAATTGCGGCTGCGATGGTATTCGCGCACATATTCCAGGTGCTGGGCGGTTTCGCCGAAGTCGGTGGTCGTGAAGGCTTTGGGGTCTCCGCTGTGGTGGAAGGTGATGAGTTTGACGCCGTTCATGGGGTCGACGCGTTTGAGGTCTGGTCCGCTGCGGGCCCACATGGAGCGCGGCAGAATGCCGTAGGTGTTGGCCGGTTCCTTGGCCACCGGCGGCGGAGGAAGCGGTTGCCGGGCTATGGGCGGAACGTAGTTATTCGACGATTCGGGAACCAGTGAGCGGGCACTTTCGGGCCGCGCTGGATCGAGCGGATCGGGTAACGAAGTTTTGGAAGTCTTGCTGGCGGCGCTGTTGGTGTTCTCGCAGGCCGTGAGAAAAGTTGCGGCTCCGACCGCCCCGAGAATGCCCAGCATGGCCCGGCGGGAAAGCCCTGATTGACCGATGCTCTGCTGCGTGACGTCCCCGGCAGCGTGCTGGCGCGACTGATCCACAGATAACCTCACTTGACCTACCGGGCTCCGCCCGGCGACGGGGGTTCGGAATCGAACAAAAATATCTATCGGCAATATAGCGTCCATCGCTCAAAAACAAAGCGTTTGAAGGTGTGTCACTCGTTAGGCGGGCTCTTCAGAATGCGGGCGTATATCCGATTTGCAGGCCACTCTACCGGATCGCGAATCGTTCTCGCGCCGCTTGCAGCACGTACTCCATCCGGTGCATCCACGTATGCTCGGTCAGTACGCGCTGGCGTCCGGCCGCGACCATCGCTTCAAACTCCTGCGGGGCCGCAAGAACCCGATCGATGGCCGCGATCATCTCGTCGGCATTGCGAAAGGCCAGGCATTCCTTGCCTACATCAAACAACCCGGGCAGTTCGCGCTGGTAGTGCGTGACCAGCAGTCCGCTGGATGCCGCGATATCGAACGGGCGCAGGGGCATTCCGCCATGGACGCATCCGCCGAACAGATTCAGGCTGACCTGGCTGTTCACGTAGATGTAGCCGCTTTTTTCCTGGGCGTGGCGGCTTTGGGCGGTCAAGCCAATCTTGTCCCAGCCGTTGCCGATCAGCACCAGTTTTTTCTTCAGATGTTCCGCCGCCGCCTTGACCATGTGGTTCCGCGTCCGCTGCATGTAGACCGCATTGAGAAATTCCCACGGTCGGAACATGTTGGCCCAGTCCTGCTTTGTGGCATCGTAGTATTTGGAGGCTGTGGGGGCGGCGCCGACTTCCTTCAGGCAGGCGGTCATCGGCCGGTCGAGGTTGGCGATCTTGGCATCGATCACCTGCCGAGCCCAACGCACCAGCGGATCTTCATCGGTTTCCACGTAGGCGGAATCGAAATGGCAGTTTCCCAGAAAACATACGCGGATGGCCCGCTTATCCATGGGCACCGGCGTCTGCTGCCAGAATCCCGGATCGGTCGCCAGCGGGACGTGCACCGTATTGGTCAGCCCGTAGAACGCCGCCAGCTCTTCCAGCACGTCGATGTCCCAGATCACATTGAGCGCGCGGGGGTTCGTCAACATCGCCAGGTATTCCTGCGGCGAGGACCCGCGGGAGGCGAACGGCGGCGTGGCCCGCGGTTCATCCCACCAGTAATTGACGACCGGGATTCCGGCGGCATCGTGGAGCATTTCGTGCGTCTTGGGATGCGGCGCCATCGCGGTCGAGTTGCCGGCGAGGATCAAATCGACCTTGAATTCCTTGATGTTGTGGCGGATCTGATCCCACAGGCCATCAAAATTGTTCCATGCTGCTTCGTCGGTGTACAAGAAGTAAAACGGGAAATGAATCAGCAGGTTGTAACCGAGGTTGTAAACGGCCAGGGCGATCTGCTCCGTCCACCAGATGTGGGAGGAAACCAGCACCGTGCCCTTGGCCTGCGGATGGGGAAAGAACTGGTTCAACTGCCCATTGCGCTGGCCGAGAAATTCCTGAAAGGTCATCATGCGGCGACAGTATAACCGGCTTGCATGACGTTTTGACGCTGACTCGAGGCGACAGAGGAAGTTCGCATCAGAAAATCGGATTTGTGCGATGCATGCCTTCGCGGCCGAAGATCGCTCCCGAACGTGACAAAAATCCCAATTTCCTTTAGGTTGGACAGGCTATGGCGGACTGAAACGATGGGTATGCGGTTTCGTCCTGAAAAGGACGCCTGCGACATGGCCTATCCTACCCGCCTCTGTTTTCCGGAGTGCTGCGTGTTCGACAAATCCACCATCCTGACGTGGATGATGCTGATGCCTATTTTGGGCGGCATTTTCATTCTGCTGATCCCCAATCCGCAGGCACGCATCGCCCGCACCGTGGCCATGGCATTTTGTGTTGCCACGTTCCTTCTCTCGCTGCTGGCCGCACGCCTCTTTGATTGGAGCATGGTCGGTGAGTACGGCAAGAGCATCCAGTTCGCCCAGGACTACATCTGGATTCGCTCGCTCAATGTGCATTATTTCGTCGGGGTCGATGGGCTTTCGATGCCGTTCGTGCTGCTGACGACGTTCATTTCTGTACTGGCCTGCTGGGCCTCTTACGGCATCAACAAGTCGGTCAAAGGGTATTTTGCGCTGCTGCTTTTTCTGTTGGCGGGGATGATTGGGGTATTCGTTTCGCTCGATCTGCTGCTGTTCTACATCTTCTTTGAAGTGTCGCTGTTCCCGATGTACTTCCTGATCGGCATCTGGGGCGGGCCACGGAAAGAATATGCTGCCATCAAATTCTTCCTCTACACGCTGCTCGGATCCATCGGCATCCTCATCGTCATTCTGGGCCTCTGGCATCACACGCATGGTGTCGGCGGACGCGTCGCCACGTTCGACCTGATCCAACTGGCTACGGACCCTGCCCTGTCGGGCCTTTTCCGCAGTGGCGGCGCGGCGGTCGGATTCGCCTCGTTGGCGTTCTGGCTGCTTTTCATCGGGTTTGCGGTGAAGATTCCGAGTGTGCCACTGCATACCTGGCTGCCGGATGCACATGTCGAAGCGCCTACGCCCATCTCCATGATTCTGGCCGCGGTGCTGCTGAAGATGGGCGGGTACGGGTTGCTTCGAATCAGCTATCCGCTCTTTCCCCAGCAGGCAGCGGAAAATTGGTGGTGGGTGGCCCTCATCGGCGTATTCAGCATCATCTACGGTGCGCTGGTGGCGATGGCTCAGAAAGATTTCAAACGCCTCGTCGCCTATTCCTCCGTCAGCCACATGGGTTTTGTTGTGCTGGGCATTGCCGTCATGACTCCTGCCGGCACGGCTGGCGCCATGTTCCAGATGCTGGCCCACGGCATCTCGTCGGCCATGATGTTCTTCATTGTCGGCATCATCTACGACCGGGCACATCACCGCGAAATTCCGCGTCTCGGCGGCCTGTGGTCGCAAATGCCCGCCTATACCGGCTGGGCCGTGGTCGGCTTCTTCGCCTCGATGGGACTGCCCGGACTGTGCGGCTTCATCGGGGAGATCATGGTGCTCATGGGGACCTTCGGCGCGGCGGACGCCAACTCCCACCTCATGCTCATGACCGGCGGCGCGGCGCTTCGGCCGCTGCTCTGGTTCGGCGTCCTGACTGCCGCCAGCATTATCCTCACCGCGGCTTACCTGCTCTGGACGCTCCAACGCGTCTACATGGGCGCGCCCAAGCCGGAGTATCACCACTTCCCGGGACTTTCCGGATCGGAAAAGTGGATCCTCGTCACCCTCGGCGTCACCGCCATCGTCATGGGCGTGCTGCCGATGCTCGTGCTCGATCCGATCCGCCCGGCCATTGAGAGTGTCCTCCGCCTCGTGGGTACCTGACGATGGAAATGCCCAACCTGCTTCCCAGCTATCAACAGATCGAGCCCTTCCTTCCGGAGGTGGCGCTGATCGCCGCCACGCTGGCGGTGTTGCTGATCCCGGTCTTTTCGCCGCGGAAGAATATTTTGGCTGTCGCCATCACCACCACCGTTGGTTTGGCCGTCGCGCTCATCGGCCTCATCTATACGCGCTCGCTGGCTATGACGGGGCATACATACTTCGGCGGCATGCTGGTGCTCGATCCCTTTGCGTGGTTCGTCAAGCTTCTGCTGATCATCTTCACCGGACTGGTGATGGCGCTCTGGTTCGTGGACTCCCATCGCCGGATGGTTTCCCGCGGGCAGTCCGGGGATGCGCCGGAATTTTTTACGCTGCTGCTGGCCGCCACCACGGGCATGATGCTCATGACCGGCACGACGAATCTGCTGATGATGTTCCTGGCCCTCGAAATGTCATCGCTGCCCAGCTATGTTCTGGCCGGCTTCCGTAAAACGCATCGCCCCGGCGCTGAGGCCGCCCTCAAATACGTTCTCTTCGGCGCTGCTTCTTCGGCCATCATGCTCTACGGCATGAGCCTCCTTTTTGGCCTTTTCGGCACACTGGACCTTGCCGCGATGCATCCCCACAACCTCATGGACGCCAACCGTATCGTGCTGGTTGTCGGCGTGGTCGGGTTGCTGGTCGGCATCGGCTTCAAGATTGCCATGGTTCCCGTGCACTTCTGGTGCCCTGATGTTTTTGAAGGCACCAGCATCGACATCACCACGTGGCTTTCTGTCGCGTCGAAAGCCGCGGGGCTGGCGTTGCTCATGCGCGTGCTCACGCTGCTGATGCACGGTGGCGATTCCGGCGACGCCTGGATGCGGTGGCTTCCTATCGCCCTGCTCATTCTCGGTGGCATCACGTGCTTCTGGGGAAATCTCGGTGCGTATCCGCAGCAGAACATCAAGCGGCTGCTGGCGTTTTCGTCGATTGTCCATTCGGGCTACATGCTTGTGGCGCTGGCCGCGGTGATCATGCCGGGGGAGATTGTTGATGGGGGCGAGACCGCGCAGATGATCAAAGGCCCGGCGGCTGACGCACTGCTGTTCTATCTTTTCATGTATGTGTTCATGAACGCCGGGGCTTTCATGACTGCGGCCGCGATCGCTCAGCGGATTGCAACTCCGACCAGTTCCGGCGAGCGGCTGGACGATTACGCCGGACTGGCCCGGCGGGCGCCGATCCTCGCGGGGGCCATGCTGCTCTTTTGCCTCAGCCTGACCGGCATGCCGCTGACCATCGGCTTTGCGACGAAGATCAAACTTTTTTCCGTTCTCTATAACACCGGTCAAGGTATCGGCTGGATCGGCGTAGGCGTCGTCGGCATCAATACGGTCATGGGCGCGTTCTATTATTTTCGCATCATCAAACAGATGTACCTGGTGCAGACCGACTTGCCACGGGTCATCGAAATTGCGCCCGCCACCGTGCTATCGCTGGTGCTGGCTGTACCTAATGTGGCGTTCTTCCTCGGTTACAACTGGATCGACGAAGTGGCCCATCGGCATTGCGCCATCAGCTTGAGCCTGCCCGCCGAGCAGTTGCCGCAATCTGCGCAGGCCGACGTCTCGCACCGGTAGTTTTGCGGACCCCTCCTCCTGCCTGAATGTCGGGCATCCCCCTATTTTTGACGCAGTCCGGTGCCTCCGAAACGGGCGGGACATGGGAAGCTGATTTTCACAATCCTTAGTTTATCTCGATTCTAACATGATTTTTGCGCTTTCAATTGCCTACCATCATCGTTCTTCGCCGCTGGTCCCATCTTTGCAATAGGTGGGGGGCGGAGAGTTGGTTTCTGCTGCAGAACGGATTCTGAAAAAGGGCTCTGTATGTCCACGATGCCTTCAACTGCGGCCATGTCCATCGCGCCGTCGCTGGCCATCGGCAGCGGTGTGGGATCGGCCCGCGCGGCAGGCTCAGCCACGACGCGGCTGGCCGCACTGGACGCTGCCCGGATCGTCGCCGCGTTGGGTGTCATCTGGTTTCACAGCGTCGAATCGCAGGCCATGCAGGCTTCGAGCGTGCTCGGGCGATTTTCGGTGGCCTTCTATACCATCATCGCCATGGTTTTTCTGGCCCAGTCGCTCCGCAAAAATCCGCAGCAGAATTGGGGGGAGTTCGCGTCGCTCAAGTTCGTCCGTCTCTATGTGCCTTTCCTGGGATGGTCGCTCATCGGCTGGGCGCTGCTGACTTTCGCCCATGGGATCAGCGGTGGGGTTCCGCAGCCGCAGGTGTCGATCGACACTTTGGCGTCGGGCACGTCTGAGCCGCTGTGGTTCATTCCGTTTCTGTTTGTCGCGCTGATCGTGGCCTTTCCGCTAGTGCGCTGGATGCTTGCCGATGTTCGCCGGCAGATTGCCGTCGCCGCGGTGTGCGTGGTGGTCGCCATCGTTCTCGACTTCGGCTGGTGGTGGGGGCCGGAAGAGGAATTCCCCGTCGTCAATCTTCCAATTGTGGGCAAATTCGTCGCACTCAGTTGGAATCGCTGCAGCGCGGTGTATTGGGGACTGGCCTTTGCCGTGGTTTGGATGCAATGGTTGAAGAATTCGGCTTGGCGTGCGGGCATCTCAGTGGCGGGCGGCCTCGCATTGGTGGCGCTGTTGAGCTGGCAATGGATTCACGGGGTCGATGTGGGGCTGAAAGTCACGGCGGGGCTGGCCTTTACGCTGCTTGCACTGGCGCCATGGAGCGGTCGTTTTGCTCAGCGGCTTGCGGCGGTGGGGCCGTGGTGCTTTGGGCTGTACTTTGCGCATATGCCTTGGATATGGATCGCCCGGGCAGTGGCCAATCGTCAGGGGTTGGCCATTTCCTGGCAGCGCGATGCGATCGTGTTTGCCGCCGCGGTTGTGATGAGCATCCTCACGGTGCGGACGCTGGCACGCACGAAATCGATGCGCTGGCTGGTGGCCTGAGTCTCGGGCCGCTGGCTTACCCCTGAGGAGCCGGCAAGTCCTTGACGAATGCGGCCAACTGTGCGGCGGAGGGGCTCTCGGCGTTCCGTACGTAGTAGCCGCTGGTGCCGGTTCCCGTGCAGAGCGATTCGGCGAGGTTCAAGCCGAGCAACTGACCCGTCACGAATCCGGCGTTGAAGTGGTCGCCGGCGCCGGTGGAGATCTTGGGTTGCTGCACGAACGGTCCGGCAAATGATGCCGAGCCTTCCTTGTTGGCCGCGGCGGCGCCCTTGCGGGGATGCACCACGACTGTGCCCAAATCCAGCTTGCCGCGGAGTTGTACCGCGAGCTTCTCGATTTCCCCCTCGGGATTGCCGACCTTTGGCAAGCCCAGAGCCTCGTTCACCTGCACGGCCTCGGATAGATTCAGGCCGAGGATGACGTGGACTTTTTCATTGATCTTCTGCAGCATCGCCAGGGCGCCGCGGATGTCTTCGACGAGGCGCTTCTCGGGGTCGGCCAGATCGATGAAGACGCGACGGTTTTTCTTGGACAACTTCGGCAGCACGTCGCTGAGCAGGTGCGACCAGATGTCGGTCATGAAGGGCAACATCGTCCAGTTCACCATGCCCAGCAGGTCGGCATCGTCGCAGGCCTTCAACAGTTTCTCGGAGCCTACGATTTTCAGAATGTTGGCCCAGGTTACATCGCGCAGGGACTGGTGCTTGCCGAGCATGAGTTTGCCATCCTGGAATTCGAGGGCGTCGGTGTAGCCGGGCTCGGCGATGGAGATGACGGTGGCGCGTTTGGTCATGTCGGTGAAGACGGCGTGGGGTTCGGGGAAGCCGAGGTTGCCGATGTAGGTGATGCCGAAGCCCATGGCGGCCATAGCGTTGGCCATGATGGGTCCGTTGCCGCCGAGCTTTTGCATTTTGACGAAGAGTTCCATATTGGCGGATTGGCCGGCGGCCATGGAGATTTTCTGGCCGAGCTGGGAGAGGGTGTGGACGCGGTCGTATTCGGTCGCGGAGGAGCGTTTGTCGACGACGTCGATGATCGAATCGACGAAGCCGTCGAAGCCGATGACGCCTTTGACGGCTGCGACCTTGGCCGCGGCGAGTTTGGTGGAAGCGGACAAACAGATTTCTTGACGGGACGCCATGAGCAAATCTCCTGAATAACTCAATAAATGGAGGCGAAATAGTACGCGAAATGACCTCGGAGCGAAATGGTCAGATTCCAGCGAAGGCCGCGAAACATAAGCCCACGGCGAGAAGGGTCAAACCCACACCGATCAGAACGCCGGCCAAAGCGCCGCGCCACCGCCACCGCGATCTGGCCCACAGCGAAAGTACGATAAGCAACACCAGCATTACGCTTGGGAGAATCAAGAGATTGCCGATGCCAAACTGTCTTGCTCCGACAAATGTGAGAATGATTACCATTACCCACGAGGCGCACCCAATGGCCATTTGGCCGACAAGCGGAACGTCGCCCGCGGGGCGGACTCGTGTCGGCGTGGCGTAACAAAGGGTCTGCTCGGGCTCTTGTGGTTTGTCCGGAGGCAAATCACTCATATTGAAACTCCTTCAGTTGATGAGCGGAACAGCACGGCCCGCGGGCAAATGCTTAGCGCCCCAGGGCTGCGAAACATAGCCCAATCGCGAGGAGGCCTAGGCCAATCGTTCCAACCAGCCCGATGAGAACTCCGAGCAGGGCGCCCTTCCAACGCCAGTGGACTCTCGCCACCACCGCAAGCGCGATCAACAAGACCAACATGATGCTTGGAGTAATGAAATACCATTCGGGGTCTGCGTTAGCGGCAAGGAATGCCGCGAGAATCATGGCAACCACGTACGCCGCACATCCGATGGCCATTTGGCCGACGATCGGAACGCCGCCTGCGGGGCGGTCTTGGGTCGGCGTGGCATAATTGAGCGGCTCCCTGGGCGGTTGTGGCATTGCTGGCGGAAGATCACTCATATTGAAGCTCCTTCGGTTGGTTGGACATTCGCCGCTTTCTCCCGTGCGTCAGCGGCGTCGCATCGCGAATTGCGATACAACAGGTTGTACGTGTCAAAGGGAATCAGACGTCCATCCGGATGCACGATGTGAACGCAGGCGCGTTTGACGGACCGTAAATCCATGCTGTGAGCATCCATGAACTGCATGATGATCACGCGAAAGATCTGATCGTACGAAATCGGCGAACCGCCCTTTCCGATCGCCGCCAGCGGCAGACAGCACAGCATATTAAGATTCCGCGCTGCCGAGGCAGGCGATGCGGCCGCGGAGAAAAGTTCATGGACGTGCTGGCGCAGCGCGGGGTCCTGCTCGTAACAGATCGTGTTTCCGCCGACATTGAGCAGCGATTCGGGATCGACCAGTTTTGAAAGGGGAATCGCTCCGCGCCCGCGCCGTATCGCATAGCCCATCGCTAGCGCATCGGTATGGCAAGGCACAGGCACCAGATCCCGCGGCGTGAATAACTTGTGTTGTTGTAATATCGCGCTTCGCACTGCGCTGAGCGTCAGCCGTTCTGCCGGAACATAATCCGTGGGTAATCGTCCCGCGGCCTGCACGGGCTGAAACGTTACTCCGCGTACGCACGGCTGCGCCAGCGCAAAATCCAAAATCTCGCCGATCTCTCCATCGTTCACCCCCTTCATCAGCGTCACGACCAGCGTCGTGGAAATGCCATGGCGATTGAGTGCTTCAATCGCCTTGCGCCGCATGCCGCTCAAGTCTTGCCCCCGCAGCTTCCGCAACGACTCCGGCCGCAGTGAATCAAACTGCAGATAGAGCTCAAACCCTGGCGAATATTTCGCCAGTTGGGCGACAAATTCCGCATCCTCGGCAATCCGCCGGCCATTCGTGTTCACCATTAGATGCCGGATAGGCCGGGCACGCACTGCATCAAGAATCGCAAAGAACTCGGGATGCTGCGTCGGTTCGCCGCCGCTGATTTGCACGAGGTTCACCCGACCTTCGTTGGCCACCACGGAATCCAGCATGAATTCGATTTCGGCCAGCGAACGGTGCGTGCCGCGCCCGTTTGATGCGGCATAGCAGACCGGGCACGCCAGATCGCATTGGTCGGTGACTTCCACGATGGCCAGGCATGAATGCTGCTCGTGATCCGGGCAAAGTCCGCAATCAAACGGACACCCGCGCCGCATCTGGGTATTGCGGCGCAGCGGTGCGGTGGGGGGCTTGTAGACCCGGCGGCTTTTTTCCCAATACGCCGCATCGTCGGCGATCAGAACACGCTGCACGCCATGTTGCGGGCAGAACTTCTGCAGGTAGACCGCGTGGCCTTCCTGGAGAATCTTTGCTTCAACCTTCTCCAGGCATACCGCGCAGAGGCTGTTCGTCAGTTCGACAAATTTTGCCCCTGCATTTCCCGATGGCCCAGCGTCTTTAGCCGCGCCCGGCGTCCTCGCTACGCCGCAGCATTGATCGTTCCGCCGCATCCACGTCAGCACCATCCCGCCCAGAGACGTTATCTGGATGGCGCTTAAGTAAATCACCGGCACCGTCAATCGCGGTTTCAGGAATTCCACGCCAAACCGAAAGGCCAGATACGCCAGCACAAATTGGCTGAACATGCAGCCCCGCTGGCGGTGCGTCAGAATGCGCCAGAGAAAAAATCCACCCGTCGCCAGGAGGAACGCCGCTTCATAAAGCTGCGTCGGGTGGCGCGAAATGCCATCGCCAAAGTCGACGCCCCAGGGAAGCCCGGTCGCAATGCCGTAGGTGTGATCTTCCAGCCCGGCGAGAAAGCATCCTACGCGCCCGATGCACATGCCGAGGATGACCGGGAATACGTATACGTCGCCCGAAGGATACGCGATGCGGAGACTGAGCTTGGCGATCTGCACGCCGACCCATCCGCCAAGGATGGCGCCGACGATCGTTTTGCCGCCCAGAAGAATCCGCCAGTCACCGCGGTGGCTCCAGTAGAGCGGGAACGATTCTGCCCATGCGAGGAGCTTCGCTCCGATGAGCGCACCGAAGATCGCCCCGATCACCACCCATGCGGTCTGCTCAACGGTCATCCGCGGGCTCGTGCCCGGCCAGCGCCGACGGATGAACAGATAAAGCTGAAAACCCGCGGCATACGCCAGCAACTCCAGCACCTGATGGGCGCTGATCGCATGGCCAAAGAAATGAAAGTCCACGGGGAACGTCAAGGCAACTCCTTAGGTGTCGATGGGCGTTGTGCTGCGGACCGGAAACAGGCCGCGGCGGAAAATGAGCAGGATTCCTCCGGCCAGTGCGACATACAGCAACTCCGTCGCTTCCTCCCAGGCTGCAAACCAAACCTGGTTGTCGACAAAGACCGCCACCAGCACCAGCCGGAAAAAGCTGAAGCCGATTGCGCCCGCGGCGGCTGCAAACAGCATTTTTGAAAACGGTACCGGATGGCGCTCGATCAACAGCAGCACCGCAAAGCACGCCCCAAGCAGCACGATCGCGGCCCAAGGCAAATAGCGCAACTCGTAATACTGGTGCAACAACGGATGACGGTACACATGTGCTGCGCCGAATATCATCGTGTTGTAACCAAATTCCCGAAATGAAGAGAACAGCGGAATCGCAGCCAGCACCGCTGTGCCGGGAACAAGCAGAAGAAATACGCGGCGGAGTCCGCATCCCATCGGAACGTGCTTGATGCACCCATGGCACAGGCCGCTGGCCGCACATCGCGTCTCATCCGAAAAATGGATGAGCCGTCGATCTATTCCTTCCAGCAGGGCGTACGTGGTGTAGCCAAAGGTGAGCACCATACCGACGGAATGAAGATGCTCCAGCAGGAAGGAGTGCTCGCCAAAGAGCATGACGCTGAAAAAACAGCACATCTCGCCGATGAAGAAAGCGATCATCGCCCAGCGCAACGCCACGAGATCGGGTTCGATGCTGCGCCACAGAGCTGCAATAATCGTCGCGGCAACAAGCGTGTAGAGAAATTTGAGACCGAAAAAGGTAAATATGGCAGCAGATTGCTCGACCATCGGCGATGCGCGAAAAGGCATTGTGGCGTCGGCTGTCGAGGTGCCGTGAATCAGCGCACCAGCCGGCATTCCCGGAATTGCAACGCCCTGTTGCAGGAGCAAAAATAGTAAGAAGGGAATCGCGATCCCCACAAACTGAATGGCGATGATCAGCCGGGAGTGTTTCTGAACGTTGCGGACCATAGGTGCAGATTGTACGGATAAATGCCTACTGGACAATCCTGTGCTTTGGGCTATTCACTTGTGGCGGTGGTTTCGGGCAATGGCGCGCCGCGAATTCTTCCTGTCAGAGGTAAAGGGCTCTTGCTGGTGATATGGCAGATGCAATTTGAGGGCGGAGGCGGTACGTTGTCGGCAGGTATGGCTTGCTGAAGCGATTATTTGGCCGCAAGGCGGCTGCGGAGATGCACGATGATGCACAGGTTGGAACTCTCAGGGACCCCGTGGCGGATGCGCGGCAGTGACTTTGAACGCGGCAGGCCCAAGTTTGCCGAGCGCGATGAAGCTGATTCGCTGCGTTATCTACCGGCCACCGTTCCCGGCGAAGTTCATCTGGACCTGATGAAGCTCGGGCTCATTGCGGACGTCTATCAGAAGGGACAGATCCTCGCGGCGCGCTGGGTGGAGGAGAAGATCTGGTCTTACCGCAAAGAATTTGTTGCGCCAGCGGAGGCGCGGGCGGAGGGCGTTCGGGCGTGGCTGCATTTTGCGGGGCTGGATTATGCGGCGGAAATCGTGCTCAACGGCAAGAAGGCCGGGACGCATGCCAATTTTTTCCGTCCATGCCGGGTGGAGGTCACGGGGCTGCTCCGCGATACGAACAATATTCTGGCAGTTCATCTCGATAGCGGGCTCTATCACGTGGCGGACAAGCCTGCGGCGGGATACGAGTGGAACAATAGCTGGACGCTGACCAAGCGTCATTGGCTGCGCAAGCCGCAGTGCCAGTTTGTCTGGGATTGGAGCAACCGGCTGGTGAACGTCGGCATCCACGGCCGCGTGTGGCTGGAGTACACGGCCGATCCGCTGCGGGTGGAGCAGCTCATTCCGCTGGCGACGGTCAGCGAGGATCTGCGGAGCGGGCATCTTCGGACGCGGGTTGCGGTGGAGAACCTGACCGCTGCCGAGGTGCCGGCCATTCTCGAAGTGGAGATTCCCGCGGCAGGCCTCAAAGTGCGGCAGGCGGTGTCGGTGAAGCCCGGCGCGAGCATTGTCGAAGCGGGGCTGGAGGTTCCATCGCCCCGGCTTTGGTGGCCGCTGGGTCATGGGGAACAGAATCGCTACACGGTGCGTGCGACGCTGGAATACGCGGGGCAGCGCTACGAGTTGCCCGTCAAGCAGGTAGGATTCCGGCACGTGCGGATCAACCAGGATCCGCACCCGGTGTCGGGCAGCTATTTTGTGGTTGAGGTCAACCACACGCCGATCTTTTGCAAAGGGGCCAACTTCGTTCCCGCGGACATGATTTTCGCGGCCATCGACGATGCCCGGTATGACAGGCTCGTGGCGCTGGCGCTCGAGCAGAACTTCAATTTTCTTCGCGTCTGGGGCGGCGGGCTGTATGAGAGCGATCACTTCTTCGATCTGTGCGATGCGCACGGCATCCTCGTGTGGCAGGAGTTCATCTACGCCTGCGGCAAGTATCCGCATACGGATGAGGCGTTTCATCGCGAGGCGGAGCGCGAAGCGGTGCACCAGATCCGCCGGCTGGCGCATCATCCGTCGCTGGTCATCTGGTGCGGCA
>Ga0114951_10004289_pt1 | contig 14023 bp, 5 predicted proteins | sample AM7aDNAmetaG_FD_88677 | JGI IMG/M metagenome (GOLD analysis project Ga0114951, IMG submission 88677) | Freshwater microbial communities from Finland to study Microbial Dark Matter (Phase II) - AM7a DNA metaG | ecosystem: Environmental > Aquatic > Freshwater > Lake | place: Finland: Lake Alinen...
AGTCGACCAAAGTGCAGGTTTTTTTACGGTAGACGAATAAACTGTTTTTTCAGTGCTTCCGGCTTCAATTTCCTGATTGTTCGAAAGTATGGATTTGCCTTTCGGATCTAAGATTTCAATTTTCAACGTTCCTTTTGCCAAAGTCGAACTGTTTATTGTTTTCAAAACGACATCATATTTCCCCAAAATGCCTTTTGAATCGACTTCCGAGTTGATATTCACTCGTTCAATAGATAAAGCCGGTACATAAACCAGATTTAGATAACGATAAATTCCACCGTTAATATTAAAATCGGAAAGTGCTGACGGCAGCATTTCGGCATCTCGCGAATTGTCGCAGCGGATGGCAACAGGTATTTTTCCTTTAAAGGTTTCAGCATTTTTAGTTTGTGAAAATGTGTTTACAGCATCGGTTATATCCACAGTCCATTCATCGTATCCGCCAACATGTGAACCAACTTTCGTTGTATAGACATATACCTCGGTTTTTTGACCGACACCTTCAAAATGGAGTAAGGTACGACCAGATGTGAACGGGTTTTTCACCTCAATTTGTGTGCGATACCAGCCCGGTCCTTGGTAGTAATTTATGTCAGGGTCAACACCATCGGAGGCATTAAAACAATGTGGCAAAGTAACATTAGCCCAAACTGGCATACATTCGGGATTTCCGGCTTTTACAATAGGTCTGACTGATTCCCAAATACTTCCCAGATCGGTTTTGATGAATTGCCAGTTGTCGTTTAAACGTACAGAAACGGTTTGTGCGTTTGAAAAACTTGCCATACAAATACTGTACACAATAAGCAAATTTGTGATTTTTGATTTCATAAGTTTTGAAAATTATTAAGTTATATGTTTGATTATTTTTCTAATTTATATTCAACAACAACATTAAAAAGTGGAATATCGCTTGTATTTTTCACGGCATGAACTATTGGTTCTGCATATTTCACCGTGTTTGGTACCTGAATTCCGGAACCTGGTTTTGGCACATCATGAAACCGTGGATCGGTAAGTTGAACCAGATTCAACCGGACAACCACCCGTTGAGCGTGACTGTGAACTTCACGAATGTCGTGTGGTGCAAGCCGTTCTTCGAAAACACGAATTTCTGCATCATCATAAACCACATTATTTTTTCCAGGTTCAATCCATTCATCCGGTCTTTTAAGTTTCGGATGATTTTTCTGAAATCCTACTTCAAAAAACTGACCGCTGATAACCTTATAGGATTCTTTTGGCTGAAAAACAGCTATCTGTCCACGATTAAGCAGAATATTCTTTTTGGCTGTTTTGATTTTTATTGGATTCAAAGCAACAACCACCCGCTTCCCGACATGCAAGGAATCAACCGTTATATTTGCCGACGAATTCCGCAACACATAGAAATACGGATTATTTATTTCTACGGTATCTGTTATTGTAAGAGGCAATTTTTCTGCGGCTTTTCCGGGCTGAACGAAAAAACAAAACAATAAGACAGCGAATATTTTAAACAATTTCATGTTCATCAGCGTGATACAATTAATTTTGTTGTCGTAGAGAAACCATCAGTCGTAAGTTTTATTAGATAAATACCCGAACTTAAATGCTGAATATCAAACGATTGTTGGTGAACACCGGTTGACTGGATTTCATTTCGAATAATTGCTTTAACCAGTTGACCATTAATTCCAAAAACCTGAGCCGAAACAGCATATTCTTTATTCAGAATATATTCAATTGTAGCGGTTGATTTAGTGCTAAACACCTTAAAATCAATGTTATATTCCAATGGATTATACACAGTTGTAAGGTTTGAAAGTCTTTCTTTAAGTTGTTCTTCAAAGAGCGATTGAGGATTAAGGGAAGCACTTGTATTGTTAACTCCTTCCACGTATCCCAATGGATATTGTGGAAAAGGGATTTTGTTTGCACGATTTACATAGGCAAATCCACCAATCATGTAGTTTTGAGCAGTGGGTGGTTGCTGACAAATCATATCGCCGTAAGTTGTTGCTGTTCGGCGCAAATCGCAGTTCCAGGCCACCGAATGTGCTGCTGCCCAACCATGATTAGTTCCCATACTACCCCGTGAATAAAGCCCTAAAACCACATCCGTCATAGTTCCATAATCACGGAAACAATCGTATAATATTCCTTGTGGCCAATGGAAATGACCTTCGCTCGGATTGGTTGAGTTAGTAGCTGTGCATCGATGGAAAACTACACCCGAAGCTTTGGAAGTTCCGCTCACTTCAAAGGCATGGCGGGCGCTGTCAGCAATACAATGCGAAACTAAAATATTGGAAGACCATTCGTCAATCTGAAAATTATCGCGACAACTACCTGATAACGTGGCGCATGGCCAAAGTGCCTGACAACTGTCGATAGTAATACGGTTAGCTGTAAATGTTTGAAAACCAGATTGTCCAAAATGTAATGCCACCACATTTTTAGCCCACGAATCTTCGATATCAGCCATCACCAAGCCTTCCCATGCATGTGCTTCATCGCGGTACGAAGTCCAGTTTTGAATATCAATTCGTAGGTTTTCAATCCCAATTTTGTTTTTAGTAGTTGTTTTATCAATTTTATAAATGTACGATTGAGTTAGTGACAAATCCAAATGGTTCATTACCGGTGCATCAATGGTTATAGTTTTCCCTGAAATTGCAAGGATAGTACGGTTGAACATAATATCGATTTGTCCTACTGTCCAGGGAGCTGCGGTATCAACTCCACCATTACCAACTGCTGTAATCCATGCAGCTGAAGAAGGATGATAAACGCAAATTTCATCTCCCACTGTAAGTCCTGTAGTGCTTGCCACGTTAAACTGAGTAGAACCTACCTGAACAAACGAACTGGTAATATTGGTTTTTACTGAGCCATATTGTTTCCATTGTGCACTTGTGCCTCCTCCGGCCACAAATACAGTTCGCTGTGCCGGCGTATTTCCTACTGCCGTGAGTACAGTACCCGAAGCATCATTTCCTTCACCCCGTACAATAACTCCGCTGACATTCAATGAAATTGTGCCATTGATTTGATAATTTCCTTTTTTCAGCAGAATCACCCCACGAAAACCGTTTACATCTGCCGGGAGTGAAGCCGCAGCTTTAATGGCATTGTTAATCGCTGTAGTGTTATCAGCACCTGTAATAGGTGTTAAAGTAGAAATTATATTGCTAATGGTTGGAATTGATTCGTTACTGTTTTTATAACCTGCCCAACTAAAATCGACAACCTTGTTCTGGTTTGCATCAGCAACATACATCAACTTACCATCTGCACCAAACTTTACAATGGTTGATTGCCAGGTTGCTTGTCCGAAAGTTGATACATAAAAGAATATGAAACCAATACAAGATATTTTGAACTTTAAATTCATATTCTTAGTTTTTGCGAATGATTAATTTGCAATATTGTGAATAATTACCCGATTGCATACGAATAATATATACGCCGGTTTTCAGTACTGAAATGTCAGCTGAATTTTGGTAAAAGCCGCTTTCCTGATTTTTTTCGCTGATAATTGATTTTATTTTCTGGCCGTTTAATGAATAAGCCGCTATTTCAACATTCAGTTTATCAGGCAAATAATACTCAAAAAATAATTTGTTTCCGCCGGGACTGAGTACTACTTTAAAGTTGTTTTCACTATTGACAATGTCCGAATCTACTTTTGTTGGAGTTTCAAAAATGGAGAAACTGTTGAAACGAAGTGTTTCATCACGCAAATCCTGAACACTCAATAAGCTGCGGTAAATACCCCATTTTGGGCGGATAAATGTGTTTGTTGCACGGTATGTCAACATATCATTATAGCTGTAGGACAGCAATTTAGTACCATCGCTTACTCTTGCGATATTAATTGAGTAGCTGCCGTGTATACTGTCAATTTTAATTCGTTCAATAGCTTCCACCCACGTATTTTCAAACTGAGTAAGGTCGGTAGTAGCTAATTTTAATGAGCTTAAATTTGAATTGCTGTAATAGTTCAGTTCCAGTTTATTTGGTGTTCCTTTACGGCAAGTCAGTGTAAAAATAGGGTCACTGTCGTCGCCACCAACTGCTTTAATTTGGTGAATATGGGTGAAATTGGATGATGGTTGAAAACCGGTTGGAATCTTAAATTTCCATTTGTAAGTAATTGTTTCGCCCGGAACGCCTTTCAGATTGTTGGGCGAAGCTGCATACGTTTTTATCTCAACCCGCTGCCGATCAGTGTCTCCGGTTGATTCATCTTGATGTTCATTGGCAACACTAACATGAAGATAGAATTCAAAGACATACTGATTCAAATCTGCATCCCATATTTCGGCTATATGTCTGCCGAAAGCGGGATCAAATTGATCGGGAGTTTCTTCAGCTGTAGCACCGGGAGCTAAAATGCTGTTTATCAGTTCGTATGTATTTCCCGATTCGTCAGCATTTAACAGACTCTGTCCATAGGAATTGACAGAGCAAAATATAGCTGTCATTCCTACTAAATATCTGAAAAATTGAGGCTTCATAAATTACTGAATAATAATTTTTTGAACTTTTATCTGATTATTTGTATTTCTGAAACACGCTATATACAAACCAGTCATACCGCAGGTAATCAGCGTATTAGTATTCTTTCGTTGTAATAATAATTTCCCTTGTAAATTGTAAACTTCAATTGTGCCTGTTTCCGGTGTAATAATAGTTTTTCCTGCTACTTTTATACCCTCATTGTTTACAGGAGTTTCAATTTGAGTTACTGTACCGCTTGTATATTTTGCTACTGCGTCTGTCCAGTTTGCTGAAACTCTCACAGCACCTACAGTTGATGTTGTAACCACAGTACCGGTGGCTCGAACCCATAAATTGCTGAGTTTTGTTCTGTATGTCGTTGAGGTATTGTCCGAAACTTCGGCGGTTGCGGCTGCTTCTGTTCCTCCAATTGCCGGATTGATAAAAACAGTTGAAGTATTTGTGCTGAAATCATATTTCAGTACAATCAGGTAGGCATTTCCAACCGTTAATATTGTTGGACTAGTTGCGTATTTATAGTCGGTACTTGTTGTACTTGCCCTAACTGTACCAATCTTGAAAAATCCACTTGTTGTTTTTCCAATCAGCACTTTAGGTCCGGCATTAAGCACATCAGCCAGTCCGAAAAGTTCCTGATTTGTAGAGACAATATTGCCATTGGCTTTCATTAAAAACGATAAATATATTGCGCCCGTGCTTATTGAACTTGCAGAGAATGGTTTATACGCTTTATAATCAGTGGCAGTTGTTCCAATATTATTTACAAATGATTTACCTGTTGCAGATAGTGCGTAACTTCCATTTGCATCCGCATAAGTCAGATTATCAGCTCCTATTGTATATCCGGTTCCGCCAACATACGATCCGGCAGTAGTCCAGGAACTTTGACCATTGATGTTGGTTGAAGCTGTGTAATTGAATGTTTCATCCATGTAAATGCTTGTTACCATTAAGGTTTGTGAAACACCGGATGCAGCAGAATAATTGCCATCGCCAGCCTGTGAAGCTGTAATTGTTGATGTGCCGACCCCCACGATATGAATTTGATTGTTTACAATGGTGACCACTGCTGTATTTGAACTGCTGTATATAACGGTAAGCCCTGAGCTTGCTGTTGCTGCCGGACTGAAATCTGCATCGGTAATAAATTTAGTAGCTAATGTCCCAAATGTAATCGATTGACTCAGTTTATTTATAGTTAGAATCTGCTGCAGAGCAGTAGCTGCACTGTAATTTGAATCGCCTGACTGTGAAGCCGTAATAGTCGTTGTTCCTGCACCTGTAATGTGAATTTGATTGTTCACGATAGTTGCAACTGAAGGATTTGAGCTGCTATAACTTACAGTCATTCCGGAACTGGCAGTTGCTCCCGGAGCAAAATCAGCATCAGTCGTTATTTTTGTTCCAAACGCTCCAAAAGTAAGTGTTTGACTTAGTTTATTCACAGTTAATGTTTGGCTCACATCAATTGCAGCATTGTAACTTGAGGTTCCTGTCTGAGAAGCTGTGATGATTGAGGTTCCTGCACCAACAATATGTATCAGGCTGTTTACAATTGTTGCCACAGAAGTATTTGAACTAATGTAAGTAACAGTCAAACCAGAGCTGGCTGTTGCTCCCGGAGCAAAGTCTACATCACCATAAGTTTTGGTCGATAAAGCTCCAAAAGTGATTGTTTGTGGAGTCGTAACGTTATTCACAGTCAATGTCTGTGTTATATCTAGGGCGGCATTATAAGTTGAGTTTCCGGCTTGTGATGCAGTAATAGTTGTATTTCCAGCTCCTGTAATATGAATCTGATTGTTTACAATAGTTGCCACAGCAGCATTTGAACTTGCATAGCTTACCGATAAGCCCGAGCTAGCTGTAGCTCCCGGACTGAAATCAGCATCTGATGTAATTCTCGATGATAGTGCCCCAAATGTAATTGTTTGAGTCTGTTTATTTACAGTTAATGTCTGACTGATATTAGTTGCAGCACTAAAGTTTGTATTACCTCCCTGTGAAGCCGTAATGGTTGTTGTTCCTGAACCAATAATATGTATCTGATCATTTACAATAGTAGCCACCGAAGTATTTGAACTTGCATAAGCAACTGTCAAACCTGAACTTGCAGTTGCTCCCGGAGTAAAATCAGCGTCAGTTGTTAGTTTAGTAGCTAAGGCATTAAAAGTAATAGATTGACTAATCATGGTTGCAGAAGCTACCGCATCAGACCATGAAGTTGAGACTCTTACACTGCTGAGGTTGTATTTATTTGCACTCGATCCATTAATTCTAAACCACAAGTTATTTAACGAAGTGCGTATTGCAGAACTTGTGTTATCAGTTATATCTGCTGTTGGTTCGGATAACGAGGCAATTGTTGGGTTCAGATAAATCGATGAAGTTGCAGTTGAAAAATCGTATTTCAATACAATTAATTGAGTAGCTGTTATATCAGAAAATTCAGTTGAGCTCCATTTAATATCAGCGCTTGTGGTGCTTCCACGGGTAGTTCCAAATCGATAGTAACTGCTGTTTAAAGCACCTTTGCCTATCCAAACTTTTGCTCCGGCACTTGTACCTGTTGCCATGCCAATCACTTCGGACTGACTTTGACTTTGAGTTACACCTGGATTTAATAGAAATGACAAATATACTGTACCAGAGCTTATTGGAGAAGCTGTAAATGGTTTGTAATTTTTGTAATCCGATGCACCACTGGTATAATCACTGTTTATTTTCTTCCCAGCTCCAGACAAAATGTATGTTCTACCGGCATTTGTATAGGTTAATGCCGGACTTACAATATTTTTTCCTGTGCCCACGATAGTAGTTCCTGTGGCTGCAAGCAATATAGGTGTTGTCCACGAAGATTCGTTTTCAAGATTTGTAGCTGAGTAGTTAAATATCTCTTCCATCAATACCGTAGTAGCTACAGTTACCGTTAATAGCTGAGTTGCGTCCGGGGCAGCATTTGTGTTTGAATCACCTGTCTGAGATGCAGTAATGGTAGATGTACCGGTTCCGACAATGTGTACTAATCCATTGAGAATTGTTGCAACTGATATGTTTGAACTTGAATATGTTACTGCTAATCCTGAGCTGGTATTGGCTAAGGGATCAAAATCGGACATTCCAACTGATTTAGATGCAATTGCTCCAAACGTAATGGTTTGATTTAACTTTGAAACTGTCAGAGTTTGAATTACGTCAGTGGCAGCATTGGTATATCCATCACCGGCTTGCGAAGCTGTAATGTTTGAGCTACCAGCTCCAACTACATGAATCTGACTGTTCACAATAGTTGCCACAGCTGTATTTGAACTGGTATAAGAAACTGCCAATCCTGAACTAGCAGTTGCCCCCGCACTAAAATCTGAATCGCCATACGTTTTTGTTGCTAAAGTGTTGAAAGTAATGGTTTGATTTGATTTGGTAATATTCTGAAGGGTAAACTGAATCCAATCAGTATTACTTACATAGTTTTGAGTTCCACCCGAAGTGTAAACTCTCAATCTAATCTCACCACCAGCTGAAATATAATTTGTCGGGTTGGCTTGTTCATAGGTTATGGTAACATCAGTTGAAGAAACTGCTCTGGAGTCAATCTGATCCCACGCAGAAGATGTAAAGTTGTATAAATAAAGTATTTGTGTTTTGCTGGACTGATTTTTCCCATCAAAGTTCACTATAAGTTTGGCAATTGAACTTGCCGATTGACTTACAAAAGTGCTCGCATACCAATCTATTTTGCGGGTACTACTTGTGGTTGAATTAATTCGCAGATAACTTGCATCGTTACTTGCCAGATTGGCATAGCTTCCGCTACCGGTACTACCTGATGTTATCGTAATTGAAGTTGGGTTGTAAACATAAAGTGCCGAACTTGTTACCGTAAGTGTTTGTATATTGTCTGTGGCAACATTAAAATTTGCATTTCCAACCTGTGATGCAGTAATGGTAGTTGTTCCAGTTCCCACAATATGAACTTTTCCGCTCACAATAGTTGCCACTGCTGAATTTGAACTTTGGTAAGTACAAGTTAATCCCGAACTGGCAATTGCCGGACTAAAATCGGCATCGCCCACGGCTTTAGTAATTGCCCCGAATGCGATGGTTTGGTCGGCTTTATTTACAGTTAAAGTCTGATTGACTGGAGTTGCTGCTGCAAATGAGGCATTTCCAGTTTGATAAGCCGTTATAGTGGTTGTTCCTGGGGCCACAACATGTACGGAGTCATTTACAATAGTCGCTACGGCTGTATTGGAACTGGTATAAGTGATGTTAAGATAGGATGAAGATACTGCCCCCGGATCAAAATTTACATCGCCATAAGTAGCTCCCGTCAATGATCCAAAAGTAATGGTTTGGGACTGGTTTTTGATTTCCTGAACTGAAAAACTATTAAATCGCATGGTTTCGTCACGCAGATATGATATGTTGGTTACGCTGCGGTAAATTCCCCATTTTGGACGAATAAAAGAGTTTGTTGTTTTACGTATTGTGCTGATATTATTGTTGGTATACGATAATAAGGTTGTTCCATCGCTCACTTTTTTTATTACAATCGAATAACTTCCATTCTTCGCTCCATTGATACTATCTATATAAATTTGTTCGGTAGCTTCAACCCAAGTTCCCAAAAATGAGGATATATCCACAGTCGCAAGTTTGGATGTTCCACTGTTGACATCCTGCACATAAATAAGTTCCAACTGGTTTCCGTTTGCATTATATCGGGGTGTAAGCGTAAAAATCGGGTCACTGTCATCACCATCCACAGCTTTTACCTGATGAATATGTGTGAAACTTGGAGAAGGCTGAAATCCTACTGGAATTTTAAATCTCCACTTATACAGCACCGTTTCCCCAACTGTTCCCTTCATGCTGTCCGGAGAGGAGGCATAGGTTTTAATCTCCACCCGCTGACGATCGGTATCACCTGTCGATTCATCCTGAAGTTCGTTGCTGTTGCTGATATGGAGGTAAAATTCAAAGACATATTTTCCTAAATCAGTATCCCAAACCTGCTTGATATGTGGGCCAAATGAAGGATCAAATGCATCGGGTGTTTCTTCGGCTGTTGCACCCGGAGCTAATATGCTATTTATCAATGAGTAAGTGTCAGTTGTTCCATTTGCATTTAATAATGCTTGCGAATACAGTGAAAGTGGACTGAAAATTACTGCTAGTATAAATGCCGATTTTAATACTGAATGTAGGAATGTTCTCATAAAAAGTCCTGATTATTTTAAAATAATAAATTTTGTTGTATTAATGGTTGAATTGTCACTAATTTTGGCCAAATAAATGCCATTTGACAAATCAGAAATATCAATACTTTGATCTACAATGCTATAAAATGTTTTTACCAACTTTCCGCTCCCGTCAAAAATTTGAAGATGTGTATTGGATAAACTTGAAAATGGAGAATTAATGTAGATTTTATCTTTTGGCGGGTTTGGATAAATACAAAACCGATTAGATTCTAAAACAGACTGAACTTCAGTTATTTGTTTGTTGAATGATAATTTATAAAATTGATTTTTCCCATAAATACTCGCATCGGTACTGCTGTATTGAAGATAATTACCTGCTTTAAAATAATAGGAATCTGTTGTTCCATAAAATTCAGTGGTGTAAGTTTGAGTAGCACTGACACCATTGATTGTAACCACAATTGTTCCGTTTTTCATTGTAATTGTATAGTTAATTATATCGCCTAGCGACAAACCTGTAGCCAGTTTCACTCCATATTCACTTTTTGTTGCATCATTTGTCTGATACCGTGCTTCCACATAACATTTACCTGCCAGATAACCTGTCCATCGAATTTTAAGGAGTTCAGAGTTTGTTTCGCTTCCATGAATCTGACCAATAATGGTTTGTGGTTTAGCTGTTGCAACCACCATAACCTTGCACTGAGCTGTCAAAAAATGCTCAGTCGTGTCGGTCATATTCCAGTATGCACCATTTTTTACCTGACGAAATTCCACACGAGGATAACCGCTGCCACTGGTTATTCCACCATTACTTGGAACTCTGAAAACCAATGAACCATCAACAGTATTTGTATAAAAAAGACTATTTGTAAAGCCATTTCTTAAATCGGGTGGTAACTTCTCTTCAAATAGATTAGTTGAACTTATTGTTTGTAAAATCCACGGATTTAAATCAAAATTTGAACCCGGTGGCAATAATGGATCTAAAGCATACAAATGAATGCTCAAACACATTAGAAATAATATAAATAAGCTTTTCTTCAAGGTAGTTTAATTAACAATTACTTTGCTTATTTTACTTTTACCGGCATTAATAACCGTAACGATATAAATACCAGGTATGAGTTGATAATCAATTGTTTGCTTTGCGTCTGTAAAATTCTTTGATAACAACTTTTGACCAACTTCATTGTAAACCGATATGTTAGTTTCACCTTTTAGCGTGCCATTTAGCGAAATCTGACCATTTTTATTTATTGAAACCCAACCCGTGCCATTACTGATTGAATTACTGATTCCGGTTTCTATAGAAGGCGCATGGAATATCAGGGAAAATCTACTTATATTATTCGATGTAGCCCCAGACGAAAATAAATAACTGCTACCATTACTGAGGTCGGTAATAACAGGATTGTTTATATCCAGATAATCTTTCAGAATTATCTGTGTTCCAGAAATAAAGTTGTATATCTGTGTAGCTTTAATATTAAATTCACCAGCCGTAAGAGAATTGAATCCAAGCGGGATTTCTGTGTCATAAGGAAGAATATTAAATCCATTGATAGCTACATTTTCGATACCAACTACAGTATAAATTTCAGCAATTGCCCCCGAGTCGTTAAACATTTTTGGTGTGTCATAGGTATCAAATCCATTAGAGGCTGATGGATTGCTATAAATTAATGTTTCATCGGTATTAGATCCGGTTGAAACCTGCAGACGAAGAACTTTCTGCGACTCCATTTTTGAAGAAGATGACTTGAATACAGGATCGTTCACTGTGCTACCTAATATATTGGCATTTCCATTGTGTGAACGCATGGTGTTGTCAACCGTTAACGAGCCTGAAGAAAAACCATTACTAACACGTACCCAAAATGCCTGCATTGGCGGAATATGATTATTTATTCCTTTTCCACTATTATTCAGATATTGTTGACCTGTAGAGTTATAGGTGTCAAACACATAATTATTTCCAGCATTTTTTGTTCGTTGCCAGATTGATGTCTGAAGGTTTGTTTTTGAAACCTGATCCCAATCAAGATACGAAATGAATGGGTTACCCACAAGATTAAATCCTTCTTTTGTCTGACCAGTTGTACGGTAAATATTGACAGATTGCGAACCGTTATTTAAAGTTCCATTAAATGGAACAACTCCATCTGATGCCATTTTAGCAACATAACCCTGCATTACAGATAGCTGAGTGGAAGTATTAATAATTGTTCCCCATGGAGCTGTACTTCCATGCGCTTCATCGTACCAGTATAACGGATACAGAGAACTTGCAGAGAATACATTACTGGTTGCCCCTGCGACAGGACTTGAAATATACCAGTTTCTGCCAGCGGTCAGGTATTGTTGTACAGTAGCAGTTTTTGTCTGCAGATTTGTGGTATTGTTATCAACAAAAGTACCTGTTCCGGTTGCATCACTTTGAATGGTTAATGCCCCAACATTCAATGTCTGACCTGAGTTCTGAGTTAGCTTTCCTCCACTTGCAACATTAATGCTTTTCACTGAAGTTGGTGTATCAATTGTCAGTAATCCTCCACTCAGTACTTTTACATCACTTGTTGGTGTTAATGTCAGCGAAGACGTTGCTGCAGCTCCTGAGACTCTTGTTACAATTTTATTCAAGGTAATATAAAGTTGAGGAATGTTTGATGTGGCTTCCTTACTATTAAATTTAACAATTATTCCATCTGCTGTAGTGTTATTGAAAACAAGACTTATCAGATTGTCGTTGGCTGCAAACTGACTTTGAATGTATGATGTTATATCCCATTCGTAATATGCACCGACAGTAGGTATTGAAACAGAAGTAATATCGGTTCCTTTGCCAGGACAATTTGCATAGGTAATGCCAGTTTCAGTCCAGTTGTCAGTTGCTTGTGAAACAGTTACTGTAGTTGGCCCAGAAACAGAATTGGCGTATAATCGGACTTTAGCTGAAGAAATTGAATAAATATTTTGCCCAGAAATATCGAACTGCGTATATATTATTCTGTCGCCGGTTGAATTGATACCCTTTTTGCTAACTAAATCAGTTAGTGTTCCATAATTTGTGGTAGTATTAGTCCCATAAACATAGGTATCAGCTGCCGGATTCAATGTAATTGATACGTTTGTAACCTCTTCTACAGTAAGTGACTGTACAACATTCGTGGCTGTATTATAGCTGGAACTCCCGCTTTGTGAAGCAGTTATAGTTGACACTCCGGCACCTACAATATGAACCAAACCACTTACAATTGTTGCAACTGAAGTGTTTGAGCTGGAATAAGTTACTGCTAATCCTGAACTTGCAGTTGCTCCTGGGTTAAAATCAGCATCAGCAGTACATTTTTTGGCAAGAGAACCATAAGTGATTGTTTGAGATAGTTTATTTACGGTCAATGTTTGTTGAACATCGGTTGCAGCACTGTTATTTGAATCTCCAGCCTGCGAAGCCGTAATAGTCATTGTTCCTGCACCTGTAATGTGGATTTGATTACTGATAATAGTTGCCACAGCAGTGTTTGAACTGCTGTATGAAACTGTTAGCCCCGAACTTGCAGTTGCTCCCGGTGCAAAATCCACATCGGTAATAAGTTTAGTTGGTAATGCAGTAAAAGTAACCGTTTGTGATTTTTTATTGACAGTGAGTGTTTGAACAACATTTGATGCTACATTATAAGTCCCGTTTCCGGTTTGGGAAGCTGTAATATCTGATGTTCCTGCTCCAACAATATGAATCTGATTGCTCACAATAGTTGCCACAGTGGTGTTTGAACTGCTGTATGTTACTGTCAACCCTGAACTTGCAGTTGCTCCCGGTGTAAAATCTGCATCTCCATACATTTTTGTTAGTAATGCATTGAAGGTTATTGTTTGAGGTGTTGTTGCATTATTCACGGTAAATGATTGAGTAACATCCTGAGCGGCATTGTATGATGCGTTTCCGGCTTGCGAAGCTGTAATGGTTGTAGTTCCAACTCCTATAATATGAATCTGATTGTTTACAATAGTTGCCACAGCTGTATTTGAACTTGCATAAGTTACTATCAATGTGGAGCTTGCGGTTGCTCCTGGATTGAAATCAGCAGTTGTTGTAACTTTCGAAGCTATAGTGCCGAAGGTGATTGTTTGGGAAAGTTTATTAACCGTCAAAGTTTGAGTTACATTAGTCGCTGCATTGTAGGAAGTATTACCAGTTTGCGAAGCTGTGATAGTTGTAGTTCCTGCGCCAACAATATGAATTTGACCGCTTACGATGGTTGCTACAGCGGTATTTGAACTTGACAGTGAGATTGTTAGTCCCGAACTTG
>Ga0114951_10004291_pt1 | contig 14018 bp, 6 predicted proteins | sample AM7aDNAmetaG_FD_88677 | JGI IMG/M metagenome (GOLD analysis project Ga0114951, IMG submission 88677) | Freshwater microbial communities from Finland to study Microbial Dark Matter (Phase II) - AM7a DNA metaG | ecosystem: Environmental > Aquatic > Freshwater > Lake | place: Finland: Lake Alinen...
AACAGTGGTGCAAATGGTACTGGTTTTACGGCAGGACATCAGAAGATTCGTTATCCTGATGCCGCTGGTCCTGGAGGTAGTACTCTAAGGAATCCAGCACACTCGGCTATCATCACCATGTACGAAGCGTGCTGGTTCAATTCCTGGAGTGCGACGTTTGCCAAGGATTCAGGCATGATCATGGAGTCTGGTGACGTAACTGTCTCCGATACCCATGACTTTGCTTCGATCTATGGTGAGTTCCTCCGTTCCGGGAATGATCCTTCTCTTAGTGAGTTGGGTTCCATCCGGTACAGTGGTACTCCTGGTGCCTTCCCCGGAGCTAGTGCCGCTGCGGGTGTTGGGGTAACTGCCTAGTATCTCTTTCCACATCCTGCCTATCGAGGGTATCCTATGAAGGGTGCCCATGAAACTCGACCAACTCAAGAAGGTACTGGAACCGATTTCTAAGATCGGTAAGACTGAGGAAACATTTGACATCCTCGACATGAAGATCACTCTCAGGGCTTTGGAGCCCAGAGAGGAACTTGAAATTCAGAGGTATGCCAGAACAGCCTTCGGGGACGGGACTGACCCTGACCAGATGGCTACCCTGGAGTTCGCAGACAGATTCAAGCTAGGTTCCCTGGCCTATAGCGTCATCCAGATTGATGACCTGGACCTCCATGGTGTAGAGCACCTGGAGACGGGTGAAGTACTGAAGAATGGGGTTGCCGTCAAGATCAACAAGGTTGATGCTTTGATGGACCTGATGCGACCTTGGCAGAGGCCGGTCAAGACTACTCTTTTCCAGAAATTTGCAGAGTTGATGAGTAGGTCTGAGGATGAGGCAGAAGCGGCTGTCAAGTATGAACCTACTGACCTGGATGCAGAGATTACTAGGCTAGAGGAGCGTCTAGCTAGAGTCAAGACACAGAAGGCAGAACTAGCAGGTACCAAGAGTGCCCTGGTTCTAGCCCGTGAATTCGTTCTGGCAGATGGGAAAGTACCTCTCAATGGTGTCCCAGCGGGAACACCAGAGGATGAGCCTGAGCCTGTGGAACCTGGAGTAGAGCGGGTGTTGGCAGAGGATCAGGAACAAGATCCCCCGAAGCCTGTGCAACGGAAGGCTATCATTCCTGAAGAGGCACTACCCCCAGAGTTCCCACCACAGGAAGAGGTATCCAGGCAACCTATCCAGGTTCAGCCTCTCCCCCCTCTTCGGCGAGAGGTCATCCCAGGGAGTCCTGAAGACTTGATGGATACGGGGTCTATGGTAGACCCTAACGATCCTGAAGCTCTAGCAAGGGCTATGGCAGAGGAGAGTGCCAGGATTGCAAGGATGCGGGAGAATGTCCTGAGAGCGGCTCCTGTACAGTCTCCTGTAGTGCCTCCCCATCTGGCAGCTAGGCAGGCACCTTTCAATCCTGTAGACCCTACAGCTAAACCACAGGCACCCAAGGCACCCCAGGCTCCTTCAACCTTGAACCCAAACTTCCGGTCACCTAACCGGAATCCGGGAGACCCGACCCCTAGGTAATGGTCTCTACAAAGTGGGAACAACGTGAGAAGATGTATGGGGATGTTCGGGATCTGATTGATCCCGGCTTCTTGACACATACTTTTACAGTTCAGAACACTCGAATCTCTCTTCGGTCCCTATACCCAAGGGATCACTTCCTACTCAAGCATCAGGCAGTTTCCACTTGGGAGTGGCGAGTCTGGTGTGTAGCAGCTAGCATCTGGATGGTAGATGGTGTCTACGTCTTAGGTGACCTAGACACCCTTCCAGATTTGGTAGAGATGCTGAACCGGATGAGCCCCCGGTTTGTGGAGCTTCTCTATTTCTGTGTCCTTGGTTTCTTCAACCGGGTACGCAAGGCTGCGGTTTACCTGGAACCCTACCTGTATGAAGAAGAGTCCAGGCGTTCCTGGATGCTGGTGGGGAAAGATACTCTGTCTAACAGCTTGGGGGCAGGACTTCCTGGGTGGAGTGCCCTGGGCAAGAACACCCTTCAGGCTGGCTGGATTGGTTGGAACAGTACTGAGGATGAGCGTCATACTTCGGAGTATCAATGGTCTTTGACCAAGACTAGCCTAGGGCCCCATGCCCCCAAGGCAGTTACCAAGTTAGATTCGGCAGATAGGTCCAAGAAGCTCAATGAGAATCTCCATAGGGAGAGTGTCATTGAGAAGTTTTGGTTGATCTACTGTGGTGTTCTAACTGAGGATGGGAAGAGTGCAACTGATGATGACCGTCAGGAGATTCATCGGGCACGGACACCGGATGAGCTTTCTGAGGAGATGCAGAGATGGGTCTCTGGGAAGGAAGACTTCCATGACCGAATTGTCAATGGCTACAAGAAGGACATTCGAGAGAAGTTCATAACTGAACAGCAGGAGAGGGAAGAGGCTCTTCAAAGGGCAAGGGAAGAAGCCAAGAAGAGAGATGAGACGATGGGGATGGAAGTGCCTGTCCTTGTGGGCTATACTCCAGATCAGATTCAGGAGCTTGTGGCTCGGAGAGGGCCTCCAGGGGTCCAGTCCATTGTTTACGGTGACAAGGCTGTTGATATTTATGAGAGATATCTTCAGAACAATCCTTCTCCCGGTAATTTGGTAGTGAAGCAGGGACAGGTAGTGGTTCAGGGACAGCAGGATAGTGGTGAGAATCTTGACCAACTCCTGGCTCACCGCAGAGTCACTCTGAAGTAGGGACTACAATGGTCCAGAAAAGTATCCTCGGGCAATTCAAAGCTGATATGGAGCTTGTTCTTTCTCAAAAGAGTAAGAATGAGCTTTTCAAAGCTGTGAAGGATCTTGAGAAGAAGTTCCTTATCAAAATTGACACAGGAAATGCAAAACGGAAATTCACTGACCTGATTGAAAAGGTTACTGACGCAGGTCTCAAGACTTTCACCACTGAAATAAGTAGTGGTTTGGAGAAGGCTGCCGATACATTCGAGAAGAGTCAACTAGCTGGTATCAAGAATCTACACAAACTGGATAGGGGCCTACAGCAAAAGAATCTAACTGAAGCTCAAAGGAACAAGATAAAGATTGAAATCAGAGATGTAATGACTCTGATGAATAATGAGAAGAAGTTATACAAGCTACGGGTCAAGGGGGACACTAAGAGGTTCAATGAACTCTATAAGATGTCAGAGAAATTCACTGAGGAGTTCGGTGAAGGTTTGTGGGGTGGCATTTACAAGGGTGTCAGTGGTTTTGCTGGGGACTTGGTTGAGGGTGTTGAAGAGGCTTTCAACAAGGTTAAGTCTGGTGACCTGAAGGGATTCTTTTCTACTGTTTCAGGGGGTATATCTAAAAAGCTCAAGGCTGTGGGTGAGCATCTTCAGGTAATAGGGGCCAAGAGTGGCTCTGCGGGGATTGAGGGCCTTGGTGCGGTAGTCACCGGATTAGGTGCCGCAATAGGAATCATTGGGGGGGTTGTATTAGCGTTCGGGGCACTTTTGGCAATGGTTGTCGAGGTAGACTCCCGTGCCAAACAGTTCAACAAGACCCTTGTTACAGGTGTTGGGGGTCTTGATATTTATGCTTCCGGTGTTGGGACTATTAGGGAGAACCTGAACAATCTCCGTAAGACCATCACTAACATGGATCTCCAGTGGGAGACTGGAAAGGATGCCAAAGAACTCGCCACTATGATTGGTGAGTTTTCACAGGCAGGTATCACTGTCAGGAGCCTCCAGGGAGATATTACCGGGTACGGTCATGCCGCAATCGAAGCTGGAAAAGCACAGAAGGAACTTGGTAGGCATCTCTCAAATCTTAGTGCTACTGCAAATATGGTTGGTTTGAGTACCTCTGAAGTTGCAACTAGCTTCGGGGACTACATGGATGAGCTTGGTGTATCTCTTGATACTATTGAGGAGAAGTTTGATGGCATCGCTAAGATGGCGATGAATGCTGGTTTCTCTACTCGACGTTTCTACTCCATGGTCATTCAGGCTACTGCGGGTATGGCTACTTACAATGTCAGAATTGAGCATGTTGCAAATATGCTCACTAAGATGACCAAGATCCTTGGGCAGAAAGAAGCAGCAAACTTCTTGCAAGGCTTCACCAAGAGATTCTCTGGTATGAGTGCTCAGGATAGAATCAAAGCCCACATGATTATTGGTAGTAAGAGAGCTCAAGGAGATTTCCAGAGGTCTGCCGAGAGGACTGCCGAAGGCTTCTTCACTGAATTCCTCAAGAGAGGGCAAACAGAGTCAGGGGCAGAAAACCGCCATGAACAAGGGGCAAAGGTCCTAGCTGCACATGGTATTGATACTGAGACTCCTGATAAGATGATGGCTCAGATGGCACGCATGAATGCCACACAGAGAGCACAGATTGTATCAGACCTACAAGGTGCTGGTGAAGCTGGGATGGCACGGCAGATTCAGACATTGAACCAGAACATTGCAGGTATGACAGGTGGTTTGAATGCCTGGGTGTCCAACGTAGAGTCTTTGGACCTTGGGGCACAGATGACTGCCACAATGCAGCAAGCAGGGGCTTTTACAGGTGGAAATGTCAATGGAGTCATGGGTGCGGCTGTTTCTGAACAACTAGGTTTGGACCCTGAGACACGTCACCTTTACAACCGGGTGATGGAGACCGTTCATGGCGATATAGCCAACATGAAGGAAATTGCCTCGGGTCAACAGCAGATGTCAGAGAAGGAACAGAACAGAAGGTTCGGGGCTCATGTTGTGACTCGGAGGGATTCCCAAGGTAGAGAAACTCAGCACGCTATTACAGAATTGGGACATGATCTTGGTGACTTGAATGACCGTTCTAATGCCACAGCCCAGGCATTTGTAGAGAACTATGTCAATCAGCATCAGGAAGACCTACAGACTCCTGCTACATCCATTGAAGCTCTCAATGAACAGATCGTAGCAAACACCTTGGATATCAGCACCAAGATTGACATGGGGGTCACTCACTACCTGGAACTTATCTCTGGGTATGCACAAGGCATCCTTCAATTCTTGGGCCTTCAAGGGGACCCTGCGGCAACAGCAGCTAGGCAGCAAGCTACTGATATGCTAGTTCGAAGGTCTGAAGCTGCAATGAGAGATGTTTCTACAATTCCAGAGAAGATTGCTAAGATACAAGAGAAGCTACGTACTGGAAAATACCAGAGTCTACAAGATAGGGAAGCAGCACGAGCAGAGATAACTAATCTTGAGCAGCAAAGAACACAGAGACTAGCACAGAGTCAGGCTGCTACACAGTTGGCTGCGGCTGTGGCAAGGCAACGTGGGAGTGGGAGTTCTGAGGATCAGATCCATGCTGCTTTGGGGAGCATGGATTGGGATACACGGCAAGCAACAAGGCAATCTCTTGGTATTGATACCAACATCACTAACGAACAACGGGCAGCAGCCCGTGAACAATTCCAACGTGAACTGGATTCTAATATCCATCCGACTTCAAATGTGAATGTAATGAGTCTTGAAGATTCAACTATGCGTAGCTCCGCTGTGCGGGGGAATCAAGCCGACTTAGACAGACTCATCATGCAGAACAGGGACATAGCCTTTGGGTTACCTGGGGCTCCTGGGGCTACTCCTACTCCTGGAGTGCCTGGGGCAACCGTGGCACCTACAGTTCCCGGTGCTCCTGCGGCCCCAGGGGCTCCTGTAGTTACAGAGACTGGTGCCCCTCCAGTTGCACAAATCCAAGCTGCGGCACAACCTGTTGAGCTTGGGACAGTGCCCGTAGTGGAAGCTGTCCATGCTCTGCCCACGGTAGAGATGGCAGAAAGAATCTCTGCTACTGCCACCAATGAGATTGTGACTGAACTCAAGATACTCAGGAAAGAGTTCAAGATCAAGTACCCTGGTATTTGGGCACCTGTCTTCCGCAAGGCTTTCGAGGAGTCCTTCCCTGAGACTATAGCCGTTGCTGTAGCAGATGAGTTTGATGAGAGACAATTTGAGAAGTTCCTCCGGTCTGTCGGTTACCAGGGGGATATGCAGACTGCCATCAATGACTATATGGGGAGGGGTGAAGATTCCACAAGGTATCAGTTGAATCCCACAGACTTGAATCAAGTCAGGACTGCTTTGGCTGCAACCCAGGGTACCTCTACAGTTGGGTCCATCATAGGAGCCCCAGCTATCTCCGCAACGGGCTTGGGTCCAGGAATGGCAGAGCCTTATGTGACCCCCCCTTATGTGACCCCCCCTCATGTGACCCCCCCTCATGTGACCCCCACTGCACATGACTTCATCTATCGTGGGGATGGTTCACAGGGGGTTATCACTCCTATTGACACAGCAGATCAGTTCTTCGGTGCCAAGGCAGGAGGCCCCATTGCTAATGCTATGGGTGGCTCGGTTACCATTCACATCAATGGTGGGGATGAGCAACGCATCTTCCAGGTAGTCCAGAGGGCTATGCGGGAGATGGGTGTTGCACCTTCCAGGGGGACCTCGAATGCCTGATCAAGGCACATACAGGTTTCGGTCCCTGGTAAATTCCCCAAGGGATGAGTTTGACGGTAGGGGTGTCCGTCCTGTGGTGTTTGACATCATAGCCCCGGATAGAGTGACTAGCCTACTCCCAGATGATATCAAGCTGGTACTCCACATCAACCCTACAACGATGAAGTTCTCTTACCAGAAGGTCATCGAGAGGGCTCAGACCAAGGGGGGCTTCGTGGAGTTCCATTGGGGGGATCAACCTGCCGAGATTGCTTTTGAAGCTGCTACGGGGGGCTTCATGCGGTTGTACTCGGGTCTTTCCAATGTCACAGGTCCAGGTCCTAGTAATAGCAAGATCCTACCTTCTTCAGCTAAGTCATCTTCCGTTGGGGGTACTAGGAGAGAGACAATTGCTTACGACAAGTACCTGGATTTCCTGGCCCTGTACAAGAACAATGGGGCAATCTACGATACTTATGGGAACATTGCTCTCCAGGGTCAGGTTCGGATAACATTCGATGGGGGTTCCTGGTGGGGTTACTTCAACGCTTTCTCCGTCAGTGAGGATGCACAGAAGCCCTATCAGTTCACTCTATCAGCAGGGTTCTCAGTGGAAAGGGAAAGACATCAACTCAGGTCTGTGCCATACACTCTTCCAAATGCACAAGAAGCGACTCAAGTGTACCCCAGGACCCCTACTTTTAGAGGTAGAAGCCCTGGGACTGCCCCCTAGAGTTGCTGAAGACTAACGATGAACAACGATGAGAGGCTACAACCAGCCAGGGCATTCTCAGGTCTAGTACAGGGTCCTGAGTTCCAGGTTGAGTATGAGAATCAGCAAACCATCCCCCTGTCTGGGGCGAAGGATGCTAGAGCTCTATCCCCTTTCACGATGAGGGTGGTTCTACCCAACATACTGACAACTGAGGGTTTGCCTCAAGGTGGTAGAATCACACGGTATGATGCCGCTGCGGCAAGTAATCAGGACTTGTCCTCTGATAGAGTTCCGGGTCAACTGATTGGGAACCTTGCTCGGCTGAACTCTACTCAGATAACTCGGGAGGTTAGTGAGTACCAGTTGAACCGTTCCAGGACTCGGCAGCAGTCCACGGTTGGTCCACCTTTCCCGGTCTATGCCAATGAGATGATGGCACGGGCGATTGCTTTGCAGATCAAGGCAATCTTGAACACCCCGCCTCTTGTGTTTCTCATCAACCCCCAGACGATGCAGATTCAGCATCAGAAGGTGGCCCAGTTCTCGGAGAGAACCAGGAATGGGTACATCTATCAGGCATGGGGAGAGGAAGCGGTCAAGCTATCCTTCTCTTGCACTATAGGTGCGTTCACGGTAGGTGCTCCGAATGGCACTTCGGCTGGGGGTACTTTCTCCAGGTTTGCCACGGGTACTCAGTTCGCATCCAAGAGGGACTCAGCAGCCTTTCAGCAACTCATGTCTGTTCTAGCTCTCTATAAGAGTGCGGGTGAGATCAAAGACATGGTGGGGGGCTCCCAAGCTCATTTGATGGTTGGGAACCTTGTCATCGAGTATGATCAGGTAGTGTATACGGGACACATGGATTCCTTCTCTTATGGTTATGAATCCGAGAAACAGAATGGAGGCATGACTTTTGACTTTGAGTTTACGGCACTTCAAGTTCGGGATGTAGCAACACCTTCCCAGGTTGTTCGGCTCATGTCCTCCCCCTCTGATATTCAGCGTAGGGGTGCCTTTGGGTCTAATGCCGTTCGGAGCCAGCCCCTAACCTCTCCACGGGTTCTTTCTGGACCCGCTAATTCCTTCCAGGTTATCACTAACGAGATTTTTCAACAGGGTAGCCATCATGTTCAAGGGGGTAGTACCTCTGACGTGAACTTGACTCCTGTGCTTCTCCCAACTATTCAGGCTACACGAGGGACAAATCCTGTTCTCCCGGTGAATGCCTCACAGAGTTCTCTCCTTTTGAGCCCTCTCCCGGTAAACAATCTGACGCCCTTCGGACGGTAGCTTCATGTCTGTGATCAACCGACCTTATGCGGGCACCTGGACTCCTAACCTACGGAAGGTCATCCAGTACACCCCGGATGCCATGGTGTTCTTCAATGGTGACGTGGCTCTACCTGGATGCAGGGAGTGTCGGAAGAAGATCAATCTCACACCCTTCATCACAGCTATTACAGCGGACGCTTCGGTAGACCCTGGAGGGGCTTCCTGTACGATCAACCTGTCCATCCCACGGCATTTTGGTGAGTCCGTTCTCAAGGATGGAGCATTCATCCTCAAACCAGGGTTGGAAGTCCATATCTACTTCCGAGGGTACTTTCCGGTCACCAACCTCATGTCTGGTATTGACATTGACGGTGTGGATGTTTCCGATATCCCCCAGTACCCTTACTACCAAGTGTTTCATGGGATCGTTTTGAATGCAGATTATGAGTACTCTGGGGGGTACTACACAGCTTCAGTTTCCTGTGGGTCCATTCTACATCTCTGGCAGTACATCAACATGTGTACTTCCGGGAGTGCCTTTGGCCCTCGGCCCCATGGCTCCAATGTGACAATGAATCTTACGGGCAACAACTTCAATGGAATGAGCCCGTTCTCCATCATCTACTCCTTGTATCGAGACACAGCCGGTGCCGCTGGGGGTGTGAACTTTGCCCTCAACCAATCCACGAACATATCTGCAACTTCAGGGATTGATCGCAACTCGGAGTTCTCTCTCACTGGACGTTACTGGGAACGCAGGTTTGCCCAGGGGATGTACAACCTGAGAATGTACGGGGTTAGCGGGAGACTGTTTTCGGCTTTCGAACAAGCCCACTTTGCTAGGGGGGTCAAAACCCATATCACTAGCCGGTCACAAGGACGCAGGGTACTTGCCCGTGACCCCTACATCATCACTTTGTCTGATGTAGCACAGCTAGCAAGAACCCGTGAAGGAACAGATGTCTCTACGGTTCGGGTAGACCAGATGGTCCCGTTTGTGAGTGATGTTTCTCAATGGGGAAACGTCAACATGTTTGAGTCTACCTATGAGTCAAAGCTAGAAGTAGCTACACAGGCATCCCAGATTTGTGGGTATGAGCTTTTCCAGGATGTAGATGGGGACTTGGTATTCAAGCCTCCTTTCTATAACCTGGATACGAAAGCTTCTAGGGTCTACAACATCCTCCCAGAGGATATCATTTCGTTCTCATCTTCTGAGAAGGAACCGGAAGCAACGTATGTTGTGTGCAAGGGGTCTACTTTCAAGAACCTAGCTGGACTAGGGATGGACAATGAGTGGGGAGTCCAGGGCACCTTTGTAGACTTCCGGTTAATTGGTCAGTTTGGATGGAGACCCGGTAACTTTGAGACTGCCTTCTACTCAGATGGTAGGTCTGCCTTCTATGCGGCAGCAGCAAGGCTAGCAGTCCTCAATGCAGGGTGTAATTCCTGTTCCATCACGATCCCTCTTCGTCCTGAGATAAGACCTGGGCTTCCCGTCTACATCAAGGATGTGGACTGCTACTACTATGTCCAGTCTTTCTCCCATTCCTTCAACTTCGGGGGACAGTGTACTACTTCTCTGCAATTGGTTGCCAGAAGGAAGAAGTTCTATCCTCCTGGCCCTGTCACTGTTCCAGGTGTCGGCGGGGAAACTCTAAAAGGTGTTGACCTTAGTCGCACTGACCTCCCCCCTAAGCCCCTTCAGTCCATTGGACCTGATAGTGTCCCCAGAATTGTTGGATTTCCGAATGTAGTGATGGCTTTGGACCCACTAGCCATCAACATGATGAATTATCTGGTAGCACCTGACACCCTTCTTCGTGCTTTGTATGCTTCAGGTGATCGAGGGGAAGTAGCTAGGTCCAGGCTTATTCATCTTGCACTTGAACAAGGGGTATTAGCTCTTGCCAGTGTTGATGACACTTCCACTACAGAAACACATAGGGATCGTCATGGGACAGCTACAACGCACCCTGGGCATCCACAGCCTCCAGCTACAGAACCTCTATCAGAACATGATCAAAGGGAAGCTGGACCATGGTCAGTTCGCTTTTCGGATACACAGTCCTTTATTATCACCAGAGACCAGTTGGAGAGTTCAGCCAGTAGAAACTATCTTCGTAGACTCGTGACTTCACAGGGAAGTCAATCTAGACGTTCTCGGCAGAGGCGACCCAGAAATCAACCTCTAACTGAAACACAGATAAGGGATCATCGGGTCAGGACAGGGACGGCACCCGCAGAACTCCCAGATAGTCAGACAACGATACCGGCTGAGTTTGATCCTAGTCGTCCAGTGGACCACATGGGGGCCATTGGTCTTTTCACGGTCTTGCAGCTTGTACGGCAACGTCTTGCTCAGGACCGTGAAGTAGATGAAAGTTACGGTACAAACTCATCTTTCATCAACCAGTCTGCAAACCTACTGGAAATTCTGTCCAGTAGGAAGTCTGCCTTCTCCCCTAACCTATCAGGGGAATACAGATACTACTCCTGTTCTCACCCGAATCCTGATATGCAAGGTCCGGTTGAGATAGAGACAGACATGGTTAGCAATTCCATAGTATTTGCCACACCTACGGAGAGACGGTTCTTGATCAACCGTATGGTATTGCCGTGTAATAACATCTCTGACCCTAGAGCCGAGAACTTCGTTTCCTTTGAGAAGGGTACGGCAATCCGTGGTTTCAAGGCATACCATGTTCTATCCAATGATAGAGCAAACCCCTACATGGGAAACAATGCTGATGTAGCAGCCGCAAGGGCTAGTACATCTACTACAGGTACTACTAGTGAGATGGAATTCTCTGACGAAGAGGCACAGAGTAACCTCTCAAGTCCAGATCCTACGGCTACAACGGGTACTTCAACGAATACCCCTGATACCCCCCCAGCTACAACTGGCACAAGGGGTGTGCCCCATCAGAACAGGCATAGCACCGCTCCTGCTAGAGCCCGTGCTAGGACACAGGCACACCATGGGGCAAGGGGTCACACTGAGCCGGTCCCGGATGGTCGTGTAGGGGAGATGGTTGGTTACAGCATCATCTCTACACAGGACATCTTTGCTTTGACCTTCCAGCACCATAGGGTACGAATTCCGGTCAATAAGATGGTGTATAGTTTCAACGGAGGTAACTACAATTTCCTATCCTTCAAGGATAAGATGGCTGCTAGGCTCATGGAGAAGGTTGGGACTAACTCCCCTTCTGATGTCCAGGCTGCTGTCAACCTGATGACTGACTCTGGTCAATTGGGTAGGGGAATGATTAAGTTTGTCTCTAATACACAAGCTAGAACCATTGTTGTCTTCAACGGGTCCAGGATCATTGCAAATGGTAGGGTCAGGAATTTGATACCCCCAGGCACATTCATGCCTATCTCACGAACTACACTTCTGGCTTTAGCTGATGCTTTGGGGGATTTGATCAGTCAAGACCTCAATGACCCTAATCCCACCAGGGGTTACAACGGTGCTCTTCACAAGTGCTTTGCAGACCATAATGTACCTGTGAATACCGCTGGGTATCAAAATTCGGATGTACAGGCTGAAGTTGAGTTTGTACTGGCAAGCTGGTCCGATTGCATAGGTGCTTTGGAAGTTCGTGATGTAGGGGCTGGAAATGTCTCACAACATCGGGAGATAGGTTACCAGTACAAGAGTTACACGTCTCCTGTGTTCCCTGTTTCAGATGAACAGGGGTACGAAGTGTTCGGGTCATACCCTTATGGTCGTGGACTGAACATCCAGGGGAATAGTAACTTCCAGAGGTTGATGTCTGACAATGACCCGTTGAGGTTGGTGGGTAGGGACACCAACATTCAACAGTTGGTGGAGAGTTACGTCCGTGCCCTGACTGACACAAGTGTTACTGAAACTGGTGTTCAGACTAGGTTAGATGCTTTGACAAATGCTCTTTCTGAACATCACCCGGCAGCGGTAGATATGATTCTTCAGAATGCACCCCCCCAGAATGCCCCTCAGACTAGAACTCAGCAAATCCAGAACGGGTTGAGGAACATCTACGCTACTGATAGAACCAATCCCCTGAACGTCACTAACTCGGCTTACTCCTTGGCTGAGTTGGACCCGACTTCCGATCTGATAACCTGTGACTGTAAGGGGGCAGAAGCAGACCTTCTTTTGGCAGCATACATGATGGGTAACAGGACTAACTCTGGGTTCCTCTCCGTAGAGAATGTAGATCAAGCCGCAGAGTGGACCAAGAATCAGATGGCTGAAGCAGCTATCCCCTGGGGTCAGTCCCAGGAAGTTCTCAGAGGTAAGGTAGAGGGTAGAACACCTGAACAGTTGTGGGATACGGCTGTTCAAGGTGTAAGACAGATTGAAGGGGCGGTAAGCACTGTACAATCCAGTCTTGATGTGTCAGCTTTGGAGGCAGAGTTCAAGCGTAGGAGTGGTGGCTAATGGTTACTCGACTTGGAGGGAGGATCTCTTCTGGACAGATGCGAGAAGCAGCCAGGGGGGATCAAGTAAGGGCAATGAACCCCAGCCGAAACTGGGGAGCCCTTGGCCTATCCATAGCTCGGGTAAGGGATGTCTACTACGAAGAGATGAAGGCAGACCTCCTGATTGTATCAGGAGAGGATGATACCTATATCCATGAGGGTGTTGACCTTACTTTTCCCGGTTCAGGGAAGAGGCACTTCTTTGGATCAATGCCTGAGCGAGGGGACTTCTGCATCGTAGGTTGGGCAGTACAAGAGAGTATTGGTATTGCCAACTCCAGAGTCCCTATCATTCTCACATGGATTCCACCCCCTACTTGGATGGGCTACGAATGGCTCATGCACCAGGGGTACACCCCTGGTGAGGGGATGGACACACCCCAGCAACGGGCTCTTCTACTCGGCATCTCTGAGCGTACCCGATACAAGCTCCGTCATATTGGTCCTGGAAACATTGTAGCTTCATCTTCACAGGGATCAGACCTAGTACTGGATGAGGGGGTACTTCTCACCAACCGTAGAGCCAATGAGATTCGGCTCAGGGATCAGGACCAAGCTTTCATTGTACGGTCCCTACAGCAGTTTCATGCGATGGCTGGGGCAAGAATCTATGCTGGCATGGTCCAGAGAGAGGCTCGACTCCTTCCCACCACTATGTTCAGTGATGGCATCTGGTGGGATGCCCCTCTCCAAATGGGGGATGAAGAACCTCTGGGTCAAGATGACTTGGGGGTATCCGCAGCCCCAAGAAATTTCCTTACCCCCGGTCAAATCTTTCAACGGTCGGATGCAAGTCAGCAGTCTGACTTTGCAGATGTACAGGGTAATCCTCTTCCATCTTTCATAGATCCTTTCCGGTTCCTCCAGTGGGGAGCCTTCATTACTTCGGAGGGAAACAGGTCAGATTCCCCAGAGCCTACCGCTGTCTATGGTGGCAAGGCCCTGTACCGTGTTGGTTTGATTCCAGGCACACCCTCAATACCAACCTACATTCAGAACACTGTAGCAGGGACTTCCGAAACTAACCCAGATGCTCTGACTGAGTACAGGATTGAGGTTACCCACACTTCCAAAGGTATTCTCCCTGTCACAGAACAGACTGATGGCTTCGATGCAGAACGCCTCCCACAGCATGA
>Ga0114951_10004293_pt1 | contig 14014 bp, 9 predicted proteins | sample AM7aDNAmetaG_FD_88677 | JGI IMG/M metagenome (GOLD analysis project Ga0114951, IMG submission 88677) | Freshwater microbial communities from Finland to study Microbial Dark Matter (Phase II) - AM7a DNA metaG | ecosystem: Environmental > Aquatic > Freshwater > Lake | place: Finland: Lake Alinen...
GGTCTTGGTGGTTGAATCAACAATCGGCATCGTCGTCTGGGCCTGGCCCGTGGCGAACTGGCCGAAGGAGGTGGCGAAACCGGTGCCGGTGACGGTATAGGCCACCGAAGCAGAAGAGGCCGGCGCCGCCCAACTGGCTCCATCCCACTTCCGCACAATCAAATTGGCCGGGTCCGCCCCGTTCTGGATGTCACCCGCCACATACGTTCCGGTAAAATTATAGGTCGGTGAAGAGAAGCCGCCATTGTCGGTAAGCGTCCAATACCGGGCGATGTATACCGAACCGTCGATGCCGGAAGTCCCCTGGTTGGGATTTTGGGTGGCGGTGGCACTGGCCGTCAACGTGCCGGTGCCAACGTCAGAAAAGCTTGCCAGACTAATCGGTGAATATGCGGAGGCTGTGCCAATCGGGAACGTGTATGATACCAAATTGGGCGTCGTGAACGGCACGGTCAACTGGCCGTTCAGATAGGCGGTGCTGCTGCCGCCCGAAACGGCGGTGCTGCTGCCGAGCGTGACGTTGCCGGTGACTTTGCCGGCGGTGAGGGTGAGGTTGGTGGCTGTCAATGCCTGGCTCAACGTCACACCCGCGCTGTTGCTGAAGGTCAGACTGTTGACGGTGCTGGGCAGGATTGCACCAGTGACTTGGGCTGCAGAGCCATTGTATTCAATGTTGGCTGCGGTATTGATGATTGCTCTTGCCGTCGTGTTGAAGTTGGTTAGGGTGCCGGTTGAACCGGTTAAAGCCGTTCCCAACCCACCGGCACGAGCCGTGGCAATTGTCCCACCGGCACTCACTTGTAAATTGAAGGTGCCGCTGACGTTATTGTTGGCATCAATTGTTTTGGTGCCCATTATCAATTTTCCGTTCACGGTGACATTTACGCTATTGCCGACCTTGATCTTAATACCAGCGTTGCTCATGCCGGATACGTCCAATGTCACCCCGGAATCAACTAGGACATTTGCCTTGACCCCTGAAATATCCCCGGAGCCAGTCCAACTTCCGTTGGAAGTGAATTCTATGGTCGCTGTGCTGGACGTTGCGGTGGCCGCCACTGTGCCATTTTGGACAAAGTTGCCGCCGAGCAATAATTTCTCGTTAGTGCCGGTTGGAATCGTAAACGTCAATGTCCCACCGCTGTTAATTTGAACGGTGGCTGCCGTTCCAGCGGTCGTGGCATTGACGACCCAATTTGATGTGACAGTCGGGATGGCAAAATTGGCACCGTTCAAAATAACGAAAGTGTCGCCACTGGTGAAATTGGCCGGATTTGCATTAGCGCTATTCGTCCATGAGGTCAGCAAGGTTGGATCACCGGTGGCACCTTTGGAAAAATAGGTCGTGGCCTGGCTGGTGGCCAGGCTGAGGATCAGCAGCACGGCGCATAGCCAGATGATTTTCAATTTTTTTGGGGTTTGCATAGGTTTTTTGGGGCATTGAGGGTTACGCTGATAAACAAAGTGGAAGGTGAACAAACATTAAGTCATCCGACGGCGAAATGGCAACTTGCGATCGCAGCTGTATCCGCACCTGGAAACTGCAGCTAGCGCTTCACGGAGTAAAGCCGTTTCCAAACAGGACAAGAATTGTCTGGTTCGCATGTGGAGGAGAATTGGAATACGCTAACACTTAATCTGGTTTTGCGATAACCGTCCATCGGATGTTCATCCGAGGCATCACCGGGGCACCAAAATCACGACTCCCCGACCAGTTTCATCGCCGCTTCGGTGCGGGACTGGACATGCAGCTTTTCGTAAACGGCGCTCACATGGGTCCGGACCGTGCTCATGCTGATGCTGAGATTTTCGGCAATCTCCTTATACATGTAGCCCTTGGCAAGCTGCTTCAGGATTTCAAGTTCGCGCGTGGTGAGTTGCGCCAGTTCCGCCGAGGGTTTCTTGCTGCGATGAAAATGATTGATCACCTTGCGCGCGATCTGGAGCGACATTGGCGCACCGCCGGCATGAACCTGTTCCACCGCCGAGACCAACTCCTCCCGCGGCATGTTCTTGAGCAGATAACCGTTGGCACCGGCGCGCAACGAGTCGAAAATCATGTCGCCCTCCTCATACGTCGTCAGCATCAGGACCTGTGTCTTGGGCAGGCGCTCCTTGAGCCGGGAGACGCATTGGATGCCGTTCATGCCCGTCAGGTTGATGTCCATCAGCACCACGTCGGGATTCTCCCGGGGAATGTCGCGCAACGCCTCCTCGGCGCTGGCGTGCGACCCGACACAGCGGAGCCCCGGCGCGTTGCCCAGCCATTCCACCAGGCTTTCGCGCATGTCGCGCTGGTCTTCAACGATGGAAATTGCGATGCTCATGGTTTCACTTGTCGGATCATTCTAGTTCAAAAAATAGTTTAGGTCATCGGATGAAGGTCTGAGTCGTAAAGTGTGTCAGGCGAAAGGCAAAGGCAGTTCCACGACAATGACCGTTCCCCGCCCGACATGGCTTTGGATTTGACATTCGCCGCCGATTTCCGTCAGCCGCTGGCGCATGTTATGCAAGCCATCCGCCCAGGCGTCTTCCGTGGGCCGGTCAAAGCCGCAACCATCGTCCTCGACCGCGATCCGCAAGCCCTGCTCGCGGGTGCTGATGCGCAACCAGACTTCGGTGGCGCGGGCGTGCTTGACGATGTTTTGCAGCGCTTCTTTCACGACGAGAAACAGATTATGCCGGACGTTCGCCGGAACCTCGCGCACCGGCGTATGCTCCGGCACGTCCAGCAGGCAACGGATGCCGGCGTCGCGCAGATAAGCGGTCGCAAACTGGCCGGTGTAGTCCACAAAATGCGCCAGCGTGTCGTTGCGCGGGTTCACAGCCCAAACGATTTCGTCCAAGGATTTGACCGCCTCGCGCGCGGTGCTGGACATTTTTTCAATGCGCTCTCCCACCCGCTCCTTTTTGGCCAGATCCCCCAGCACGGCGATGAGCGTCAGGCTGGCGCCGAGGTCGTCATGGATGTCCTTGGCGATGCGCGCGCGTTCACGCTCGACCATCTGTTTCCGCTGCAGCTCCTCCATTTTTTGATGCAGCCGGCGGGTGGCCATGTGCCGGACGATTCCGGCCACAGTGCTTAAAATCAGCAACACCGCCAGCGTCTGGAACCACCAGGTCACATAAAAATGGGGCCGGATGATTATTTTAAGGTGGCAGCCGGACTCATTCCAGACCCCGTCGCTGTTGCAGGCAATCACGCGAAACTGATAATTCCCGGGCGGCAATATATTGTATTGCACGGACCGCCGCGTTCCCGCCTCGACCCAGTCCGCATCCGCTCCTTCCAGGCGATACCGGAACTGCACCCGGTCGGACGAGACCAGGCTCAACCCCGTGTAACGAAATTCAAACTGGTGTTTCCCGGGCGACACCTCCAGCACGCCTTTATCGCGGTCATAAACAATCCCGGCGGGCAGCGTGTTTCCCCGCGTTGTGGTGGTCGCATCCAGACTTTTCCCGTCAATGATCATCTCCTCGATCACGACGGGCGGCGACACCAGATTCGTCCGGCTTTCTTCCGGCCGGACCGAAACCGCGCCCTTGATGGTCGTGAACCACAGCCGGCCATCCTGCTCGCGCCAGGCGGCGGGTTGGTAGCCGCCCGAACATTCGGCGGAAGGCAGGCCATCCGACCGGCCAAAGACGGTGCAGGTCACCGTCTTGATCGCGCCGCGCGCAAAATCATTCAACGCCGATTTCGCCACACGGAAGACGCCATGATGCGAGCCCAGCCAGAGGTTGCCCGCGCCATCGGGAAGAATCTGGCAGATGACATTATCCGGCAATCCTTCCGGGAGGCTGAAGCGGGTGAACTGCCCGTCCCGAAAGCGCAGCAACCCGCCACGGAACGTCCCGGCCCAGACCGTGCCATCCGCCTCAGCCAGCAGCGACCAGATGGCGTGCGGCAGGTTGTCGGGCGGCCGGAAGGAGGCGACGGCGCCATTCGTGGCGAGACGGAAGAGCGTGCCGTCCTCCACCCCCGCCCACAAATTGCCGCGACCGTCCGCCGACAACGCCCGCACTTCTTTCCGGCCGAATTTTTCTTGAGCCTTGAAATTGGCGGGCGATGCCGGGTCGGCAAAATACAACCCGCTCTTGGTGCCGGCCCACACACGTCCGGTCGCGTCCGCCAGGATGGCTTTCACGCCATGCACCGGCGGCGATATGCGCCGGAATTCATTCGTTTCATAGACATACAAATCCTCAACGCCGGCACTCACCCACAACCGGCCCGCCGCATCCGGGCAGACGCAAAAGACAAATCCCCGGCCCGTCCCACCGGGCAGGGTCAGGTTCGTGTATGTTCCCGACTGCCAGCGCCCCAGACCATCGCCCAGGGTGCCGAACCATAAAGTCCCATTGCGATCCTCGCAGACGGACCGGACCGGCTTGGTTGATACCTTCCCGCTGGCGTCAATGGTCTGAAACCGTTTTTCCCGGATCCGCACCAACCCGCCCGCATCCAGCCCCGCCCACCAATCGCCTTCGTGATCCTCAAAAAAACAATTGACCCGCTCCCCGGGAAAACCCTCCGGCAGGCCGAACTGCCGCACTTGGCCGTCGGCGGCGATATGCGACAAACCCCGGCCATAATCATAAAGCCACATACCGCCACGATGATCTTCGTGCGCTCCCATCCGGCTCAAGTTGCCGGTGAACACGTTTTTGAGCGGCGCCGCTTCCAGCAGCCAGCGGCGATCCACGGCCTTGCGCACGCGCCCGTTCGCCACCGCCCACACCCCGCCATCTTCAGCCACGGAAAGAAATGAAACCGCCACCGGCAATTCCGCATTCGTCGGGGTGACGGTTTGAAACCGGACGCCATCCCACCGTGCAATTTCCTGATCCGTTCCCACCCACAAACGACCGCGCGCATCGGTGACCATGCTATTGACCTGACTGCCCGCCGGTCCGGAAGTTTGCGGCAACGCTTCGAAGTCCTTGCCCGTCAACCGCCACAAATGTTTGTCCAAACCGCGATACCAACAAGTCCCTGCGCCATCGACCACGCAAATCCCGCCCACACTCCGGTTCGCCGGCGTCAAATCTGCCCAGCCGGTTCCCGCCGGGTCGGACTGCGATTTGCGGCGGAGCGACCCGCGGTGCAACAAGAAAGTGACCTGGTTCGACGACGATGAAACCAGAGTGACATCCGGGTCCAGTCCCTCCGCGCCCGTCCATTCGCGCGCAAAGGTTCCCTGCCGCAGGGAAGTCATGGAACCGTCGTGGGTGTTGATCCAGAGCGTGCCCTGGTCGTCCACGGAAAGCTTGCGCACCCGCGCGTGAGCGAGAGCTGGCGTGTTCGCCGGATCAAACGTCACAAACCGCACACCATCAAACCGTGCCAGCCCGTTGTAAGTGCCCACCCATAAGTAGCCGTCCGGCGTCTGCGCAATGGCCGTCACGGAACTGTCGGGCAGGCCGTTCTCGGACATCCAGACATCCACCAGATAATCGCCCGCCACCCCGTCCCCGCGCGACGACGAAAACGCCACCAACAGCACCAGCGCGTTCAGCAAAAGAACCCGGCTAAGTTGGACGCGGGAAATCATGCCGATTTCAAGGGGTGAGACATGCCACCTTTTTATGCCACTTCACAACTTTATTCAACAACACTCGGTGAATCCCATCCAGCGGCTATATCTTCCGTCTCCCCGGTTCCTTGCCTTCGCCGTCCACCGCATCGGGTTTCATCGGACCGCTTTTTGCGTCTCCGCCCAGCGTGCCAGCAGCCAAAGCAGATCCGACAGCCGGTTGAGAAAGATGAGTATCTCCTCGTTCTTGAAATCGCCGGACGCTTGCAGATCATACACCCGCCGTTCCGAACGACGGCAGACCGTGCGCGCCACGTCCAGCGCGGCGGAATGGAGGGTCGCCCCCGGTGTCGCCCAGCCCTTGAAGCTGACGTTTTGCGCTTCAATATCTTTCACCAGCACGTCCAGCTTCGCCGTCATCGCCGGGGTGACGAGGGAAAAGCCAGCCTTGACGTAGCGTTCCAAGTCTTCATTGGCCACCGCCAGTTCGCCCATCAAAATCACCAAGTCTTGCTGGATGGCCAGCAGACTGTCCCCGACAAAATCCTGCTCCGCCGTCGCGCGCGCGAGCCCCAGGGCCGCGTTGAGTTCATCCACCGTGCCGTAAGCCTCCACGCGCGGATGATTTTTCGGCACCCGCCGGCCATACATCAACCCCGTCGTCCCCGAATCGCCCGTTTTGGTAACAATGCTCATTTGTGTTTCTCGTTCTCGAAAATTATTTTATTTTTTTTGCGCCGGAACCTTTGCTTGTGCCGCCCGGATTGGTTCTTGCCGCGACCGCCGGTGCGGTCAGCTTCTGATAATTCAAGATCCCCCTTACAATTGCCGCCGCCATTTGTTTGCGATAGACCGGATCAAAAATCTTTTTACTCTCGGCCGGATGCGTCATATATCCGCCTTCGATCAGGATGGCCGGCATCGCCGCATCGCGCAAGACAGCGAACCGCGCCCGCCGCACGCCGCGATCGTCCGCGCGCAGGTATTGCACGAGGGCTTTTTGCATCTGATAGGCAAACAGCAGGCTTTTGTTTTCATAACGGTTCGCCGTCGTCGCGCCCGACCCGCTGCCTTCACCCTGCGCGTTCGAGGAACTCGCGCCGACGGGCGTGATGCAATACGTCTCCGGTCCATCGACCGTGTTCCGGCCGCTTTGCACAGCGTTGAAGTGCAGGCTCACAAATAAATCCGCGCCCAGTTTGTTGGCCAGCGCCGGCCGCGCCGGCAGCTCGGGATATACATCCTTGCTGCGCGTGAGGATCACATTGAACCCGGCGCGCTGGAGCTGGTCGCGCAACTCCAGCGCCAGCGCCAGCGTATAAGTCTTCTCGCTGTGCCCGAAAAATAAGCCGCCCACGCGGTTCCCCGAATCCCTTCCGCCATGACCGGGATCCAGACAGATGGTGGTGATCTTTTGGGGCTGAAGATAGCTCGCCGGATACAGCAGCAGCCGCAGCGCTTTGTCCACGTCCAGTTGGGCGATGAACGGGGTGCCCTTCACATTCGCCACCGGAAAGGAAAGCCGCACATTGACTCCGTTGATTTGCGCCTGCGCCGAATCCACGTCAAACACCAGCCGGGTTGTCCGGTTGGTCACGAGGATTTCCGCGCCCCGACGCGACCAGGCCGCGCTCAAGCCGTTCGCACGCGCCCAATCCCCGAGCGCCACGTAATTGCGCCCGTTGATCAATGCCGCGTCCGCCGGGCCCGCGCCCAGCGCGAAACCCAGCACCAGCAGCATGATGAAATACTTCTTCAGCGCGCTCAAATTGCCATACCTGCCGCTGGATTCAAGCCTCGCGGTGCCAAGCTTAACGTGCTGCCGACATCCGGTCGGCAGAGGAAAGGAAAGGGAGCAAAAGGAACAATGCCAAGCTGCGCTCGATTACCGGCAGCCCGTCGCAACGCACTCCGCTTAATCGTGTCCGTCCCCGACAGCCCGCGCCGCGCCGCTCGGGAACCGGATCACCACATACTCCCGCGTTTCTGCCAGCCGGAAGCCGGACTTCTGAATCTCCTTCGCGATCCCCGGCATGTGCGCCACGCCCCACGGCACGATGAGGTGTTCCGTTTCCGGCAGATGATTCTGAATCTGTTCCAGCAAATGCCGGTTGCGTTTCCGCAGCAGATCATCGAAAAGCTCGTTGAGAAAGGTCGGTGCCACCGAGAATTTCATCAACTTCTGCAGCGTGCCGACGTCCAGATTCCCGGAGTGAATTAGGATCACGAGGTTGAGCAGGTCCAGCGTGTTGGTGGTGAACTGGGCCACATCAATGTCCGCCATCACCATTTCGCCGCGGGTGGGCTCAAACTTCTCATGCTGCTCCGCCAGCCCCAGTGTGTGGGCCATCTTCTGGTAATTGATTTTGTGTTTGAGCAGATGCTGCTCGTCCGTGACCCCCTCCATCAGGATGATCGAGTTGGTCGGGAACGTTTGCGCGATGTCCTCGTAAAAGCCCCCGTCGGCCACGTGCGACATCGGGAACAACTGGATCGTCTTGCCGTCCGCGCGCACGTATTTTTTCACCTGCACCGTGAACCCGCCCCGGTGCAGCGTCATGAAACCGTCGGTGAAATGGTCCACTAGCCCCGCCGTGCACAGGAACAGATAAACCATCACGGCGGGCATCAGCCCGAACAGGTTCGCCAGCGAGCAGCCCGCCAGGTTCCACCAGCTGAAGAGTCTGCTGCCCAGCCGCTCCGCGGGCACCAACAGCCAGCGGCAGGTGAATCCGCGCTGCGCCCGATAAAGCAACCACAGCCCCAGCAGCAACTGCACCAAGGACGTGAGCCAGTAAATCTGCGGCAGGTGATCAGTGTAGAGAAAGAAAACCGGATAGCCCGCCAGTTGCACCGCCACGTAGAACAGTGTCAGCGGCAGGAACAGCCGCTTGGGGATGGCCGGGGTCAGCGCCATCAGAAGATACACCAGCAATGCCAGCAGCGTGGCCAGCACGCTCACGATGACCCGGATGCCTAACAGGATATGAATGCCCCACAGGATTCCAGAGGTGTCGTCCAGCAGGGAGATGATGGCATCGGCTAGGAATAATCCCAGGCACACGCTCAGCAGCACGGCCAGCAACTGCCGCCACGGCTCAGCGGGCGGGCGGGCGGCGGATGACAACACCGGTGGCACACCCGTCACCGGCGGGGGCGCATCCGATCCCCTGCCCTCGCCCGGTGGCATCGGCGGATCGGCTGGCATTATCCTTTTCCCTTTTTGCCACGACCGCTCCGGCGGAGGGGTTCCATCTGCCGCAGACCGGTCAACCGGGCGCGAATGGCCAGCCGCTTCGCTTTCAGCGCGCCATGCTTGTTCACCGAAAATTGCCGCCGCCGGACCACATATGGCTCGGGGCTCCAGGTCGCCTTCCAGACCACCTGCGGCGGCTTGCGGCGCCGGTCCACCACGCGTTGCACGCCGACGACGCTGGATGAACCCTTGCGCCGCCGCACTTCCGCCCAGGCGCGCCGCGCCATCTGCATCGGGGTCCCCAGTTTCGCGGCCAGTTTCCGTTGATGCTCCTGCGCGGCGGCCAGCGCCGCGGCCTTGCCGCCATGTTTCAGATCCGAGAAGAAGGCCGAGTGCAGCTTGCCGCGCCGTTGCAATCGGGCAAAGAAACCATGCGTGCGATGGGAAGGTTGGTCTATCCGGCAGATGCCCGGCGTGCGTGATCGTTGGTTTTTCGTCCTCACCCCGCCACTCTCAGCTTTTTGCCCGCAGGCATCAACCTCATTTTTATCCCCGAAAAACCAAAGGGCGCAGCCACCTTGCCGCGTCCCTGCTACTAACGCGAATTACAGATGACGAACTCTGAACTCCGAACTCTAAACTTTCCCGTCACACCGTCGCCACCTAATGTGGAGACAGGCCACCGCCTTTAACCCTTCGCAAACTTCCTTTTCACGCGCGGCGGTTTCTGCTTACCTCTGCGCCCGATGAATCCCGAGATCACCCGCCAGCTTCGCACCCTGCTCGTCCTGGGCCGGGTGTCGAACCTGCCGACGGTCTGGTCGAACTGCCTGGCCGGCTGGTGGCTCTCGGGCGGCGGCAATTTCTGGAACCTCCCGTTCCTGCTGCTCGGCGTGAGCGCGCTTTACACCGGCGGCATGTTTTTGAACGACGCGTTCGACGCGGAGTTTGACCAGCAACGCCGGGCATCGCGACCAATCCCGTCCGGTAAAATTCCACTGGCAACGGTCTGGCGCTTCGGCTGGGGCTGGCTGGCGCTGGGCGCTTTCTGCCTCTGCTTCCTGGGAAAAGTCGCAGCGGTGCTGGCCCTCGTTCTCGTCCTTTGCATCTTGATCTATAACGCGGCGCACAAGGTGGTGACCGCGTCGCCCTGGCTGATGGGTGCCTGCCGGTTCTGGGTCTATGTCATCGCCGGCACGGCGGGCGGCGGCGGCCTGGTCGGCTGGCCGGTCTGGTGCGGTGCGGCGCTGGCGTTTTATGTGGCCGGTTTGAGCTATCTCGCCCGGCGGGAAACCTCGCGCGGGCCGCTGCCGCATTGGCCGTTGCTGCTGCTCGTCACGCCCCTTGTGCTGGCGCTGCTGATGAATCAGGGCCCCGCCCTGAAGCCGGCCTGGTTCGCCGCCGTGATTCTCGCGTTCTGGACGGCCCGCTGTGTGCGCACGGTTTTTCAGCGCGGGGGAATCAACGTGGGCCGGATCGTGTCCGGGCTGCTCGCGGGAATTATTTTGGTGGACTGGCTGGCGATCGCCCCGCAATGTCCGCCGTGGCTGGGCGGCACCCTGCTCCTGCTGTTCGGCGCGACACTGCTGCTCCAGCGATTCGTGCCGGCCACTTAACGCTTATGGACCGGTGGCTCCATTAAAACCACCGCCATTGACCGGATCACCGCCGCCATTGTTGAACGGCTGCCGCTGCCGGCGACCGGGGTTGCCGCCACCGAAGATGTCCGGCGGCGTGACCGCCTGACCGGTTTGCAAGGCGGTGATGGTGGCCGGAATCACTTTGGAAAACGTCGGGTCGTTGGCAAACTGCGGTTGCGCGAGCAAAGTAGTCAGCAACTGAACCCGGCTGCTGGTCACCTGCGGATCGGCCGGAGCCTCACCGTCCGCCGGGCCAAACCCGCCGCCGGCCAGTTGCATCACCGTGAACGCCTTCACCCGGGAATCAACCGCCGGATCGTTCAACATTTCCGTGAAGAGCGCGTTGGCCTGGGAATTCTGGCCGACATAATTCAGCACCTCGCGGCTGAGGCGCTGCCGGTCAAACTGGTTGGTCAGCGCCGGATTTTCGTAGGCGTTATAAAACGCGGAAATGGACTGGTCCGGCGATACCGTGGCCAGATAATCCATCGCGTCCTGGTCGAGGCGGCCGTCCCTGCCCACCAGCATCTGCTGCGCGTTGATGACGAAGGAAGTGTCCTTGAAATATTCCAGCACGCCGTAGAGATACGATTTGGCCAGATCGTCGAGGCGGTCGGGGCTGTCAATGGCCGGCGGATTCATGAGCAGGTCCTTGGCGGCCCCCACGGCCGCTTCCCGGTATTTGCCGGGCGCGATTTCCTCGAGAATGACCGCGAGGTAGGCGACTTCGACACCGCGCCCGGTGGTGCTCAACAATTCCGCCAGCGCCGCTTCCGATTCGGAACCGCCGATTGCTCTTAATGCGCCGACCAATCCCAGACGCAAAGAAGGCGGCACCACCCAGTCTGCCTGCAAGGTTTCCAGATTGCGGGCACGACGGGCCCCGCTACGACCACCACGGTTCATGCCGCGTGGGTTGCCTCCACTGGCATCCGTCTGATTGTTTACACCGGGAGCGGCGTCCGGCTGCGTATATCCGACATCCAGGTTGCGACCAAAAAACTCGCGGATGGCCGGAACCGCCGGATTCCCGCGTTGGACCAGCGTTTCCAGCTTGAATACCACCAGACGCAAACCCGCGTTGCGCTCCCGACCGACCCCGACTTTGACGTTCAGCAAATCATTGAGGATATCCTGTGCGGACTCCTCGGCGGGCGCGGCGGGCGCGGCGACCATCACAACTTTTTCCACCGGCGCTGGTGACGGGGCGGCCACCGCGGTCTCAGGCGGCTGCGTTTTTAATTTTTCCAATTCTGCGTTCTTTTGTTGGGAGACGAGGACGTAAGCGGCGGCAAAACCCACGCCGAGGGCTAAAATGATGGCAAAAATTGTTCTCATCGCAAATTCAACATAGATTAACCGGACGTTTTAAAATGGCAACAGCGTTAGGAGGCGCGGGCCCGAGGACAGTTATTCAACTCTCTTCAATCAGACAACCTAAAGCGACGCTTGAATAACGCCGCGCATCCCGCTAAACTGACCGTCCGTTTATGAGCACTGATGCACCCGTCAAATTGACACACAACGAAGAAATCAAGGCCGCGATCCCGACGCTCGCCGGCACCATTGCCGCGACGTTCAACGATCCGGCCAACGACCATTTCTCCGAGGACGACAACCAGTTCCTGAAATTTCATGGTTCCTACCAGCAGGACGACCGCGACCTGCGCAAGACCGGCAAGAAATACATCATGATGGTCCGGGGCCGCATTCCGGGCGGCGTGATGACCGCCAACCAATGGTGCGTGTTCGACGATCTTTCCACCCGATACGGCAACAACACGATGCGCATCACCACGCGCCAGAGCATCCAGTTTCATGGCATCGTGATTTCCGGCCTGCGACCGCTCGTCGCGAAGATCAACGAGGCGCTGCTCTCCACGCTCGCGGCCTGCGGCGACGTGAACCGCAATGTCATGGCTGCGCCCACCCCCGCCTACACCAAGGCGCGGGAGCAGGTGATTGCCGACACGCACAAGGTGGCGCTCGCGCTCGCGCCCAAAACGCCGGCGTATCATTCGATCTGGATTGACGGTGTGCAGCTCGACAACGAAGCGGCGGAGAATAAAAACTTCGTGGACCCCCTTTACGGAAAAACGTATCTGCCGCGCAAGTTCAAGATCGGTTTTACCATTCCGCCGGTGAACGACATGGATGTCTTCACGAACTGCCTCGGCTTCATCGCCATCGTGGAGAATGACCAACTAATAGGCTATAACATCGCCGTCGGCGGCGGCATGGGCCGCAGTCATGGCAACATTCAGACCTATCCGCGCATGGCGGATGTCATCGGCTTCCTCACGCCCGACAAGCTGGTGGACGTGGCGAAAGCGGTGCTGACGATCCATCGCGATTTCGGCGACCGGACCGACCGCAAACACGCGCGCTTGAAATATGTCGTTGCCGAACGCGGCGTCGCGTTCATGCAGGAGGAAATCAACCAACGCGCCGGCATCACGCTCGCGCCCGCAAAACCTTACAAATTCACCACGACCGCCGACCTGCTCGGCTGGCACAAGGCCACGGATGGCAAATGGTTTCTCGGCATGTTTGTGGAAACCGGCCGCGTCAAGAATGCGCAAAAGATTGCGCTGCGAGAAGCGGCGGAAAAATTTCCGCACATCGAATTCCGTTTGTCCGCGAATCAAAACGTCATCCTCGCCAACGCGAGTGAGGCGGACAAGACCGCTATCACGGCATTGTTCACCTCGCACGGCGTGAAGACCGAAAATCAGGCGAGCCTGCTGCATGCCGCCGCCATGGCCTGTCCGTCGCTGCCGACCTGCGGCCTCGCGCTCGCGGAATCGGAGCGCATGTTGCCCGGGATGATTGACCGCATCGAAAAACTTTGCGGCGATGTCGGCCTGAGCAACGAGGAAATCATCATCCGCTCGACCGGCTGCCCGAACGGCTGTGCGCGCCCTTACATGGCGGAACTCGCATTTGTCGGCAAGGCGCCCGGCCGCTATCAGGTCTGGCTCGGCGGCAACGCCTCCGGCACGCGCCTCAACCGCATCTGGAAAGACGTGATCAAGGAAACGGACATCGAAACCGAACTCCGCCCCGTGCTCGTGCGTTTCGTCAAGGAACGCCACGCCAACGAACGTTTCGGCGACTGGTGCGACCGCGTGTTTTTGAACGAACAACCGGCTGTGGCCAATTAACATCGAAGACGCAAAGCCGCGAAGTCCATTGAACCTTTGAGACTTTGCTGTTCAAATCAAAATGACTCCCGACCAAATCGCCAAAGCCAACGCCGAGCTGCGTTCCCAATCGCCGCTGGACATCATCCGCTGGGCCATCGCGCAAGCGAACGGCCGCGCCATCGTCTCGACGAATTATCGCCCTTACGAGGCGGTGATTCTGCATCTCGTCACGCAAGTGCAGCCGGACATTCCCGTGCTATGGGTAGATCACGGCTATAATCGTCCAGCGACTTACAAACACGCCGAGCTGGTGAAGAAAATGCTCAAGCTGAACATCAAGGCCTTTGTCCCCAAAACGACCGCCGCGCATTACGATGCCGCGTTTGGAGGGATGCCCGAGCCGACGCCGGAGAACGAGGAGCGTATCAAGACGTTCAGCACCGCGATGAAACTGGAACCATTCCAGCGCGGCATGAAGGAACTCGCGCCGAC
>Ga0114951_10004295_pt1 | contig 14005 bp, 12 predicted proteins | sample AM7aDNAmetaG_FD_88677 | JGI IMG/M metagenome (GOLD analysis project Ga0114951, IMG submission 88677) | Freshwater microbial communities from Finland to study Microbial Dark Matter (Phase II) - AM7a DNA metaG | ecosystem: Environmental > Aquatic > Freshwater > Lake | place: Finland: Lake Alinen...
CAACGACGATATGCTTGGGCACACTGTTAAGCTGTGTTTCAATCATGTCGGCCCGACTGCCGGATACCAGCCGTATGCCATGTTGCTCCTGCAGCATGCTGATGCGGTCAAAGGGGCGCGCACCGGTGGGGCAGCTTTCATTGCAGGCCATGCAGGTAATGCAGGCCGACAGGATATCTGCTTGGCCGAACTGCTTCAGCTCCCTGATTTCCGCTATTGCTTTTTCCGTAGAATACTGCACACTCGGACACTGCGTAAGGCATGCGCCGCATTCCGTACATCTGTCGGTATCAAACATCAGCAATCCCGTCTTTTGTTCAATTTCGGAGCCGGTGTTCCATGCGGCCCTTGCCCAAGCCCCGGCCTTCACCGCCTCCGCCCTCACGCACTTCAGGCTGTACTGCAAACGCAAACAGCGCGAACAAAATGCAGAGCGCCAGAAAAACGACCGCCAGAATTTTCTGCGCCGTCCGACCCGCAATCATGGTGCGGGCCATTGCGACGATCCAGCTCAGGTGCAGCGCTATATGCACCGTCAACAAGGCTATCAGCGCAAAGGCCAGCCACAGATGGAGTGTGCCCCATTCGTGCCGTTCAAGGCCAAGAAAAAACAAATCGACATTTTTGCCATATACTGCAAACCGATCCTTGCCCGGTATGAGTACAAACTTCATCAGGAAGCCTATTCCGGCAAGCAGCGACCCGGCCACCAGCATCAAGGCGTCGATAATAAAATTCGTTTGAGTTTTTCCCGCCATGGTGAACCTCCTAAAAAAAAGAGGGGGGCCGGGGAGCCGACGCTTAACATATACACTAGCGCTGCACTGAGAGCTTCTCTGTCAAGAAGGGAGGGGGATGGCGTCTTCTCTCTCATTGCAACACCTGCCGTATGCTGAAATGCAGGCTCCCCGGTTGGAAACACCGTCAACCGTTCTTCGCGGTGCATGTCTCGATGCGACTGCGTACATCTGCAAGTTCACGCTCAAGAGCGGCAGTTCTGTTTTTTAGCGCCTGTACCGTTTCCTCCTGCGTCGGCCCACCGCCGCCACCGAATGCACGGCCTCTGCCGCCGCCCCGGGGCGCAAAGCCTCGGCCTGCGCCGCGCAAGTCATCTGCCCTGCCCGCTAGTGGCCCGCTTGCGACGCAGGGCCCCCTGCGTCCGCCTGTTCCAGGGCCTGCGCCCTGTGGTCCTTTTCCATCTCTTCCCGGCATAGCATGTCTCCTTTCACGAAAACGTGACTGGTTTTTTGTTTCTGGACTGGCCGCTGCGGCAACGATGCCGCTTGGGGCACAGCCAGGCGCCCGACGTCAGCCGTTTGCATATAAACAGCTCCAGCGCGTCACGGGCCTCTCCCGTCACCCAGGAGATGACATCTATTGCTTGTTCGGCAAGCATGCGCTCGGCAATATTTGATATGCCACCGCAGATGAGCGTGTTGATCTCAAGGGACTTAAGATACTGTATGCGCTGCAGCTCGTCTGCCTGCCCCAGTGCTATTTCCCGCGACTGCGCTACTTCGCCGTTTTCAATGTCAACCAGTAGCGCCATGTCGGCATAGGTGAAATGCGGCGAAATGCGTGTGCCGAACAGGGGAATGGCGATTTTTCTTTTCATGCTATTTGTATTTGCAAGCGGTGTGCCAGTATGTTATCTGAAAAAATGCTATGGATTTGCAGAAGGTTGGAAAAATGCTTTACAAAGGTTACAATAGAAGTCATTGCATAGTTGCATTATTTTTGTGCAATATATTGCAATAATGCAACTAGAGATTTTTAATGCCCAACCGCTTCATCTTGCGCCAGAGCGTCGCTTTGTCGATACCCAGTTCGCGGGCCGTATTCCCCCGGTGATTGCCATATTTCTTGAGAGTATCAAGAATCACCCGTGCCTCGGCCTTTTTAAAACAGGATGCGTCTTCAGAGCTGGGTACATCCGCATGAGAAGCACTTTTATCCTGCATGTCAGCAGGGAGGTGTTCAATAGTGATGAGAGTTGCGCGGCAAAGCACAAAGGCATGCTCGATGATATTTTCTAGCTCTCTGATATTGCCGGGGAACTCATACCGCATAAGAAGCCGCAAAACCTCCCCTGAAACTCCTGCAATACGTTTCCCGGTGCGCACATTGAACCGGTTGATAAAATGCTCCACCAGCAAAGGTATGTCTTCCCGCCGCTCTGCCAGGGATGGCAGGCAAAGTTTTATGACATTGATGCGGTAATACAGATCTTCCCGAAATTTTCCTTCGGCCATAAGAGTGGCAAGATCCCGGTTGGTGGCGGCGATGATGCGCGCATCGGATTTCAGTGGTTTTGTGGCTCCCAGGGGCTCGTATTCACCCTCCTGCAGCACGCGTAGCAGCTTTACCTGCATGGACAGCGGCAAATCCCCGATTTCATCCAGAAACAGGGTGCCGCCCCGGGCGCGGGCAAACCTGCCCGGCTTGTCCGCCTTTGCATCGGTGAAGGCGCCTCTGCAGTAGCCGAACAATTCCGATTCAAGCAGCGCCGCTGGCAGCGCCCCACAGTTAATCGCCACATACGGACCTTTTGCCCGGGCACTGCAGTTGTGGATGGCCCGGGCAAACAGCTCTTTGCCCGTACCACTGGCCCCCTGTATGAGCACGGTACTTGCGCTTTGAGCGATGTCAGGCAACACCCCGAACAGTTTCACTATTTCATGGTTCTTGCTGATGATATCGTCGAAGCAGTATTGGCGGCCCAGCTCCCTGCGCATATCCTCGATGTCCGACAGGTCGCGAAACGTTTCCACTCCACCAACGGTTTCGCCCTTGTCGTTTTTCAGCACGGCTGTACTCACGCTTATGGGAACGGTTTTCCCCCTGATGTTCAAAATTGAAACCGGCAGATCAATGATTGATTTGCCGGTTTTGAGGGTTTTTTCCATGGCGCAGCGGCCTTGGCAGATATTAGCGTGAAAAACGTCGAAACATTTCTGTCCGAGGGCCTGCTCGCATTTGACGCCTGTAATACGCTCAGCAGATCGGTTGAAGGAGGTTATTTCCCGGTCAAGATTGATAGTGAATACCCCATCGGCTATGCTGTCCAGAATAGTCTCAAGTTGCGGGTTTTTTCGCGGAATTTTTTTAATTGCAACCATGCGAGGCACAGGCATTCTGCGCAGTCAGCTCTTCAATGTCCTGCGCGCCGAAGGTTTTGATGATATTTTCAACCGACCCGGATACGGACTTGAACACTTTGATGCCCGTTGTGTCGAACATCATGACTGCCCGTGAGCCCATGCCGCCGGTGACCACAATATCGATCGTTTTGCCCTGCAGCGCGGCAATGGGATTGCACGCGCCGTGCTCATGATGGCTGTTGGCGTTATCAATGACTGCGATGAACTGCGCATCCGTATCATAAATCGTAAAATAGGGTGTACTGCCGAAATGGGCATAGACCTGTGCGTTTTTTCCTTCACCGGTTTTAACGGGAATACAATTCATTACCTTATCCTTTTATTTGGTTGTTTTTAAAAATAATCCAGAAACACATTCCGGGGACTTTATTTATAGCATATGCTATAAACTATACGGCACTATCCACCTCATGTCAATTCTATTTACAAAAAACAGCAGGGTCTGTTGGGATTACTGGGATTGAAAGAAGCTGGTAAGAAATCGGGGGGATTTGTCTGTAGATGTAAGACAGTTATAGTTGCAAAAAAAAGAGAGCGCCCCGTTGCCGGGGCGCTCTCTGCGAAACAGACTACTTACTTCTGAAGGCCCTGTTCCTTGATAGCCTTCAGCACCTTTTCAGGCGTGATGGGGGCTTCTTTAAACTGGATACCAATGGCATCGAAAATTGCATTGGCAACCGAGCCAATCGGACCCATGAGAGCTGATTCACCACAGCTCTTGGCACCCATCGGACCGATGGGATCCGGAGCGCTTTCAATCAGAATGATCTTGGCATCGGGCATATCCGAGGGGCCAAGCATCTTGTAATCGGTGAAATCATTGTTCAGCACGCGGCCCATTTTGTCATAGGCGTACTCTTCAGTGAGCACAAAACCTAGACCCTGCTGAGCGCCGCCTTCCAACTGACCTTCAACCGAAGGCGGATGGATGGCTTTGCCGATATCATGAGCATTCACGAGCTTCAGCACTTTTATCTCGCCGGTCTCGGTGTCCACTTCGACTTCGGAGATGCAGGCGCCGAAGGGCGGGGAGCAATGCTTAGCAAAGAAGCTCGAGTAGCCCTGGATCTGGCCCGGAATACCGATGGTCTTTCCGGTGGCCGCATCGATGTAGTTGTACACGCCTTCTTTGGCGATCTTTATCGCGCTGATCGACTTCTGGGGATTGCCTTTAACGCTTATGATCTTGTCTTTCATTTGAAGATCCTTCACATTGGCTTCCAGAAGCTGGGCAGCACGCTCAAGCAGCTGCTTCTTTACGCTTTCGCAGGCTTCAATCGTTGCCGGGCCTGCGCAGTAAACGGTTCGGCTTGCATGAGCGCCGATGTCGAAACCGCACATATCGGAGTCGCCGGACCGCAGATGGATATCCTCCATCGGGAACCCGAGGGTTTCAGCCGCCATCTGCGTTATAGCGGTATGGCCGCCGGTACCGAGATCGGAAATCTGCTGCATCAGTTCAACCGTGCAGTCCTCATTCAGCTTTGCCGTGCAGACGGAATGCTCAAGCAGCATGGGGAAAGCGCCGGAGGTATGCTGCATGACGGAAACGCCCAAACCGCGGCGTTTGACGCCGGTCTGCTTGGCATACTTCTTTTTCTTTTCATACCAGCCGCTCTCTTTGGCTGCAACATCAAGGCAGTCGTTAAGACCATCGGAGGCGAAGGTCACGCCTTTGAGCCAGGTCTCGTCGCCGATGCCCTTATGCCACTTCTTGCGCCACTCAAGCTCGTCAAGGCCGAGCTCTTTGCACATACGCGTAATCATCTGCTCGCCGGAGAAGGCCAGCTGCGGGTTGCCGTAGCCGCGGTACGCGCCAGTGGGAACTTCATTGGTGAAATAGCCTTCGGTCTGGCAACCCATGGCCTGCCATTTATACATACCGTGAATAAAAGCGGCAAAGCAGAAGGGCGGCCCGGAGCCATGGGTATAATAGCCGCCTTTGCGGGCCATATACATTGAATCCAGTGCGATAGGGGAGCCGTCTTTCTTGAAGCCGCATTTAAACCAGATATGGCCGGGATAACGGGTCTCGGAAGCAACCCAGTCTTCCTCGCGCAGAAACTCCATGCGAACAGGATGGCCGGGCACTGCCATGGCCATGGCGCAGCAATGGGGCTCGCCGATCATGCCCAGACGAACGCCAAAACCGCCGCCCACAATGGTCTGCACCAGGCGAACACGGGTCAGGGGCAGCTCGAACAGCTCTGCAATCAGCACCTGCACGGGCTTGGCCATCTGGGTTGAAGTCCAGATGTTGAGACGACCGCGCTCATCATAATGGGCCACATAGGAATGGTTTTCCATCTGGCACTGCTTCTGCTTGGGAACATAATACGTATCTTCGATCACATAATCGCACTTATCAAACAGCTCCATCGCCGTTTTGCCGTCTTTGTCGTTCCAGCCATAGCGCTGGTTCGGGAAGAACGATGCGGGCAGATCAAAAGCTTTGTTGCCGGGCTTGAGCGGCGTGAACAGATAGCCGTTCTTCTTGGCGCCTTCGGCCTTTGATTCCTCGCAGGTCATGAGAACGGGCAGGGGTTCATAGGTGACCTTGATCTTGTCTGCTGCGCGCTCTGCTGCTTCTTCAGTCCGTGCGATAACGCCACAAATGGCATCGCCCTGATGCTTGACGATTTTATTGAAGATGTTAAGGTCTGCAATTTCGCCGAATACTTCGCCGAAAATTTCAGGCACAAGCAGCTTCATAACCGTCGTGTTGTAGGGTTTTTTAGTAACATCATCGGGGCCGAGAATTTTTACGACACCGGGCATCTTCAGTGCTTCGGTAAAATCAAGTTTCTTGACTTTTGCAGAAGCATATTCCCAGCAGCGGACCACTTTGCCGTAATACATGCCGGGCATGCGATAATCGCCGGCATACATAGCCTGGCCGGTTACCTTCTCACGGGAGTCAACTTTGGGTATTCGTTTTCCAATAACGGATTCTGCCATGCTGTTCCTCCTTTCCTATCGCTTGCCGGTGGCTGTTTTTTTACTAGCCACCTGAACAGCTTTGACAATTTTTACATATCCGGTACAGCGGCAGATATTGCCTTCCAGACCGTTCCGGATTTCCTCTTCCGAGGGCTTGGGATTTTTCTCAAGAATTGAGACTGCCTTGAGAACCATGCCCGGCGTGCAGAAGCCGCATTGTATGGCGCTTTCATCGACAAAGGCCTTCTGGACGGGGTGCAGATCGCCGTTTTGGGCAAGGCCTGCGACCGTCGTAATGCTTTTGCCATCCATGGTGGCGGCAAGAGCTATACAGGCAAGAATGGGTTTACGTTTGCTCTGCGACATGGTGCAGTAGGTTGTTTTTTTATCGGTGGGCTTGCATTGCATGCCGCCCTTTCCCACATCCAGCAGCACCGTGCAGGCGCCGCACTCACCGCGGCCGCAGCCGTATTTAACGTCAGTCAGGTTCAGCTGATCCCTCATGACCTGAAGAAGGGTATAATGAACGGGTACGTTCAAATTATACTCCTCCCCATTTATCGTAAGAGTTATTGCTCGTTTTTTCATGATGTATATCTCCTTGAGTTTTTGTTGTGAAATAGTCCGTTAATTACTTTCCCAGTGCTTCAAGAATTATGCGCTTGACCATGATGCCTGCTACATCGCGGCGGTACTCTGCCGTGGAGCGAACATCATCAATGGGCTTAATTTCCGTGGGGACTGTTTCAACAATCTTCTGGAGAACATCATCGGTAATCTGCTTGCCTTTCAGGAGCGCCTCGACTTTTTTCAGCCGAATGGTGGTCGGCGCTACTGCGCCGATGGCAACACGCGCTTCCTTCACGGTCTTGCCCGACATGTCCAGGCGCACGGCGACATTGACCTTGGAAAGATCAAGGGTGGTGCGGGTCATGCGTGCAAAGGCGTTACAGGAGCCTGCGGCAGGAGCTGGAATTTTGATTTCAACGGCAAGCTCATCGCTTTTGCAAGCCGTTTCCCGATATTTAATGTAAAAGTCATCAATGCTGACTTCCCGCTTGCCCTTGGATCCGCGAAGAACCACTTTGCCGCCGATCGCGAGGATCGCGCAAATGCAGTCCCCTGAGGGGGAAGCGCGCATGATATTGCCAACAACGGTGCCCATATTGCGTGTCTGGGGTGTGCCGTTAATGGCTGCTGATTTCCACAGAGCGGGATATCTTTTCTGCACGTCGGCATTATCGGCAACCTGTTGCAGGGTCGCCATTGCGCCGATGCGCAGCCCACTTTTGCTGTCGTACTCGACATAGTCAAGAGCGGGGATTTCAGCAAGACTGATAACATTGGGGCTGCCAAATCCCTTGGTGCACGAGATGACTACATCGGTACCACCAGCCATCACGGAAGCCTTGTTCTTTAATTTGCCAAGCAAATCAACAGCTTCCTTTATGCTCTGGGGTATCAGCAGCTCGAATTCCGGCAGTATTCGACTACTGGCCATAAGTTAAACCTCCATATTAATTAGTTTAAGCTTTACTCGGTTTCTACCAGATTAAGGGCTTTCTGTCCCGACCACCTCCTTTCGCAGCTTTTGTTTATGGTTTTTATCGCTCATTAACAATTAAATAACAAAAACACCAACCCCGTGACGACACAGGAACGGTTCGTTTGTTTACATGCACGAACCAATTTCTCCTTTTCGCCACCGGAGGTATGGCGCTTAGCTGCCATACCCATGGGCCTTCTGTTCGCAACCGCAGGGGTTTTTAGAACGGACGGCTTGTAGAATATGTATCTGGTGCGCCTTTTGCTTCCTTTAATCATTTATCTGCGCCTGAAAAACGCAGTTTATATATAAACATTCATATAGCCTCGTGCTCGTGCACTGTCAACGGTCAGCACTGCAACTGCGGCAACATAAAAATGTCACCTTTGTGAGCAGCCGAATTAATCACAGCTGCTGCCGTGATCCAGCACGGCATACATCCAGCTCATGGCGCCCGAATCGCTGCTGCGCCGCTGCCCTCGGCACGGCACAGGCTCCCGCACCGGGGTGGGGTCGTGGGTCGCAATAATATTGTTTTGATAATACACCCGCCAGGAACCATCAAGCAGCTGCCGTACTTCAACCGGCGTGCGCGCATAGGAAATGCGCTGCTTGCCGGGGGGCACATCTATGGTGATTTCACCCAGCATGATTTTATTATTGGCCTGCACGATTGCCGAATAAAAAAAACTGCAGATGCGCTCGATATCAGCCCCCGCGGGCACCGGCAGCCAGGCCGACTCACTGTTGAGGGGCTGACAGGCATGAGTGCGGTTGAACGCCGCTATGACGCCCTGCGCAAGCAGTTTGTTTGCCGCTTTACTATCGGTTATTTCCCGGCCCTCAAACTGTCCGGCAAGAAAGGACTCAAACAGGGCGGGCATGCTCATGATACGGCGCTTGCTTTCAAGATAATGAGATATCCCCGAAGCCTGGAGCGCCCGCTCGACCTGGCTGGGGTCGCGCTCACCGCGCAGTTCCTCCTCAAGAGTCCAGGAGCTGTCGCTGCGGCGCACGGCGCTGCCGCTGTGCTGGCAGAAAGCCCGGGGCAGGCCGTAGGTGCGCATGATTTCCCGCATGAGCCAGAGATAACCCTGCGTGCTTTGACTGTCAAAAAAGCGGGCTGCGAGACAGCGCAGCGTTGCCGTATCGACGGCGGCAATAAAGCAGCTTTTTGTATCTCCAAACCAGTTTTTTTCAATGCCGCCCCACAGCACCATCATCCCCTGGCTGGTATAGCAGGGCAGGCGAATGTCGCCGCTGCCGGCAGCGGCGCTTTTAATGCCGCCGCTGCGCAGTATTCTTCTAATGGTTTCGCGGGAGAGCCCGATGCCGTGCTCGCTTTTCAGGCGCTCGGTAAGCCGCGTATCATTAAGGTCTGCATACTGCGTGCGGGCAAGATGCAGAATACGCGTGCGCTCATGATCGTTTATGGCCCGCGATGAGCGCTTGCCGCGGTTGCCGTGCTGCAGCCCCGCAAGCCCGCTTACGACAACGGCGCTTTTTAGCCGCTTGGCCTGCCGGTAGCTTATGCCAAGCCGGTTGCTTGCCTCAAGAAGGGTAATATGACCGTCAATTGCCATTTGCAGCACATGCCAGCGATGCAGGTGATCTTGCGTATAGCTAGTCGAGCTTTTCATTTGCTGCTGCCCCCCCCAGGCTGGAAGTTCCCTGACCGTTGCCGCGGGCATGGCCCGATAGCAGGCAGAAGCTCTGTGGCCGAAGATGAATATAGGTCTCCTGGCCCTCGGCCAGCTCAAACCTTCTGCCGATACGGTAATGGACTGTCGCATCCAGGGTTCTGCCGCTATCGGCGAACACCAGCCGCACGAGGCGCCTGTTCCCGAGATTATAGAGCGCCTCAACGCGCATGCGGAAGGTATTGTGCCGCACTTCCGGCTTGAACGGTTTTCCCGGCGTCAGAAACAGGATCTCCTCGGGCCTGATCCCGAGCTTCACGCTCGCTCCGACCTGCAGCTGATTATGATTCATAATTTCAAAGCGGATGCCGTTTGCCGCACAGGTAACGCATGACAACTCGTGATCAACCGACAGCACGTCGGCATCGAAAATGTTTTGCATGAGCAGGAAGCTTGCCACTGTTTCATTGGCAGGCTCCCGGTAGCACTGCTCCGGCCGGTCATGCTGCTCGATCGCGCCGCCGATCATGACGGCCATATAGTCGGCCATGAGGAATGCCTCCTCCTGATCATGGGTGACATGAAAGATGGTCAGGTCGATAGTCTTTTGCAGCCGCTTGAGCTGAAACTGCACCTCGCGCTTGATATAGGAATCAAGGGCTGAAAACGGTTCATCAAGAAACAGCACGCGGGGTTTGGTGATAATGGCCCGGGCAAAGGCGATACGCTGTTTTTCGCCGCCGCTGAGCGTAAAAATGCTCGGGCGCGATATAACCGGGCCCAGGTTTAAATGTTCGATCAGATAGTCGAGCCGCCTACGGATGGTTTCGCTGTCGATTTTTCGAATCCGGGCGCCGAAAAGAATATTGTCAAGCGGGCTCATATTGGGGAAAAGCCCGAGGTCCTGGGGCACATAGGCAATATCGCGCTCTTCGGGCGGCAGTCTGCTGATGTCCTGTCCATCCAGCAGTATCTTTCCCCTGTCGGGCTTTTTTATACCGAGTATCGTTTCCAGCAGCAGCGACTTGCCGGCACCTGTCGGCCCCAGCAGCAGAAAAAAATCACCGCGCTTGATGTTCAGGTTGATATTCCTGAGCCAGAAGGTCCCAAACCGGGCGGACATGTTTTCGATGCGGATCATGCTCTGCCCGCGCCTCCTTCAGCTGCAAGAACCCGAATGGCCAGCAGCACGGCTACGGCAAGAAGTGTTGTGAGCAGCATCAGGGCCACAGCCTTATCGATATTAACCGAGGCCATATTCAGGTAAATGCTCACGGGTATGGTCTCTGTTTTGCCCTTAACGGCTCCCGCCAGAGTCACCGCTGCGCCAAAATCGCCAAGGCACCGGGCCCAGGAGAGAATGAAGGCCGCAAGTATCCCTTTGCGAGCAATGGGCAGCGTCACCCGGCAAAATGTCTGCCAGGGCGTGCAACCGAGAAACCGCGCTACCTGCTCGCAGCGTATGTCTACCGCTTCAAAGCTTGCCTTGAGCACCCGCACTGACAGGGCAAGGGCCAGAAAAAACTGCGCAAGAATGATGCCCGGCACTTGAAAAACAAATTCCATGAAATTTGCTTCAATCCACTGACCGGGCGGGGTCCGAAAAAACAGCAGCAGCGAAGTGCCCAAAGCAAGCGGCGACATGATAATCGGAACATCAAGAAGAGCATCAAGTATGGATTTGCCTGGCAAATTCGCGCGCGCAAGAAAATAGGCCGCAGGGATTGCCAGAGCAAGCCCCAGGCCCGAGGCCGCGGTCGCCGTATACAGGCTCAGCAGTATGGCGCTGCGCACATCCGGCTGCAGAAGAGCCTGCAGGGGATTTGCCGGTCCGATATAGTAGAGTTGGGATGCCAGAATCGCCACCACCAGCATTGCGGCAACCGCAACGGCGGCTATCAAGCACAGGGTAAAAGAATTTTTCAGCGCCACGACTGCGGCAGCTCCCAGGTTCCGCCGACCGGCGTTGCAGGCAGTACGTACTTTCTGGCATCAGCTTCTGTCACCAAATAGCCCCATTTTTTAAATATTGCCCGGCCCTCATCGGACTTCAAAAAAGCTATAAACTGCCGGGCTGCATCAGGGTTTTTTGGAGCGCTGCTTAGCGCAATAGGGATATAGCCGATACGGGGTATCTCGGCGGGCTTAAGCGCTATCGTCTCGATCTTATCGGGATTCCAGCTTGAAAACACGCTCCAGCCAAGAACAGCATCGACCATGCCGAGGGCTGCAAGCTGGGCTACCTTTTCGCAAGACTCCACATTTGTTTTGATATTGGGCCGCACCGTCGCGGCCAGACCGTTTTTCTCCAATATCTCAACAGCATAGAGCCCCACGCAGACGGTGTCGGGCCGCCCTATGCCAATGCTCACGCCCGGCCGGGCGAGATCCGCCAGTGCTTGTATTTTTTTAGGGTTGCCCCTGGGCACGTTAATGGATGGAAGCAGATAAATAAGCCGCTCTTCTGTTTGCGGCTGCACAAGCCCCTCTTTTTTTGCAAGCTCCATAAAATCAGATGAGCCGGGGAAAAAGATGTCACCCTTGCCGGTCAGTTTCATATCGGCAAGCATTTTCCCTGAGCCGCCGAAATGCAAAAGAACCTGAATGCCAGTCTTTTTTTCAAAAAGCTGTGCCGCTTCCTCTGTGGCCGGCTTTGAAGCAGCCCCGGCAAAGACTTCAATGGTTTTTCCCTCTGCAGCATGGCAGAATGACTGGCAGCACACGGCAGAGATACAACAGCCGGCAAGAACCAAAAGCATTATTTTCTTCACAATTGTACAGGATAGCATGGATACCTCCTTGTGGTGTAGAGTAGAGAGCTAAAAAGGGACTCTTTGATGGTGCAATGTCATTGTTTGAAAAGTGATAATATTAGAAAAATCTATGCAAATCAAGGGATAAATAGACCATGCCTATTGCACAATAACTCTGTCCCTGTTCTGACAAGGGCGGCAAGGCGTCGGGTATACGTGCAATCTGTTAAAGTGCGGCTTGCTGCCCGAAAAAAACAGATGAATATTTATGGCATTAATGGTTGTTGTTGTAGCTGCGGCGACCCGTAAAATCAAATAAGGCCGTTCACCGGTGCTTTGTATGAATTTTTTTATAGAAAGGTTTGCAAATTTATACTAGTGTATGCTCTCCTGATTCATGCTATCTAATCATCCCGCGGCGCCTGTTGCGCATGCAGGGACACGTTGCTATGTAAAGGGGAATACTAGATGAGCAGATACTGGAGCCAGCTTGCGGCTTCAATTAAGCCCTATGTGCCGGGTGAGCAGCCGAAAGACAAAAAATATATAAAGCTCAACACCAACGAAAATCCCTACCCGCCGTCCGCGAAGGTGCTCGAGGCTATACGGTCCGCAGCCGATGATACTTTGCGGCTCTACCCCGACCCAACCTGCAGCTCGCTGCGACAGACCATAGCCCGTTATTTCGGTTTGTCTGACCAGCAGGTATTTGTGGGTAACGGCTCGGATGAACTGCTGGCCTTCTGCTTCCCTGCTTTTTTCAATCCCGGCGGCCCGCCCATCCTGTTTGCAGATATTACCTACAGTTTCTATCCCGTATACTGCAGGCTCTTCAGCGTTCCGTATGAAACAGTGCCACTTGACGAAGCCTTTCGTATGCCTGTGAAACAATTTTTTAAATCCAACGGCGGCGTACTGATAGCAAACCCAAATGCGCCTACAGGCCGTTTTCTTGAGCTGACCGCGATCCAAGCCATCCTGCAGCACAATCCTGACAGCGTAGTCATTGTTGACGAGGCTTACATTGATTTTGGAGGCGAGTCAGCGGTGGGGCTTGTTAAAAAATATGACAATCTGCTGGTTGTTCAGACGCTGTCAAAATCGCGCTCCCTTGCCGGGCTCCGGGTGGGGTTCGCTCTGGGGCATGAAGGCCTTATTGAAGGGCTGTGCAGGGTAAAAGATTCTATAAATTCCTATACCCTTGACCGGCTTGCCCTGGCAGGGGCGCAGGCGGCTTTTGAGGATGAACCCTGTTTTCGCCAGACTACGGCACAGATAATCAGAACCCGCGGGGAAACCGTAAAAAGTCTTGAGTCGTTGGGCTTTACAGTGATTCCCTCTGCAGCCAATTTTATTTTTATCTCGCATCAGGGCTTTGCGGCTCAGGCGCTTTTTACACAGCTGCGGCAGCGCGGGGTGCTGGTGCGGTATTTTAAGCTTCCCCGCATAGACAACTGGCTTAGGGTAAGCATCGGCTCGGATAGCGAGATGACAGCCTTTGTTGAAGCTCTGCGAAACATTATTACGACATAAGTGTTATGTTTACCTGCAGTCTATACGAACAGACAGGGGGTTTGTCCGTATTTAGATCCCGGGCCATCAGGCCGACCTTGTAACCCTTTGAGCAAAGCAGGTTCAGTGTATTGTACTTTTAGACCCTCATATATAATAGCCGCGCTCGTGCAGCCCGGGAAAGGGGATGCCGTCAAGGCATGAAAACACTTTTGCGCATACTGGCAGAGCGGCTGAAAGACTCTCGCGCCTATGGCCTGATAGTGGCCTGCAGCTTTCTGCTGCTGCTGCCAGCGGTTTTTACCGGCCTTTCGGCTGATGATTATTTTCTGCGCACCATTACGCTGCAGCATCATTTCGTTCCCAATCTGCCCGACTCGCAGCTGGATGCTTTTGTTTTTGTGCAAAATGACAATAGTGGCATGCGGCAGTGGATTGAAAAAGGCATACTGC
>Ga0114951_10004296_pt1 | contig 14005 bp, 17 predicted proteins | sample AM7aDNAmetaG_FD_88677 | JGI IMG/M metagenome (GOLD analysis project Ga0114951, IMG submission 88677) | Freshwater microbial communities from Finland to study Microbial Dark Matter (Phase II) - AM7a DNA metaG | ecosystem: Environmental > Aquatic > Freshwater > Lake | place: Finland: Lake Alinen...
CGGGACCGCTCCCGCCAACGGTCCAGGTAAGGGCCTATCCCGCCAGGTCTGCAGGGCCTCAAGTAGCGCCGCGTCTGCGGCGCGGCCCCCATACGACACGCGTAGACAAACGTGCTCTGGGTAACGATCCCTGGAGGGGGTATGCTTTAAACTGTCAGGTTACAGGGAAAGCGCCTCAGGAGCCCTCCGGCGTTCTGCCCACGGCCAGGTTGCGAGGAGCGTGGGCATTGAGGGCGAAGCGCAAGCGGGACAGAGCGGAGCCGAAATGGCGTCAAGAGTGACTACACTTTTCCGGTGGACGGCTCAAGTCCGTCCCCTACGCGTCGATATGCGCAGTGTGGAGCAGGCGCGGACCCTACGGTCCGCGAACCCATTGGCTCCCCCAGGCCGGCGGGGAGGAGTGTGAGGCAATGAATGAATCGGTACGCACTAGACACGCTGCGCGTGGCTTCAGCATGGTCGAGTTGCTGGTCACCGTCATTCTGGCCGGCATCATCTTCGCTGCCATGGTGCCGGTGTTCGCCAGTGCTCTCAAGAAGACCTCGCAGGACAACTTCCGCGTCACGGCCACCAACATCGCCCAGGACCGCATCGAGAAGATCCGTATGCTCGACTTTCTCGACATCACGACAGACAATCTGAACGATCCCAATTTCGCCGACAACGAGTTCGGCACCAGCTTCGTCACCGTCAGCGGCAAGTCGTACAACGTCGAGAGCATCCTGGTTGTGGACCCCGTCTCGTCCTCCCCGAAGTACAAGACCGTCAAAGTGAAGGTCAGCTGGGGCGCCGGGGCCTCCGACATCCCGGCCGTGGGGACCGTCGTCATGAATCCGGAGCCCGGGACTGTCGGGTCCAGCCCCACCCCGACCGCGATCCCGAGTCCGGGCTCCACCACCGGGACCAACTACACGCTGGTGGTCTCGGTCACGGACGACGACGTCGACCACAGCTATGGCGTCAGGGTCGTCCGGACCGACATTTCGCCCAGAACCACCCCGCCGCCGACCATGCAGATTCCCGACGCCACGAGCGGGCTGACGTGCTCCTGGACCAATCTGATCGGTGGTCCCGACGTCCACTACCTCATCACGATCAAGTTCACGCCGCCGGGCTATTCGAGCCTAACGCTCACCAAAGACGTCCCGTTGATCGACTCCACTTCGGTCTACTTCGACACGAACCCGTACCAGTAGCCCGCGAGGCGACCCACGATGCAGACTGCACTGACAGGGAAGCGCGGATCCCAGGCCGGCTTGACGCTCATCGAGATGCTGGTTTCGATGATCATCACGGCCGTCATCGGCACGATGCTGGTGGGGGGGTGGATCTCGCTGCAGCGTTCGTACGCCTTCACGCGCGTCACGAATTCGGCGCGAGCGACGGTGCGTGACGCGCTCGACCGTGTGTCGAGCGAGATCCGCACGGCGCAGCCGCCGACCGCCGACCCCCTGGTCAAGTCGCCGTTCTACCTGCCGACTACTCCTACGTCCCCATTCTCGTCAGGCTCACCGGCAAGCGCTTGCGGCCCGACCACGTGCGTTTTCTACTCGGCGTACAACAACTTCGCCGTCGGGGAAGGTGGCGGCCTAGCCTTGACCGGGATCACGCCGCCTTCCACATCCAAGATGCGTCTCACAGCTATCTGGCTCTACACGGACCCCTCGACAGGCGAGAAGATCCTCAAGCTGACGCGCGACATGAACAACGACACGGTGCTCAACCTAGATCCCCTCGGCCCCGACAAGACGATCAAGTTGGCACGCAGCGTCGTGAACACCGCGGCGAGCGTGAACAGACCCATCTTCACCTACTACTTCCGCGACGCAACGACCACCTCGCCGACGTATGGCCAGTGGTCCCACGCCAGCACCCTCACCAGTGCCACCGTGGCGAACCTGCGCAACGTGCAGATCGAGCTCGTCGTCGACGTCAACCTGTCCCATACCCCGACCTATGTCGACGTCAGGACCACAGTGCGTCCGCGCAACGCGGCCGCCATCAAGTAAGGAAGGGGGGGCAGCGATGCGGAGGTGGAGAGGGCAGAGAGGAGCGGGGCTGATCCTGCTCATCGGCATCACTGCCGCACTGGCGATCCTGACGTCGAGCTTGGTCATGCTTCTGGCCAACCAGCAAGGTGCAACGGCCAGGGAGCGTCAGAGCAAGACCTCGTTGTACTACGCGGAGGCCGCCATGAACAGCGCCCTCGCGGCCGTGAAGCAATCGGACGCCTGGCGCACGAATCCCACAGCCAGCTCAGCCAACCAGGCCGAGTACGCCGTGTTGACGGCATCCCTGGGCACCAACTACGACACCCTCGTCGATCCGGCGGGACCGGCGGTCACCTACAGAATCTACGACGACGCGGCGACCATCACCGCCGGCACGCCAGGGTGGGATCAGAACAACAACTCAAAGGTGTGGGTGCAGGTCACCACCACGTACCAGGGCCGCACCAGCAGCGTGCGCCAGATGGTGGCCGCAAAGACTGAGGTTTGGACTGCGCGGCTTCCCAAGGCCGCGGCGTTCTGCGGCGGTGCCGGAGCGGGCGACAACATCACTATGACCGGCACCTCCGACGTGTATATGGCGAGCTACTCCTCGTGGCCCGCCACGTACACGAACGGCACTCCCTACATCGGTGGCGCGCCGTTCCCCACGAGCATCATGGCCAAGGGTAGCATCACCGGGGCGAGCGGATCGGACCTCGCGCAGGGCACCGGCAAGTCCAAGCCCCAGTCCGTCGGCGTGATCTATGGGACCAGCAAATCGTTTCCTCTCCTCGGCACGAGCCTCCAGTCCTCGCAGGGCTCGGTGCCGGACCTCAACTCCTACCTGTCGTTGTCTGATCAGGTCGCCCTGGAACAAGAAGCGAGGTCGATTCTCGATGCGGATACGCAGGCTCTGCTCAGCAGCGCCAAGGTCGATGCGCGCCCCGCCGATGCGCGCCCCGCCGATGCGCGCCCCGCCGACCAGCGCCCCGCCGCGGTCACTACCCCCTCCTACACGACCAAGGCGTTGCTGCTGGCCGCCATGCCCCGCGTCGGCAATACCTACACCGCCACGGGCGACATGTACTACAACAACACCTCTATCCCCCTCGCGCTCAATGACGCCGGGATAACGTACGACTTCAGGTCGCTGAACGTGAGGGGCAGCGTCAGCATCAGCGGCACCGCGACCGTGGTCACGAAGAGCCTCCGTGTGAGCGGCACGCTGAGTATCACCAGCACCGGCACCACGAACCCAAACCTACTCGGCATCAACGCGAGCGGCGTGGTCGTCGGGTCCGTCTACGTGATCGGGAACACCACCATCGGCGGCTCCAGCACGAACAAGTTCGGGCCGCTGTGGACGGACGGCAGTCTGACGCTCAACGGCAGCGGCGTCGTCACCAGCGCGACCACGCTCCACGTGGGTTCGGCGGGGATGTCAATCAGCAGCACCACCGGCACAAACACCATGGGGCCCGCGTACATCGTCGGCAGCCTGACCACCACGTCTGCCTGCACCAGCCCGAACCAGTTCCAGGACCTGTGGGTGGACGGTACCGTGACGCTGGGCGGCAGCGCAGCCACCACCATCACGACGCTGCACGTCGGCGTCGACCTCGCCATCAACAGTCTGACGGGTACGAACATGATCGGGCCGGCCTACGTGGTGCGGAACTTCTCGACCGCCGCCGCGTCCACGAGCCCGAACCAGTTCCAGGACCTGTGGGTGGGCGGCACCGCCACGCTCAACGGCAAAGCAGCCACCACCACGACCAGCCTCCACGTCGGTGGGGCCTTCAGCATCAACAGCACCCTCGGCGCGAACACGTTCGCGTCCACTTACGTGATTGGGGACTTTTCGACTACCGCCGCCTCCACCAGCGCGAACGCGTTTGGGCCGCTGTGGGTGGACGGCACCGCCACGCTGAACGGCAGCGGGCCCACCACCACTGCCAGTCTCCACGTGGGTGGGGCACTCAGTATCCGCAACCCCGCAATCGCGAATCAGTTCGGACCCACCTACGTGATCGGGGCCTTCAACACCGCCACGACTTCCACCAGCACCAACAGATTCGGCGCGCTGTGGGTGGACGGCGACGTCACCCTGAACGGCTTGACTACCACCAACACCACCGCCCTCCACGTGGGCGGCGACTTCGTCATCAGCGGCCCCACGAGTACGAACACGTTCGGGCCCGTCTACGTGATCGGCTACGTTGACTGGGGAGGCAGGGCCTCGGTCAAGACTACCTACTACACGGATATCGCCGAGGCTCCCGCGCCCATGTGGATCGGCGGCACGAATACCAGCAACAGCCTTGGCTTCAACCGCACAGGTGGCCCGTACAACGACGAGTACGGCGACACGTTCATCGTCTTCCGGGTCAACTGGGCGTCGTCGGGTGGTCAGTCCACGGTCAATTGTCCGCTCTTCGCGACGACGGAGATGATCACGACGAGTGACGCTATCAACTTCGGCACGATGGTCACCTATCCGACCGACCCTGACCCCAACCACACCACGCCACGGCCCATGACCCTGTACATGGTCTGCGACAACGACGGCTTCTACACGCAGACGTGCAACTGGAACAGTACCGGCCAGTTTTACGGCCTCATGATCCTGTTCGAGGCGGGCATCACGCTGCAGAACGGCTGCGCCAGCGGGCCGGCAGTGGTGGGTTCGGTCCTGACTATCGGCGGCGACAACGGCCTCAAGCTCAACAACCTCGCCCAGATCGCCTACTGCCAGGACGTGGTCGATTGGGTGTTCTTCCCCACCGTCTCGACCTCTACGGTCACCCAGACTGTCCCAGGGACGTGGCAGGAGCTCTCGCCGAGCGGACAGTAGTGCGTTGCCGGGCGGGGGCAAGAAGCAGGAAAGTCGGGCGGGCGGCCGAAGGGCCGCCCGCCCTTCTCGAACAGGGCGCCACCGCCGCAGCCCAGTCCGATCAGGAATCGCCGATCTGCGGCGGCAGCCATGTGCGAGCCCGGACACCGGGCAAGCAGCACCGGTCCCGGTGAGTCTGGCGCGCGATGTCGAGGCTTACCGCCGCCGTTCGAAGGGGATCTCGGGGTGACTGCGGCGGGGCGACGTGAGAGTGGCCCCCGGTGATCGTCGCCTGACTATCGGCTTCGTTGATGTCCACCTTGGTCGGCTCCGTGCCGAGCGTGCTGACCCAGGTGCCCGCGGGCTTCGCCGGCTGCGATGACGCGCGGGTCGTCGCGGGAGCTTCCTGGGGTCACGGAAGCCTGACTCTGAGGCGCGGCAGTCTGTGTCGCGGAATAGAGGGCCCTGCTACAGACCGCGGAACACGCCCATGATGGCAAGCAGGATCACCACGTCGGCGACGACCAGCAGGGCGATGGCCAGCAGAAGAATGCGCTTCACGTACGTCGTCTTGCGCGGCGAGGGCTGACTGCCCTCGCCGGTCGTCGCACCTCGTGCCTCGCTCGTCCTCGGAGTCGCTGTGGCAGCAGCGGCGTTCGACACCCTTGAACCGCTGGCCTTCGACCCCACCCACGCTCGGGTTCCGGCGTTCACCCAGACAAGGTGGCCTTGCCGGTCGTACTCCATGATGTCGGATGCCGAGATCGGACCGTGGCCCTCAAGCACGAAGCCGTTGCCTTCACGGGTGATCTGCTTCCCCACCCAGGCGGTTGTCGGACCGAACGTGGCAATCAGCATGGCCCCTCCACGTCGCGCGTTCGAAGGCAGACCACGGCGGCGATCCCGGTGCTTGTTGTCAGGGGATCCGGGACGGCGGCGCCAAGCATGCCTCCGACGGCGCCCTGAAAGCCGAAGCCCCGGCCGATGCAGCGCGCTCCGCCTTGCTTCGCTCCGGGCCCGCCACTATCGAGCACGGCGATGTCCGCGCAAGGCACGCGTAGCTCTGCTCGGTCTCGAAGGGCGAGCTCATCACCACAGCAGTACACGTCGACCTCCTGACTGACCCGGAGCATAGGGCCGTGCCCTCGCAGCAAGGCGCAACGCCTCACCGTCGCGATGATACCTGAGACCAAGGCCCCTCATTGGCTCCAACGGGCTCAGAATGGCCGCTCCCTTCGGTGCTACGCGCCGTTCTCCAGCCGCTTCAGCTGCTGCGTGAACAGGCGCCGGGGGGCGGTCGCGAGACGATCGGCGCCGTCAGCGACATGGCGGCGAGCATGAAGACGGCGATGATCTGCAGGCGCACCGTCTGCGGCGGGTCGGCGCCGGCGAGGATCACGCCGGTCAAGGCGCCCGGCAGGAAGACGATGCCCATCGTCTTCCTTCTGTCGATGACCGGCGCCATGGTGAGCTGCACCGGGCTGCGGATGAAGCTCGCCGTGCACTGCCGCGGCGCGGCGCCCAGACTCGGACGGAGGACCAGGCCGCAGGGCGTCCGCCGAGCGTGATCGGCAACTTAGGGCATCGTAGCGGGACGGCAAGGGGCGGGCGGCCGAAGGGCCTCCCGCCCTTCTCTGCGTACGGGGCCGACGAGGCGGCCGCAGCGCTACCATCGTTTGTACAACTAGCAAAGTGCTGCCTTATGCGACAACAGCTTTATGCGACCGGTAGTTATTTAATCTTGTGCACTGCCGATAGTCCCTGGTAGAGACGCACTACCCTGACTACTGGGAGGCGGAACCATGAACAGGTATTCCTGGCGTGCCTGTGGTCGCGAAGCCGGCTTCAGCTTCGTCGAACTGCTGGTCAGCATCATCATCGCGGCCATCGCTTTCGCGGCCATCGTGCCGATGTTCGTCGGCGCTCAGCAGAAGAACACCGCCGACCTGTTCAGGCAGGCCGCGCTCAACGCCGCACAGGACCGCATCGAAAAGGCGCGCTCGCTCGACTACAAGTCCATCACCGAGGACAACCTGAGGTCGACGAGCTACGCCGGCGGCATCTTTGGCCCGACAGCTCACATTACGCAGGGCGGCGGGGCGCGCACGCTGGACGTCACGTACGTGGTCAGCGACAAGCCCTCCTCCACCAACTCGCAGTACAAGGTGCTGAAAGTGAGTGTCTCGTGGACGGGTCGGCCAAGACCCGTGAAGACGGTCATTCTGCAGACTATCGTCTACCGTCAGTATGCGGGCCCGAGTATCGCGACGTTCTGGACCGACCCCTCCATCGGCGAGGGCGGTGTGCTCGGCGATCTCACTCTCACGACCGTGAAGGTGAGCGCCATCCCCACGCAGCCGTGGCTCGGGACGAGTACGGCGAGCGTCCAGTTCACCATCTACGACTCGGGGGGCAACCTGATCAAGACCCAGGTGGTCTACAACCCGGGCATCGCCGCCAACCCCGTGAACCCGTCGGGCTGTGGCTTCACCACGTCGACCAATGCCTTCTGGTGGAGCTGGGATTCCACCGGTGCGGTCGACGGGACCTACTCCGTTACCGCGACCGCGGCCGGCACCACCTACCAGGGTCCGACCGAGCGCTTCTACTTCAAGATCGAACGCGGCCAGACCACCGGCGTGCCGACCGGACTGGTGATCGTCCCCGGGCAGACCACGGCCAGCCTGACATGGACGACGGTGTCGACTGCCACCAGCTACAGGGTCTACAGAGGTACGTCCGCGACCGGACCGTGGACCCTGGTCGCCTCGCCTACCGTGGCGCTGTACACCGACACCGGCCTGACCCCGAACACGACCTACTGGTACACGGTAGCCTCGGTCAATAGCGGCGGGGTGGAGAGCGGCAAGTGCCCAGCGGTCTCCACCACGACGCTGGCGTCGGCCGAGACCGACCCGCCGAGCGTGCCCACGTGGGGCACCATCACGGCGGACGTGGCGGCGCCGGGCGTCATGGAGCTGACGTGGAATCCCTCTACCGACGCCGGCTCCGGGATGCTCGACTACCGCATCTGGCGAAGCAACGACGGCTCGAGCGGCTGGACGGTCATCTCCACGTGGACCGACCTGACCACCCTCAGATACGCCGATACCGTCGGTTCCGGCGTGACGCGCCACTACCGGATCACCGCCCGCGACGTCAATCTCAATGAGTCGGTGCCCAGCACCTCCGTCTCTGCCACCACGGCGGTGCCGGTCAGCCTGTGGCAGCTCACGGTGACAAACACCAACAACGGCGCCAGCAAGAACCGCTACGTGTGGGTGCAGGGCGTCGGCAACAGCCTGTACTACAGTCAGGCTGGCGCCACCACGACCTCCGCTCCTGTCGCAGGCGTGCTCGTGCCCTCCAAGAATGGCACGGCCGCGTTCTCCAGCATGCCCAACGGCAGCTACAACATCTGGGTGAGTAACTCCAGCGGCTTCTCTGGGGCCGAGGTAGAGACGAGCGTCACCATCAACAACGGCGCCGCCGGCGTCGACATCGACTGAGCCGGCGAGGTCGACGATGGTCACTCCGGCATACAGGCGCCAGCGAGGTATGTCCCTCGTCGAACTGGTCGTGGGCATCGCCATCATGTCGCTGGTCAGTACGATGATCCTGATGGGCTGGTTCTCGCTGCAGAAATCGTACTCCTACTCGGTGAAGAGCAACGTGCAGCGAGACTCGGCGCGCCAGGCGCTGTCGCGTATGCAGCGCGAGATCCGCGACGCAGAAGCGCGGCCGCTCCCCAACGTAGACCCAGCGATCTACCGGGCGAGAACCTACTGGATCGCCGTCTACACGACCTTCAACGTCTACAAGACAGCCTCTCCCACGCCGCAACTCAACACCAACACCGGGCTGGCGCCGCACATGGTGATGTATCGCCTCTACAGCGACGGCGAGATCTGGCGCTTCGACGATCTCAACAACAACGGCGTCATCGCCGGGGTGAACATGGATCCGTCGCACGACGATCCCTCCGGCTTCAATTCCGCCGAGCAATCCACGGGCGAAGGCGCGCAGCTCTACCTCAAGTACGTCACAAACTACTCCACCGACCCCGCCCACCCCACACCTGTGTTCCGCTACATGTACTACGACGATAGCGGCACGCTCGTGACCGAGGACCACGCCTACAACTGGACGGATTGGAGTGGGGTCGGCCACAACGACCGCAGCAATACCATCGCCGCGATCATCCGCACGCTCGTCGACCTCGTCCCCGGCAAGGCGCCCGTGTCTGCCGACCTGGAGACGACGGCGCAGATCCGCAATCAGCGTTAGTTGACGCCGGGAGGCAGTCATGCGCGATCTCAGGTCACAAGAAGGAAGCATGCTGGTGCTCCTGATCGGCGTCGTCGCCGCGCTGGCGATCATGGCGTCCACCCTCGTGATGCTCACCGGCAACGTGCAGTCCAACACGGCGCAAGAGCGGACACGGAGCAAAGCGTTCGACGTGGCCGAGGGCGGACTCGACTACTACATGAACCAGATGGCGTTGGGCTGGCCGAAAGGCGTCGCCAGTCCGCCCGCCTTCAACAGCGCCGCCTTCCGCAGCCTCGATCAGTTCAACAACGCGAGCGAGTACCCCAATCCCGCGGGTGGGGCCGCGTTCGCCAACGTCACCGTCTACGACAACGACCAGACCGTGAACGGCAAGGTGAACGAGGGCTACAGTGTGGTGGCGTCACCGCACACCGATGCCAACGGCGACGGCAAGGTCTGGCTGGTCGCCACGGGCGCCACCGGGCGCAAGGCGGCCGGCATCCAGGTGAAGGTCAACCGGACGCCCGTCAACACCCAGTTTCCCAAGGGCATCGTCGTGTACGCCGGCGGCAACATGACCAGCAACGGTGGCGGCAACAATCCGAAGATCACGGTAGAGGACTCAGGTGGACCCGGCAATCAGGTGCACGGCTACGTCAAGGGCACCATCGACACGGTCACGGTGTTCGACCAATCGTCCGCCAACCCCGTGATCCCCTCCGTCGGCAGCCTCGGCCAGTACGTGCCGCCTCTGAGCGACCTCATCCCCGACTCGATGGTGAATCAGATCATCGCCCTTGCCCAGACACTAGGGCGGTACTACGACACGACGCAGGGGGCTTCGCTGCCCGCGGACAAGACCGGACTCTGCGTGATCCGGGTGGCGGACGGCACGACTGTGGATCTCGGCAACAACGGCGGCATCAACTCGCTGGCGAGCCCCGGCATCCTCATGATCCTCGGCCCCGAGGGCGGCAGCGGCAACGCGATCACGCTTGATATGGGCGGCAACCAGGACTTCTGGGGCGTCCTCTACACCGACGGCCGCTTCAAGAGCTCGCACGGCACGCCCGACATCCACGGCATGGTCATCTGCAAGAGCAACTTCGACATGAAGGGCACGCCGGGCATCCTCTACAACGCCTCTGTGATCGCCAACCTGGCCAATCAGTGGACGCTCACCGTGAACCAGGTGCCCAACACCTGGCGGGAGCTGAGGCCGACACCGGCCCCCTGAGGCGTCGGAGATCGAGGGCGGCTGGCCGGCCAGCCAAGAGAGGGGCCTCTCCTGTCCTACCGATTCGCGACAGGCCGCCCGGCGGGGCAGTCCCGCGGCCCCAGCCCTCCGGCTGCCACTCGAACTAGCGCGCGTCCCTCTCTTCGACCTGCGCGGCGATCGACGGCAGCCTCTGCGGCCCGAGACCGACCTCGAGCTGCAGCCCGAGTGCCAGGGCGAGCTTCGACATGGTCTTCAGCGTGAAGTTGGCGTGGCCACCCAGCACGCGGGTGATGTAGGCCCAACACGGAACGGTGACGAGGGTGGACGTTGCCAAGGCTGTGGCGACTCGGACAGCCGCTCGGCGGCGGAGTCGTTCCTCGAGAGGATGTCGGGGCGCGGGCCCGCGCGCGGTTCGCGAATTGAGAATCGTCTGGTCCCGCCAGGCGGAGGCCGCGCTCACGCTTGATGAGCGGATAGAGCGCAAGCTGAGGCACGGACTCTACGAAAGCGCTGAGCGCTTCACGGACCGTCCGCTCATCCCCCATTCTGCTCGCTTCACGGGACCTGGGCCAATCTGCCACCCAGGAGCGGCAGGGAGAGTGTAGAGGGAGGCGCGGAGGGGGATCAGGTTCCTGCCTGCCGTCCGATTCGGGGCCGAAGTCGAGCGCGCGGACGGTCGCGAGACAGATAGTCACGTTTGACGTTATTAACGCTTGACGTTACTATGGGGTCATGATCGTCTCGTTCAAGGACGCGGACACCGAAGCGCTGGCTGGCGGCTTGCGGGTCAAGCGCCTGGTGAACACCGAGTCGGTCGCGCGCCGCAAGCTCCGCCAGCTGCAGATCGCCGGTCGCCTTGAAGACCTGCGCGTGCCTCCTGGCAACCGGCTGGAGGCTCTCGTTGGCGACCGCGCCGGGCAGCACAGCATCCGCGTGAACGATCAGTACCGCGTCTGCTTCCGCTGGACAGCGGCCGGACCTGAAGACGTCGAGATCTTGGACTATCACTAGGAGCATGGAAATGCAGAAGCTGAACCCCGTGACGCCCGGCGAGCTGCTGCGTGAGGAGTTCCTCACGCCGATGGGCCTCTCGCAGTACCGCCTGGCCAAGGAGATCGGCGTCCCGGCGCAGCGCATCGGCGAGATCGTCGCCGGGCGGCGCGCCGTGACCGCCGACACCGACTTGCGTCTGTGTCGCTTCTTCGGCCTTTCGAGCGGCTACTGGCTGCGCGCCCAGGTGGCCCACGACACGGAGGTCGCAGAGGCCGCTCTGGCCGAGGAGTTGGCGAAGATCAAGCCGTGGTCTGGGGCTACGGCCTGACACCGGGCGTTGGCCTGACGACGGCATCCGCACTGACGACGCTGCTCGTTGGCGCTGACGTCCGGCCCGGCGAGGAGTACCCAGCCGCCCACGACACTCGCCGTGCGCCGCCGCGGCGAGGCGCCGAGTGCCAGAGCCGCCTCGATGTGCAGACGCCGGTCGCCGGCGTCGTGCAGTCAATCCGCTCGGTTTGCAGGAGTGCATCCTGTGGGATACACTCAGGACATGATTGAGGTTCGGGAAACAGACGAGTACCGGCGCTGGTTCGAGGGACTGCGGGGAGGCACACGATGGCGAAGACGACCACCCACCCTTGGGACATCACTCGGTACCTGGAGTCGGACGAGGACATCGCGGCGTATCTTGACGCCGCCCTCGAGGAGGACGATCCGGCCCTCCTCGCAGCAGCACTCGGCGACGTCGCCCGCGCCAAAGGGATGACCGCGATAGCCCGTGAGACCGGGCTGGGGCGCGAAAGCCTCTACAAGGCGCTCTCTTCAGGCGGCAATCCGGAGTTCGCGACGGTGCTGAAGGTCGTGCGCTCTCTGGGCCTCAAGCTCCACGTGACGCCATGACAAAGCGTTCTTCGAGCTGCGTCCTCGCGAACCTGAAGACCAGGACCACGGCGGACCGTGAGTCCACCATCGCTCGCAGCGCCTTGATGCGTTGAGCGATGGCGAGATCGAACGGCTGTGGCTTGACGAGGCGGAGCGCCGCCTGGCTCAGCTCGAGAGTGGCGACTCCACTGCTGATCCTTCCGACAGAGTACTGGCACGAGTTCGAGCTGACGCCAAGCTCACGCTGACCGGGCGGCGAGCCTGAGGGTCAGCGTTCGCCTCGAGACGCAAGCTGCGGAAGCAGGCTCCGGGGCAGCGTCGAGCGGTTCGCGGACCAAGTGTGCGCCACCTCGAAGTTCCGAATGGTGGTATCATAGACGGTACTCTAGGAGGTACCACACATGAGCGGATTGCCCACAATCATCCCCATCTCGGACTTGCGCCAGGACACAGCGGGCGTCATCAAACGTGCGGCGCTCTCGCACGAGCCGGTGTTCATCACGCAGCATGGCCGGCCGGCCGCGGTCATGGTGGACACGCAGACCTACGAGCGTACGCAGCGCCAGCTCCAGATCCTGCAGCTGCTCGCCCGTGGCACAGCCGAGATCGAGGCCGGCGTCGGTCGCGACGTGGACGCGGTGTTCGCCGACGCCGACGAGCTTCTCAGGGAGTTGTGATCTTGCTCGTCAGGTTCGCGCCGGCGGCGGACGCTGAGCTCCTCGCTGTCATCGCCCGCATCGGCGCGGACAGCCCCTCGGCGGCTGTCGCCTTCAGGGACAAGGCGCTGCACACGCTGTCCAGGCTGCGCGACTTCCCAGATTCCGGACGCACCCTGCCGGAGTATCCCGCTCTCCCCTTCCGCGAGGTCATCGTGGCGCCGTATCGGTTCTTCTACCAGGTGAAGGGCAACACCGTCTGGATCGTGGCGGTCTGGCATGGCGCGCGACTCGTCGATCCCCCAGAGGGCTGGGTCAGCCGAAAGCGTTAGCTCCAGCCTCCATCCGGCGTGGCTCTGCCGCAGGAGATGCACGCCATGAGAACGCTCCCAGGCGTCGTCGAGCGTGGTTCGCAACCGTCACGAGGAGCATGGAGATGCACAACCTCAAGGCCGTGACGCCCGGCAAGCGTGCTGTGACCGCCGATGCCGACCTGCGGTCGCGCCGCTTCCTCGGCCTTTCCAGCGGCTACTGGCTGCGCGCCCAGGTGGCTCACCACGCGGAGGTCGCCGAGGCCGCTCTGTCTGGGGAGCCGGCGAGGATCAAGCCGTGGTCTGGGGCTGCGGCCTGGTATCGGGCGTCGGCCTGAGGACGGCATCCGGACGGACAACGCCGCTCGTTGGCGCTGACGTTGGCCCGCCGGGGCGCGCCCAGCCGCCACCGCTGCCCCGCGAACAGGCGCCCGGCGGCGACGAGAACGGACCACCCGCCAACCAGGAGTTGTTCAAGTGGCTGAACGCTCACAAGCACCTCGGCCATCGCCTATGCGAGTACAAGGTCCATCACCCGCGAGCCTGTCGAGGCTATGCGTTTCAGACTGACCGCGGCCTCGTGATCGCCCGCATCGCAGACAAGTCGGAGAGCGATCAGGAGCTCAACGACACGATGAAGTCTGTGAAGATGCTGAGCGGTGCGTTCCTGGAGGGAGGCGAGATCTATGAATGACATCCTGGACCAGCTCGACGAGCTCATCGCGGACGAGGCGAGCCAAGTCGAATACAAGCACGAGCTCGCGATCAGCGCGTTCACCAATGAGATCGCTCGCCTGATGACCGCTCAGGGCCTTTCGCAGTCCGACCTCGCTCGTCGGCTCGGTGTC
>Ga0114951_10004297_pt1 | contig 14002 bp, 13 predicted proteins | sample AM7aDNAmetaG_FD_88677 | JGI IMG/M metagenome (GOLD analysis project Ga0114951, IMG submission 88677) | Freshwater microbial communities from Finland to study Microbial Dark Matter (Phase II) - AM7a DNA metaG | ecosystem: Environmental > Aquatic > Freshwater > Lake | place: Finland: Lake Alinen...
AGCCGACGATCTGACCTTTGTCGTTGATCGAGATCGCTATTTCAATATTCCAATCGGAGTTTTTGAAGATGAGATCATTGAGATCCGTCATCACTCCGCCGGAATACAGGAAGCCGTGAGCGATTCCCCGCTCAGAATCGATTATGGCTTGACCGACTATTTGGCCGGACATGTTGATGCCGTAGGCTATCGAGGAGTACTTGCCTAGACTACCCAAGTTGGCCATCGTGCCATTCGAATACAGAAAGGTGTGCAAGACCTCGTCACCCTTCAAGGTTGAATTCCCCACAATGTCACCATTGTTGTTGATCTTATAAGCTGCGCTGTAAATTCCGCCCAAGGTGCCCAGATCTTTCATTGAGCCATTGGAATAGAAAAACGCATGCCCATCGCTTTGACCCTTGATGTTCGAAATCCCGACCATTTGCCCGGAGTCATTGATACTGAACGCAATGCTGGAATTCCCTCCCAAAGTCCCGATATCCTTCATGGCGCCGTTCCAATACATCGAAGCACGGTTGTGACCAACGTAGAAACTAGTGCAAGCCATTTGTCCGTGGATATTTATCGCGTACGGCTCGAAGCTTGAGCCGATGTCTTTCATTGTCCCGTTGGAATACAGGAAAGCGTGCGAGACCTTATCGCCTACAATATTGGCCATACCAACGATATCGCCGAAGGCATTAATGTCATTGCCCACTCCGTAAGTGCCGCCGAAGGTTCCGACGTCTTTCATTGTTCCGTTTGAATAAACGTAAGCGTGTACATTATTTCTTTTACATCTTCTCCGCCCAATCGGTCCAGGCGGTGAAAGCTTGGGCCACAAGGACGCAGGGCAGGATGACGAAGCCGCAGGCCACCCAGAGGATCCGAAACAGGGCTTTTTGGATCAGTGCCATATGAGTATTTTGATGATCCCGAACATCGAGAGGATCTTCAAGATGATTATTTCCACGATTATCAGGAGAATTCCGCCGCCGGCCAGACATTCCACAAAAAAGCCGATCATTTCCTTATTGGGCGATTTGTCCATGAATGCAGATTACAATATCACCTCCTTTCATACAACCCCTCAACCTCCTTATGGAAAGTTTCGGTGATTTTCTTGACGGAATTGTTCCGGTCGATCCGCAGGGGCTTGCCGACGTTGACGGTGAGATCCCTCCACCAATAATTGCGGCGGCCGAGGCGGAAGGAGACCGGTATAGCCGGCACCCCCGTCTCCTTGACCAGCACGGCCGCGCCGTTCTTGAACTGGCCGATGCCGCCGGAAGCGTTGATCTTGCCTTCCGGATAGATGACAATATTACCCTCGGCTTTGACGATCTCGCGGGCCTTTTTCAAATTCCTGTCAATGCCCAAACCGGGCACGATCGTAAAGACGCCGAAGAGAGAGTAGACGAAATCGATGATGCCGATCGATGCCAGGAAATTGAGCGAAGTCCATTCGAACTTGGTCACGGCCATGAAGCGCAGAGGCAGATGCGGCGTGATCGGCCCCAAAACCAGGCGGAAGACGAAGCTGTGGTAAAAATCGACGTGATTGGCGACGATCACGAAAGGGCCGGAAAGCTGGCTGAAATTTTCCCGGCCGCGGATCTCCAGGCGGTAGAAGAAATTGTAGACAAGATGGATGATCGGCCAGGTGGCGTACTGGGTCAGCCTGGCGAATTCATTGACGATCCTCTGCTGGCTGATCTGCCGGCCCTCGATCGGCAGGTCGAACGAATCGGCGATGTTATCTACGATTGCAGACATTTGAAGTGATCATTATGGCGATAATTCGGATTGCTCAATATTGTAACATGAAAAAGCGTCCCGATGTCCATCGGGACGCTTTGTTCTAACTCGAATTATGCTCACCATTTTTCATAACGAGCATTGCACCTACGATAAGCAGGCTACCGGATACTATCCAGGCTACTGATATGCCGAAGCATTGCGCAATGATACCGCTGGCCAGAAGCCCGAATGCCCCTCCTATATGGGGCGCAATTGCACAGAATGAGGATATGGTCGCCCGCTCCGCTGAAGGTATTCTTTTTTGTAAATACCCATCAGCAAGAGGAGGATATGTTCCGCGTCCCATTTCATGCAAGAAGAAAAACAACAGAATCATCGGAGTCTTGGAAACTGTTGCCGCAATTATTACAACAATGCCGATTATGATCTGTATCCTTAGAATCAATACTTTTTCTCTTCCAAGAATTGATGAGTACCGAATTATTAGAGCTCCTAGAGCAGACGAACCCAAAATTGCGGCGAATATCCATCCCAGCCAATATTCGTGAACTTGATGTCCCTTGAAATACGGTTGCCAATACATGTTCAGAGCCTGGATAGAAAATATTTGCACAAACGTGGTCAGTAAGATAAATCTCACTGCTTTATCATTCATGCCATATTTTACGCTCGTGACAGTAATATCCTTCATTTTTTGAAGACCATTTTTCCATGAAATGGAAACTCGGACAAAATAATCTTCTCGCATGACGGTTTGGGCAAATATCGTGAGAATAGCCAGACCGATTCCCCCGGCAATCCAGGGATAAGCCGGATTGTATAGAGAAATATACGAGCCGATTATCGCGCCGCCACAACCGCCAATTTGGCAAGCAACATTTTCTTTAGCGAATATTTTGGTGACGTCACCTTGATAATCGATGTATTTGAGGCTGTCATACAGCCAGGCTCTGAAAGCTCCGCTTCGAAAAGTCGAACCGATCGCTCCGATAATTTCTGCCAATATGAATCCAGACAGTGTGTTCGAGCCGCCATAAGCAAACATGCTAAGTGACATGAGAGCGCAGGCGACAATGAAGGATCTTTTCCTGCCGAAGATATCGGCAAAGGCTCCAGTCGGTATCTCACAGACGAAGAGCGTAAAGAAGTAACAGGCGTTGACCATGTTGACCTCGAAGAGGTTGAGACCGTGCTTCATCAGGAACGTGACGTAGATCGCGCTGATGAATGATAACCCGACGGCGTTATAGAGCGCCGAGAGGACGATGTACTGACGGATAATTCTGTCTTGCATAAACTTTCTTCTTTCTTTTTATATTTTGTCAACGAACCAATTTCCCTGGATTACCGGCGTGATAAAAAATCCCGCTTTCGTCCAGTCGGGATTTTTCTAGTGATTTACCCGCAATAAGAAGAGATTAAGTAAATATGAGGATGTTAGAAATATCACGATTGGACGCAAACAAAATATGTCTGCAAATCTGAGCCACGGCCATATAGCCACCGAGGAATTTGGTGGAAACGGGCCACGTATTCGTGATATTAATGCAAGAATGCATGGGGATATAGTAGCAATTAAATAGTGAGTATGTCAACTGCCAGCGGATATTTCTTGAGAAGTTCGTTAAACCTTTCATATGTCGGTTCGCAACCATAAATCTGGACAAATAACGCAGCAAAATCTTTTTGTGAAGAAGTGGATTTCAGTCCTTTTATGAGATCGAGCAATTTCTGTTTTCCAAATTCATTTACTAATATATGGACGACAAATCCAGATTCATCATAGACTCCCTTTCCTCCGTCTTCATAGAAATCAAGAAATTTCTTGAAGCGATCTATCGGACGCTTCTCACCATTTTGTCCCGAAGTATATATGGCAACCCCCTCACAAAGCCAGATCGGTTTATTTTGACCATCACAAAGAATCCGATAAAATGCGTGACTAATTTCATGTTTCAGTAATGAATAGTATTTCTCTGCTGAATATTTATGATTGCTCTCAGCATCAAAATTGTTCCGATCATATCCCTTCAAGGATGTCTGAAGAGACCAAAGAAATGCCGGGTACTCCTGCCGAAGAAAATCAATTTCTTGTTCGTCGTAGCCGACTGTCTGCTCTGCTATAGGCACGGGGTTTTCTGGACGCCTGTACCATATGCTTTTTATTTCCTCGACATTGAACAAAAAATCCAGTCTTCCTGAAGAGACCTCGATGCCATCTACCGTTTCAAGGATACAAAGATCCATTCGATCCTCAAACAATGTGTTTATATCGATTCGAATGATTTTTTGGGCCAAATCTCTCAAATAGGAAACGACCCGGTCGACGCCCGGCTCGTTCTTATTACTCAAAATCAATATGTACTGTTTTTTCATGATTACACCATTCTTATATTTGTTGTTTTTCAATGTTTCTTGATATATAGTGTATCTATAAATACATTATGTCAACAGAACTGACAAAATCAAAATTGCTCGCCCTAAGCAGAGGCTCAAAGTGGGCAGTCGGCATAAAGCTTCTAAGAAGTGAATTAGGGAAAAAGCGGCATAGCTCTGAAAGAAGATTCTTGCTTCTTAATTTAGCAGCATTTCTATATCACAACAGCTTTACGAAAAATCGATACGGGATAAATAAAAATAATGATTTAAAGGAAGCAATCAAGATTTGCCGAGATATCATCAAAGACAACAAAAACTTGAGTTCCACAAACATGCTTGATCTTATGAACGCCAGATTCTTTCTTGCGCAAATTCTGGCGGCTAGCGGGGATGTTAACGCTATTAAACTCGCAAAAGACAGCTTTGATATGCAAAAAAACTCTGTCTCTGCAAATAGGTTAGCCAATGTCTATGAAATGCTTGGAAATAAAAAAATGGCTGAGAAGTATTACCTCGAACATGAAAAGATCGCCGCCAAAAATAGAGAGGATATGCTTTATGTATACCTAAGCATGTATATATATTACATCGATTCTAAAAGTCCCGAAAAAGCCCAGCGCTATTTGAATATGATCGAGAAGAACAAAAGCCATCTTTCATATAAGCAGGTTAAAAAAATATTGGCTGACTACGGTATGAAGCGTAGCCAGCCATAATCCAGCAATGAACAGACTTAGTCTGTCTCGTAATCCGGAACGCCATTACCCGGAGGACTGGCGGTCTGACCCATGTACGTGCGATCATCGCCATAGTCTATGAAATATAAGCGGGTACGTCAAGCAGTTTTAATATGCGGTCTAATCTTAATTCAAATCTAGCTTTATCGCGCCATACCCTGTCCTATTATCAGTTTTCAAAACTTCCCAAGTATCTCCTTTAATGGTATCATTTAACCATGGATGAAGTTGTAAAATACTGGCTTGAAACATCTATGCACGACCATGCGACCATGGATGTTTTATTTAAAAATGCAAGATATTCAGATGCATTATTTTTTGGTCATATTGTACTGGAAAAGGTCTTGAAAGCACTGGTCGTAAAAAGTTCAAAGAATCACGCTCCGTTTACTCACGACTTAGCTCAATTACAACACTTATCGGGGATCGATTTGACCGAAGATGAAATTAACCTATTAGACGAAGTAAATGATTTTAATATTAGAGCTAGATATCCCGAAAGAAAATTGGAATTTTACAAACAATGCACAAAGGAATTTACGGAGAAATATGTTGTTAGGATTAATAATCTTTATGAAAAACTATGCAATATAACGAAATCATAAATATCGTCAAGAAATACGCCGAAAATCTAACAAAATTTGGTGTTTCTTTCGATGCGATATATCTTTTCGGTTCATATGCAAAAGGCAAACCGCACACAGGAAGCGACATAGATGTTGCAGTCGTATCTCCATTCCTAGAAACGAAATATAATGAAGGACGATTCTTGCTATGGAAATTACGCCGCGGAATTGATCTCCGAATTGAGCCGCATGGATTTACTCCTGATGATTGGTCAGACCTGAATCCTATGGTAAATGAGATCAAAAAAACAGGCCTGCAGATTGCCTAGGATATTCCAAAAAATACTAAATTCGTCTCATCCACCCAACCGTCCACCATATTCCCTCCCTCCAATATCCCCACACTGGGTGACGCCATTTCCGGTGGCGCCCCTAGCGGAAGCAAATAACAAAACATTCTCCCCCAATATTACCTAATAACTGCGATTATTTGATATCATACAGCTGTGTCGTGCTATTCCCGTATTTCAATACAATTTATGATAAAGCCAAAGAAGCAATTATCGATAGAAATTGTAAAAGATAAATCATCTGTTCTAGCTATCGCTAGAAGTCTGCCCCATTTTTTCAGCAATGAAGGGCTAGCATCAATGACTAAGGATTTAAAAACACACATACTTCGCGGTGCTTTTATGGATAATACATTGGTTGGTTTTGTAATATTGAGAAAAGCTGATATGAGATCATTGGAAATATCCTGGTTGGCAATATTGCCTTCTTACCAAAATCAGGGCATCGGTAAGAAATTGGTTAAAGAATCACTGAAATATTTCACTGACAAAAAATACATTGTATGTTATGTAAAAACATTGGCTGAAACCGCTAACGATGATGGCTATGCAAAGACAAGAGCGTTTTACAAATCACTCGGCTTTCAGGCATTAGAAATCATCAACCCCTATCCAGGTTGGTCAGACGAAAATCCATGTCAAATTTTAGCAACGGCATTACCGTTGTCACAGAAATAATTAAAAAAGTGGCACTCCTATGAATGCCACTCGTGAACACAAGACCTGTCACATCTATGTTCCAGTCTGTTGCCGGGACGAATCGGTCGGTTTTGCCTCGACAACATTTGAGTCTTTCGACTCAGTTTTCTCAGCTTTTTTGACCGGTTTTGTCTTGACACAGATTTCGGTGATCTTGTCACCGTCAAGAACTGCTTTACATTTTGACATAACTCACCTTTCGTAGGGGTTTGTACTTGTTATCACCATCAGGGAAAGAAGAAATCGCATCGACTGCGCGATAAGTCTCGACTATTTCTTCCAACAATTTCGGCGAAAGCTCGTCGATGATTTTCAGAACACGACATTCGAGTTCTGGAAGCAAACCGCGCTCTTCCAGTCTTCGAACATGCAGACAATCCAGATGTAGTGCCCATACAATCGTTCCGTCTGCTTCCGTCTCAAGCCCAAGCGGGTAAAGACGACATGCCAAGGGGCGATCTTTGTAGATACTACATCTTCTACTGTCTGTACACAACTGACTGCATGGAGGATACCGAATTGATAAATCGGGCACCCCTTGCGCAGTCACAGGAAACGAATGAATAAAGGTTGGCCCATTATTCACTTGAACTAGCGGAACACCTTGTTCGTACAGATGCGCGGCTTCTTTTTTGAGTAGCCACACATAACCCATACAGTCAGGATCAGAACATTCACGACAATCCTGCTCCATCCTCGGATAAAGTTCACCGAGAACATCGTATAGTTGCTCAAGAGTTTCGGTGAATGGTTTCTGCTCCGCAAACGCACACCCAGTGGCTACGTTTCCGACAAATACCACATGTTTGCTCGCACGCACACTGTAGCAACATTTATGTTCATGTCCAGAATAAGTCGAAGCGGTACGCTCCGGCCATATCTCGAACACAAACGATCTAATATTGCCGATGGCGAGATCTGGCCGCCGTTGGAAAACTTCACTGCAAACATAGAGGTTTCCGTCGGCAGTCATGTATAGTGTCACGCCGTCGACCCAGCATTTCTCATCTGCATCAGAGAGAATTTCCCCGAATACATCGGAGGCCGTTTTGACAACCATTTCCGGTAAGTGCTTTTTCTGTTCCTCGGAGAGTTTAAGCTCATCCGAAAAATGATAGGCGCGACCGGCAATAGTTATCTCGTTGAAGTGAATGCTATTACAACCATACTCGACTGCGAGCTTGGCGAACGCGTTCAAGTGTTCTACGTTGATTGCTGAAATCGTAACGTAGAGAGTTGTCGAAATGCCCAACATTCGGCATTGCGTGAGAGTCTCAATGATATATTTGTAGCTTCCATCACCACGAATGGCGTCATTGGTTGCCTGATCTGCACCATCGAGACTGATTCCGAGATCAACGCCCAAGCGTTTGATCGTTTCCAAAGTTGCCTGTGGGAGCAAGGTGGCATTGGTTATTACAGACGACTTCAACCCCAATGCAACTGATTTTTCAAGCAAGACAAGGATGTCTGATCGGTTGAACGGTTCTCCGCCGGTGAAGCAGATTCTGGAAACTCCTGCGGCTTGGAATGTCGCCAAAGCAACCATCGCTTCCTTGGTCGTAAGTTCATTTTCTCTCACCGGACCAGACATCGGCAGACAGTGCTTGCAACCGAGATTGCACTTGTTGGTGATTTCCCAATGAATTTCACGAAGTTGCATGTTGTACCTCCTTTATGAGATCAAGAGCATTCACCTGAAGCATCTTGCTCACAAATAACCGTATTTCGTGCTCATCGACTGATTCGGAAAATCGAGCGACAAGCTCACGTTCTCCAATCAATGATTCACTGATAATGGCCTGAGCCGTTTCCAGTGCCATCTCATCGAGTTTTACCGTCTGATACCGCGTAACCAGAAATTTCTCCGGGTAACGCGTTGTAAGTTTCATGAATCGGTTTGGTCGAAAGTTTCGGTAACTTTCCGGATATTCTTCAGCCATCTTACGATGCTTGACTTTTGTTACCAATTCAGCGACAGGCTTGGAAAGTCCGCGAACCGCATAGTCGATACAGAATCTGTCTGAGCAGTTCGAGTCAACTTTGCAGCCGCCCGTACAGTCAAGCAGTAGTTCGCACGATTTACACGGCTCGCCGACCCAGGATAGATCACGGAAGATATCGAGTGCTGGCTTGTTCCAGATCGTCTCGATTGACTCTTTCATGACATTACCAAAAACAAGTTGCGACTGATTACACATCCGGAATTCACCTTTTGGGTTAATCGCGCAGAAGTATGTACCAACTCCGCAATTTGATGTGATACCCTCAGTGATCATCCGTTCATCCAAGCAGTACGGAATAGCTGTACCGAAACCGACCCTTCCATCAAAGATGGCAAAGTCGTGTTTGGCCTGAACTATTTGTCCCACAGCAATGTGAAACTGCTCGCGTGTCGGCTTCAAAGTATAGCCGCGGGAATTGACCGCGCCAATACCGCCATCTTCATAGCGGTCGATGTAAATCGACTCCATGCCGAGACTTGCCGCAATGCCGATGATGTTATACATCTGATCATAATTGTAACCAGTTAGAACTGGTATGCACCGCACATCATGACCTTCGCCCACATAACACCTGATTGTCTCAAGTGTTTTCTCAAAACTACCTGGCGACTGATTGAGAAATTCATGGGTTTTGGCATTCGCCCCATGAATCGGAACTCCGAAACAAGCAAGCTTGCTCGAGATACCATCTAACCGCTTTAGGCCATTAGTTACGATCGTAACGGATGAGGAAGGAGAGAGAAGCTCAATATATTCGTTGAGCTTCTCGACAGGCAGTAAGCTTGGCTCGCCACCGATGAGATATACATGCGGTATCTGACTCACCGCGATGGAACGAACAAGCTGTTCAATCGTTGATAGATCGCCCAGTTTTGCTCGTTCGGGATTGTAACAGAAGATACACTTCTCGTTGCACGCATATGTCAATTCGATATGACAGAGGTGCGGAATGGTATCGTGAAGAACGTATTTACCGTCCTCACGCCTTCCTTGTGAACGATAATTACAATGCACAGTCGTAACAGGCGACCATGCGTCATTTGATAGATTCGTTTTCACGAGGCTATTTTCCTTTCTTGTTAATTGTTGATTGCCGAGGACGGCTAGAGAGTTTAAGAATAGTGTCGAAGTTATCTTCCTCCGACTTTTTATTCCTTTTCTCGTATCCGCATTTTACACACCGATGAACAATGATATACCCGCCATCTTTTGATTCGATGGCAATAGGTTCCATCATTCCGCCACACTTTGCCTTACGGTCGCCAGGATTGATGTCAACGTGTTTACTCCACAAACATCGGGGGCAGTGGTTAGTGTAACCGTTGCCTTTAACCTGTAAATCGCAGTTTTCGCACACGAAATTTTCGATTGTACGTTGGAATTGCCTTGTTGTGTTCATGTTTTTATCCATCATATAGATTGTCAAAGATTTTCTGGCTATACAGTTACATAATTTATTAGAAAAGTCAATACTTGTTGCGGGGGCCGGAGTCGAACCGACATATCCGAGGTTATGAGCCTCGTGGGTTACCATTACCCTACCCCGCGATACCTGACGGTTTGTCAAGTTTCCCATAATATACTAATTATTACAAGCTTCTTATCCCCACATATTACATCCCTTCACTCTACCATAACCATCACTTCGCCCCCTCTCATCCCCCCCTCTATCCCCTTTTCCCCCTTTACAAATCTGTTTGGATATGCCATACTTGACGTAGATTGAACTGTGTGTCGAACATTGAAAATTCGATGTGAAGTTAATCTCAATTTAACCTGTCCTGAGAGTCAAAAACTCGAAGGGCGCAACAAGGAAAGGAATCGTATGAAAGTACGAAAGGTTCTAATGACGATCTTTTTCATGGTCGTCTTGATCACTGCCCTTTTTGCGCTAAACGCAATTGGACAGACGGCGGCATCATCGCCAACACCGGCAGCGCTTGTGACACCAGAGAACCCCCTGCCCAAGTGGTTGCCCATTGCGACCACCAATGATGTCCGTGAATGGGCCGTGACGAACGACATGGATCATTATGTCGGGTTTAAACTGACCTTCAAGAATACGAATGATTCGTGGAGATACTTCGATTATCCGATTTTGAGAACTAAAATTGGTTCTTATTCGGACTATGTCGATATTGTCGCTACGAACTGCTTCGAGCTTTTGAAGCGTGTAAAAGCGTATTCGGCATTGAAACCGCAATCGCCCGTTATTCTTAACTCCAATGTTGAGTTTTGGGATGATACTATACCACCCTCTCTCGTCTTTTACACGAATCTAGGCCTTGTTGAGACTCTTACCGAGGATACGTTCCGTAATCTGGATCAGTCTTGGTACAGAGTAATCATTCCGATCGTCGGCCTCGAAGAGTTTCGGATCAGCCTTAACGGCATTGACGAGGTTGTGCCTCAGCATACCAACCTGGTCATTATTGATCAAAAGTATCTCTTTGGTTCTCGTAACTGGAAGTTCCAGATCAAGGCCAATGGTTTCTCTGCTCAGTATGACAAGATTGGTGAGCAACCTGCAGTCAGGTTTGAAGTCAACAGTGAAAAGGTCACGGCTTTCATTCCAGCCGGTATGGGAGCTACGATCCAGTCTTCGCCGGATCTTCAGGCTTGGACTACGGTTCGAGAACTCGATTCAACTGAATCCGATAACTTCACATCGTTTTATGTCAACAAATATGATCCCTCGATGTTCTATCGGGCCATACAGCGTTGATTAGCGACACATAGAATTCCCCAGACCACTCGTGGTTCTGGGGAATTTTCTATATTTGAGAACATTTCCTTTCTATATTTCTCCCTGAGAAACACTTGTAATTTTGAGTCTGACCATATTGGAGGAATGAACTTCTGAACCGCCACCGCCGTTTCTTCTACATTTTATACTGAAGTCATACGTCCCCAGATCAACGTTAGCTGTGTCAGTAAATGTTTCACTTGTAATCGCTGGATCACCAGCATTCGCAACCCAGCCATTCCAACGTGCATCTCCAACACTACTAAGGACGCCTTGGCAGTTATACATCGGCGCACTAGTTTCATCCAACAACCCCGCATAAGCATTCTCCCACTTCAGACCGAATGGCGCGCCCTTCCGTATCTTGTATTCGTTATCAGTTCCCTGTAGAGTTGCCGCGGCTCCCGTCGCCCCGATGTAGAGACTGAGAGGAGTCTTGATCACTTGAATAAAACCACATGCCGCGCTCCCGCTAGCCTGAGGTGTTCCGGAATCATAGACCTTGGCGGTAGTCTGTCCGATCGCGTCATTCAGATAATCAGCCGTGTAACTATTGGCCGCCGGAACATTGCCGACCTTTTCCGTCGTGTATATGCCATTGCGTACCTGCCAGACATATTTCTTGTCATATGGACTTACCCCGCCATGAATATTGGCCAGAGGCATGGTATAGGTCAGATATCCATGCCCTCCGTCAATATTCGGGTCGAGAATGACTTTCCAGACGCCATTTTCGAAGGAGACGATCGAATTTGTGCCAGTCGCCCTTGATATATTACATGTACCCGTCACTCCCCCAAATGTCGGCGACGGACTTGGCGAACCGACAAGTACCGACGGACAGTCAAAGGTCACTTTGCTCGTATTGTTGTTTTTGTCCATTACGGTCAATCTTTGACCAACTGAACCAGCGCTAGTATATGTTACTAGTTTAGATACTGAAGAAGTAAAGGTATTGGGATCTGTCGATCCGTTCCACCAATCATATTCGTATTCGCCTGAACCGCCGGAAGGAAGAGCGGTAAACGTGACCTGCCCTCCAGACGGTGTGTTTGATTTACAATCAGTAGACAACGGAACCGTGGCGATCGTGGCGTCGAAGTCGAGCCAGCCGACGACATCGCCGCCCCAGGCTTTGCCGGTGAGGGCACCAGTCATCGGATTCATCCAGACTCCGGTTCCGCTACCATCAGCCAATGAAGAATGATTTGTTCCCGACAATTCTATCCAGCCGTCCCAGCCGTCAGACCTTGAGGTCATAGTTGAGCAGTCGCCAGAAGCGGTGCCGGCGCAGGCCCGGATCCAACCGGAGACAACGCCGGTGCTTTGGTTGATGTTGGCGTTGCCGCCAGCGGCCGGAAAGCTTGAGAGTCCGCCGAACTTGATCCAACCGATATTGGACGACCAACCGTAGCCGCTCAGGTTGCCGGTCGTGCCATCGATGGCGATGCCGGTGCTTCCAGGGATCGGATCAAGACTGACCCAGCCGATATTGGACGACCAGGCCCAGCTGCCGTTCGGGTCAGCCGAGGTTTTGTCGCCAAGGCTGGTCGGCACACCGACGACATTGAAAGTCACGCTAGTGAATCCTTGATCATAATCGAAGGAGATATGGCCAGTCGAGTTTGCGACATAGGCGCCGATCTTGGTCAATGGTCCGGCAGTCTTGGTGTAATAAACGGAATAAGTCTTGCCGATGGCCAGGTCGCCGACGGTGTGCTTGACCACCAAGGCCGCTGAATGGTTGGTCGAATCTTCAACCCACTGTTTGGCGTAAGTCGTGGCTTTGTTCCAGATATTGATCGTCACATCGACGCTATAATCGGTCGCTGAATCCTGAGGTTTGACGGCCAAGTCAGCCGTGACGCCCGAAGGCGTGGCATTAAGATTGTCAAAGTAGACTTTGCTGTCAGCCAGATTGAGGCCGTAAACCTTGGCTCCCGCCCCGATATCTATAGGATTGGTCCCTGAAATATAAGCGCCGCACGGCAAAGTGGTGAAATCCTGTTCTGTCCCATAGATCGTCACGCCAAGATAGATAATATAAGCTTTAAAGTAATACTTGGTATTGCAGGTCAAAGGAGGCGTTGCCAAAGGCAGACTGTAATTTCCCGTGCCGAATGAACCGGCTTCAGAGACTGTCGGTATTCCGGCATATGTCGCGCTGGATTCAGGGCGGACATAGAAGCCGCGACTGGTGATATTGCTGCCGGAAACAATGGCGCTGTTCAGGGTCGCGGAAACTTTCGTGATGAGAGTGGCGGTGGCGCCTCCGGAGGTCGGGCAAGCCAGCGTCGCAAACGTCGAGCCCGAGCCTCGGCCAGTCCCACTAGGATTGGTCGCAAAAGCCCTGACATTGTACGTCTGGGCGCAAGTGAGATTGGTCACGTTGGCTGTAAACGGAGAAACGATGCCGCCAGCATTGATCGAAGTGCCGTAACCGCCGATGCCGTATTCAAACCCAGTGACTGATATGCCATTACCGGAAGCCGAACCGGTGAAAGTGGCGGAATCTTGAGTGATGGCTGAGACAGTCGGGCCTCCAGAAACGTTAGGCGTTGGAGTTGGTGTAGGGGTTGGAGTTGGAGTTGGAGTTGGCGTAGGAGTAGGTGTCGGGGTAGGTGTTGGTGTTGGCGTCGGAGTCGGTGTAGGGGTTGGTGTAGGAGTTGGAGTCGGGGTTGGAGTCGGGGTTGGACACGCCGAAGTTGTGAAAGTCGTCTGGGCGGATGAACCTTCACCGGAACTGTTGTAGGCAAAAGCCTTGACGTAATAGGTG
>Ga0114951_10004300_pt1 | contig 13997 bp, 10 predicted proteins | sample AM7aDNAmetaG_FD_88677 | JGI IMG/M metagenome (GOLD analysis project Ga0114951, IMG submission 88677) | Freshwater microbial communities from Finland to study Microbial Dark Matter (Phase II) - AM7a DNA metaG | ecosystem: Environmental > Aquatic > Freshwater > Lake | place: Finland: Lake Alinen...
AGAACCCGCCGGCGGGCATGCGCGCCTGCAAGCGGCCATCCGGTCCTCGCACCTCTCGGGAGCCGTCCGAAAGCTTCACCTCGTTCCAGCCTTCGGGAATCTCGCAAGGCGTCCCATCCGGCAAGGTGGTGGGCTTCCAGCGGCGCGGCTCGAAATGCAACGCGACGGCGTCAATCTCAAGCGCGTCGAGCACCGGCCTTTCGATCAGCACCACCTGCTGGTACGGATCGAAGATGCGCCCCATGCCGCGAATGCCAAGGAACCGGCACAGGCGGTTATAGGCCATGCCGGTCATGCCGGAGGATTCCGTTGCGCCGATGTCCAGGGGCGCGCGGTCCGGCTGGCGGCGCGCCAGCGCCGCAACGACGCGTTCGCGAGATGTCATGCGTTTCTTCCGATCGTATGATGAGGGCCCTGCCGGAGACCGCCGCTATTCGAACTTCTTTGCGATGCGCGCCGCCACGGCGTCGGCCATGGCCGGCGTGGTCACATCGGTCGGCCAGAGCGTCAGCCCGCGCGGGTCCAACTTGTCCGCGAGTTCGTCCACCTCCGCGACGGGGCAGATGAGCAGCAGCGGTTTCTTTGCGCGCTGGAGCAGCTTCAGCATCTCCAGCTTCGCCAGCGCCGATGGCGTGCCCGCCCCGGGGGTGTACTGCACCGCCTGGATGGAGGGTTCCGCGGCCAGCGTCTCCGCGTGCCGCGCCGCCGCGGGACCATCGAGATGGAGCACGCAGCGGCCCGCCAACTGCGCCTGCTTGCGGAGCGAGGGCAGGCAGACTTCGATGAAATCCTCCCGCCCGATCAGCGCGTTGAAGTCGCACGTGGGCACGGTGTGCGGCACTCCCGACCAGCAGCCGAGCCACTGCGTGACGCCCGCGCCCGCCCTCAGCGCGGCATCATGAAGCGCGGAGAAGACGGCGTACCAGAAGTCGACGACCTCCAGGGAGGCGCGTTGCACCTCTTCGCGCGCGTCGAACAGATCCATGCAAAGTCGCTCCGGCGTGCGCATGTTGGCCAGCACGTCCATCGCGCCGGCAAGGTCCGGGAAGCAGACCAGGTAGTTCCCCGCGGCATCCTGTGCGGTCAGCCGCGTCAGTTCCAGAACGCGCCGCCAGATGGGATTGCCCGCGTCGAGCGCGAGCGAGGGCAAACGGCGCCAGTCGTCGATATAGGGGTCCTGCCAGGACGTTTGCTCCGCTTCGGACAGGTGCACCACGGCGCCGATGAAGGCCGCCGTCGACACGGGGCCGATATCCACTCGAATCGAGGGGATGCTTTCGCCGGCGTAGTGCGTGTTCTCCACCTGCAAACGGCGCAGGCGGAGCCATTCGGCGGGACGGTCCATCCGGTCGAAGGCTTTGCCCCAGTAGATGTCCTGGCGTTTCGGCGCGGAGGCCAGCACGAGCGGACGCTTGGACTCAAACCGCCACCAGGCTTCCCAGCGCTTCGCCACCTGCGGAAAATCCGGCTGGAGCTTCAGCGGCTGGCGCGCAATCTTCTCCAACCCCGCCGTCCATGCCGCCGGCGGCAGCAGGGTTGATTCCGTCGTTTTCATTACCCCAACTCCTATTCATATGGCGCTATAGATACCATGCGGCGCGGGTCGCCCGGTCCGCGCCAATGCAAATGCACGTTGGACAGCCCGCGCTATGGATGCGCAACAGCCCGTTTCGAAGCGGGCTGACCCAGCCACCGCTTGAGCACTGCAAGGTCGCGCGCCACGGTGGACATCGGATCGCCGAGGACCGAGCAGCACTCCAGCGCCACCCAGCCGGCGTAGTTCCTGGCCTTGAGGATGGCGGCGACCTGGGCGCCCCGCACAACCCCTTCGCCCAGCGGGCACCCGACAAGTCTGCCGCCGAAGTCGATGTCGCCTGCCTGGCGCGCCGAGGCGGGGCGCACGTCCTTGAAGTGAACGTAACAGGTCTGCTCGTAGAGCAACTCTAGGTTGGCGTCCGCGCGCTCCCCGACGAATTCGAAGTTCCCTGCGTCGAAGAGAAACCGCACCTTTCCGCCGCCCAGCTTGAGAATTTCGAGGCAATCTTCCACCTTGCACTGAAGCGTCGGCGCAAAGCCGAAGTTCTCGATGGCCAGGGTGATCCCGTGCTGTTCCGCGAATGCGGCCTCATTCAGCAACTGTTCCACAATCATCGCGCGCGCGTCGCGCAGCGCAACGCTTTCTTTCGGCATGTGCCCGGCCACGTGCGAGATCGGCGCGCCGAGTTCCGCGCATATTTCCAGGCCGCGCCGGAGCGCGTCGCGCCCTTGCCGCTTTTCCGCCGGGGAGGAATAGACCAGGTCGCAGATGACGTCCACCGCCGAGACGGACATTCCATTATCCGCGAGCGCTTTCTGGTAACGCCCGATCAGCGCCGGCTCCTGAACGAACCCGGTATGAAAGGGCTCGATGGCCTCTATCCCGATTCGCGCCAGCCCCTCCACCATCTTCTCGTGGCGACCGCCTCCGGCGGCGCACCAGTCGCCGAACATGAACGTCATGGCTGCAAACTTGACCACGGCTTCCGCGTCCTCCTGTCTCTCAGCGATTGACTCAACGGATCGGCCTCATGCGCCGTACGGGCCCGCCGACGGCGGGCGCGCCTTGCAGGCCGCCGCATATTGTCCCAAAGGTCCCACGACCTCCGCAATAGTGGTTGCCATGAGGGCGAGCGCCCGGGTCCCCGCGGCCACGTCCACGTTACGCCGGACCGGCACATGCTGCGAGGGATGGGTGAAGTACTGACCCACGACGCCGCCCACCGCGGCCATCGCATTCAACCAGGGGTCGGCGGGCCTTGGCTCGGGCTGAACGTCCGCGGGGAACTTCTCCAGATGCAGCCGCTCCGTCCGGCCCAGCAGAGGCAGCGCGGCAGCCGCCAGGACGGCCTCCCAGGTGTACCCTTCCGTGCCGATCAATTCGGTCATCTGCGGCGAGCGCATGAGGGGCATGTTCAGCATACCCACGAAGAGGACCGGCACACCCGTTTCCTCGAAGATCTCGCGCGTCAGTTGCTGACTGACGTAGTAAGGGGCATGCCACTGAATGTGCAGGATCTTCCGGTAGCCGTCGTGGATCAGCTTGAGCAGCACCGCGCGCGCGATGGTCTGCTGCGCCTGTCCCGCGATGGAGACGGTGCCCGGAAAGACGGTGGTGCCCCCGCTGTAGGTGTACTCAAACGGCGGGAAGATCACTCCGTCGCACTGGCGCGCCACCCCCAACGCCACGGCCTCCGCGATGAGCGTGTCCGTGCCCATCGGCAGGTGCGGCCCGTGACACTCCACGGAGCCGCTGACCAGAATGGCCAGCCCATTGCGCCGGATGTGCGCGTCGAGTTCGGTCCAGGGCATTTCTCTGACGAAATGAGAAGTCTGCGATTCCATGAGTGCGCTCCATATATGTTATGACTCGCCCGCCCCTTGCCGCGAGACTCTTCCTTCGCAGAGGCGAACAGTCCAACGCATTGCTCACGAAGAAACTTACTTCGCCGGGAGTTTCTCTTTCACCTTCGCGAGCAAAGCGCCGGCCCGGGCCTTGGTGGACTCCGGCAAGTTCTGGAGGGCGAGCATATCCTCAAGGGTTTTCTGCGCTTCGGGGAGCTTTTCGAGCTGAACGTACAGGCGGGCGAGCGCCAGCCGCGCGGCAGGGGCATAGTTCGGCTGGCTTTCCTTCATGGTCGAAGCCTTCGTGTACGCCTCGACGGCCTTGTCGTTCAATTTAGCCTGCTGATAAGCCTGGCCCGCCATGTATTGGGAGAAGATGTATTCCGGGTCGAACTTGAGCGACTCTTCAAAGCCCTTCGCCGCCGCCTCGAATTTCCCCTGGTCGAAATCCGTCTGGGCCAGGCAGCGCGCCGCCTCGCGTTTGGCCAGCGAGCCCTTATCGCCGACGTCCATCTTCAGGAGCTTGCCGTACTCGGCGCGCGCCTCGTCGTATTTCTTCTGCACGCGGTCTATGTCTCCGGCCTTGACCTGAAAACTGATGCGGTCGGACGCGCTCTGCTGCGGGTCCGCGATCCCTTCGTTCAGGGCCGCCAGCGCCTCGTCGTTCTTGTTCAACGCCACCAGGCACTCCGCGAGCAACGTGCGCGCCACTCCCTGCTTGGGGTCCAGCTTCAACGTCTCCCGGAACGCCGTGGCGGCGGCCTCATACTCCTTCTGGCTGCGTTTGGCCAGGCCGTCCTTCAATGCCTCGGCTGCCGTTGCATAACCGAAGGCCACCGACGTCAGGGCCGCCAGCGCGACGGCCACCACACACGCCAGCCCGAAGCGATTCAATCGTCGGATGAGCATGGGTTCGCCTCCTTTGTCTGCTTGCGCCCCGAGCAGGGGCCATTGATCGTGGCAAGACCTCCGTGCGGCGCAACCGTCGCGCGGCGTCGGGGAGGTATGATACCATAATCCACACTCCGTCACTGACGTTGGAACTGATTGAAAGAGGATGAACCCATGAAGGTCTTCATTGTGACCGACCAGGAAGGCGTGAGCGGATGCGTATGCGGCGGCTACGGCAAGGGCTCGACTCCGGAGAGGGCGCGCAGCTATCAAGCCCTGATGATGGGGGAGATTAACGCCGTGGTGGAGGGGTGCGTCCAGGCCGGCGCGGAGGAGATCATCGTGGGAGAGGCGCATTCAATCGACCTGGCCGCGCTGCATCCCGAAGCCAAGCTGGCGCGCGGAATCCCGTGGCACGACTGCATGGCGCTTCGCCGATTCGGCGCGGTCCTGTTCGTCGGTCAGCACGCGCGCACGGGTTTGGCCGACGCGGTTCAGTCCCACACCGGCAGCAGCGTCAGCATCACCGGCTTCTGGATCAACGGACGTCCGGCCGGGGAACTGGGCTACATCGGAGGCATCGCCGGCAGCCTGGGCATCCCGGTCATCTTCCTGTCCGGCGACACGAAAGCCTGCGAGGAAGCGCGGGAGTGGGTCGAGGGTCCGGTGGTCACGGTGGCCGTTGAGGAAGCCCACTCCGTCCACGGCGCGCTTTGCCTCCCCCCTGCCAAGACGCATCCGCTCCTTATCGACGGAGTGAAACGCGCCTTCGCCGGCGCGAAACAGATTCGGCCGATCCGTTTCGACGAACCGGTGACCTTCACCACCGAATTCCTGTACGCCAGGATCGCCGACGACTACGCCCTGATCCCGGGCACGAAGCGCGAAGGGGCGCGCACCGTCTCGTACACCGCCAGGACGTACCGCGAAGCCTACATGGGCGGCATGGCCGTTCTGGCATCGGTCCTGTACAAGTACGACGCGTGAGCGCGCCGATCTCAGCGGCCGGCCACCAGGAGAAAGACGCTCCCCATCAGCAGGGAGAAACCGATGATCTTTCTCAGCGAGATCGACTCGCGATACAGCGCCAGGCCGACGACAAATGAGATGGCGGGCCACGTGCTGGTGAGGATCGAGGCGGCGACCACGCCGATCTGCTGCATGGCGGCGTAGAACGTCAGGTAGCCGATGGCGAAGCTCAGAATCCCGTGAGTGGCGTAGAGCCACTTGTCGCGCCGGGGCATGCGGAGAACTTGAGGCAGCAACCCTTTGATCCCCAGGATGACCAGATAGACGGCGGCCCCGCAGACCAGCGAAAGCAAGGTGGCCGCGGCGGGGGCAAAATGGTCCAGCACCAGCCGCATGAAGACGTCGCCCAGTGCCCATGACACCGCCGCGAGCAGCGCGAAGAGAATGCCCCGGGCCAGCGGAGGTCGCGGTTGCCCCTCCGGCGCGGCGGACGGGCGGACCAGGATGAACGCCCCGGCAATTCCTACGAGACAAGCGGCGACCAGCAGCCAGGTGACCTGATCGATCGCCAGCAGCGCGGCCAGCGCGACGACGAAGATCGTCTTGAGGCGCGTCACGGGAACGGCTTCGGATACGTCGGAGCATCGGATCGCTTCGTAGTACAAAATTGTGCCGAGCGGGAACTGGAATATCCCGGAGAGCACCAGGAGCAGTCCGCGCAGGGAAACCATCTCGTCCAGCTTCGGCATCGGCGTGTGGAAGAGCAACGCGGCAACGATGAGCCCGAGCACCCCCGCGGGCATGCTGATGGCAATGCCCAGGTGGCCGGGGGTGCGCGTGGCCTTCACCGGGATGACGACCAGTCCCCATACCAGAATCGTGATGCACGCCAGCAGGTAACCCGAGACCATTCCCTCACTCACCTTCTCATTCAGTCATCGCGCATCTGAAGATAACCCGCCAGCGTGGCCAGGAGCGCCTGCCGCCCCGTTTCGCGCATGTCGGCCGTATTGCGTCCAAACCAGGGGAATTCGAACGCAACCCCCTCCGTATGGAACTTCTCAGCCAGGTAGTTCTTCCAGGTCCGCTGCTCCGGCGTCACGGAAGCAAGGCCGGAGGCCTTGAGCAAGTCGGCCTGCGAGCGCACGCGCCATCGTTTCAGGAAACGCCCCTGCGAGGGCATGCGTTCGCGGATGTGTTCCGTAAGCGTCTCGTTGTCACCCAGGAGGCCGTCATGCCATTTGTAGGTCCAGTTGTGGAGGTTGATGTAAACAGCGGGACGCAGACGATCCAGGACGCGCTTGAGCGTGCGCCAGGATTCGTCATCCTGCTCGACGGGACAACTCAGGTTGGCGCCGCACGGCGCGCTGAGGCGGCTCATCCCATCGTACACGCCGTCGGGATTGGTCATCGGCAGGAGGGCGACGCGAAACCGTTGAAGGAAGTATCGGGCTGCAGGGTCTTCCGAAAGCAGAAATCGCGCCATGCCCTCGGCGCAGTAACTGCCCGCCGTCTCGTAGGCGTGGTCGCGCGCCTGAATGACCAGTTGTTCGCGTTTGGCGGGGGCGCCGGGTCCGTTGATCTCCACGAGGAATATCTCCCGTCCTTTCCGGCTCCGACCGGCCACGCGGGTCCGCACGCCGGGAGATTCAGCCAGCGACGAGACAAACCGGCGGCAGTCCTCCGTGTTGTAGGCAGGCCAGAGACCGATCTCCGTCTCTCCGGGCTGCACCGTCACGGAGTACGTGCACACGTGACCGGTGAGTTCAGGGATGACCAGAGTCCAGTCCGCCTCCGATTCATGCTTCACGTAGCCGACGTCACGAAAGTGCATGGTGGAAGTGGCGGCGGCGCCCCAGTCGGCGCGCAAGGTCAGATGGCGCGGCCGGCTTTCTTCGTTACGCACGCGGACGTTGAAACGATTGCCCGGCACATCCTTCGATTTCCCCTTGTTCTTGCGCCACATGGGAAAAATCACCCATTCACCGTCGCTCTTGCGCCGGACACCCCCGGGGCTATTCGGACAGGAACCGTCGTGGCCGACGAGCAACTTCATGGTGTCTCCTTTTCAGGACAGCCTCTTCCGCATTGAGCCGATCAGCCCACTGCGCATGGTACCGGGTGCGAACTGCGGTCGCAACAAATTCTCAAAAATATGGCCCTTGACAAACATAGAATACTGTTATACACTGTACGTTGCAAGTGTACCTTATGCGAGGTTGGCATGAAGGGCCGGAAAGACCAGCAGCTATTCAAACGGCTTGCCGAGGATATTGAAGCCCGAATCCTTTCGGGCGAATACCCCCCCGAACAGGCTATTCCCTCGATCCGCGATCTCGCCGGAACCCATCAAGTCGCCCCCATGACTGTCCACCGCGCTGTGCGGCACCTTGCGTCCAACGGCCGCGTCCGCATCCTTCACGGGGTGGGCACGTTCCCCGCCAACGACTGCCCGCTCGACGCCATTGTGCTCGTGACGGAGGAATCCAACCTTGCTACACAGTTGGAAGCCACTGCGGAGCGCCAGCAGGGCACGCTGATGGATATTATGGCTGGAACCAAGCGCGCTTGCAGCGAACATGGACTCCTGTTCATCACGGCGACAGAACGGGACGATCCGCAGAAGTTCCTCAACAAGCGCGTCGGCTTTCTATTCCATTTTGTCGAGCGCGCTTCCTCCCCGCTGCTGCGCTGGGTCAGCAGCATCCTCACGGCACGGGCCCCTTCGGTGGCCATCTATTACGACGTCGGCATGCCGAACTTCGTGGACCGCGATCTGCGCGCGGCCTATGAGACCGGGATGCGTTATGTCTACGGGCTGGGGCATCGGCGCGTCCTGCTTCTCCCGCGCATCTTCTGGAACGAGGGGCGCGCGGCGCTGGAGCCGTGGCCGCTGACGGGCATGGAAGATATGACCGTGCGCTCACACCCCTTACACGGTTTGGCGCATGAAGCCTGTGAAAAGGCCATTGCGGACTTGATTCCGGAATTCTTCTCGGGCGCTCCCGAGGGGTGGCCGACGGCCGTGTTTGCCGGCCCGGGGGCCATGGGCCGCCCGGCCGTATCGGCGCTCGAACGCGCGGGCATCCGCGTGCCGCAGGATTGCTCCGTGCTTGCTTTGTGCAGCGCCGAGCATGCTCAGATGGAAAACCGCGTGATCAGCCGCGTGGACAACGCGTGGCAAGCCATCGCACACCGGGCGGTCAAGGAGCTGCTTGGGATTGCCGCCACGGGGCGGAACCCGGGGCGCGTCCTGGTCGCCCCAGAGTTGATGCCGGGTAATACCTGCGCGCACGCGGCCACGGCCGCAACGGTTCCGGGTGCATGAGGGCATCCGAACAGGCGCGCTTTTTGACGGAGAGAGGAGGAAGTCATGTTGAGCTTTTGTAGACGGTTGACCATCCTGGGCGCGTTCACGCTCATCGAGCTGCTAGTCGTTATCGCCATCATTGCCATTCTGGCCGGAATGCTTCTGCCGGCGCTTGCGGCGGCCAGGGAGAAGGCGCGGCGTTCGGCCTGCCTGGGCCAGTTCAACCAGATGAGCAAGGCGCTGGAGAGTTACTGCAGCGACTACGGCCAGTACTTCCCCTCCTGGGGCGCCTACGGCGGCGGGAATGCGACTCCGGCAAGCGGCACCGCCAACTGGACAGCGACGGATGCCAGCCTGTACACGGACTCTACCGGCCAGTCAGTCCGGGTGGGCAACGTAGATGCCGGGGTCAGCGGGTATAGCCTGGCAACCTGGGCGTTTCAGACCCTCTTCATGGGCTGCACCGACACCACCCTTGCAGGAACCAACAGCGCCGGCATCACGGTCAGGGCGAACGGCCAGCTCAATGCCGCGCCGGTCGGCCTGGGCTACCTGGCAAGCTGCGGCTACATGGATGACACGCGGATGTTCTTCTGTCCTTCAGCAGGCGGCAACATGCCAGGGCTCCGGGGCCCTCGCGCCAACACGGCCTTCACCGACGCCGACGGTATCGTATACTCGTTGCAGCAGTTGAAGCGCGCGGGGCCATTCAACGCGAAGTCGGCGATGTCCGGGACGTGGACCTGGGGCAGCACCAGACAGGCCACTCATAAGTTTGATCTGGCCTCCGGCATGAGCATGTATTATCTCGTGGTCCAGGGCAACTACAACTATCGCAACGTCCCGGCGGACGTTGCCATCAGCAACGCCTACAAGATCGAAACGCCCGCCAAGCGGGCCGCGGGCATTCAAGTGCGGTACGTCAGCCCGGTCAAGGTTGTCTTCCCGGGCGAGCCGATCTTCAAGACACAGAAGCAACTCGGCAGCAGGGCGCTGGTGACCGACAGTTTCTCCAAGGGGTCCGACTGGGGAAACAAGGTGAGTAATGTGGAAACGCCCGGCGGCCCCTATCCCGGCAACGCCCTTTTCGGCCATGGCGACGGATACAATGTGCTCTACGGCGACTGGAGCGCCCGGTGGTACGGCGATCCCCAGCTCCAGATCATGTGGTGGGTATCCAAGAGTGACGTAGCCAACAAGGCCGTGAACCAGGAGTGGGCGGGTTCTCTGCAATACTGCGGAATTTTCGACTGGAAATTCGCCAACCCCGTCAGCGACGGTGACAACTACAAGTCCAACGTCCTTGTCTGGCATCAGTTTGACGTCGCAAGTGGAGTTGACGTGAACGCGCAGTGATGAGGCGGCGCACGCGCGAAGCTGGAACGGCCCCCGTCCCCGGGAGCCGAATAACCGCGCCACCCCTATGCACTTGGAGGATGTTTTCAATGCGAGCCAACTGGAGAGTCGGGCTGTTGATGGCGGCCTCGATGGCGACGATCGGCGCGGGCGGCGCATGGGCCGATGCGCTTCATGTCTCGCCCAAGGGGAACGACGCCGACCCGGGCACGCTGGAGAAGCCCATCGCCTCGATCCAGAGAGCGGTGGACCTCGCCGCGGCGCGCGACGGGGCGCAGGAGATCGTCATCCACGAGGGGGTGTACCCCGGCGGCGTCAAGGTGCTTGCGCGCCAGAACCCCCCACCGCTGGTCATCCACGCGGCGCAGCGGGCGGACGGTGCTTTCGAGGACGCAATCCTTGACGGTTCGCAGCGGATCACGGGCACCACTCCTGTCGCAGAGAAGCCCGGCACGTTCAAGATACCGCTGAAGATATCCCAGGCGCAGGATTCCAGCGTGTGGGAAGAGGACACGCGCATCCGCTACACGCACATGACCGCTCCGGACGCCGTCGCCCAGATGGGCGCAAGCTACTACCACAGCGGGACCGATCTCACCTTCCACACCTCCGATGGCCGGCCGCCCGAAGCGCACCAGATCGCCGTGGCGCGCGATGATGTCGGCATCGACATCGCGCGCTCCCGCGTCACCGTGCAGGGCCTCCAGTTCCGCCATTTTCAGTTGCAGGTTTCCAGCGCCGCCGTCTGGGTGACGAGCAGCACGGAGGTGGTCATCGAGGATTGCCGCGTCTGGAACGCGCGCCGCGGGTTTCAGATCCGGCCCGACAGCCTCAACGTCAAAGTGCTGCGCTGCCGCGCCGATGACGTGGGCAACGGCGTGTTCTCCTACGGCAGGAACGTGATCGTGGAGGATTGCCAATTCTTCCGCCGGGCTGGCCGCTTCGAAGTGCCCGAATACAGCCAGCACCAGAGCGGCGTCCAGGTCTACGGTCCGGGGAGCGCGGCGGAGGTGCGCCGCACCCTCTGCACCGGCTTCAACCTGGGCCTCTTCTTCAAGTGCGACCCCGGCCCGATCATCGTCGAGCACAATACGATTGTGGACACGGTGGTAAACCGAAAAGTTCCCGCGCCACAGTTCAACTTCGGCATCGGCTGCAGAAACTGGGGAGCGGACGCCATCTTCCGATACAACATCGTCACCGGCTACACGAACGTGCTGGTGCCCGGCACGAATGAAGAGGGAATCGTCCCCGGTGCCGTGGTGGACTTCAACTGCCTCTGGTCTGCCGCCAGCGGCGATGCCATGATCAAGACGCTCGCCGGCCGCAAGAACGGCCTCAACAACGTCAACGTCGATCCGCAGTTCGCCGCTCCGGAGAAGGATGATTACCGATTGCGTCCGGGCAGTCCCGTGGCGAAGTTGGCGCCCGGCGATGCACCGATCGGCGCGTTCGGCGTGCTGGACGACAAGCCGCTGCAACTCCTGCCTCCGGCGAAGGGGGCGATTTCCGGCGTGGCCGAGGCGGCCTCCTCCGAGGCGCAACTCCCGCGCATCGCCGCCGGGTTCGTGAAGCACGAGGGCCCGCCGCGCGCGTGGGTTGTGTCCCCGCTCACAGGGAGCGACGATCCCCTCCTGGGGACGGAGGAGCATCCGCTCAAGTCGCTTCAACTCGCGCTCAACAACGCCAACCCCGGCGACCGGGTGGTTCTCCTGCCGGGAACGTATTTCGGTCCGCACTGGCTCATTCACGGTGGCACGGCGGCGGCGCCGATCACCCTCATGGCTTCCCCCAAGGGAGGCGTCGTTCTCGATGGCATGAAGCAATTCGACGAGCCGTGCCTGACGATCGATAATGCGCCGTGGGTGGTCGTGAAGGGGCTGGAGGTGCGCTGGTTCAAGGCGCAGGGGATCCTGGTCAACGAGTCCCCGGACGTCCGCATCGAGCAATCGCTGATCTGGAACAATGAGTGGGCGCGAAAGGAGCGCTTTGTCGGCGCGGGGATCCGCGCGACGAAGTCCCCCCGACTGACGGTGGATCACTGCGTGCTCTATGCCATGAACCGGGCGCTGGAAATTGAGGAAAGCCCCGGGTTTCACATCACCTACAACACGGTGACGATGACGCTTCACCACGGCGCGGCCTTCAGCCACTCGGCGGCCGGCAGCGTCTTCCGGGACAACAGCTTCACCTACACGGCCAACTTCCACATCGCGGTTACCCCCGCCGAGGATGTGAAGAGCTTCGACTGCGACTACAACAACTTCGCCGCGATCATCCGCCCGGACGAGCCGCGGCGGCCGGCCCCCGACGTGGACATCAAACTGCCGCCCGATGATTTCTACTACAACCGGAGACTCGCCAAGGCGGTGAACTTGCTGCACACGGAGTGGTATTACAGTCTGAAGGAATGGCAGGACGCCACCGGCAAGGATACGCATTCGATTTTCAAGCACCCGCGCTACGTCGACCCGGCCAACCGGGACTTCCGCCTTCTGCCCGACAGCCCCAACATCGGCGCCGGCGAGAACGGCACAACGATCGGCGCGCTGGGCGTCAAGCAGCCGTAGGGCGCGCCGCGGCAGTCTCTCCGCTGCGGACGACGCGCGAGGGTTGAACGAGAAAGAAGGACTCGCTTTGGTCAAGCACGACGGCTGGCGGCAGTACGCCTCCATCGAAGCGTCCCAACCGGTGGAAGCTTCATGGAACACGCTCTTCGGCGCGCTCGTGCAGCGTCCCGAAGGGCATTGCGCTGCGGCCTCCACCTGGCTCACGCGCCGCTTCCCCCTCCCCGGACTGTCCGAATTCCGCGTCACCTGCCAGGTGACCGGCACGGTGCGGATTGAGGCGTCGCGCTATTCGTTCAGCCCCGGCAACCGGGAGAATCCGGCTGCGCGCGTCCAACTGGCGCATTGGGTCGTGGCGGTCACGGGACTTTCCAATCTCTCCCCGGACGTCCGCCGCACGCTGCTCTGCGAGCGCACCGGGGGACGGCTGCGCCTCTCCGTGGATGGCGTCGCGCTCCTGGATGCGGAAGATCCGGTTCCCGGCGAACTGGTGCTGGACGTGAGCCTGGAGTTGTCGGCGGGCGCAGTTCTGCACGCTTTTCAGGTCGAGGGAGTTCCCCAGGCGGGTGAGTTGCGCCCCCTGCCCCCGCGCAGCGCCTACAACCTTTACGCCTGCATCGATTTCTACGATGACATCATCCTGAACGCCTGGAGCGAGAAGACGTTTCGCGCGGCCATGGAACTCTACAAGGCCAATCGCGTGAAACGCCTCTACTTCATTTACGACTACGGCAGCCGGGGAGGTTTCTGGGACCAGTCCGGCAGCGCGCAGGACTTTCCCGGCCTTCAGGAGAACATCCGGCGCACGCGGGAGAGCGTCGGCGACTTCCTGCCCGCGACCGTGCAAGCGGCCCATTGCGCGGGGTTGCCCATCTACGCCGTTCTCAAGCCTTTCGATACCGCCTACGCCCTGCCCACCGGAACTTTCTCCGAGGGGTCCCAAATGGCGCGGCGCTACGGCAAGATACCGCGCCTGGGCGGTCCCATCTGGATGAGCTTGGACTGGGTTGCTCAGAACTCCGCCTTGCGCATCGAACGCGACGTGAGCGACGTTCCGGCCGACCTGGATCAGCGGAGCGTGCGCACCATCGTCCTGAAGGCGGAGCCGGGGTTGAAGGCCGAACTGGACCCCGCCCGCGTGCGCCTCTGGACCAGCCGCGACAATGGACGTTACAAGCCTTATGCGGGTCCGATGGCGGTGCGGATGGAGCGGCGCGACGCCGTCACCCTGACGCTCGATGGCCTGGCCATCCCGGAGCGGTTCTTCGCCGTCACGGTCGAAGGCGCGCCGACGCGCTCTTTCGGCAACCGGCTGCGCGACCTGATTGAGGTGCGGGACGAGCAAGGGCGCGCGCTGCCGGTCACCTTCGCCAACCGCCCCCGCCAGCAGGGCGCGGACTGGCGCGCGCGGCATCAAGCCCGCTGGTCGCGACGGCGCTCACGCGGCGGCGCGTCTTCCTGGGCAAGGATCAGGACACCGAGTTCTACCGGGCGCTGGACGCCGCGCTGCTGGATTTCCATGC
>Ga0114951_10004305_pt1 | contig 13988 bp, 9 predicted proteins | sample AM7aDNAmetaG_FD_88677 | JGI IMG/M metagenome (GOLD analysis project Ga0114951, IMG submission 88677) | Freshwater microbial communities from Finland to study Microbial Dark Matter (Phase II) - AM7a DNA metaG | ecosystem: Environmental > Aquatic > Freshwater > Lake | place: Finland: Lake Alinen...
CTATCGTTATTGCCCGCAACAATGCCGGAAAATCGAAGATGGACAGTCAGCTACCGCGCTGGGCCGGTTTTTCCGAAGACCTGAGCCGGTCTCGCCGCAAAATATCGCTGGCGGTCTGGGAGCTGAAAGGCCCTCCCGGAACCTGGCGCAGCCAGCTTGAGCAATACTATCGAAAGGAGCCCGTATTCGCCCTTCTGGCAGGGATAACCACAGGAGAGTGGAAGCCTGTTCATGAATTCAGCGAGGCCAATAAGATTCCCTGCCTTTTCCCTATCACCGATTTTCCGGTCATCTCATCCACGGACTGGTATACGCAATATATCTCCAAGGGCTATTATCAAGAGGGAGAAGCTGTTGCCCGCTTTCTCGGAAACATGGAAGATCTTTCCCCTGAGAAGGCTATAGTGCAATTATATCAGGACACGCGAGAGGGCCGTGCACTGGCAGATGGTTTTCGTGAAACATGGAAAACGTTCGACCGTCGCCAGCCTGTTGACTGTGTTATTAAAAAGGGAAACCCGGTTACAAAAGAATATCTTCTTCAGAAGGCACTTTCAAAAGAGAAGTCCGCAATCCTGCTTCTTTGGGCAGGGCCTGAGGCATATGCTGCTCTGGAGGCAGTGGCAGCAGATGCGAACAAACCTGATATGATCTATCTATCATCGAGCCTTCTCAAAGATGGCTTTCTTGCCGTTCCTGAAACCGTCAGGGCCTTCACCTATATCACCTATCCCTACAGGCTGGGCTTAGAAATAACTCCGGGTAAGGATCTGGGCAAAGGTAGCATGGGGGTGAGAAAGGACGCTCCCGTGCCGGTAGCAACCCGCAATGTGGCTCAGAAAACTGGTTCATCACAATCCCTGTTGCCGGAAATTTTCATGATGATGATGACCAATTTTTACCGCGACTATATGCTGGACATCATCGGCATGTGCGGTGACATGAAAGACTCCCCCTATGAGAGGCTCAGCTTCGGGCCCGGTCAGCGCTATGCCTCAAAAGGCTGCTATATTGTCCAGCTGACTCCCGGGGCCAATCCAGCGGTAGTCAAAAAAAGCGACTGGGTGATTCATTGATGCTTTGCAAAGTCTCTGTAAGATTGTAAGACTGCCGGGCAATGGATTTTGTTTGATTATGGCGTTGTTCAATACTGATAATAATCGTAAACTCTCAAAAAAGGCGGTACGCATGAAAACAACATCTGCATTCATCATTTGGCTCTGCCTTGTATGCGCAACGGCAGCCTATGCCGCTGATACGGTGCCTGTTGCCGGTGAAAAAGACAAATGCCCTGTTTGCGGTATGTTTGTAGCCCCGTATCCCGGATGGACAGGAGTTATCGTACTCAAGGACCTGTCCGCGCTCTTTTTCGACGGCCCGAAAGACCTCTGCACCTATTACAACAATGTAGGCAAATACAGCCCCGGACGGAGTCGCTCCGACATCGCTGCCGTTTGGGTTAAGGATTACTATGCTCTTACCTCCATCGACGGGATGAAGGCGTTTTATGTCATCGGCAGCGATGTTCTCGGGCCTATGGGCAGGGAGCTTGTTCCGTTCATGAAAGAATCCGACGCCGCCACATTTTTCAAAGATCATAAAGGCAGCAAGATACTGCGGTTTGGCGACATAACTCCGCAGGTTATGAAATCACTTGAATAGAAGGGGGATCAACCCCGCTGAAAATAAATTTTTCGGCATAGATGAGCCCGACCATGCGCAAGTCTAACATTTTTATACTCATTACCTGCTTCAACCTGGCGCTGCTACTGCTGCTGGCTGCCCATGCCCGTCTGGGTAAACAGAATGCAGAAGTCCCCCAGGCCGTTTGCGCCGGGATTGTAAAAGAATTACAGCTTACCGACCTGTGCCTTTTCACTGAAGCGCGCTATACCCGTCATCCATCAATGGCCGACTTTCATGCACCTTTCCAGGACCACCCCGGCGCGCTTGACCATTTTCCTTCAGGCTCGCTGGTAAGCCCTCCCCGTTTTTCGCACGAGGGCCTATGAGCGGACTGCTGGCGCGCCACCGCAATATTATCGACTTTGCCCTGTCTTCGCTGCTGCGGCGCAAAGCAAAAAATATTTCCCTCCTGGCAGTGTACACGCTCATCGTGATTATCATCGCCTCGTGCATGCTCTTCATCAACGCACTGAAGCAGGAGGCTGCCGCCGTGCTTAAGGATGCCCCCGACATGGTGGTGCAAAAAATGGTCGCCGGCCGGCATGATCTGATGCCGGTCAGCCGTGGGGAAGTGATCGGCGGCATCACCGGCGTGCGCGGCGTCACAGCCCGCTTGTGGGGCTATTATTATGATGCTGTGACCAGGGCCAACTACACGCTGACCGTGTCTGACGGCGGGCAACCCGCGCCGGGATCAATCTACATTGGCAGCGCAATCGCACGGCTTACGGGTTTTTCGCAAGGTGACCTCATGCCGCTTCGCACCTACAAGGGCGAGTCTAAGCTGCTGCAGGTTGTGCGGGTGCTGCCGGCTGAAGCAGAGATTGTATCAGCAGACCTTATAGTCTTATCGGAAAAAGATTTCCGGGAGCTATTCAACTTTCCCGCAGGCTTTGCCACTGACCTGGCTGTGTCCGCAGGCAATCCCCTGGAGCTTGCAACCATTGCAGCAAAGATCGTGCATCAGTTCCCCGACACCAGGCCCATTATGAAAAGCGAAATGCTACGCACCTATGATTCCATCTTTGACTGGCGAGGCGGCATGATTGTCGTCATGTTTGCCGTGGCGGTTCTTGCCTTCATCATATTCGCCTGGGACAAGGCCTCCGGCTTATCAGCCGAAGAGCGACGCGAGATCGGCATCCTTAAATCCATCGGCTGGGAAACGGCAGATGTGCTGCTGTTGAAATTCTGGGAAGGCGCCATCATCTCGCTTACAGCTTTTCTGTGCGGGGCAACCGTAGCCTACTGCCATGTCTTTTTCTTTTCCGCATCGCTTTTTGAGCATGCCCTGAAAGGCTGGGCAGTGCTCTATCCCCAGTTCCGGCTGGCGCCTTCCATCAATGCCTATCAGCTGACCATCCTGTTCTTCCTCACGGTGGTGCCCTACACGGCAGCCACAATCATCCCTTCCTGGCGGTCGGCAACGGTCGATCCCGACAGTTCCATGAGGTGAGCTTGTGATAGAACTCTGCGCCATAACCAAGAGCTTTGCCGTGGGTCTGCCCTACCAGCTCACCGCCGTGCGCGACGTGAGCCTTGTCATCGAGCAGGGGCAGTTCGTGGTCATCAAGGGGCCGAGCGGTTCGGGCAAGACCACCCTGCTTACCCTGATCGGGTGCATGGCCCGGCCCACGTCGGGCAGGATCATGCTCAGAGGGCTTCCGCATCCGGGCCTGCCCGGCTCAGCGGATTCGGCAGAGGTTGAAATAACAAGCCTTCCCGAGCGGTTTCTCACCGCCATCCGCCGTGCAACCTTCGGCTTCATTTTTCAGCATTTCAATCTTGTGCGGGGCATCACGGTGCTCGAAAATGTCATGCTCCCGGCCTACCCTACCGGCGAACCCTATGAATTGTTCCGAAGCCGTGCTCTACAACTGCTTGAACTTTTTTCCATATCCCGCCATGCTGCAACACCGGTCGACCGGCTTTCCGGCGGCGAGACCCAGCGGGTGGCAATTGCCAGAGCCCTTATCAATAACCCCAAAGTCATTATCGCAGATGAGCCGACAGCCCATCTGGACTCAGGCCTGTCATCGGAATTCATGGAAATACTGAGCACTTTTCAGGCCCAGGGTAAAACCGTTCTGATCGCAAGCCACGATCCCCTGGTCTATGAATCAAGCATTCCCGACATGGTGGTCCAGATGCGCGACGGCGCCATAACCGGCATCACGAGGCAACAATGATTGTCCAGCCTGCAGCCCTGGCCCTCATTGTTGCCGCGCTGCTGACGGGCTTCATGGTGTTGTATGCCGGCTGGTACGGGGTGCAGATTCTCCTGCACTGGGACATGCGCAGCGGCAGCGAGCTACAATTGAGCCTTGAGAGGCGAACCTATCTGATCTCCGCCATCGTGAACTTTGCACTTATCTGCCAGCTGCTCTCCCTGCTGCTCTTCATTTACACCGCAGATGCCCTCCACAGCCTTTTTATCGGCGCCATGTGCGCGGCAGGAACCCTCCATGTCAACGGCTTCGGCTATCCCGTGCTTGCGCTGAAAATTGTCAATTTTCTTCTTGCAGGGCTCTGGCTTATCATCAACTATGCCGACACCCAAGGGTATGACTACCCCCTCATCAGGGTTAAATACAGCCTGCTGCTTGCAATGGTTCCGCTGGTGCTGCTTGAAAGTTTTTGTCTCATTGCCTATTTTGCCGGGCTCCAGGCCGATGTTATAACTTCGTGCTGCGGCAGCCTCTTTAGCCTTGATCGGCCCGGTATCGGCGGGGATCTGGCAGGCCTTCCGGACCGCTCCATGGCAATTGCCTTCTACTGTAACATGGCCGCAACCGCCGCCTGCGGAATTATTTTCTTAGTCAAAAAGCGCGGTGGATATCTGTTTGCAGCGCTGAGCAGCATGGGCTTCATTAGTGCCATTGCCGCGCTGGTGTCATTCTTCTGCCTTTATTTCTATGAGTTGCCGACACATCACTGTCCGTTCTGCATCCTTCAGAGCCAGTATGGCTATGTGGGGTATCTGCTCTACGGCTGCTTGCTTGGCGGCGGGGTGGCAGGTTTGGGGGTGGGTGCGCTCATGCCGCTGCGGGGCCGGGGAAGCATGGCTGCAGTCATCCCAGTTCTACAGCGCCAGCTCATGGCTGCGGCCCTTGTGCTCTATCTCATTTTTACCCTGGTAGTTTCCTGGCCTGTGATATTCTCTTCCTTCAAGCTTCTTTAATAAGTAAAATCCACCAAAAATTGTCGCCTAGCGACACATGTGTAAGCAACAGCAGTGTAAACTGTTACTCTGAAGACTACAGCCATTCTGCCTATAACCGCTCATAGATCAATGCAACTAGCTAATAAAACTCATAAAAAAACCAACAGCGTTTAACAACGTCTATGGCACGTATTTTGTAATGAATATTAATAGAAGGTATAATACGTATTACTGAGATGATAAAGACATGGATACGAAAACCGGCAAATCAGAGATTCTTGTTGTTGATGATGAAAAAAGCATACGGGTAACACTTAAGGAGTTTCTGGAAGATGAAGGGTTCATGGTGACCACTGCAGATGGCTTTGAACAGGCAATGCAGATTCTGGCGGAAAGGGACTTTGATGTTGCTGTTATTGACAGGATATTGTCAAACGGACATAGCGGTATTGAAATTATAGAACATATAAACACGGCAAAACCTCTATGCCAGAAAATTCTCATGACAGCATATCCCACGTTTGAATTAGCACAGGTTTTACGCAAAAACGGTTGTTGTGATTATCTGATAAAGCCAGTTGCTCATGGCGATATTTCTTTTGCTGTAAAAAAGGCCTCGCAGAAATGCATTCAAAAAAGGCTGGAAAAAGCAGCTTATACTTTATAGCAAACTTAGTAATGGCTGTGATGGTATCATATTTTTATTACAGCCAATTAACCATCGACCTTTTTTATTCGGGTAATTATGCTATAATTAATTTAATATCTAAAATATTCAAAAAACAAAACACTCATAAAAGGAGGAACATCATGGAACGGTTTAAATTTAAGCAATGTTTGATACTTTTTCTACTGCTGACAGCAGCAGCGCTTTACTGGGGGATTGACCAGGGTCTGGCTCAATCACAGGAAAGCAGCGCTTCAAACCCACTTGAAAATTACATTAACAAATTAAGTATTACTCCTGCAGAGCGGCAGGAGGCGGCAGAGCGAGCCGCCGCAGCCCGGGCAGAAGCGGCAGCCGCAGCGGCAGCGGCAGAGAACGCAGTGGACGGAATTGCTGCACCGCTTAAAGCGCCTTTAGTTCCGGTGCCCGGCGGAACGCCTGATTATTTCGGCATTTACCCCAATTATGCAAACAGCCCGATCATTCGTAAATTTGTGGATAAACTGCCGGGGCTCGGTTCTTCAAATGCCAATTTACTTGGCCAGTATATCCCGATAGCCATCGCAGATAATACCACCTACCCGGGATCTGATTATTATAAAATAGGGGTGGTTGAGTATAGCGAAAAAATGCATTCGGATCTGCCTGCCACCAAGCTGCGGGGCTATAAGGATCTTGCAACCGGCGCTGCCGCTCAAGCCCATTATCTGGGGCCTATGATCATAGCCAAAAAAGACCGGCCGGTTCGCATCAAGTTTTCAAACCTTCTTGCCACTGGCCTTGCAGGCAATCTTTTCCTGCCGGTTGACATTACCTCCATGGGCGCAGGCACCGGCCCTTTGTCTCCTACTGAGCTCTACAAGCAGAATCGCGCAGTCCTTCATTTCCATGGCGGCGTCACGCCGTGGATCAGCGACGGCACGCCACACCAGTGGATAACACCCGCGGGAGAGACGACACTGTATCCCAAGGGCGCAAGCCAGCAGAATGTTCCCGACATGCCCGATCCGGGCGCGGGAGCGGCAACCTATTATTATACCAACCAGCAGAGCGGTCGCCTGATGTGGATTCATGACCATGCCTACGGCCTCACGCGCCTGAACGTGTATGCAGGAGAGGCTACAGGATACCTGCTTACAGACTCTGTCGAAGACGGTTTGATCGACTCGGGGAAAATCCCCGGCGCTGGCGCAGGCGTGTACCGCTACGGCATTCCTCTGATTATACAGGATAAAACTTTTGTCGATGCCGCCAAAATACCCGAACAGGATCCAACATGGAACTGGGGCAGCACACCGGGAACTGCGCATACCGGCGATCTCTGGTTTCCCCATGTTTATATGACCAATCAAAATCCCTGGGATGATAGCGGTGCAAATGCCATGTGCAGATGGGATTACGGCGCCTGGTTCTGGCCACCGGTGACAACGCTTGCCCATATGACGGTTCCCAATCCCTACGCTGCGCTGCCCGGCGAACCCCCTGAAATCCCGGGAACGCCCAATCCGTCCCTTGTCCCTGAGGCCTTCATGGACACGCCGATTGTGAATGGAACGCCTTACCCTTTTCTGCCGGTTGAGCCTAAGGCTTACCGCTTCCGCATACTGAATGCCTGTAATGACAGAACACTGAATCTTCAGCTCTATATAGCCAATCCGGACAACGTGACGGAAGTTAAAATGGTCCCTGCAGTTCAGACCGCAGGTTTCCCCGACACCTGGCCCACAGATGGGCGATCCGGCGGTGTGCCCGATCCGGCAACCGCAGGCCCGTCGATGATACAGATCGGCACAGAAGGCGGCTTCCTGCCAGCTCCGGTGGTGCTGCCGAACACGCCAGTCGGTTATAATTACAACCGCAGAGATATCGTGGTCTTAAATATCACCAATCATACGCTTATGCTGGGACCGGCAGAGCGGGCTGACGTCATCATTGACTTCTCCGGCATTCCGAGCGGCTCCAAAGTTATTCTCTACAATGATGCGCCTGCTCCCGTGCCTGCATTTGACCCGCGCCTGGACTACTACACAGGATCAGACAATCAAACCTCGACAGGTGGCGCACCACCGACGCTTGTTGGCTTTGGACCCAACACACGAACCATTATGCGCTTTGATGTAGCCGGTTCTGCGGGTGCCGCCTTTAATCTGGCCGGTTTGCAGACAGCCTGGCCAGCAGCATATACCGCGACCCAGCCTCCGCCCATAGTGCCACAAAAAGCCTACGGCGCGGCTACCGATACATTTGCAAGAATCCAGAGCACCGCGCTGACCTACACGCCCATTGGCTCGACAGTGCCGGTCACAACTCCGCTGCAGCCCAAGGCCATTCAGGAGCTATTTGAGCTTGATTACGGGCGCATGAATGCCACGCTTGGAGTCGAGCTGCCGTTTACCAATTTCAATACCCAGACGACACTGCCCTTTGGCTATATAGATCCGCCCACAGAAACACTTCTCAATGGAGCTGTGCAGATATGGAAGATTACGCATAATGGCGTTGACACTCATCCCGTACACTTCCACCTGTTTAATGTGCAGCTTGTCAACCGTGTCGGATGGGATGGCGCCATACGGCCGCCCGAGCCCAACGAGCTTGGCTGGAAGGAAACCGTTCGGATGAACCCGCTGGAAGATGCAATCGTAGCATTAAAGCCCGTTGCCCCGACACTGCCCTTCGCCATTCCCGACAGTCATCGCCCTCTTGATGTGACCAGGCCGATAGGCTCCGTAATGGGGTTTGCCAATCTTGATCCGCTTACGGGCAACCCGATTGTAGTCACCAATGAAATGACGAATTTCGGCTGGGAATATGTCTGGCACTGCCATATTTTAGGCCATGAAGAGAACGACTTCATGCGGCCCATAGTATTCCAGGTTCCCCAGCTTCCGCCCAGCGCGGCCACCGGCCTGACCGCAACCGCAGTCGGGCAGCGGCAGATAAATCTTGCATGGACAGGCACTGCAGCCAGTAAGACCGTCGGCTTCCGGATAGAGCGCGCAACGGGTGCAGGGGCTTTCTCCGCAATAACAACAGTGCAGGTAAACACTACGACCTTTAGTGATACGACTGCTTTGCCCGGCACAACGTACTTGTATGTGGTGTATGCCTTTAACGCCGCCGGCGACTCGCCTCCGTCTAATATTGCAACTGCAACAACATTTCCTCCGCCACCGACCGCGCCTTCCCGCCTGACAGCCACGGCAGTCAGCACCGGACAGGTGAACCTCACCTGGAGAGATAATGCCAACAATGAAACCGGCTTCCGGATAGAGCGCGCCACCGGCGCAGGTGCTTTTGCACTGCTGACTACAGTAGGGGCAAATGTGGCCTCCTACGCCGACATGACAGTTTCTGCGGCAACCACCTATTCCTATCGCGTGCTTGCCTATAATTCTGCGGGCAACTCGGGTTTCTCCAATACGGCCACGGCAACAACACCTGCCGCTACGCCGCCTGCAGCGCCGACGAGCCTGACGGCAACATTAAACCCACTGAGCTCTTCACCGCCCTCGACAGTGCTCAGCTGGATCGACAACGCCAACAATGAAACCAGCTTTTCCATACAGCGGGCAACCAATGCCGGCTTCACAGCAGGGCTGACGACCTTCACAGTTGGCGCCAATATAACGACCTATACCGATGGCCCACTTGTGCTGAATACCACCTACTATTACCGGGTGAAAGCCGTTAACAGTTTCGGCAGTTCGGCCTACACAAACAATGCATCGGTCACTACGCCAAGTGTTCTGCTGCCGGCCAACCCGACGAATCTGGCGTTTGTCTCGTCGACCATACTGTCCATAACCATTTCCTGGACAGATAATGCAGCCAATGAGCAGGGCTTCTACGTCTTCAGAAGCACCACCGGCGCAAACGGCGCATATACTCTTGTTGGTACAGTACTGCCCAAACTGGCTGCTGCGCCTTCAACTGTTAGCTTTACAAATTTACTTTTAACCCGTGGGACAACCTACTGGTATAAGGTGAGGGCATATAATTCTGCAGGCTCATCAGCTTATACCAACATACTTGCTGCTGCAACGAAGCCATAAGCGTTGCACGAAGCGCTCTTATGCCGGGAGGGAACCCCCCTCCCGGCATTTTTTAATTTTTTAACAACTTCAGCAAGTATCTTAAGATGTTTATCAATGCTGGATTCATCTTCTTTGAACAACACTCTAAAATGTGCGCTACGATATAACTTCCTCAGTCGGGTCCGATGTTTTCTTCGCACTGCTCCTTCTTGGTGTTTTTTTAACTGACCTTAAGCCAGACTACCAAAAACATAAAAGAACCACAGTGTAATATCATCTTGTCGACCCAGGCCTTGAAGTTTTTCTCACATGTGGTATAAATTTAATATATAAATCTACAAAAATAGTATATTTAATAAATGAATAATTATTCTTGCCTCATTGGAGCAGGTGCATGGGAAATAAACCTACGAAATTATTTTTTAGCCTAATCATGGTTTTGATAATTGCGGTTACCTGCGCAGGCTGCAAAAAAACAGAGGCGCCAAAAAATCATAGTAACGAAAAATGGCTCAATCCCTTATATAATCCCGGACCCGGCTCCCACGGAGGTATTGTGCAAAAAATGGGCGGAACAACACTCTGCTCTGTATGCCATGGCAAACAGTTGCAGGGACAAAACGGTACACCCGGCTGCGCCACCTGCCATTTCGGCCCTGACGGCAACCGCTCACCAAATCCCTCTGTCTGGCAGCATGGCACAATCCCGCATGCCAGCCTCGCACCCTATCAGGCTGTCTGCAATGCCTGCCATGATCTCTACAGATCATATGCTCTCGGGCCAAAAACCTGCCATAACTGCCATGAAGGGTCAACCGCCCCGCATCAGACCGGTCAGCCCTGGCTTGACCGCAAGAGCGCCGATTTCCATGGCGCCAGCACGCTTCAGTGCAGCTCCTGCCATGACCAGACAACAAAATGCGCCACCTGCCATTTCGGCCCGACAGGCAGCAAAGTGCCCCTGGGCTCTAACTGGCAGCACGGCACAATCCCGCATGAAAGCGTAGAATCATATCAGGCGGTCTGCAACCAGTGCCATACCCTTGACCGCAGCTACGGCAACGGTCCCAATTCATGCCACAACTGCCATGGCGACGGATGATGAACCCCACATGGCAGTGCCACAACCCACCTGCTGACAGAGGCCGAGTGCCAATACCCGCTTGAATCATGCTATCGGCTCTCATCCGAAGGCATGACCTGCTCGAACATCAGTTAATGAAAATACTTTTCCTTTGACAAGCTGTCTTGAATTAAGTACTTTTTTTATTCATGGGAGTACACAAGGTGGAAAAATTTGTTTTTATATCAGTAGTGCCCCCCCTGTTAAATTAATCAATCAAGTTGCTATCACTGCATGGCTTGCTTCCGATGCACATGCATTATAAAATGAGGTGTTCAATAATTCGGTTATGGACAAAATTCCAGTAACAGTAATTATTCCAGTAAAAAACGAAGGACACAATTTAGCAGGCTGTTTAAATTTGCTAAATGATTTCGGTCAGATAATTGTGGTTGATTCTGACAGCACCGATAATACTCCTGCGATTGCCCAGCAATTTAAAGTTGAATATTATCGTTTCCATTGGAATGGTCAATTTCCAAAAAAAAGAAATTGGGCATTAAGGAATTTATCCATTACTTATGACTGGGTTCTTTTTCTTGATGCAGACGAAAGCTTAACTCCCGCTTTTATTAAAGAGCTCCAAGATAAAATATTATCAAAAGAATATTTTGCTTATCGGGTTTATTACCTGAATTATTTCATGGGTACACCACTTAAATTCGGAGACAGGATGCAGAAGTTGCCTTTATTTAAAAAAGGCTTTGGGGAATATGAAAAAATAGCAGAAGATTATTGGTCACATCTGGACATGGAAGTGCATGAACATCCGATTATTCAGGGGAAAGTCGGCAGGTTTAAAAATTGCATCATACATAATGATTACAAAGGCCTGGAACACTATATTTCAAAACATAATGCATATTCTACCTGGGAAGCACATCGTTATGTGCAGCTAAATAAAACGAAGGGGGCTAACCTCACTTTTCGACAAAAGATGAAGTATCAGTTATTGGAATCAGGATTTCTGCCAGTCATTTATTTCTTCTTTTCATATTTCATAAAATTGGGTTTCCTAGATGGTATGTCTGGATTTTATTTAGCTCGATACAAAGCACATTATTTTTTTCAAATCCAAACTAAAATAAAAAGCCTTGAATACGAACACCCTGCATAATGTAATGGTAATCTTCACCGTCAAACTGTCATAACGGCTCATTACAGGATTTGTGATTATTACACTGTCTCTCTGTGGAGAGGTACGAACCTCCGGTGGCGGGTTCCCACGGGGCGTCGGTATGGGAACAGGCTGCGATTGAATCCCAAGCCGAGTTCAATCCGCACGAGTTTATCATCATTGCAAAACGTCAGTGAAAATGAACATAAAAAAACCCCTCCCGCGAGGTGTAAACCAGCGGGAGGAGGATGCCGGTTCAAACCTGCGGGAGGGGGTTATATTGTTAGAGAGAGTGAAACCCCTGTTTTATCTGGCTGCTCACTGCATAGTAAAAGACTTAAACTGGCCGTCGGGCTGCATCTGAAACCCGCAAGCGCTGCTATAGGTGTTTAGCCACCACCAGTTGGTTGTGCCAGAGGGGAAGGATATGTTAAATCCCTTGCTACAGGTTCCTTCATTGCAGCCAATCTCTGCATCCACCCACTGGTTCAACGCAAGGTAACCCGCGCTTGTCCATACCTGAATATTGTACCACTCGGCTCCCGAGTCACTGAAGCTAAAGGTCGGCTTTGTGCCTGCAGTAAACGCATTACCGTTGGGCGCTGTAAGTGTCGGGCCTGCACAACCTACAACAGTGAACTGCTTCCACTTCCTGCCCGGCTGTTCCTGATATCCGCAAGAGTTAAAATTATAGGTATTAAGCCACCACCAATTTCTGCCGGGAGCCAGGGGGAAGCCTACCTGGGTTGAGCAGGTGCCGTCTGAGCAAGACGCAGGGCCTACCCATATACCGGAGGCGCCATTCGCTTGCTCACTCCATACCAGTAAGTTGTACCAGGTGTCAGGGCCTATTTGCTTCCAGGAAAACGTGGCATTCGGTAAAACACCCTCGCCCTTGGGCGCATACAGCGCGTAGGGTGGCGCACAATACCAGGCTGTAGTAATTGTCTGTTCCTCTCCATAGCCCGTGCCTGCCGAGTTGGTGGCATAGGCGCGAATATAATAGGTTGTGTCTTTTGTTAAGCCGGTAATGGTTGTGCTGAAGGCGCCAATCCCGAAGCTGCCACTCTCGGAAAACACAGAATCATTTATTATGCTCGGGGTGCCCGTGGTGTTCCAGCAAAAACCCCGCACTGTGGCATTATCGCCACCGGTTGCGGTTATGTTCCCGCCTGCATCTACTGTGGTGTTATCGTAAGTAAGTACCTCCTGTGTAGTGACAATTGGAACGGTTGCTAATACGTAGTCGTTCAGCACAAACGGATTTTCCGCGCTCCCGTCGCCAGAGGCCACGGTGATGCCGGACTTCAGGTTCAGGGCAGGCACGACGCCGAAGGTGCCGTACTGGGCCTGATATTCGGTGATCGCGCCGGCGGCAACGCGCACGCCGTAGGAAGAGGCGGCATAGGGCGTTCTGAGCCAGTAGGCCCAGTTCTGCGTGGCGCTCAGCCCGGCGTCAACTATTGCGGGCGAGCAGGCGTCAATCGCCTGTTGCGTGGGCTTGCGGCCCGTGCGCGACTCATCTTCTTCAGAGCCGCCCAGCGCCGTGTTAAACCGGACATAGTCATGCCACTCCCGCACATCAAGCAGAAACACTGTGTCGGTTACGCTTTTTGAATAGGCGGCCTCGAAGTTCTGTAGCAGGTTCAGATATGAGGCATCATAAATATGCTCTTCCATGCCGCTGTCTTTTACGCCGCTGTAGGCCACAGAAAGATAGTTCGTGCCGTCAAGCGCGTCAGCGGTTGCAAGCAGACATTTCTGAGCCGTAGGCTGTAGGGCCGCTCGCTCAGCTGAGGAGAAATTACTTAAAAAACCGGCCTCGGCGGCATAGGCATTCTGGCCGCTTGCAATATGATCGGCATCGGGGGCCTGCTGTGTGTAGGAAACCGTGGCGCCTTCACTGTTCAGCCACTCCCGCAGGCTTGAGGTTTCCCAGAAGTTGCTGCCCCGCTGCGTTCTCAGTAGATCGCCCCGGGTGCCGCTCAAATCGCCGTTTGCGTCAAAGGCCTTGAGGCTCAGCACGTTTTCCGCAAGCAGCATATAGCTGCCGTCGTTGTTGAGGTATATCATCCGCCACAGGATCGGGGAGCCCGCGTAAGATCCGAACCGCGCATACTGCCCCGTGCTCATAGCTCCGCTGTGCGCGCTAACGACGAGGTAGATGGTTGATTCCCTCTGTATGTTGTAGTCGC
>Ga0114951_10004306_pt1 | contig 13986 bp, 15 predicted proteins | sample AM7aDNAmetaG_FD_88677 | JGI IMG/M metagenome (GOLD analysis project Ga0114951, IMG submission 88677) | Freshwater microbial communities from Finland to study Microbial Dark Matter (Phase II) - AM7a DNA metaG | ecosystem: Environmental > Aquatic > Freshwater > Lake | place: Finland: Lake Alinen...
TATGGTTGTCGGAAAAACATTGCCTGACGACACTGCAGCTAAGCCTGCCATCGCTCCCCTGATTGACTCGGAGGTTGCAATACCAGCAGCTACACGGGACTTGTTTCTGTAGGCAATAAAATTAGGTACGGCAATAGCAGCCAGAATACCGATAATGGCCACAACGATCATGAGTTCGATCAGGGTAAAACCTTTTTCATTTCTTGCTTTAAACATAACATTTCTCCTTTTGCATTGTTTTTTGTTTATACCTTTGTTTGTACTTTTGTTTGTAGTGTCTAATATTTTTGCCTCCCAACCTCCTTTCGTTTCTGTACAAACATAGATATGCAACATCAATGCCAAATTATTAAATCAAAATTTTATACAAAAGCATTAAATTAATAACAATTTCGCAGCTGCATCTTACCATTAAATGTAAAACCGCTAACAAAAAATGTTACCTCTCATGTCTCCACCATGTTTATGGCCCCATATTTTCGGGAAACCCCACCTTTGGCTCTCTTCACGGCCTAAAAATTCAGACAAAGTATCTATACTGTGTGTGCAACTTTATTTTTTTTGAACTCTATTTAAAAAAAATTCGTCGCTCCCGCGAAAGCGGGAGTCCATTTTTTGGGCGTTTCATGGATTCCTGCTCCTCGATCTGGTCGAGGACAAGCTTCGGGAATGACGTTCCCGAGGGTTCTTTTTATTAAGTTGCACAGTACATGTATGGCTTTATCACCCCTGCTTATCACTGGGCCGGGGAAGTGTCGGGCAAAACAAGCGTGAATATTGCCCCGCAACCTTCCTGGCTCTCCACAGCTATTGTGCCGTTATGCTCCTGAATAATTTTATATACAATGGCCAAGCCAAGGCCGATCCCGGTATCTTTGGTCGTAAAAAAGGGATCGAAAATGCTGCCGATTTCCGATTTTTTAATGCCGCATCCGTCATCGGCAATTTTAACTTCAACCCATGACATAATCGGGCTTTTCGCAGCAGGCTCGGGGATGTGGTTTTTTAAAGCAGCAGGCTCAAATCCGTGCTGTACCACAGCAGCAGTAAGTATAATAGTACCGCTTTTGACAGTCATTGCCTGAGCGGCATTAAGAATAAGATTCCACAGAACCTGTTTTATTTGCTGCCGATTTGCCGTAACAGTAATAGTCTCCGGAATTTGCTGCTTTATAGAACAGGCATTCTTGCATTCAGCGCTGTTATTAAAAAGCGCAACAACCTCGTCTGCTATCGTCTTTAATAGGATGCTCTCTTTGCCCTGGGCTTCTGCACGCGCGTACTGGGTAAAGTCGGAAATCATGCTGCTGAGATTTTTACTCTCTCTGATTATTATGTCCATGAGACGCGTATCGGCGGCATTGAGCTGCAGGCTTTTTTGCAGCACCTGAATTGAGCCGCTGATTGAAGCAAGCGGATTTCTGACCTCATGGGCTATGCCGGCTGCAAGCCTTCCCACAGCTGCCAGCCTGTCCACTCTTTTTATATGCTCCTGCATTTCTCTGAAATCGGTAAGATCCTGGAAGGTGAGAATAGTGCCGATTTCTTCGTTTGCGGAGTCTTTAATGCTTGATCCTGAAAAGCCCAGCAACAGTGATCGTCCGTCCTGGCGGATAAAGCTCAGTTCAAAATCCGTGGGAAAGAACATCCCTGTTGCAGGAGACGAAGAAGCATCACCGGCAGAGGATATGCCGGGGAAAATAACGTCCACATCTTTCATATAGGCAGTATCAAATGTGCAGCCGGTTATATCCTGGGCTGCACGGTTAAATGTTATGATGCGCCTGAACTGATCAAGGGTTAAAAGGCCGCTGGGGATATGCTGTATTATCTTTTCATTCAAAGCTTCAAGCTGATCAAGGGCTATCTGTTTCCTCTGAAGCTGCTGCCTTGATTTTCGCGCCTGCTCGGTCAGAAAGCTGCTCAGAACGGCGACCATATAAAAAGCCGCTACATTAATGACAATGGGATACATGAGGCGGACATCTTCATATCCGGTTGCTGTAAAAGCACCGATATGAAGCGGCGTGATAATGTTATACTGCTGCAGGATAAGAAGCCCCGCATACAGGCAGCTTGCAGCGGTTGCGGCAAACAGGCCCCCTGATATAAACAGGCAGATACTGGCCGAAATGATCGATATGCTGTAGAGAAATGAAAAAATGCTGTTTATGCCGCCGGTTATAAAAAGCAGGGCGGTAACGAAAAAAATATCCGCTGTTATCTGGACATAGGCAAAAAGAACAAACCGCCGGATATAAGGAAGAATAAAAGCATATATGAACGTCAGGACAAAAGCGCTGCCAGTCAGGGCATAAAGGTATACAAGATGGGTAGTGACATAGGACTCGCTTCTCCTGAGCTGGGCCACTGTGGCTATGCCGAGAAAAAAGGTCGCCACCAAAACCCTGAAAAACATCAGCCACTGAAGCTTGCCTTTCAGATAGTGCGTATCTTCACTTGATTTCATATGCTATCAGCAGTTCAAACACATTCATATACCCTTGTGCGCAGTCAGTCCCGCTTCAAAACGCGCTCATCAAGTGCAAGTTTCTGAATCCTGTAGCGCATCGACCGCAGCGTTATGCCCAGCAGCTGCGCAGCAGCCTTTAGCGAACCACCTGATTGCTGTAAAGCTTCTTCAACGTATCCCTTTTCAAAGCGCTCAACAAGCTCGTCAAGAAGAACGCCTTCCCGCGGTATGCTAAAATCACCCTTAGCATCAGCTGCTGCCTGGCGGGCTCCCTCGGGACTTCTGCATGACGAAACGTCAAGACTGTCGGGGAGCATAATGCTGGTTGTTGACAGGGCAACGCCGCGCTCTATGATATTTTCAAGCTCACGGATATTTCCGGGAAAATCATATCGCATCAGGCAGTCAAGAGCAAACTCTGAAATTTCGCTGACATTTTTCCCGGTTTCCGCAGCAGACCTATCCAAAAAATACCGCGCCAAAAGAGGAATATCCTCCCGCCGTTCACGAAGCGGCGGCAGCGCTATATTGATGACATTCAGCCGGTAGTAAAGATCTTCCCGGAACGACCCGTCAGCCACCTTCATCCCGAGATTTTTATTTGTGGCTGATATTATGCGCACATCAACCTTGATTTCATCCGTGCCGCCCACAGGCGTAAACGTCTTTTCCTGCACCATGCGCAACAGTTTCACCTGCAGCGCAAGCGGCAGCTCTCCCACCTCGTCAAGAAAAAGCGTGCCTCCGTGGGCAGCCTCAAGAAAACCCATTTTATCCTTAATGGCCCCGGTAAAAGCCCCCTTTTTGTAACCGAACAGTTCGCTTTCAAGAAGCGTCTCGGGGATACCGCCGCAATTGATGACGACAAACGGAAGCCCCACACGATTGCTCTGGCCATGGATAGCCCGCGCTACCAGTTCCTTGCCCGTTCCGCTCTCGCCGGTGATAAGCACATTGCTCTTTACTGAGGCCGCCCGCCCGATCAGATCAAAAACCTTTTTCATCGGCAGGCTCTGGCCGATCATACCGCAGGAGGCCTGCTGTGATTTGGCGGAAGAACCATCCTCTAAAATCCTTGATTCAACAGCCTGTGAGCGTTTTTCAAGAGCCGCATCAATTTTTCGTTTTATTTCCTCAACGTAAAACGGCTTCGTAATATAGTCATATGCATCTTCATGCATGGACTCCCGCGCCGTCTCAAATGATGCAAATGCCGTAACCATAATAAAAATAGTTTCCGGCGAAAAATCACGCACGCGCTGCAGCAGGGTGATGCCGTCCATGCGGGGCATTTTAATGTCCGCAATAATCACGTCAAAGGGCTCCTGCTCGCAGCGCGCCAGGGCATCCAGGCCGTCGCAGGCGCACGAAACGGTATATCCTTCACGATCCAGATATATCTCCAGCATCTCCCTGATGCTCTGCTCGTCATCTACAACCAAAATTTTGGGCATATATTTCTTTCATCTCAAGCGTAATTGTTTTAGCACGGCGCTCTCACGTCAGGCCCCGTGCCGCTTGCGGCAGCATTCTAGCACAAACAGGAGAATACAGGTATGGCTATCAGTCGGCAAAGGGATAGATGATGGAGCCGGCGACAATACTGTAGGCTGCACGCCCCTTCAAATGTCTGCCGATAAATGGTGAATTGCTGCTTTTTGAAAAGAGCCGGCCTCTGTCCATCACGTACTCCGCCTGGGTATCGATAATGGTTATATCGCCGTCCCCGCCTGCCTGAATACGCCCCTTAGACAGGTTCAAAATGCGGGCCGGATTGACCGTATACTTCTCAAATGCCTGCATAAGAGTCAGCACTCCTTCTGAAACCAGCGACAGCGTCAGGCTCAGGGAGGTTTCAAGCCCGATCATGCCGAACGCTGCATGGTCGAACTCCACATCCTTTTCAAGCGAGGAGTGCGGGGCATGATCGCTTGCAATAACATCCAGCGTACCGTCTTTCAGCCCCTGCCGGATTGCGTCCAGATCCTGCTGCGTGCGCAAAGGCGGATTCACCTTCGTGGCTGTATCAAAGGAAGCAACGGCATCATCTGTTAATGTAAAATAGTGCGGGGCTGTTTCGGCGGTTACGGCAACGCCCCGGGCTTTTGCCTCCCGTATAATCCGCACCGAGCCCGACGTGCTCACATGGGCTATATGAACCGGGTGGCCGACCCATTCGGCAAGAGCTATCTCCCGGGCGACAATCAACTCCTCAGCGGCGGGCGCAATACCCCGCATGCCCAGGCGGGTCGAAACAATACCCTCATGCATCATGCCCCTTGCCGCAAGATCCGCGTCTTCACAATGGCATATGACCGGGAGAGAAAACGTTTTTGCATACTCAAGGCAGCGGCGCATAACCTCCGCGCTTTTAACTGTTTTCCCGTCATCGGAGAGCGCAACAATGCCCGCCTCCTTCATGTCACCATACTCGGCAAGCGCCTCGCCTTTCAGCCCCATGGTAAGAGCGCCAACAGGATACACGTTGACACATGCCTCTGTGCGGGCCTGATGCATAATAAAATTAGTGACCGAGGCATTGTCATTGACAGGGCTGGTGTTGGGCATGCATGCGATGCTGGTAAACCCGCCTGCGGCAGCAGCGCGGGCTCCTGTATGTATGGTTTCCTTGTACTCCTGGCCGGGCTCTCGCAGGTGCGTGTGCATATCGATAAGGCCGGGGGCCACAATCAGCCCCGCGGCGTCAATCACCTGCATACTGCCGGTTGCCGTAATCTGCTTGCGCAGTTCAAGTATCTTCCCGCCGTCGATCAGCACATCAAGCATCGCATCGGTTCCCGATGCAGGATCAAGCACCCGTCCGTTTTTTATAAGCAGCGGCATAATTTATTTCCCTATCAGAAGGTACATAAGCGCCATGCGCACTGCGACGCCGTTTGTAACCTGCTCAAGAATTATAGATTTCGGGCCATCCATCACGTCGGCCGACATTTCTATGCCGCGGTTGACGGGCCCCGGATGCATGACCAGTACGTCAGGGCGCGCATGGCTCAGAACGGTTCTGTTGAGCCCGAAAAACCGCGAATATTCCCTGATTGTCGGAAAAAGACTCTGGCTCTGCCGCTCAAGCTGAATCCGCAGCATCATGATGACGTCAACATCCCGCACTGCATCGATAATCGATGGGATAAACGTCACGCCCAGCGATTCTATAAAACGGGGCACCATGGTCTGCGGCCCCGACACGCACACCTGCGCGCCCATCATATTGAGCAGAAAAATATTTGAGCGGGCAACACGGCTGTGAGTAATATCGCCGATAATAGCCACCTTCAGCCCAGCCAGGGACCCCTTGCGCTCCCGCATGGTGAATGCATCAAGCAGGGCCTGAGTCGGATGCTCATGGGCTCCGTCGCCGGCATTGATGATGGCCGAGGGCAGCACGTCAGCAAGCATTTTGGGCGCACCGGCGCAGGAATGCCTGACGACAATGAGATCCGGGTGCATGGCCTGCAGGTTCTCTCCCGTGTCCCGGAGCGTTTCGCCTTTTACCACGCTGCTGCTGCTGGCGGAAATATTTACCACATCGGCGCTGAGCCTTTTACCGGCTATTTCAAACGAGGTGCGGGTACGGGTGCTGGGCTCGAAGAAAAGATTGATAACCGTTTTACCGCGCAGCGTCGGGACTTTTTTAATATCCCGCTCAGATACTTCCTTCATGGACGCGGCAGTATCAAGAATATGGGTGATTTCAGTAGGGACAAGATCGCCTATCGAGAGCAGGTTCTTGCAGCGCAGCTCCATTACGCACCTCCTGTAATGAAGGCCTGATCGATACCGTCGTCTTCCTGAAGCAGCACTTCAACTCGTTCACCCTTCGTGGTAGTTATATTCCTGCCCGTATAATCGGGCTGAATGGGAAGCTCCCGGTGGCCGCGATCGATGAGCACAACCAGGCGTATCGCCTCCGGCCGACCCAGGTCATTGATGCCGTCAAGGGCCGCCCTGATGGTTCTGCCGGTATACAGCACATCATCGCACAGATAAATCTTGGTGCCCTTTATGGGAAACGGTATTTCGGTTTTTTTCAGCACCGGGTGCGAGGCTATCTCGGAAAGATCATCACGGTACAGCGTTATGTCAAGAGCTCCGACCGGTATGCGGACACCGGTGAATTCCTGCAGCTTCCGGGAGAGCCTGTTTGCAATCGACACGCCACGCCGGCGGATACCTATGAAAGCAAATGTTTCCGAACCCCGGTTATGCTCCCACAATTCAAAGGCAATGCGGTTGAGCGTCCGGTCGATATCGCTTGTATCCATGATTATTTTTTGTTCTGTCATGGCCTGCCCCTAAAAAAAAACCTCCCCCGTGACTGGAGAAGGTTTATGATGCCGCTGGTCGATGTGCACACATGCTTATTGGCCGTTTTGTGCTCGTGCTGGTTTATCTGGAGTATTTCTTTTTAACTAGCACAGCCTGCACAGCCTGGTCAAGGGAAAATAAAAAACCGCCATAAGCTTTTTGAAAGATTATTCGCCGGGTTTGACAATAGCACCATCTATGGTAACATAGTTTATCAGGTACATCATTGAAGGCAGCCAGAATGACGCAACATTTTGAATTTTCTTTTTATTCCAGAAGCAGCGACGATACTGTAAAACGAGGCAAACTGCTCGGGGCACACCTGACTGCAGGCTCTGTAATCGGACTTGTGGGCGATCTTGGCGCCGGCAAAACCTGCTTCATCAAAGGCATAGCCGAAGGGCTCAATAATACACCTGCAGACGAAGTCACAAGCCCGACATTCACTATTTTGCAGGAATATCCCGGGCCGGTGCCGCTCTACCATTTTGATGCGTACCGCCTGTCTGGCAGCCATGATCTTGAGGCAATCGGATTTGAGGACTATGTCGGCACCGACGGCGTCGCGGTCATTGAATGGGCAGACCGGATCAGCGATGCCCTGCCCGACGACGCAATCATGATACGCCTTGAGGCAATATCGGAAAATGAACGCCAATTTTTTTGCAGGGCACGAGGGACAAAGCATTGCGCTATACTCTCCCTGTTTCACGATTGTACCACAGCCGTCGCAGGAGCAGAAAAGGCACGTTAGCCATAGACTGCCCGCACAACTTCAAATCGCCAAAATTGAGCGCGTGCAGCGCGCAGGCATATCTCATTCCGGCCAAAGTCTATGGATATCGATAACCAACGCAAAATGACATCGCTCCATATCCGCCCGGGGCTTATCATGGGGCTGGTGCTTGTCTGCTTAACACTTGCGGTCTACGTACATGTCAGGGACTTTGATTTTTGCAACTATGATGATGATCAATACGTGTACCAGAATCCATGGGTGCTCAACGGATTCTCCGCCCAGGGTGTCTCATGGGCATTTACAAACATGCATGCCAGCAACTGGCACCCCCTGACCTGGCTTTCGCATATGGCCGACAGCCAGCTTTATGGCATGAATGCCGGCAATCATCATCTGACAAACGTGATTTTGCATATCCTGAACACGCTGCTGCTGTTTGCTGCATTCTGTCGGATGACGGGCATGCGCTGGCAAAGCTTTTTTCTTGCCGCCCTGTTTGCACTGCATCCCCTGCACGTGGAATCGGTTGCGTGGGTAGCAGAACGCAAAGATCTGCTGAGCACTTTTTTTATGCTGCTGGCGCTCAATTCCTATGCCCGCTATGCCCCGGATCCCAGCCGCACCCGATACCTGCCGGTGCTGGGCTTCTTTATATGCGGCCTTTTGTCCAAACCCATGGTGGTAACTTTTCCCGTGCTGCTGCTGCTGCTGGACTACTGGCCACTGGGCAGACTGAGCAGCAGGGCAACGGCATCACGGAAGGCAACTGCCCTTGCATTGCTGGCAGAAAAAGCTCCTCTGCTGGCTTGCTCGGCGCTCTCCACGGCGATTTCCTTTACAGCACAGCTCAAGGGAGGGGCAGTCATGTCACTGACGGATGCCCCCCTGCAGCTTCGGCTGGCCAATGGGCTTGTTTCCTATTGCGCCTATTTGAGAGACATGATTGCGCCGTTCCGGCTTGGCCTCTTTTATCCATTTCCTGACGCCATACCATTTTCTGTAGCCGCATTTGCCGGCGCGACGGTTCTGGCCATAACGCTCTTTGTGCTTCGACAGCGAAACAAACAGCCCTGGCTGGTGGTAGGATGGCTGTGGTACCTGGTGACCCTGCTGCCGGTAATTGGCATTATTAAAATAGGCTTACAAGCCCGGGCTGATCGCTATACGTATATGTCCCTTGTAGGTATTGGCATTGCAGTGATATGGGGGCTGGCATCCCTTTGGAGCATGTCCCGCAGATCGAAGGCGCTGGGCATTCTTTGCGGCGCGGCACTGGTCATCGCACTTATGGTTGCAAGCTACAGGCAGGTTCACTATTGGCGCAACAGCATTACACTCTTCGAGCACACCTTGGCCGTGACGCAAAACAACTATATCGCCCATAACAATTTAGGGCTCGCGCTGATCAATGAGGGGCGCTTAGCAGAGGCGATTGAGCAGTGCCGATTGTCGCTTAAAATAAATCCGCGCTGCGAAGAAACCTATGTAAACCTTGGCCTTGCGTTTACCCGGCAGGGAGATCTGCAGCAGGCTGTTCAGAACTACCATATAGCCCTTGAGCTGAAGCCTGACTTTCCCGTCGCCCATAATAACCTCGGTATGATACTGGCTCAACAGGGCAATGCCGCAGATGCAATCAAGCATTACAACCTGGCGATCAAAAGCAGCCCCGATTATGCCGAGGCCTATAACAATATGGGCAATGTGTTGCTGAGCTTGAATAGGCCTGCTGAAGCACGCGATCAGTTTCTCCTTGCGCTGCAGATCAACCCTGCCTATGCCGAGGCGCATAACAACCTCGGCAATGCCTTCACGATAGCTCAAGACTTTGACCGGGCGCAGGCACACTACCAGCATGCTCTGCAGCTCTTGCCGAACAATCCCGATATTTATTGCAATCTCGGAAACATCTATGTCTTAAAGGGTATGCTGACCGAGGCCGTTTTCTGCTTCCGCACGGCTGTACGGTTAAATCCCGCATCAGATAATGCCCGCCGCAAACTCGAGAGGGCTTTGCAGCTTCAACAAGCTCCTTCGGCTAAATGACGTCCTGCAACCGTGCTCAAGCAATCAATGGCCAGTGCATGATATTGGCGCGCGGCAGAATACATCATGGAGCGGGGCAGGAGATTTGGCGCGGTTTTTACAGTGGGCCGCATCATTGGCCCTGCAGGTTATGTGGGGGTCGGCAAAAGCATCCGTTTTCTGCAGCGCGCTGTAATGAGCCCAAAAATTCTTTTATCCAGCCCCTTATGTGCCCAGCAGTGCATGCCGGTAGGAAACCCCTGAGATTTTCATCCCGCTTGCAGCCCTTCTAATTTTTACAGCTAGCACGACCGGATCCCGGGCTCCGACATTACGAAACTTTACAAAATAATAAATCGTGTAAAAATCAGATTTTTTTTCAATCTTATTGACCTGGCACTTTCCTTCTTCATAGAGTCCGAGTTTTATTTTGCAGCTTTCTTCATAGAATTTTCTAAACTGCTCTTCAGATATTGCCGCCCGCGCAGTGTCGTCAAAATCTCTGATATAGGCTTTATAGTCGCCTGCATTCAGCGACGCCAGAAGATTGACAACCTCCGGCTCTGCCTCGGCAATCACCTGACGCAGCTCCTGCTCTCGCGGGTCTGTCTGCGCCGGCGCGGCCTGATCAATTGTCTGAGTGGATTTTGCCGCACAGGCGGCCATCATAAAAAACACCAGCAGCAGAAACGTAACTCTTTTCATACTGTACCCCACTTTCACTTTCCGCTTTTATTATGCTTGCGCAATTCGAGCAACAAATTGTAAGCCGATCCGGCTCATCAATTATTTATAAAAATATTAGCCTCAGAATGCCTCATACCACTTATGTTAGTATAACATATAGCATACAGGGGTGTCGCAATTCATATTTTGGAATTATACCATGCTCACATGCAAACCAACAGCCTTTAGAGATATTTTTCCCATGTACCAAACCCTGCGCTTTCTACATGCTATACAGGACAGTTCATGTATGGCCTTTGTATTGATCATATGGTATCGTGTTACATAAAAAAAACTGGCATGCTTCATCATATGCGAGTTATGAAAGGCGCAGAAACATGCACGAAACGCTATGGTCTGAAACATTCCGGGCCCGCTATTACGAAGTGGGGCATGACGGCTGCGTGACCATCCAGGCCCTGTGCAACTATTTCCAGGAGGCTGCCGGCAACCATGCCACCCGGCTGGGCGTGGGCATGCAGAAGCTGATGGATCAGCACCAGAGCTGGGTGCTGTCGCGCATGCTGGTGCAGATGTCAGTTTTTCCGGGCTGGCATGATGAGGTGACGGTTGACACCTGGCCTGCCGGTGTTGAGCGCATGTTTGCCCTGCGCCTTTTCAGGCTGCGCTGCGGCGAGCGCATGCTCGGTTTCGGGACAAGTGCGTGGCTGCTGTTTGACCTTGACCGCCGCAGGCCTCTGCGGCCTGAATTTGTTCGCGATTTCGCAGTGGATGGCCCTGAACTTGATCTCGGAACAAAACTTTCCGGCAAGGTGGAGCCGCCGGGCCAGTGCCCGTGGCAGCGGCCATTCACCGTTCGCACAAGCGATCTTGACATGAACCAGCATGTCAACAATGTCAATTATATCGACTGGGCGCTTGAGGCCGTTCCACCTGATACCCGGCGCTCGTGCCGCCTCAACCGGCTGCAGATCGATTTTCTGGCAGAATGCCGTGAGGATGAGCAGGTCGTCTCGAAATGCGCACCCGATAATGTCGCAGCAAGCGGCTGCTTTCGCCATGCCATATGCCGCTCCGACGGCAGCATTGCCGCAGCTGCCCTGAGCAGCTGGCAAGGCATAAAAAATAGCGGCTGAAACCGCTTGCGTACATAAAACCAATGTAAAGGAGGACATCATGATACTCGGACTTTGCGGCAGCGGAAGAAAAGAGGGCAATACCGGCGCTCTTGTCGAAGCGGTATTGCAGGGGGCGGGCAGCCAATCGGAGCTTATATGGCTTATCGACCTGAACATCGGGTACTGCACGGGCTGCATGCGCTGCGCCTTTGAAGGCACGTGCTGGCAGCAGGACGGCATGACAGCCCTGTACCGGAAGCTCATCGACTGCGACGCCATTGTATTCGGCTCGCCGTGCTATTACGGCAATGTATCCGGGCTGTTTAAAAGCTTTATGGATCGCAGCATCGCCCTGGGCTACATGGGCATCGGCAAAGAGGCCGAAATTGCCATGCACGGCCGCAAGCCCCTTGCAGGCAAGCCTGCTGCAATTGTATCGGCTGTGGCAGGCCATGGCGCGGACAGCGTGCTTGCCATAATGGAGAGCTATGTCGGCTACGGCGAAATGAACATCGTCGGTAAGCTCGGCGCCGTGGCGGGCATGGATGATGTGCGGGATAAAAAGGAAATTATGGGCCAGGCCCGCGAGCTTGGCATTAAGCTCAGGCAGGCTTTAGGAAAGTAAAAGGCCTTTTTTAAAGGCCCTCATGAGCAATACCACGGAGCAATTTTCTGGAGCATATTTCAGCTGTCGCCTTCGTGCGCGCTGCACATGCGGTGAAACTCTTTCGGGGTATATATTGGAATCGTTGCCTTTTTAAACCCCGCCGAATCCCGGGTTACGACACCAAGGGCTCCTGCATGACGGGCAGCCTCATGAATAACGGCGTCCTGGAAATCCTGAAACTTAAGCTGCAGCGCCGATTCAAGCACAACGCGGGGAACCGGAGCGACATCAAAAAGCTTCAGCATCTGCAAGATATACTCATGCGCCCGCCGCTCGCCAACGGTTTTCGTGGCAAGATAATGAATTGTCGTCACCGTTGTGGCGCACAGGCATCCGGTAATCTCGCCTTTTTCAATGCGGGTAAACAGCTGGGCCGCCGTTTCTGAAAAAGGCTCACGGTCCAGCAGAAAGTCGAGAATGCCCTTGGTGTCGAAGAGAATCACTTGATGTATTTCTCCTCAAGAAACCGGCGGTAATCATTCCCATCAAGAGCCGCTCCGCGCAGTGCGCCTTTCAAAGAACTGACAAGGGGGGTATAAGGAGAAGCTTTGCCCTCCCCTTTTTTTCTATCCAGAAGAACAAAATAATCGGCAACCATCCGTGATACGGATTTTCCGGATTTTTTTGATGCGCTTTTGGCTTTCTTCACCAGATCACCATCAAGGCGCAGTGTTAATTTCTGCATGACAAGCTCCCTTGCATTTTGACGTACATATATATTTAAAAAGTATACGTCATACCGCACATTGTCAATATGACACTTTTGATCTGCTGGCCTGCTATAAAAACAACGCCGATATAAACGAAACTATTTTCGCAAGCACAATAATGAAAACCGGTGGCGTTGTTTACTGCCTCAAGAAAAAGCATTACCCCATTCCCGGCATTGTTGTGGATCTCTCGTAGTGATCCAGCATGCTTGGGTGAATGATTTCGTTCGATCCGTTCTCAAAAATCATAATAAAATATAAAAAATTGACAATGAATATTTTGCATGCTATTAAGACGTCTAATTTGTCTAAAGAGGGGGGAAGTATGTCTTCTGCACTTACAGACAGCAGTACAGCAGTGTATCTCCTTGCAATAATTCGTTTACACAATTGAATATTGGCGCCTCTAAGGCATGTCCCACACCGGGCATGCCTTTTTTTTGTTGCCGCTGTCAGGGCGGCTTCAGATGAACATGTTTTTTTACCGCTGCAGCAAAATGCCACTTCGGAGCCGGGAGGCCAATTGCTGGTTGAAAGCACATATCATTGTCATTCTGGGGCTCGATAAAAGACTCTGAAATGTGCTGTAAAAACAACAGCCTTGAAACTTAAACTGCTATGAGGAGGAGTAATGAGCAATAGAACAACATGGAAATTGCCGGCACTTGTAGTTGCGCTGACTTTTTTTCTCTGCGCGCCGGCACTGGCAGGCAAGGCGCAGGTCCCCAAAACCGGGCAGACGGAGTGCTACGATACATATGGCACTGTCATGGACTGCACCGACTCCGGACAGGATGCCGCCATACAGGCCGGTGTTGCTTGGCCCAGCCCACGCTTTAAGGACAATGCCAATGGCTCGGTCACCGATAAATTGACCGGCCTTATGTGGACAAAGGATGCGAACCTGATGGCAACACGCGATCCGGGCTGGACGCCGAGTGCCGGCAAGGTCAGCCCAAGCCCAAAGAACGCCCTCGATTCTACGACTACGTCTACTATAACCACCAATCCATGGCCGGCTGGCAAGGTCAGCCCAGAGATCGCCCTGGATTATGTAAAAAAGCTCAATACTGAAAAATATCTTGGTCATGAAGACTGGCGTTTGCCCAACATAGTTGAACTAGTGTAGTGTTTCATAAATAGTTATGCAGCATTGACTTTCCGTTGTCGAGTTGGAGGTTGAGTGCAGCCAGGTTTGATTTTCTCGAGTTTCTTTCTCGCACGATCAATCTTTGCTAAAA
>Ga0114951_10004308_pt1 | contig 13982 bp, 12 predicted proteins | sample AM7aDNAmetaG_FD_88677 | JGI IMG/M metagenome (GOLD analysis project Ga0114951, IMG submission 88677) | Freshwater microbial communities from Finland to study Microbial Dark Matter (Phase II) - AM7a DNA metaG | ecosystem: Environmental > Aquatic > Freshwater > Lake | place: Finland: Lake Alinen...
AATCAACAACCATATCATCAACCCAACCGTTAATTGTGGATAGGAGAAAAAGAAGATGCCAACGCGCCAACCAATCGTTTGTGTTCTCGGACATGTAGATGCAGGCAAAACCTCGCTTCTCGATGAACTTCGCAAAACTAATGTTCAACTTCGCGAAGCGGGCGGAATGACTCAGCATATAGGCGCGAGCTTTTTCCCCGTTGAAACCCTCAAACAGCTCATTGGACCCTACATGGGTACCTTTAAAACCGGAATCGAAATTCCCGGTTTACTCATCGTGGACACTCCTGGGCATGAAGCTTTCACGAACCTTCGGCGCAGAGGCGGCAGTGTCGCCGACATAGCAATCCTCGTCGTAGATGTGCTGCGTGGTTTTGAAGCACAGACTTTTGAATGCATCGAAATTCTAAAAGCAAGAAAAACCCCCTTCATCGTGGCAGTAAACAAAATCGACCGCATCCCCGGCTGGAAAGCCCAGCAAGGCGCCCCCTTCTTGAAGTCATACGCAGACCAATCGAGTTTCGTACGCGAAGCACTCGACAACCGTTTGTACGCGGTCATGGGGGATTTCAGCCGTTTAAGCTTCAAAACAGACCGGTTCGACCACATCCGCGACTTCACTATTAACATCGCACTTGTGCCCACCAGCGCCAAAACAGGCGAAGGCTTATCCGAACTAGTTATGGTTCTCGTCGGGTTAACTCAGCAGTTCCTAAAGAAGCGCCTGCAAACCACGGATGGCGCGGCAAAAGGCTCTATCCTTGAAGTTAAGGAGGAACCAGGTTTAGGCTTAACACTTAATGCAATTGTTTACGACGGTACCCTGCACAGAGACGACCTGATTGTTGTCGGCGGAAAAAACGGACCCATCTCCGCGCATGTGCGAACGATTCTTGTTCCCAAACCCCTCGATGAGATGCGTGATCCACGCGACAAATTCACAAGCGTCGAATGCGTCTATGCGAGTGCAGGTGTCAAGATTGTTGCGCCCGATTTGGATGGGGCACTGGCTGGTGCACCATTGTTTTCTGTTCCCGCAGGGGAAGACGTTGCCAAATACTGTAACCTCATAACTGAAGAAATCGGCAGAATCCGAATTACCAAGGAAATCGACGGTCTCATAGTGAAAGCGGACACACTGGGTTCACTTGAAGCTATAGCGGAAATTTTGAAAGCCAACAACATCCAAGTCCGCATAGCTGACATCGGCGACATCAGCAAACGCGACGTCATCGAGGCGTCTGTGGTGAAGACACGCCAGCCGTTGGTAGGCGTAATCTTGGCGTTCGGTGTAAAAGTACTTCCTGACGCAGAAATTGAGGCTGAGGCAGACGGCGTTAAAATCTTCAAAGACCCAATCATCTACAACTTAATCGACAGCTACATTGCTTGGGCAAAGAACAAGCGGGAAACCAAAAGCGAAGAAGAGTTTGATTCACTCGTTAAACCGGGAAAACTTACAGTGTTGCCTAATTGCATTTTCCGACGTGCCAAACCAGCGGTTCTTGGCGTGGAAATTTTGGGCGGAAGAATACAAGCCAAAGTTTCGCTTCTACGTGCAGAAGACAGCGCGGATTTAGGCGAGATAGACCAGGTTCAAGACCAAGGCAAACCAATCGGTAAAGCTAAAGCGGGCATGCAAGTGGCTATTTCCATGGATAAACCCGTCGCGGGCAGGCATGTGTTTGAACGGGATGTTTTATGGGTGAAGGTGCCTGAAGCTGACGCGAAAAAACTGTTAACGGCGCATATGGATGACTTGACCAACGATGAACAGGAGCTCCTCAAAGAATTCATCAATTTCATGCGTAAGAAAACGCTGTTCTGGGCTGGAGTTTAACTCTCTCAGCAGACCGCCTCCCTTATTTGTAGGCTCAAAAAGTTAGGTTTGGGTCAGTGTTGATTGACGATCTCTCACAGCTTAAAGCTCAAAGCCGTCGCCTTACATCATTCCCAGTTTAATGTTGTTTGTGCGGATTTATCTATTTTGATTTAAGAAAACTAAAAAATGAAAAGGAAGATGGAAGTTTGGTTTTTTAAGGTAGTAGTTGATTTACGAGGTCTTGAGCTCGCGTGGTGAGGTCTTCTTTTTCCCCTATTTTAACCACCACAGAGTTAGAAAGCTCTGTGTTAGCTGGCATGGATTGCTTAATCATTGCAACATCGTCAGGTGTAGTTGCGCCTTGCCCACTACCGAAGATGCCAACTTTGGCGCCATTCTCAGGTGTCAGGTTTTTCAAGTTGTCCTTAACTGAACCAGTCAGTGCACCCCCGTAAACGGGTCCCCCTACGACGATTATGCTGTATCCCGAAGTGTCTTTTGCGGCTGAACTCTTTATTCCTGCCAAAGTAACCGTGTAGTTTGATGTTTGCAGGTCGCTGGCGATTTGGCTGGCGACGGTTTTTACGTTTCCTGAAAGACCAGGGTCATAAATCACGAGGGCTTTTCCAACCGAGGTTCCTGTGGGCGAAAGGGTTTGCGACCTCGTTGCAGTGTAAGCGGCTACATCCAAGAATATCACGGCAGCAACTGATACGAATAGGATTATTATTACAGCGAATACCGCGAGGATTATTTTAAATATTTTTCTCATTTTAAACTCCCCGAATACCCTATCTGTTGGGTTAGGATAAAAGATTAACGCCGAGAAAACCTGAAAAAATAGTAGAAAAAACAGTGCATAACCCATGTTTTAACCCAAGAGTTGCGCTGGGATTAACGACAGTTGACGAATCTAAATGCTTAAACCACCCCGAGGGTAGGGGTAGCATATACAGCGTATTTGTGAGGTGAAAAAAACACATGATATTCGAGGAAGAAGATGAATGGGAGGAAGGCGAAGATGAGGAATGGGAAGAAGAGGAATGGTAAACCAAAACCATAAACTCCACTTTTGATTATTTTTCTTTAAGTTAGAATTTTTCCGCGGACTTTTGAGGTTGCTTTTTGTTAACCGATGAAAAAACATTTGGCCTTTTCCAGTTTCTTTTTTTGCTGAGGTTTACATTTATAACTATCTTGTTGGCATCATTAAACGACGCTTACCATGACTCGAATTGCCGTATTGAACGAAGACAAGTGCAAAGTTAAGAAATGCAATTCCCTGTGCGTTAGCTTTTGCCCTATGGTGCGCAGCAAAGTCGAAGCTATACGTGTCGAAGGCAGCAGAGCAATAATATCGGAAACTCTCTGCGGCGGCTGCGGGATATGCGTCAAAAAATGCCCCTTCAAAGCAATCAGCATAGTTAATCTGCCCGACGAACTCGAAAAGGACTGCAGCCACCGATTCAGCGAAAACAGTTTCAAACTCTTCCGTTTACCCATGCCCTCACCCGGAACAGTCTTGGGGCTGTTGGGTCAAAACGGCATAGGCAAAAGCACAACTCTCAAAGTTTTCTCGGGAGAAATCAAACCCAACCTCGGTAAATTCGATGACCCGCCAGAATGGCCCGAAATCATCCAGTACTATCGAGGTTCAAGCCTGCAAGATTACTTTTCAAAGCTGAGTGAGAAAAAACTCAAAGTCAGCAGCAAACCACAATACGTTGACAAGATTCCTAAAGCAGTCGCTGGCAAAGCAGGCGATTTGCTGGAAAAAGTTGACGAAAGAAAACAGCTAGATGCAATTGCTGAGGAACTTGAACTTAAGAAGATCTGGGATAGACCACTCGATGTTTTAAGTGGCGGTGAATTGCAGCGGGTTGCTGTTGCAGCGGCTCTTAGCCGTGAAGCAGACGTTTACCTTTTCGATGAGCCATCAAGCTACTTAGACGTGAAACAGCGGTTGGTAGTTGCCCGAGCAATTCGCAGCCTAAAAGAAATGCAGAAAACCGTTGTTGTGGCGGAACATGACTTAGCAATCATCGATTACTTATCTGACCAAATCTGCGTCTTCTACGGTGAACCAGGCGTCTACGGCGTCGTTTCTCACACGCATGGAGTACGCACAGGAATCAACATTTACCTGCAAGGATACATCCCAGACGAAAACATAATGTTCAGAAAAGAACCCATAGTCTTCCACGAGAAACCGCCATCCACCGTTGAAGCGATTGGTGAACCCCTGCTCAAATGGGAAAAGATGGAGAAAACCTTCAAAGGCTTCAAACTTGCCATTGAACCAGGCGAGATACGCACAGGCGAAATCGTCGGCATCCTTGGACCCAACGGCATCGGAAAAACAACTTTCGTCAAGATTTTAGCAGGCGTCGAAGAAACGGATGATAAGCGTACGTTTGGCAAGTTAACTGTCAGCTACAAACCCCAGTACATCGCACCTGACTACGCGGGCACCGTGCAGGAGTTGCTAATGAACGTGGCTAAAGAAAACTTTACCTCCAGCTGGTACAAAACCGAGATTGCCCAGCCTCTTCGCCTCCAAGTCTTGATGGATAGAAATGTCATGGAGCTCAGCGGAGGAGAACTCCAGAAAGTCGCAATCGCCGCGTGCTTGAGTCGCAAAGCCGACCTATTCCTTCTCGATGAGCCCAGCGCATACCTCGACGTTGAAGAACGCCTTAACATCGCAAAAACCCTGCGTCGCGTCGTCGAAGCACACGGCATACCCGCCTTCGTGGTTGAACACGACGTGGTGACCCAAGACTTCATCGCCGACCGCTTGATGGTCTTTAACGGTGAACCAGGAGTATCCGGCTTAGCTCACCCGCCAATGAGCCTCAGGCAAGGAATGAACAGATTCCTTAAAGAAATGGACATTACCTTCCGTCGGGACTCGATTACTTTCCGACCTCGCGTCAACAAAGAAGACAGCCAGATGGATAAGTTCCAAAAAGACATCGGCGAATACTACTACACTAAAACAAGCAAACCTGAAAAGCAAGAAGCGAAGCCCGAAAAGAAAGAAACGCCTAAACCACCCAAAAAGTAGCTTCTGCAATTTTTTCCTCCGTCTTTATCATTTCTTCTCTTTTCACATTTTCTCTACCTGAGACTTGTTTTAGTCGTAATTCGCTTAAAACTGGATTATTGCAACGAATAAATTCTACTTTTTGCCCTTCGCAGCTTCAAGCTTCGTTGGCAAATACTCATCAACGATGTAAGTTAATCCGTATCTGCTGAAAGCTTCTAGTTCCGTCTTGCGCTTAATCTTGAGGGCAAGTTTGATTTCACGTTGCCAGATGGGGTCGTTTTGGTATCGGGGGTCTCGGGCGAGTTCGTTGAGGCGTTTGATGTCTACTTCGTCGAGTGGGTCGGTGGGTAATTTGTATTCCACGATATCGCTTGCCCAAACTCCACTCCAAACTGCGTCTGGAGTGTTTAGGTCGCGGAGGTGCGCGGCGTTGGCGGAACCGGAGATGATTACTTGGGCAATGTGCATTCCCCATGGGTCACCATCAGTTAGTATGAAGACGGGCAGCCCGAGTTCGTCATGTAATCGACGTATGAAGCTGCGGGTTTGTCTTGGCGCTTGTCCACCGCAGGAAATTAACAGCGCCTTGTGTTTGTTGTGTACGTTTTCTTCGATGAACCTCGTGAAAAGGGCGCCTTTCTCGATGGCTATGACTTTGTCAGCAGTGGTTTTTATGAACTCTGCAGAGGTAACCGCCGGTCCAATGAGTACACCGTCTGGGTGACTGGTTAAATTCACCGTTTTACCTTCATAGCCGGGAACGGTATAGCCGATATCTAAGTCGCCGAAAATTGCGCTTCGTTCTTCGGGAAATATGTTGAAGTCTTCTCGTGCAAAACCTGTGAGGGTTTCCAGGTCAGTGATGATGTTGTTTGATTCCTGCTGGTCAGCAAAAGTCATCTCATAGGCTTGTGCGGAGTAGTAGACATCTCTTAAAGTGGAGGTTTTACGTTGACTAGTGAGTTCATTGCTAAACATTGCAACCCAAGCGAGCTGCGTGAAGGGTTTAATGTGGCGGATGTTCCGGGTGCTTCTGTCAACGTTTTTTTCGCCTAGAATAAATTGGCGCAGGACTGGATCATAATTGATGTTTTCCGTGGAGCGGCTGGGCATTTTAACTGTTGGGAAGACGCCTTGGTCGAGTTGATTGTAAATCTGAGTGCCAAAGCTCTTGAGGCTCCTGAGGACCTCTTGTTTTCTTTCAAGTATCTTAACTTTCTTCTGCGCCATACTTCTGTACACTCTTTAATAATTTTTCTATGTCAGGTTTCCTTGTTTCCCCAGCTAATGTGGTTGAGAATTCAGCGATTTTTGGGAGGTACTTGTTGAAGATGCCTAGTCGTTTCTTTTCATTGTGCACGTGTTCCTGTTTGGTGAGGAAATGCTGCAGCTGGCGGGCAACCTCGCGCAAGGCGTTTGCGACTTCTCTGCGTACTTCAGGTCGGTCAGATATGAATTCTTTGCCCACGGTTTTGTATGGGACTTTTGTGCTGCATATATGTACGGCGATTGCAATTGGCATTTCAGGCGCGACTTTGTAGCGGCGCCAGTTCATGGCTGAGATGACGCGGTAGGATACGTCGCTTGCTTCATCGTAGAGCAAGGGGATTTTATTTGCGAAACGGTAAATTACGAATGTGCCGCGTTTTGGTACGTCCCCGCCGTATGCCATGGCTAACTCAACGATGAATGGGTGACCGGCGTAAGTGGATGGTTTACGCTGATGCACAACCAGATATTCGGGTTTGAGCTCTTTCATGATGCCGGCTCTAAGCAAATCTTCACCCAGCGGGGAGAGGCAGCTGGCGTCTGGCGGTAGGAAATCCTTGTATTTTTTGAGGTTCTGCATCAAACGCACAATTTCTTCGTGGGACAGCTTTTTTGGGTTTTTGCTTGGGGGAATGGCGGCGAACTCGAGGAATTTTTGAGCTGTGATTTCGCCCACGCGGTGGAATTGCCCCTTCAAAAAATCCGACATGTTCGTGGCTGTTGTAATTTGGATAAGCCGCTGGAGAAGTTCCACGTCGACGCCGTATGGGTGGGGCATGGTTTCTTTGGGCGACTCCGGCATAACGGTGGTTCCCCTCGTGAACTTGTAGAGCCTGCCTTTAGGGTCAACAAAAGTTATGTTCGCATATGGATTAACCATGGCGGTTTGCTTGAAGTACTCTATGATTTTCGGCATGGCTCTTAGGTAGTCGCCTTCAAGCGTGAATTCAACGATGGTGCCGCGCCATTGATCTTTGTTGATGAGGACTTTGCGGTCTAAAATGATGGGTTTGTTCCGCTGGATGTCAATCATTAATTTGAAACTGTAAATTTTTTCTTGTCCAGTGCTGGAAGTCACTAAAACTGGTTGGTGAGTGGTGATTTGTCCGTATAGAACTGCCATTTTGCCGCCAAGACCAAACGTGCCTCTTGCCTGTTTAAGCTTGTATTTGCTGCCGTAGAGCACTTGACCGAAGGCTGAGGGGATGAACCTTGGCGGGATTCCACAGCCGTTGTCTTCGACGCGGAGCTTGTAGATTTGAGTTTCCTTGGTGGCTTCTCCCTCATAGGACAATCGTACGTAGACGTCTGGAGGGATTCTCTGGCTTTCCGCTGCGTCAAGTGCGTTCTCAACGATTTCTCGTATAGCAACGAAGATGGCGCGTGAAGGGTTAGTTAAACCTGCAATGTCTCGGTTTCGGTAGAAAAAGTCCGACGCGCTGATCTCTTCAAAGGTTGCTTGAGCCACTTGTAGCCTACACCACTTTCCCCGTGTTATGTTTGCAGTTGGTTAGTATATTTGCTGCTTGTTCTTTAAGTTAACTGCACTTGGCGCTGAAAATCTTTGCTCTAAACTTGGGATGCAATGTGTCTTGATGGTGAATCTTGCCGTAAACATGTAAATAAATCATTATTGAGTTAATCCTTCGCCCAAAAGAAAAGCATGACACACGTATTTTTAACCTATAAAATCTGACTTTTAAAGAGGCATCTACCATTTGCTTTATTCGGAAAGCAGACATTGCTGAGCCAATCGAGCATTTGGAAAGTTAGGATGCAGCAACCTCTTGGAGGATTGGCTGCGGCTTCATGACCAGCGACGCTTTATCCATCGTGGCTAACTCGAAGATGGTTGAGTTCGTTATGGCGTGTCTTGGGCAGGTTTCTGCGCATTGGTAACAGAAAATGCATTTGTCAAGTCTGAACTGGGGCCTTTTTTTCCCTTCGACATCAACCATTTCAATCGCCCGTGCAGGGCATTCTTTGCCGCATAACCCGCAACCGACACAGAGCCGAATATCAAATATCATTCGACCGCGAAAATTGTCGTTTAACTCGGGCTTAACATAGGGGTACATGTTGGTCGCTGGCTTCGTAAAAAAATACGATGCCGCACTTTTAAATATTTGAGGGATTCGAGTTTTTTTCGCCATTTTACCCACCAACTTTTTGATGTTTGGGCAAAAATTTAGGACGCTTTAAACTGTTTCTTGTGGGTTTGTCTATATGGCTGGCGAGAAGATTGTTTACCTCGACCTTTACGTGGATAGTGTTTCTATCCGCACTGAGCTTCGAGGATAGCTTTGGTGCATTATACCGGGTCTTTTGGTTTTGCCCTGTTAATATATGGGTGTTGGCGGCTTTAATTGTTTGTGGTTGTCCATGTTTTTTTGGACGATTGCGCAGTCCGAAGCGTTCAAGCATGTACCGCCTGCCAAATGCTCGTTCACTTACACTGTGCCCTCCACTGTTGCAGCAGATCTTTTCAGGTGACAGTTTAAGAACGCGAGAAACGCTTTGTCTGTTCCTTCAACATGGGAGAATAAAGCGTATGACAAAAACCAGAGGAGACCAGCCGAATGGGAAAGACTGTTGAATCATACCGCATAGCGTTAGAGGATGAAATAGGCAGGTGGAGAGGGTTTGAAAAAGCATTGCGAACCGAAGACCACGAAGCCTTCGAAGCACTGATGGATGCCTGCCGAAACTACGCCTCAGCAGGAAGCAACGCAACCCAGCCCATACTGTTCGAACCCATGATACTTTCGATTTTGGTTTCCCAGCAAAAGAAAATCGTTCGGTTAGAGAAGAAGCTGGATGCAATTCAACAAACCAAGAAAAATTAGGGGTTGGCTGCTGGATGTTTACCCATCAGACTTTGGCAAGGTCACTGTTTGGGTAATATGTGAAAATGGAGAAAGAATCAGGTTAACCGACAGGTTCCAACCCTGCATCTACGTGTCCGCAAAGCAAGATGACCTTGAACGCCTCGCCAGCAGCCTCTTTGACAACCAGAAAATCGCGTCGTTAAAATTCGTCTACAAATACGCTCATCCAACAGACCTTGAAAAAACCAGAGTTTTGGAAACCACCGTTAAAGACTGCCGACAAATCCATGCGTTGACACTGGAAATCCTAAGATTGGGCGATTACCTGCGCTATGAACTCCACAACTGCGACATTCAAAACGACCGTTACTACTTGTTTAGCCGTGATTTGTTTCCGCTGGCTTTTTTGGATGTTGAGGTTTCCAAATCTGGGTTGGTGTACACGCTTTTGGATTCGGTTGAAAGCATCGACTATGTTGTCCCTAAACTGCGGACGGTACGTTTGGAAGTTGACGTTGCTAAAAAAGGGTTGATTGCAAATTTTGAGGATGCCATAGAGAGGATCCGTTTAAAACCAATGGGTGAAGAGGAAATCATGATTGACTACGGCGACGAAGCCACCAAACTGCTGCAGCTGGTCTACGCCATCAGGGAGATGGATCCTGACTTCATCGTGACATCTGCAGGCGACTCCTACCTTTTCCCCTACCTGCTTCAAAGAGCCGCTGTCAACGAGGTGCAGGACGAGTTCATCTTAAGCCGCGACAACGTGCAGTTCAAGAATAAATCGTCTGCGGGCATGACGTATTTTTCTTATGGACACACCTTCTACAGAGCCGACACCATGCGGCTGTACGGCAGAATACACGTCGACGAAAACAACACCTTCATCATAACCGAGTCAGGCTTCGACGGCTTCATCGAGATAGCCCGAACATGCAGAGTACCCTTACACACCGCGGCAAGGTTTTCGATTGGCTCCAGCATGTCATCCATACAGTTCTACCAAGCTATGAAAGACGATTTTCTGTTGCCAAGAAACAAAAAAATTCCTGAAGCCTTCAAATCAGCGTTGGATTTGCTCGTGGGCGACCGCGGAGGATTCGTCTATGAACCCATCGTGGGGGTGCATGATTCAGTGGGAGAACTGGATTTCTCTTCGATGTACCCCGCTTTAATGGAGAAATACAATATTTCGGCGGAAACCGTGCTGTGCAAATGCTGCCCCGATTCCCCCATTAGAATTCCAGGGTTAAACTATCAAATCTGCACAAAACGGCAGGGTATAGTTCCCAAAACAGTCCTTTTAGCCTTGACAAAACGCTTGACATATAAGCGTTTGAGGAACGAAACAGCGGATAAACACCTAAAACAGGTCTACGATAGGCGTCAAACAGCGCTAAAATGGATACTTGTCACCTGTTTTGGTTACTTGGGATTTAAAAACTCGAAATTCGGCACTGTAGATGGGCACATCGGCGTTTGCGCTTACGCCCGAGAAAACTTCCTCAAAGCCGCACGCATCGCCGAAGACGCCGGTTTTGAGGTTATTCACGGAATCGTGGATTCACTGTGGCTTAAGAAGAGAAACGCCAGCTTAGACGAGTACCATGAACTCTGCAAAGTAATTACCAAAGGAATAGGTGTGCCCATAAATTTTGAGGGACACTACAAATGGATAGCGTTTTTGCCTTCCAAGATGCACCCGAAAGCGAGCGTTTTGAACCGTTACTTCGGCGTCATGGATTATGGCAAAGTTAAGGTTCGCGGCTTAGAAGTCCGCCGCCGAGACACCCCAAAATTTATTTACGATGCCCAAATGGACATGGTTAACACTTTAGCCATAGCCAACAACGAGGAAGAGTTTGGACAGAAAATTCCCGAGACGTTGAACGTGGTGAAGGCTTATCGGAAAAGACTAATCGCCGGCGAAGTTCCAGCATGCGATTTAATCATGACAAGGCACCTGTCCAAAGATCCCCAGCAGTACAGGCAACATGTTAGTCAGCTTATAGCGGCTGAACAACTGGCAAAGCAGGGTGCTGAAATCCACGCGGGCAACAATGTGGCTTTTCTTTTCACGGATTCAAAAAACAAACGCTTTCACCGAAGGGTAATAGCTGAAAAACTAATGGAGAAAAACATGACTCCGGACACAAAAAAGTATCTGCTGTTGCTTTATGCTTCCGCTGAGACGCTGCTGAGTGTTAAGGGGTACACGGCGAAATCAATATGTGACGAGGTGAATGGTCATTCGACTAATACGCTTGAGCGCTTTTGTTCCAAATAGAACATCAATAGCATTTTTTGTGACATAAAAGTCACAATATTTAATAGGTTTGCCCATTCCTAAAGAGTTCATCACAACAAACAGAGAAAAAACCAATGATGATTAACCCAGTAAACCCCAAACTTCAAAAAAACTGCAACAAAACCAAATGTCCAGACTGCCAATTCGAACTAACCGTTCCCACCGACGTAGAAAAAGGAGAAATCCTAAGCTGTCCAGGTTGCGGACTCGAACTAGAAGTCAAAAAACCAACCAACGGAGGTGAATGCGTAGATCTTCAAGAATTAACCATCGAAGGCGAAGACTGGGGCGAATAAAAGCCTCCGCCAAAACTTCAATATTTTTATTAAGATTTTCTTCTTTTCTTATAAATAATCTGCAAAAACATGGTAAAATTGTTAAGCTTTTTTTCTTCGTTTCTTCGGTTCCTTAAAGAAAACCTCTGAAACCACCTGTTCAACAGCAGCCAAATCTAAAAAGTCAATAGTGACTGGAAACTCTAAAGTGAATGTTTCAAGCTTTTGCTTACTCTTCATTTTGAATCCAAAAACACGTTTGCTTACGATATAGATAGATTTTATGAACGCGCAATTCAGTTGTACGAACCTATTTGGAGCCTAATAGAAACTCTATGCACAAACCTATAGGGGGTAGGCAAATCACTAAGGGGCAGGTCACTATTGGCGTTTTCAGCCGCGATTAACACGTTGAAAATACGGTCACTTCAGTTTTTGGTATACGAAAGCATCAACAAAACAAAGAAAGAAAACAAAAGAAAAGGGTTTAGTGCGAGAATAGTTTCTCGTAGGGTCGCTTTGACAGTGGCAGTATCTTCATGAATTTGCCTGACAGGATTGGTTTGGGGTCAGCGCCGAAGTGTCTGCAATACTCGTTAACTAAGCCTTCAATGACTTTCATGTCGCGTTTGCCCACTGGCAAGGTTTTGGTGCCTTTGACTGGGCAGAGTATTTCGCCGCGTTCATAGATAACGCCGCCATGCATACCTGTGCCGACGAAGCGTGCTATGCATTTTTCGCCTTCCTTAAGGTCCAATCCTAAAATGAGCATAACGCCTCCCGCCATGTACTCAGCGAGAAAATCACCCGCAGTTTGCCCAACCACGATTTGTGCCACCTTGTTTTTGTATTCTTTCATGTGGATACCGACGCGGTAACCCACGTAGTCGCGAACGAAGATTTTGCCGCCCCGCATCGAGTTGCCTGTAACGTCGCCTGCGTGGCCTTCGATGATGATTTCGCCGTCGTTCATGGTGTTGCCGCAGCCGTCCTGCGCGTTGCCGTGAACATGCAGTTTGGGTCCGCTCATGAATGCACCAAGGTCGTTGCCGGGTGTGCCATAGATGTCGATTTGGATTTTTGTGTTAAGGTCTGTGCCGATGTAGCGTTGTCCGCAGACGTTGTGGATTTCCATGCGTTCGATGCCGTCAGCGTTGATGAGTTGGCGAAGGATTCCGTTGAGTTCGCGGTAGTAGAGTCCTTCAGCGTCAATTTTAACGGTTTTGCCTTCACGTGTGATGCTGGATTGGTATTTCAAGTCGATTTCAGTTGGGGATGTGTTTTGAGTTTGCATGTTTAGGCTCCTGCCATTTTAACACCAAGTATCTTCAGTTCAGTCTTGGATAAGCCAACGCCGCGCAGTGCAAGTCGGTTGCCACGTAAGCTTTCGATGGCGTTTATGCCCATGCCGCCCATCATGTCTTTAATCTCTATGCTCCAGCTGTTGAGCAAATTAGCGAGGCGTTTGGATGCGATGTCGGGGTTGATGCGTTTGCTAATCCACGGGTCACTGGTCGCGATGCCCCATGGACACTTACCAGTGTAGCATTTCTGGCAAACTGTGCAGCCCATAGCAATCAAAGCGGCTGTGCCAATGTAAACTGCGTCCGCGCCCAATGCGATGGCTTTCACCACGTCTGCTGCGCTTCGGATGCCGCCTGCAATGACGACACCTGCGTTGTTTCTTATGCCTTCTTCGCGTAGACGCTGGTCGATTTGTGCAAGTGCTAACTCGATGGGTATTCCGACGTTGTCTCGGATGACTTTGGGTGCTGCGCCCGTTGCGCCTCTGACACCGTCGATGGCGATTATGTCTGCGCCTGCACGCACCATGCCGCTGGCTATGGCGGGTGCGTTGTGGACTGCTGCAATTTTTACGGATATTGGTTTTTTGTAGTTGGTTGCTTCTTTTAGCGCGTAGATTAACTGGCGCAAATCTTCGATGGAGTATATGTCATGCTGCGGATAAGGCGACAATGCATCTGTGCCCTCTGGAATCATGCGAGTCTTCGCAACGTGCTCAGTGACTTTTTCTCCTGGAAGGTGACCGCCGATACCTGGTTTTGCGCCTTGTCCGATTTTGATTTCTACAGCTGCACCTGCGTTAAGGTAGTCAGCGTGAACTCCGAATCTGCCCGAAGCAACCTGTACGATGGTGTGAGCGCCGTATTTGTAGAGGCTCTTGTCTAAGCCGCCTTCGCCAGTGTTCCAGTATGTGCCGCATTCGGTTGCTGCCCGAGCGAGGGATTCGTGGACGTTGAGGCTGATGGCTCCGTATGACATGGCTGAGAACATTATTGGGGTGTCGAGGCAAAGCTGCGGAGTAAGCTGCGTTTTCAAAACGGTTTTGCCGTTTTCGCGTGCTAAATCCAGTTTGTCAGGTTTTGCGCCAAGGTAAGTGCGGATTTCCATGGGTTCACGCAAGGGG
>Ga0114951_10004309_pt1 | contig 13981 bp, 12 predicted proteins | sample AM7aDNAmetaG_FD_88677 | JGI IMG/M metagenome (GOLD analysis project Ga0114951, IMG submission 88677) | Freshwater microbial communities from Finland to study Microbial Dark Matter (Phase II) - AM7a DNA metaG | ecosystem: Environmental > Aquatic > Freshwater > Lake | place: Finland: Lake Alinen...
GGGGGTGGGGGGTGTGGGCGGAGTGGGCGGAGTGGTCGGAGTGGGCGGAGTGGGCGGAGTGGGCGGAGTCTGTGAGAAGTGGCTTTTACGAAAGGCATTTGACGATGGTGTTACGCTACCGAAGGAGGTTCTTTGGCGACGGAAGGAGGCCTTTAGTGACGGAGTCAGTGGCACCGAGAAGTCGTGGTTCCAGAATATTCAGGAGATGGTTTTGGACAGAGTCCCTACAGATTGGTTGAACATCGCGAAGAAAAAATTTCCGGTGAATACACCAAAGACGGCGGAAATGTTTTATTATAGGTCGTGTTTTGAGGGAATATATGGACCGCACTTTCCTTTAGTGACGGTGCCGAAATTCTGGATGCCGAGATGGACGACAAGCACTGACCCGTCGGCTCGGACATTGGCGATTTATGATGTCTTGGAGGAAGCAGTATGAACCTCTTCTGTATCTACCGCCTCAGCATCCGCAGCTGCCGCCTCACCCTCAGCATCTGATATGATTGTATCATCACTCAATTCGCTTATGGCCGCTTCGCTTATGGTCGCTTCGCTTTCGCTTATCGCCTCATCCTTGGCGCGCTGCTCGTAGAACTCCCTATCCGTTTTAAAGGCTAGCGCAGGTAGCTTCAGAAGCAGGGCCGTTATCAGAGCCACAATCATATATTTAGCGAGAGTGAGTTCAGTTAGATAATATGCGAAGAACATCATGTAGATTTGGCTGACGATGATGGCGACCTGTTGCCATTGGGGCATCTCATCTACTTCAATACGGTCAATGATGTTATAAAACATACTGTTTGTTGTATTTATTTATATAACAAAAAGATTGTTCAAATTTTTACAGCCGACTATTTAGTTGTTGTAATAAGGAATTTTGATTATAGTTGATCCAATATAGCATGATAAATATCCAGCAGGGGCACCAGCATAATTACCATTAGAGGCACCAAGGCCTGCAATATCAAAATTATGCGAACCGTTTGAGGCACTGCCAGCTGTAGTATTGCCTATAACTAACTGGCTTCCAGTTCCAGGTCCAGTCCCACTATTTGCGATAAGATTGCCGGTAAATACTCCAACATTATTCGCTGTAGTAATATTACCCTGCGATAAAATGCCACCGAGTCCAAATGAACCGGCGACAGCATCTACTGATAAACTTGCAACAAGATTGCCTGTTACATTGATTGATGTAGGAAGTACAGATAACGCACCACTGCGAGAGTATTCATTCAAGTTGGTTCCATCACTTATAAATGTGATAATATAATACCGTGTACCCACAGCAGCAGCAATTACATAAGTACCCGTCGGAACAATATGTGTATTAAATGTAATCGTAGTCTGAAAGTTCGTATTCGCAGTAATAATAAGGTTCACTATTGCTCCCACCGTGGGAGTCGCCGGACCCGTTATCGTTACAGAGGATGTTGCAGAAGGAGAGCAAGTTAGTGTAACTGTTTCTGATGCGGTTATGGCAGGAATAGCCTGTGTTGCCGGCGTGCTAGTGCCAGTTATAGAAGTCAGCACAACATTCGCAGCACTCGGCCCCGCTGTGATATTTCCATTTAACGCAAGAATATTCCCATTATTCGCCGTAATCCCATTCAACGACGTAATCGTGCCAGGCGCCCCAGCCGCCACATCCACACCAATCGCACCATTATTCGTCACGATGTTCAGGTCGGCCGTCACGTTGCCCGCCGTGTATAGAGACGGACCCTTGTGTAGGGCATCGGAGGGCGTGCCACCGTCATTAGAGTAGTCAATCGCCTTATCCACATTGTAGATAGCGAACATGGAGTCATTCGGGTCAATGAAACCGGACAGGCCGGTCAAGATATCAATCACACCCACCATCTGCGACCAGAGCCCTGTTACCGCCGTGCTTGAAGATGTGCCTGATGTGCCACCGCTGCTCACCGTGATGGTGGCGCAGGGATTCGCACTCGGAAAAATCTTCTTGTTATTCACACGGAGGATGCGCCCAGCCGGCGCGGTAGGAGAGGCTCCACCAATTGTGTTGTAGCCTTGGGCGCCACTCGCCGTGCCCACGGAAAGCAGAGACCGCAGAACTCCCACATAGACAAAGGTGGACATATCCTGGGCTACCGTGTAATTAAAGATGTTGTCACCGAACGCCGCCGTAGAAATATAATTCAAGTGACGATTGGAGTCATACTGGCTCTGACCCTTGACGGAAGACATTTATACTTAGGGTGAATAATATCTTTTTTTCTTGGAAAAAAAAGGTAGTATTTACTTTTATTATGTTTAGTAAACTGGTTTACGCCATCGCGGCAGTGCGAGAAACCTCAAACATGGCTGTACCATCACCAACAAATGTTATTACATAGTTATTTGTTGCAGGGCCAGCCGCGGCCGTAACAATTAATGTACCCGTGCTGTGAAAGCCCGTTCCAAAAGTTATAGTGGTATTCTGTACCGTTGTAGCACGGATAAAAACCCGTACTAATGCTCCAACCGGGGCAGAAGAGGCAGTGAGTGTTATTGACGCCACGCCAGACGGAGGGCTTACTGTGAATGTAACGGCCTGGCCAAGCGTAGGATCAATCGCCTGCGTCGTCGCCGCACCATTCGCAGTTATTGATGTTAACGCAGTTACCCCTGTGGAAACAATCTGGCCACCCGCCGTCACATTTCCGCATGTGTACAGCGACGGGCCCTTGTGCGAGTTGTGGCCGAGGGCATCCGTGGCGCCATCAATCATGTCAACCGGCTTATCCACATTGTAGATGGCGAACATGCAGTCATTCGGGTCAATGAAGCCCGAGAGACCGCTGCTGTAGTCAAAGACGCCAACCAACAGCGTCGTAATGCCAACATTCGCGCTCGGGTACAGCTTCTTATTATTCGTGCGCAAGACGCGGCCGGCCGGGCAATTTCCCGCCGTGGCGCCTGTAACCGCCGTTAAAGTGCCGATGTTAACAAGGTTAACCTGTGTAACCGCGTACGAGAAGAAGTTGGCGTTGAACGCCGCCGTAGAAATAAAGTTCAGGTGGCGGTTGGAGTCATACTGAGCCTGGCCTCTGATGGAAGACATTTATACTAGGGGCAAAGATAAAATTGAGTTAGAACGACCCAATCTCTTAACACCATATAAAAATGTCCCAATGCCAGGGACGTAGAACAACCCCGAGGTCCGGCCCACTCTTCTTTGCCGGATGTCCGCGCCTTCACAAAAGCAAGCCGCTCTCCTTTCTCGGACCGATGCGGTGTTCAAATGAATCTGATGACCTCTGTCTCAACTGTCAAGACCGCGTGAAATCTACCGAATACCAGCTGGTCAAGCGAGCCGGCAAATATATTCCAAACCAGGAAACGATGTTCCATGGACGCATTGGTGAGCCGATTCCAGTCTGGAGTCGTTTATATAAAGGGATTTGGTTTGAAGAACAGGTGAAGGCAGGATATACTGTTTCGGAAGAAACTCTCGGGGTCGTGGTCAAGATGTTGGAAGGGACTTATAAGGAAATCCCTAATAAAACTATAGGAAAGATGATTATTGGGTCAATTGTTGAAATAGATATTCCTTTGAAGACGGTGCCGAAACGAAAGAAGAAGGCGGTTCCTGCAGTAGCGTCTTTGGCGCCGGTGATACCGGTTCCAATCGTAACAGAAATGCCTGTAGTAATACCTTTAGTAATCAAAAAGAAAATACAGAGTAAGAAGGCAGTAGTAAAATCTGTAACACCTGTTGTACCTGTAACACCTGTTGTACCCGTAACACCTGTTGTACCCGTAACACCTGTTGTACCCGTAACACCTCCTGTAACACCAGTAACTCCTACCGTTCTAAAAAAGAAACTCGTTGTAAAACCGAAGACTCCGCCAGTAAAGCCAGATACAGTCCTCGGATTCGTGGATCCTACGAAATCTCTGGAGGAAGTCGCCGTGAAGAAGATTCCTATCAGAAAAACCGAGATTGACGGAATAAGCGTATATCTTGACTCTGTAAAAGACAAGGTATATGATTTAAAATTCGTCTATCTTGGGCGGTTCAATCGGTCCGAGAATGTGATTGATGGGAGTTTCAAAGATTCGGATGTGGAATAAGCAATGTGCCTTAGCATACAGCGCTAAAAGCCAGCTTCTTCGTCAGTTCCCATAGGCCTTCGGCCGATGCGTTCTTGAGCCACCACTCATGGCACGCCGCCGACATTTTTTCCCAGTCTGCCGCTGAGACGGCCGCAATCTTCGCAGCAATCTCCGCCGGCCCACTGACGCGCAAATAATGGAGTCCTTCTATCGGAGCCACCGCATACGAATCCATATCCACTTCCGCAGCCACAATCGGCACACAGCCCATAGCCATACACTCAATCTCTCGGTGGCATTTTTTGCCATATCCCGCGAGACAGAGTCCATACCGAGCACCCTGTAAGCGCTCCAAATATTCCTTCTGCGTGTAAGGATATTTCTGGGTCGCCACCGTCAAATGAACGAATTCAGAACACGCTATAGACCAATCCGCCGTGCTCCGATTCCGCAGCTGTATCGCGTTCTCAGACCGACCGTAGAAAACAACAGACTGTTGCCGCTCTGAAAATGACTTCCTGGGCACCGCCGCCAACTCCTCCACGAAACGCGGCCGCCTCGGCCAGAATGACCAGGGGCTCGCATTCGGAGCCAGACGAGGATTCGGATTTCCGAACAGCGCTCTCTTCCACGAAAGTTCCTTGGAAACATGGAGCCACTCCATCGTGGGACGGTCATACAGCAGCACCTCTCCCACTCCTCCTAGCCATACCTGTTGGACTCCCTCCACCTCCTTCACCGTCACATAGCCTCTCTCTCTCCAAATTTGTACCATTTCACGAAAGGAATCGCCCGCGTGAGCGAAGAATCCGGTGGTCTTCGGCGATGGCATTACAATCTGGTTTGAAACGGTGATTACCTTGGTCAGGCTTACAGCCGGCTCCACAAATTCCTTTACATACGCCGCCACCGTGCTAGCAACCATCGTACGCTCCTTCGGCAAATGCGGGACACCCCTAGGGACGCAATGTAGAAAATGTGTGACCTTGGATACACTACAGAATTGTATGATGTCAATGCTCGGATCCGATTCCACCTGAATCTCAAAGACAAAGGATTTGGACGAGAGTAGCCACGCCCCGTATAGGGTAGTCGCCGCTGTACCATTCGTAAAGGACACCACGCCGAGCGCCCCACGGAAGGCCGCCACAGTTTCCGTGACACTGCTCCTCGGTGAAATTACCACATATTCAAATGCGGCTCCCAGGGCCTCACGGACAGACTCTACAAAGGCCTCTGTAACCCATGCCGAGTCCGCCAGAAACACAATCCGATTTCCAGCCACATTCTTCCAAGGAACCAGCATATTCCGCCGCAAGGCCGCCACCTCCGTCGCCGTCGGCATATCCTTCAGACCCTCCTGCGGATACCAGGTATGCGCCGTTCTACATAATGCCTGGAAACCCGCCTCTCTGCAAAGAACGGGAACCTCGGAGCGATTCCAAGAGAATCCCTGTAGAATCTCCTTGGTCGCATCGCTGTCCGTCCCAAGGAATTCTCCCCTGCCAAAGCGCTCCTGCAGATACAAGATTTTTCCGAGATACTTCGCCGCGTAGAGCCAAGGACTATTCGCTACCGCATCCGGGCAAAAGGCCACGAAGGCGACATCCACGGCGATACAGGGAGCCAACACACTCATCTCCGTTTCGGACCAGAGATCCGAGACGACTTGGGACTTTCCAACAAAAATGGAATCGTAGGTATGGAGTAGCCCATCCTTTGTCTGCTTAACATTTTCATAGGTATGTAGAGGAATCTCCCGCTCCCCAATATAGACTCCTTTATCCTGGAATTCCTTATGTTTCCTGACAATCATCGTCTGGAATGTCGCCTTCTCCAAGGGCGGATGGAAGGCGGCCTCCTTCAGAACCTCAAAGGGGACACCAGGAAGCGCCGTTTCAGGCTTCAGGTCGTGAATACCCGTCGGTGTCAAATACATGATGGCAGGGCGATAAAGAATATCGGTAGGCTCATAGGTTCTGTAACCACTTGTATGGAGATGATGAGTGACGAGACTCATACAGGGGTTTGACACACTGAATTTCTGCTTCAACATCTCAATCGCGACAACATTGTCGCAGCCATTCTGTCCAAAAGGAATATCCATCGCCTTGTCATCCCAGGTACGGTCCTTTACCGAGTTTGAATCCACTACCCAGGTGTCCTGGCTATCGTCGCGCGGCCCGAATAGTTTGGGAGCATCCTTTGTATTCTCCTGCTCATCCCAGCGAAGGAGTCCGAGGAAGGTGTCCTTCATGGACACGGACCACAGGAGGCGCCAGGAGCTGTCCAGATAAATATCGGAGTTTGCGATGACGACGAGACAGTCTCTTGGCACATGCTCCGAAATATATTTGAACACCGTCTTGAAATTCAGCCGATGACCGATGACCACCTGCTCAACCTTCTTGGATTTTACAGGGAGTTCCAACTTGGCCTCATTCAACAGAATGATTTTGTCAATATAGGGGCATTCGGCATTTCGCTTCAGGCATTCCACGATTTCCTTGGAACGGCGGGTCTTGGGGGTCGTGTAGAACTGGCTTAAGAAATAGAGAGGAAGGGGTTTTTGGGCGACCGTTAAAACTTGAAGGCGATGCTTAACCGCGATAGGGTGGTGAATCGTCTCTTCAGCGATAGGGAAGGTCCGCTTATATTGAAGGAGGAGAGCCATTTGTACGCGAGCATCGGCCTCGGTGGAATCCCATTGGTGCTCCAGGATAGGATAGAGTTCAATACAGTCATCCAAGCACAGCATATTTGGGATGTTCAGGGCTTTCACGGTGTCGTAGCCAATGGCTACAAGAAGCGATTTCGTAATGGCAAACACGCGGACCTTCTTGAATTGCTTCGTTAGGAGCCATTCGGTGGCCAGCCGCTCGTCGCCCAATAGGATACAGATATCCACTGTAGTGGTAGCAGCAGTGACAGAATGCCAGGCCTCTATAGTACTTGTGCCAACATCATAGCGATTCCATGGAGTGGACGGGGACTCTGTCCCATTCAGCCAAACAAGCGTCTTGGAATTACGCCACACACATCCTTCCGATTTGAGAATTCGTATCTGCGCCCCCGTTCTCGGATGTTTGGCGATACCGATCATCTTACGTAGAATCTGTGGGTCAGATTTAGGTTCCTTTAGTAGAAATGCCTGAACAGCCTGAACAGCCTGAACAGCCTGAACAGCCTGAACAGTTGAAACCCACAGATGCGAACACTGTTACCGATCCCGCAAATGATATCTCGCCCCCCTTGGCCTGGTCCCATGAGATTGACACTCTCCTGGCGTCCTGGTGCGACAATGCGAAATGCTTCGAGTGGATGCATACCGAAGCCTATTCCGAATATGAGAGGCGGTCCAAGTTTTTTATGGTTAGTATTAATTCCCTCACCGCTATTTCGGGAGTCTCCAATGTAATCGCCGGCGGCTACACAATCGGCGGATTCCAGATCTCCTGGCTTTTTGGCGGAATCAGTGTGGCTGTCTCCACGCTGACAATGTTACAGGATAAACTCGGCTACCAGGTGTCCAGCCAGATTCACAAGAGAATGGCATCAGATTGGGCGTCTATACGGCTAAAAATAGATGAGGTCATCACAATTCCTTATGCCGGTAGACGCGACTGTAAGACGTTCCTCCGGTATATCAAGGTCGACTTAAATAAGGCAACAATTGACGGCAATTCCATAATTCCAAAACATATTCGGGTGGCCTGTTTTAAGCGATTCAGTTCCATTGTCAACTTTGATATTCCGGATATTTGTGGGCATATGGAGCATACGAAGATTTATATACCTGCTACAGCGCCCTCTGCAGGGACTTTGAACGGATCTTTGGCGCTGCCCCTCTTAATTAACTAAATCGCTCTTATTTTTTTCTTATAGCCAACTGATAACCACTATGAATTGTATCACACTGACCCTTATATTCTTCTAAAAATTTATTCATCGTATTTTTAATTTGAATATGATCCCCTCCACCATAATCATCCATCCACATAATACCTCCTGTTTCTAAAACATTGAATGAATTCTCCATGTCTCTTTTTATGAAATCAAGTTCATGACAGCCATCAATGTATATAAAATTATATTTTTTCTTGTTATTTTCAAAAAAGGCATCAGATGTTATTTTATGGATAGATATTTTATCCGAATTTTTACAAATTGATATATTATAGTCAAAAGTCAATTCTTCATTATTAGCTAAAAATTGTTTATGGTCGTTATTATCTATATTTAAAAACGGATCTACACAGGTTAGAGTTGATTTCGGATTATTAATTAAATTATCTGCGAAAAAAACGCCGGACAACCCTTCATAGCAACCAATTTCTAATATATGATTTTCTTCTGAATCATTCACAATATCGCATATTTTTTTTCTTATTTCAGAATGTAAAAACCAGGCGTGTGAATATTTGTAAGTCATTATATATTAGTAAATAATGAATAAATAAATGTATATTAACGCATCCAATAACTGCCTAAGCACCCTACACTCCCCATAGTTAAATGGACAGAGACGACTGTGTCTTATTTGTCAATTCAACGCCGGCCTACTATTATATTCTCCCTCTCTTCTTCAAGCTCCTTCGGCGCTATGCGCCCGAGTTGAATTGGCCAGTTGTCCTTGTCACGGAAGTCCCAGAGCATCCCATCTGCCAACAGGTGGTCAAGGAATCGTCGGTAGCAATTCTGACAATTCCGCCTGAGGCCAAGGGATTCCTGGAAAGTCGTTTGGCCGCTCTCAATATCCTTAAAAAGAGTTTCAAATATTGCTTCCCCCTACAGGAAGATTTTCTCTTGGAAATGCCGATGAACGCTGCCGCCTTCGCGGCCCTTCTAAAAGGGCTTGACCTTGACTCCTCCGTGGCCTCGGCGAGATGTATGCCGTGCCCTGGGCCTCATGCCAAGGACGTAAGCCATCCCAAATTTCCAGGCTGGAAGATGCTTTCACCAACGATCGACCAATACGGATTCACTTTCCAGGCGACCATCTGGAGAACTGCCGCTGCCGCCGAATATTACGAGCGAATCTGCGCGAAGTTGGACAGCCTCTGCCCCAAAGAGGCTGGTCCGGCGAAACGGCATCTAGTCGAACTCACGGCGAATCTGGCCGAGAATACCATAGGGCAAACCGAATTCTGGGCCTGGTCGGCAGAAAAAAACTATGAACATATTGCCTTTGAACGAGCCGGCTCCCAGCCGAACGCGGTCTATTTGTGCCCCTTTCCCTATCGTCCTACCGCGATTGTGAAGGGGGTTTTTGAGTCCTGGGCCCAAGACCTGGCGAAACGGGAGGGTATTCCTACGCGGCCTTGATTTGCATGCGCAGATTCTCCCGTTCTACAGAATCACAGAGAATAATGATGGTCGTCATTACCTTTATGAAATCCCGACTTTCTTCGGTGAGACTAAAGGAGCGAACAAAGTCAAGAGATGTCTGCATGGCGTGGATATTTACATAGTGGATTTGCGGAGAATTTGGGTCAATTATGCCATCAATCTCGGCTTGAAGGCGCATCTTGATTTGCTCCTGCTCGGGCATGGTGTGTAGGCGTTTTAGAAGAGAGGCGACGGTGTAATTCATTCCGTTTTCAGAGTAGGAGGGGTATGACGTCATTTCTTATACTTCTACCTTGACCGGATTAGACTCAATTTTTGATTGCTGCGTGGCTCCGAGGATAATATCAATATCCTCCAGAAATTCCACGTCGATGATACAGTTTTTCATGACGGGAAGAAGGCAGAGATGGGAGATTTCGGGAAGGTTCGCGACAGGAAGGTTCACGACAGGAAGGTTCTCGACAGGCATAGTCCGGTCCAACAGAAGTTCGGAAATGCTCTTGGGAAGGGTCTTATACAGTGGTGACACCTTCACATCACGTTTTACAAGTTCAAGGATTTTCTCTAAATCATTGAAGTTGTAAATTACCAGAACATAGGAGCCAGTCTTGTGAATTCGGCGAGGTTCCAGGAGACCCTTCATGCGGCTCAACAGAACGAGCGGGACGACCGAGAGTCCGAAGAGTTCCTCCACGGTTTCGCGAAGGGCCGTTTCCATGTAGGTTTCCGTTCCCTCGCGCTTCCCTCCAATGCCGCTAATGGAAGGACTCGTGTAGCCCTTTTGGTAGCCTGCGAGAACATGGGTGCCGTTTGTGAAGAGTGTGCCGGCAGCCAGAAAATCGGTGATGATGGGTAGAGGCGGTTTCATGGATGTGAAATGGGGAAAACAGGAGAACATTCTAGTCTGATACGAATTGTCTAGAGCCGCCGGCTTCAATTTTACAGGGGAAGAGTCCAGGCGTTAAGGTCCGGGCAACGAAGTCTGATTATTTATTGTGAGAAATAAACTGTTTAATATTGCCGATTTATTTATAACTATAGGGGAAATACCTCCAATAGTTGAAAATCCAATATTTGAACCAGCACCATGGATATATTGTCCAGATAAAATCTCGTGATATAATATAAATTTGGAAGAATAGGGTAAACTATTCGCTACAAAGGTTGAAACTGTATAAGGATTCACGGTCATTTTTATCGTATCTGTGAAATAATTTGATAATCCGGTATCAGCTGTGGGCGGAGTTATTACGTTCTGCGAATTTATAAAACGAATATTACTTGACTCGGGTAAAATAAGAGAAGCAGTTGGAGAAGTTAATTGAATATACGAGGTTACCTGTTTTATAAGGGTTTGGGGAGTACCAAGGGGGTATGTATAGCCAGGATTTATTAGAAGCGGAAATTGAAAATTCGGTAAAAACTCAATTGAGGCAGTGGTCTTCATGCTGGAAGTATTTACATAGTTCGCCACATGAGAGGCATCAAAATTTATAGAACTCATGTATAAATCTATCCCACTTGTGGAAACACTGGCTCCCGCTAAGAATGGATTCGTGAATGGAATAGAACTTGTAAAACTCTGATTGATAGGAAGGGTCATTGCAGTGGAAAAGGTATTAAATGATACTTTCGGATTATTCGTCATTTCACCAACCAGGGAGGAATATCCTGCCGAGGTGAAGGAGCTTATTCCGATGTAGACCGCCTGTGAATTATTCACCGTGGAAAGGACGATGTCATTCAGACCATAGAAGCGAATCGTGGATTGTAAAGAGATTGAGTTGATTATGGCGGGATTCGGCACGACGATAGTGTTCGTTACGAAGGGCACCGAGCCGTTGTTAATCATAATCGGAGGAAATGCTAATGAGAGCATAACACTGCTGGTTGTATGGTCAATATATGAGGTAAAGGTGTTCGGAATCGCCGTCGTGCTAATGAGCAGAGTATTATTGCTCAGATCGGCCGAAAAGGAGGACCCATCGCTCGCCTGGACCGTCTTGAACGACGAGACGGGGAAGATGGAACTGATATTGTCCCATCGCGTTGTTCCTCCGCCATTAGAAATCAGAAAATAGGAGGGAGCTATTGTAGAATTATCCAACGGTTTTACGAAAATATCGCCGACCTGTAAGCGAGCAATACTCGCCGACTGCGATGCCGAAGCCATTCTTATTAGTATAGAGAAACATCTGCGGTAAAGATAATTACCGCGGCACATATTGGTGCTGCGACTTTTTCGGATACTTTAAAGCCCCCGATAGTTATCAGAATAGAATGGATTCGCCAATAAAAATTGTTCTTTTGACGATGGTCAAGAATGAGGAGAAAAATATTAAACGACTCTTCTCTTCCATGAAGTCGTGGATTGACGGAATCGTTCTATGCGACACCGGCTCTACCGACAATACGATTCAACTGGCGAAAACTCTCATTGAGGATATCAAATTACCCGGTAGAATCTACCAGTATCCCTGGGAGAATTTCGGGAAGAGCCGAACCAAGAGCTTCCAGTGTTTCCAGGACTGGGTCACGCGCTATACCAACTGGGATCCTACAAAGGTGTTCGGGCTCGTAATAGATGCCGATATGGTTCTCAACGATGAGGGAGGTCTTCATTCAAGGCTGGAGAATCTGGGGGCGAACCACGGAGGAGCCTGCCTTCAACAGCAGAATGGCTCTATTATTTACTATAATACCCGCCTACTTCGCGCCTCCGATTCCTGGAAATCTACCGGCCCTACTCATGAATATTGGGAGTGTAATGGAAAGACCAGCGACAACTTTAGTGCCCCCACCATTACCGATATTGGTGATGGTGGCTGTAAAGCGGATAAATTCACGCGTGATGCCCAGATGTTAGAGGACGACCTCAAAGAGAATTCTACCAATGTTCGGACGTATTTCTATCTCGGACAGACTTACATGTCGCTCGGAGATAACAAAAAGGCGATTGATTGTTTGACGAAGCGCATTGATATGGGTGGATGGGAAGAGGAGATATACGTCGCCCATCTTTACAAGGGTGATTGCTTGAAACATCTGGGTAGGCTGACCGAGGCGACCGAGGAATGGCTGAAGGCCTGGCAGCTCCGTAATCACCGCACGGAGGCCGCGGCTCGCCTCATCACACACTATCGGTCGCAGCCGAAGATGTACCACATTGCCTATATGTACTTGGAAAAACTCATCCAGCTACAACTGGGAGAGACGCTGGAGGGACAGGCCCTATGGAAACCTGTGACGAATACTGATGTGCTTTTCGTAAGTCACAGTGATATGAAGTATCAGATGTGGGAGGAGCTCGGAATTATCGCATTTTATGTCGGACGTATTGAGGGAGCACAGTATCGCCTTGATAAGGCCAGTCTAAGTGCCGCCCTGGATTTTAATGAACGGAATCGTATCCTGGACCTGTATCAGTGGTACAAATGGACGCTTCCCGTTACACAGAAGGTGAAGCTGGAGATTTCTTCGGCCGATATTGGATGGCTAAGCGAGGGCTTCTGGCGCGCCTTCAATCCGACGATTCGGAAGGAGGGGGGGCGCTATGTGATTAATCTTCGCCATGCGAATTACGAGACGAAGGATGCGAATCACTATAGTTACAGAGGACATGAGGGGCACATCATCACTCGTAATGTGATTGCCGATTTTGATTCGGCCTTCCAGGTTCTACATGACAAGAAGGCGCCGATGGAAATTATTATCCCTGAACAATATGTTGTGAATAAGACGACGAATATTCATGGGATTGAGGATTGTAGGTGGTTGGGTACAAACAGTGTCATTGCCACGACGAGACAATTCAGCCAGAGCGATACGAACCGCATGATTCGCGTGGATTTTGATTATCGGTCACGGGCGGTAGTGCGCCTGAAGCCGTTGGTGGCTCCTGTGCCGCATGAAGATAAGGAATGTCAGAAGAACTGGCTCCCCTTCGTCAAGGATGGGGTGGAGATGTTCGTCTATCGTATCAATCCGTTTATAGTGTGTAAGATGAACAATGAGAAGGTGGTGGAGTGGAAGCCGACGGGGGCCTTTACCTTTGATGGGTTGCGTGGATCGGCTGCGCCGGTTCCGTGGCGGTCGGTCGCGGTGCCTGGGGAGGCCTGGCTGATGGTGGTTCATTTCTCGTATTATGGTGGGGGTAGCTCGTCGGGTGGTGGGCGCAAATACTATCATCGTTTTCTGACTCTGGATGAGGGACTTGTGCCGTCGCGCATTTCCAAGATTTTCGTATCTGGTACAGAGCCGGTTCAGTATGTGGCGGGACTATGCGAGTCAGTGATTGAGGGGCGCTATGTCTTGACGATGGGCGTGAATGATTCAGAGGCGTGGGCGTTGGAGACGGAGAGCGCGGCGATTGAGGGGTCGCTGATACATAAACTCTAAGCTAAGCTTTTTAGAAAAAAGCTTGGCAAAAAATTAAAGGTCTGCGACGCAGGAATTTATAATATAAACCATTGAGAATTGTTTATATTATATTGTTATCTGTAGGGTTTAGACCCGTGCGCAATTTAAATTACCACTCGCAAAATATACTGAAAGTGAAATGTGCGAGTAA
>Ga0114951_10004310_pt1 | contig 13980 bp, 22 predicted proteins | sample AM7aDNAmetaG_FD_88677 | JGI IMG/M metagenome (GOLD analysis project Ga0114951, IMG submission 88677) | Freshwater microbial communities from Finland to study Microbial Dark Matter (Phase II) - AM7a DNA metaG | ecosystem: Environmental > Aquatic > Freshwater > Lake | place: Finland: Lake Alinen...
CATTGCAATTCTTTTAGTCTGGCCGCCCAATTTTCGTCGGTAAGACTGTCGGGGTCGATTCCAAGAAAGTAACGTATTTGCACGTCAGAAATACGTATCCAATCCTGTTCATCGACCCCGGCGGCCTCTACAGTTTTACCAATTCAGCTTCTTTGGCACCGATCAACTCGGCGAGTTGTGCGCCGATGGAAAGGAATAAGTCGTCACGGGTAAGGATCACATCATCTCCACCCAACCAGCATTCTTTTGCAAGAACCTCGTTAAACTTGATGGGATTGGTTTTACCGGCTACACTGGCGTACCCTACCGACTTACGCGATGGACGTTTGAAGAAACCCTCAAACTCTTCAATACTTAACTTGAAGATATCGCCATGCGTTTTCTTCCATTCTTCAATCTGCTGTTTCGTTATTTTTGACATGAGTTCAATTGTTTTTAAAATCTATTTTAAGCGATCTGATGCATCACCCGAAGAGCGATCCAGGGAAGTGTTACTTCCATGAACTTATCACCCTGTTTCATCTCCTTTGCGGATTCTGTAAACATGATGCTTACGATCTTGTCGGTGATCAGGGTGTCCCCGTTGGATGGATTGCCATAAGACAATATCCCATCCAGCTTAAGGTTAAGGATGGATCCTTTACCTTCAGCAATCAGGGTCTCAAGTTCACTTTGGGTGACAGAAAACTCACCTTCTACAGCATGGTTTCCTGACTGGATTGAGTGCCCGTACCTGCCTTTGGCATGTAATGCTTCACGCTCAATCTTTTCGGAGTATTTCCATCCCCGAATACCAATAATGTCACGCCCACCCAGGTTCAGCGTACCATCGGCATATTCATATTGACGACTGTCCATTGTAAAAGGAATTAAAGGTTACTTTTTCTTGTAAACGTATCCGTAATTTCGGATTGTGCCGGTTGCATAATGAGTGACAGCATAACGATAGTAAGGCAAGGTCAGTTTCTCCGCAATAGGCCAGATGAATGTGGCATCAGTAGTTAGAAACCTGACTGTCTTAAATGTAGTTGGGGCTGCTGCAGTATACGAAATGATATCTGCGTAAGCGGAAGATCCCAGATCCACGTAATTGGTTCCGTCAATACTGCCCTGGATCTTCACATAGGTGCTGTCAGACGCTCCGAGCTGATGATCGAAGATGTATGCAAAGGATCCCTGTACAAGATTGCTCTCAGCTTCTGGAATAGGGAAATACTTAGTTTGCGCTCCATGCAGCGTATCAACTGCACCGGCCATAATTGTCACCTTTTGGGTAAACCCGGTAATGGCTAAGACCGATAACATCAGGCAAAAAACGATTCTTTTCATGTTCTTAAAGTATTTGGGTTAAACTGTTACTGCTTTGAAACCGAGATACACGTCAATGTATCTGCTGTATCCGAATGGACGTACACGAACCTTGATATTGATTCGGGAAGTGCTCACCACGTTTTGTGTGGCATCAATATAACACTCGACGCCGCGATCATTCGGATTGGTGATATCGGAAGATAACTCCCGGTTGGCTGTCATTTGAAGGGCAATTGAATTCTCGACCTTTGCCTGCCAGCTTTTAACAAGGGGCACCTGGAGTGTTCCATCCTCATTGACCGGAATCTCGTCCAGGAGTTCTTCCAAAAGAGTGTCGTATGCGATACGATATGCCTTATCAATGGTTCGCCGCGCAGTAAGAGACCTGTAATCGTCTGTTACTTTGGTGCACAGAATATCATCAGAGAAGAAATAACCATTACGACCAACGAAGGTGCGAAGAGTGATGAAGCCTTTGTCATGAATTGATCCTGGATCTGCCTTCTCAACACTCTTGTCTTTGATGAAAGCAACCAACGAAGCAATGGGTCCGTCTTTCACACGGCCAATGTTGCGCATGACCGGGACAGATGCAATGCGACCGGCAATCATTCCCATACATGCATTCCCACTGTTCGTTACGGTATCTCCAATGAAAATACCTACGCGATTGTAAGCACTGGCGGTCTGGTCTGTAAGATCTGAGGCAACTCCCGTATAACTTCTCCCTTCGATAATGACAAACAGTGGAGCCATCAGCGTTGTAGTTGCCCACTCAGCCAATGCCTGGGCTTTAACCTGAGCCGTGTATACATCGTCATCAATGGCATGAGTGACGGTGGGAGCATAACCCGTAGCCGGCGTCCTGGTTGCAATAAGTCCGCGTAATCTTCCATTGGCAGCCTGGATGAGAGCCTTAGCATTGGTGGTGATGGTTACGTCCAACATGTCCGTCAAAGGAACCGTATCCGCAAAAGCCATGAGCCATACTTCAGTGCCATCACCGGCCATTGTAAAGAAGTTGGAAAAGAACTTCACGATGTTGGCATTGTTTACGGCAGTTATGCCCAGGTTATCCAACAGATCTGTGAAATGCTTTATGACATAAGCAGTGCCCAGGGCAAACGTGTTAGGTACGGCGACACCATTTGCCAGCACTCCAAGAACACCATCAGGAGACGGTATAACCGATCCCAGTGCTCCATTTTCAAAATAGATTTTAACGCGTGGAAGCATATTAAACCTCCTCTTTTTTAATGGTTACAACCTTTTTTTCCTCCAGGCTTTCAGCATGAATACGGGCATGTTGTGGTTCAATGAAGGCAGTTCCGTCCTCAGTGAAATGAACCTCATCCACCTTATGGTTGGCGAATACCTCTTTGGCCCGTTTATGGAACCTGGAACTGTCACTCGGTTTCTTCTCCTTTTCTTGCAAAGGTTTCACGGGCGCAGTATCAGGCGAGGTTTTTGTGTCTGCAGGAGGATTCTTCACTTCATCGACCTTTGGCTTTGCAACCGAAGGCGTTTCCTTCTTAACATTAGGAACCTTTGGTACATTATCGTTTTTCGTTGTCATTGAGTAAGGATTGATTATTGTTTAAAGCGTTATCAATTGGTGTTGAATTATACAGCATTTCCGTTTTTTTTGCGGAGTCTTTGTTTGATGAAAAGAAGTAATTTAACACTGTTCCAAATGCCATGATCCATGCTCCCCAAAGCTGATCTACCAATCGCTCATTACTCTTTGGAATATCATGTGTTATTGTGAAATACATTAGCAGAATAAAACCAATCACTACCACAATAGCGAGGCCGTATTGAAAATAATCTTTGAAGTCTATTTTCATAAAAAGAATTTTAACTTTGATTTTATGAGTCCAAGAATCAACGAGACAATGGCAACCAACCAGGCCAAACGCCCCGTCCATATACACCCGATATCATACCAGGGCAATGGTTTTGGCGGAATAATGGTAGTTGACTGTTTGAATCTTCCTTCAAAATAGTTAGTAAGTCTGATGGCGTTCTGAAGCCTAACCTGAAGGGTTGTGTCAACCTGGATAAGATCATGATAAAGGATGCCATCAATCACCTGTGCCCAGGAACGAGCATAAGAAGTGATCAAAAGTGATTTATCAGTGTTCATCAATCCTATCAAGGAATGGATAGAAGTAGTTTCTCCTTTCAGAGATAGTTGCTGATTGAGATAACTGATCACCTGGGTAAGTTTTGTTATACTGTCTGGCAGATGCAGATCCTTGTTTCCCTTTTTCTGATCACCCTTGATTTTAACATCGGCGGTCGTGTCCTTATACTTCGTATTGGAATTGGAGTAAGAAGAATCCGAGCGCGTACCAGAAGGCGGCATCACCTTCTGACTACAGGATCCAATAATGATTATGAGTACTATGAATATCAGGTTTCTCATACGATGTTTATTTCAATCATTTTGGCAATCTTTTTGAGCATCGCGGCATAACCCGGAGCTGATGCGTAACCGGCCTTAGCTATTTCATCAATGAACCGGTACGGATCCGTGCATACCATCATTGCGCTGTGATATCTTGGATTGCGGATAAAGAACTTCGCATGATCTGCAAAACACTGTCCAGGAGTTTCGTACTTGCGGAAGTAGTCCTTCACGATATACTTGAAATAAGGCACCCCACCGATTGTGCATGGAGTAATGGAGAGTATCTCAGGGAACTTCAGGTCAAACCTTCGTGAGTATTCTGTCGTTGTAATCAGCTGCTCGTTACCATTGACACCGTCAGTATCCTTGACACCAAAGAATGCGTTTCCCGGAGCATGCTCACCCCATCCTGACTCCAGGGCTGCCTGGGCCAGTATCGAAATGGATGAGATACCACTTTCATTCTGTGTTTGCAGAGCGAATGGGTAATATTTTTCGGTGAATTCTTTTGGTTTCAATGATTATCCTTTTTTATTGCAAATAGGGCAACTGTCTTGATTATGTTCAACCTGACGAATGCGTATTGTGTGATCATCGAGTCTTTTAACATGAGAATCAATTTGCCCTTTCATCATTCTGATATCGCCGTCCTGTTTAATGAGATTAACATTGAGGGTATTTAGGCTTCCGTTCATTTCTTCCATCTTATCAACCACTTTATTGATTCCCCAGCGAAACAAAAACCCAAGGATAAACAGCAGTATTCCAAAACATCCCCAGATCAACTTGATTTCAAAATCAGTCATAGACAAGTTTAAAAGAAGGGCCTGGCGCATGCAACCTACATACAAGTCATCCAGGCCCTTTCGGCTATCGAAGGGTTATTCTTTCGGTGAATATATGGATGCGAAGTACTTAGTCCGCAGTGGCAGAGCAATGAACCTCTGTTGGAAGTTGACGATATCGCCCTTATTTGCCGGATCCTTGAGCGTATAGAACATGTCAGTGGTTCCCATTGCCTTCATCACTTCATCCTTAAAGAATGCGAATGATGCTAAGGTATCCGTGTTAGCAGTGACAGCTCCAAAAGCACATTTACCACCGGTAGATGCATTATACTTAGGAGTTGCCGATGTCCTGCGGAGTTGGAATGAGAATAACTGGCCACTTGTCATCACTGACTTATACATTGTCAAATCCTGAAGGATCAAATCAGCTTCATGCTGCGGGTTAAGTACCAGGATTCTTCCGTCTGCCGGAACATCCATGTCATTAAAGGCTGTGAAGAGCTTTAAAACGTCTTCGAATTTCAGTTTACGTCTGCCGTTGGCAACATCTCCGGATGCAGTTAAAACAGGGGTGAATGCGCTATCAGATAACGGTGCATAATTCCAGGCAGCAAGTTTTATGGATGCTCTTATTAATTCCTGCTTATGACCATAAAGGACTGATGCCATCTTATCATATGCCAGCTCCATAAGCTCTGCATTACGAACTACGGTACTGGTAGTGTCAAGTGTTTTTAACGCAATATCATGTGGAATATCAGTGCGGGAACTTACAGCGATTGGGTATGATGTATTGTCGATCAAAACATCAGGAGATGCGCCCACTTCTGCCAGGTTGATTTTGTTATATTCAACCAGGTTACTCATATCGCGGGCATCTTTGATAAAAGATCCATCCGGATAGAAATTCTCCAGCAGGATGTCGGTCCAGACTTCTTTCTGTAATCCAGCCATCAATAACCCGGATGCCTGGGGAACGAAGGAAAGAACGGTGCCCGATACAAGGGCGATACCAGCTGCAGCGATGACCGGAGCACCCAGGACAGCTGTGATCATAAGGGCAACAATGAAGTTAAACGTCAGGTTGCCGAGTTTCAAATACTTTCTCATTGGATTTTACGTGTTAAGGTTAATGTTTCGGTTTGTATTCTTCCTTCAGTTTCTTGAAGCCATCGGGATCATCGATGCTCATCTTGGTGAGACCCTTTGGATCTTCCTTTGACCACTTGATATAATCCCATTCCTCACGACCTTTTCCTGTGGCTGCAAGTTTGGTCTTGTCTGAAAAGGTTTCCTTTGGCGGCATGGCAGCGAGCATGTCCTGGGCCATCTTGAGGTCTGAAATGGCCAGCTTCACAAAACTTTCTTTCTTGTCTGCAGAAATGCGACCTTCCTTGATGGCACCATCAACCAGGGAATTGGCCTGGGACTCTACCATCGTTTTGATTTGTGTTTCTGCCTTGATTGCTCTTGCAGAAAGCTCCATAATTGCAGCATTCAGGGCTTTTGATTCCGGCTCGGTTGTGAGTCCCAGGATCACGGCAGCTTCAGCCGATAACAAGATCTTATCCATGATGGTTTCTTCGTTTTTGGTTTTGTTAATTAGAGTGTCTATGCTTAATTTGATTTCATTTCCTGATAATTCATTGCCGGTGGATGAATAGAGTTTAAGCGATAAGGCATTGGATGGAATGCCTACAACAGATCCTTCCAACAGTTCTGATTCGGTAACTACCGGCATCATCAATTTACCGGCAATATCCCTCAACTCTGCTGACTCCGGATTAATACCCAGGGATGCACCCTTTAAGAAACCACGATCAACCTTTCCTTCAATCTTCTTTGCCTGGTCATCCTCACCATCGAAGATAGCATCACCAAGCAGCTGCGCACCTTCTATGCGAAGGTTCTCCCATTTGCCAATAACAATCTTCGGGTCATGATCAAACAACATCACAGGATTGTCTTTGAAGCGATCAAGATTAATCCCCGCATTGAGAAGGATAAACCCGTGATTGTTAACCTTGGTCTCGTCGTTAAGAATGAATGTTTTTGCCATCTTAAAATTGAATGTCGGGGCAAACATACGTTTGCTGTTATCCCCTTCCAAGAAAGTGTCCAAGCGTTCGAAAGAACTGTACAATGCTTCAAAACTTCCTTTTAAAACAGCTTTCAATCCATCATTTTTGTGAAAAAACAATGACCGGAAAGATCAAATCGCGCTCGCCGGAAAAATACGAGTATGCCTATCTTCTATACATGCAGAAGGTTGATCAAAAACAGATCTGCAAACGCGTAGGGGTGTCTGAGGCCACCATTGGCGCATGGAAGAAAGGTGGTAATTGGGAGGAAAAACGGGCGGCTCGTACCATATCCCTGGATGACCTGATGCAAAAGGCACTGGTTAAGATCTCTGAAATGCTTGACAGCAATGATTTCTCAGCTGATGCATTCTCAAAGGCAGTAAAACAACTCAGAGAGTTAAAGAGTTCGAACACGATTGATGATGACCTAAATTGCTTCATGTCCTTCCAGGATTACCTCATTCAGCAAAGGGGCAATTACAAGGAACTCACGGACGACTTCATGAAGCTGATCTCAAAGTACCAGGATATTTACATTCAATTCCGTTTAGGAAGTGGAAAAGTTACGGGTCAATAAAGATTTAATCCTTCGCTGGAGGCAAAGAATTGAGTGGATACAAACCCACACCTTTGCTATCTCAGACACTCCACAGGAGCGTGATCAACGTATTGATCGGGCGCGCAAAGACTACGCGTTTTTTGTCAAGACCTATTTCCCTCAGCTGGCATCAAAGAAATGTGCCAGGTTTCAACTGGATGCTGCCACTTACCTGAAATCACATAAAGAGACCCGTGCCCTATTCGAATGGGCACGAGGACATGCAAAGAGTTCCCATCTTTCTCTGCTCATCCCTCTTTGGCTAAAAATCCAGAACCCTCGCCAAATTAGGGTTATGATTTTAGTTTCAAAGAGTGAGGAGATGGCCATTCGGCTTCTTTCAGATCTACAAGCAGAACTTGAGTTTAACCAGGCATTCATTCATGATTTTGGCGAGCAGATCCAGTCTGGCAGTTGGGCCGATGGTGAATTTACTACCAAAGACGGTTGTTTCTTCATTGCAGTAGGCCGAGGTCAATCGCCCCGTGGTTTGAAATACAGGGGAAAGCGTCCGGATTACATCATTGTGGATGATATCGATGATGATGAACTTATCCGCAATCCAAGACGAATCACCGAAGCCCTGGATTGGATGCTCACTGCCCTGGTGGGAACAATGGAAATGGGTCGTGGTAGATTTGTGATGGTAGGAAACCGTATTGGCAAAGACAGCATTCTAAGCAGATTTGCATTACGCCCCGGAGTCCACCATACTATCATAAATATTCTGGATAAAAAGGATATTCCTGCATGGCAAGAAAATTACTCTCCGGAAGAGATACAGAGGATGAGGGCATTCATGGGTGAACGAAGGTTTCAAAAGGAATACATGAACAATCCTATCAATGAAGGCTCAGTATTCCAAAATAAACATATGCGTTTTGGGCCTATGCTGGATCTGAAATTGTACAGGACTTTGATCTGTTATACCGACCCATCATTTAAACACTCAGTAACCGCTGACTTTAAAGCAACAATGCTGGTTGGCAAGACACCTGAAGGAAGTTATCATGTCATCAAAGCCTATGCTGATCAAACATCCGTTTCCCAGATGGTCATGTGGCATTATGACATGGTGAATTATGTCAATGGTCGTGTACCGGTACTGTATTATATGGAAAGTAATTTCCTGCAGGAACTTTTACTGGATGAGTTTCGTAAGGTCGGCAATCTATGTGGCCAGCAGATCCCCATCCGGGGAGATGCACGGAAAAAGCCTGATAAGTTTGCCCGAATTGAAGCCATGCAGCCATTGTTTGAACGGGGGCTGGTCTTGTTCAATGAAAAGGAAAAGGACTCCCAGGGAATGATAGTGCTGCAGGAGCAACTCTTAATGTTTGAAAAGGGAAGTAAGAGCAAGGATGATGCTCCGGATGCACTGGAGGGATCCTTCTGGATTTTATCTCAACGCTCCCGGTCTTCCAATGCACAATTTACAGTTGGATTTCGTGAAAGTCGTAAATATTAAACAATGAAACAAATCAGAAGAATCGTAGCAAAAATACAGAAGACAGTTTTTGATATTCGATTGAGAAAAGCTATCAAAATAGCCAACCGTGACTCCCGGTTATTTGGCACACGACTGCTTGTAATTGCTTTTGAAGGTGTACCACGGGTTTATGAAAAACAGAAACTCAAAGCATTGATCAAGCAGGGTTATTATGTCAAAGGAACGACAATTCAGGAGCTTGAACGAATGGCATATCACATCACTAAATAGGAAATTATGTTTTTAGACGCGGAAGAATTAAAGTCTGTCGCTTACGATTACCAGCTGAACGAGATTATTGAAGAGGATGAGAGTATCCTCCATATGGCAATTGATGCTGCAGTGGAAGAGATGAAAAGCTATCTATCTCCTAATAAAGACAGCTTGGTGCGTTATGATGTCACGGTAATTTTCGCAGCAACCGGAACTGACAGGAACCCATTGATCCTTGAACTGTGTAAAAGCATCGCTCTTTGGTATATCTGTCGGTTATCCAATGTGGATATCATTCTGGAGAAAGTAAAGGATCGTTACGATCGTGCCATCGACTGGCTTGAGAAGGTATCCGGCACAGGAAAGTCGTCCGGATCTTCTTCAATCTCCCCCGGATTGCCCGTACTTCCCGATCCAGACAGTAACGGAACACTTCCATTTAGATCGGGTAGCCGCGAGAAGTTCAATCATGAGTAAATGTTCACTGAAATGACATCAAATCTTCGAGTACAAAGATGAAAAAGAGAAAACCGCCCGTTGGTATCACAAACTTAAAAGCCACCCCAAAAACGCAGCAAGTAGGCTTAGCGCGAAGGGATGGATATTATTCCCAGATCGCGCCCAAAGCAATCAGCCAGGCACGTTCCGACATTGCTGTATGGAAAGCGGCATTACGTCAGGCGATGTCAATAGAAGCCCCCAAGCGGATCAAACTGCAGAACCTGTATAAAGATATCATGCTGGATGCTTTTCTGACATCCCAGATCGAAAACCGATGTCAGCAGACCCTGGCCTCTAAGTTTACCCTCAAGGATCAAAACGATACCATCAATGAAGAAGCCACAACCTTTTTAAAATCATCGCGCTTTTATTATGAGATTGTAAGAAACATCCTTGACTCTGTATTTTTTGGAACCACAGTAGTGGAACTCTTATCAGATATCTCCGGGATTCGTGTAATTACCATCCCACGAAATAATATCATCCCGGAAACCGGTCAGTTGGTCTTTGACGAAACCAATGATACCGGAATCCCTTTCCGTACAGTAAAAGAATATGGAACCTGGCTGCTGGAGTTTGGATCGGTGGATAATTACGGATTACTCAATAAGGCCATTGCACACGTTCTATTTAAGAGGTTTGCACAAAGCTGCTGGAGTGAGCTGTGCGAGATCTATGGGATTCCTCCCAGGTATATGAAAACCAACACTCAGGATCCAATCATGCTTGCCAGGGCTGAGCAGATGATGCGTGATATGGGTGCAGCTGCATGGTTTATCATCGATGATACAGAAGATTTCCAGTTTGCCGATGGTGCAGATACCAACGGTGATGTTTACGGTAACCTCATACGGTTATGCAGCAATGAAATATCGTTATTGTTCAATGGTGCCGTGATTGGGCAGGATACCAAGAACGGGAATGAAAGCAAGGAAACCATTTCAATCGGTATGTTCCATGCCCTGGTGAATGCTGATAAGGGTATGGTGGAGTCGTATTTCAATAACCTTATCATTCCTGCATTGTTTAGGATCGGAGTTATTCCTGATGGTCTTGTCTTTTCGTTTGAGCCGCAAAAAGACATCGCATTGCTGTGGGGAATGACAAAGGATGCCATGCAATACATGGAGGTGGATCCGGAGTGGGTAAAGTCTGAATTTGGCATTCAGGTACTCGGTAGCAAACAAAACCCCCAGGGAGGATCCGGTTTTTTCCAGTAAGCCCCTTAAAGGGGCTGCACGCACAGCTGCATAAGGTCTACAATACCGGATGTGATTGTAATTCGATCATTACATTATCTGCCAATCAGAAGAAAAAAGCTGTCTTTAACAAGAAGATATTTGACCAGGCTATTGAGCATGTCCATAAAGCTGGAAAGTACACTGCGATGATGATTAAGGACAAGCCGGTTAAAAACCTAATCAAGGAAACCCAGCGCGTAATCAATAATGCAGTCAATACAGGCTTGAAAGACAACCTTCCACCACAGGAAATGATTGACAAACTCAATAACGATGTCTTTGTCTTTTCTGCTTGTAAGACCCATATTCAACTGAAAGAAGTATCTACCAAACTGGTGGATGATAATGGCAAGATCAGATCCTATCAGCAGTTCAGCCAGGACGTATTATCCATCCATAACCAATACAATGAACTCTACCTCCAGACTGAGTATATATTTGCTATCTCTTCTTCGCAGATGGCTGCAAAATGGATGGATATGGAAAAGGATGACGACAGTTATAATCTCCAGTACCGAACAGCCCAAGATGACCGCGTGAGAGATTCCCACAGGGCACTACAGGGCATAACCTTACCTGTGTCAGATCCATTCTGGAGTCTATACTATCCTCCCAACGGCTGGAGATGTCGCTGCACGACGGTCCAGGTGCGCAAAGAGAAGTACCCTGAGAGTGATCCCGTTGATTCAATAAAGAAGGGAGAAGAAGCCACGACAGAGATTGATTCCAATAATCGTAATAAAGCAGCCATGTTTCGTTTCAATCCGGGGAAGGAAGCCGTTGTTTTTCCACAGTCACATCCATACTACAAGGTTAAATCGAACATTCAGCCTGAAACTAAATGAAAAACGACTTCTTAAATCACGTATTAACAGATCTGAAGGTCGAGTTACTGGATGAGTTCGACCTGAATTTTGAACGCAAATCATTTTTCGGTAGTCCCTGGAAGGATGTGAAGTATCCATCCAAAGGTGGATCCATCTTGATGCGATCCGGGAACCTTCGAAGATCATTGCGTGCTCCCATAGTTGGGGATTCAATAACATTCTATTCCTCCCTGCCTTATGCCGCTATTCACAATGAGGGTGGAATGATAACAGTCACGCAGAAGATGAAACGTTACTTCTGGGCTATGTACTATAAGGCATCCGGTGCTGTTACGTATAATGTAAAGACACGTAAAGCAGCCAAAACCGCAAGGAACACTCGCCTATCGACGGAAGCGCAATTTTTCAAGGCAATGGCACTAAAGAAAGTAGGGTCAAAGATTAAAATCGACCAACGTCAATTCATTGGCCCTCACCGGCAGGTTGATTTGTGCGTTGAACGCGTCTTAGAAAAGAACTTAAAGTATTTACAAGAGTACATTTACCAACTTTTCAAACCATGAAAAAACTAATCGCAGACATCAAGGATCGCCTGGTGAACAAGGTGCAGACATTGAAATATATAGATGAAGATTGGGGACAATTAGACTATTATAACCCGAACCAACCAACCAAATGGCCATGTGTGCTCATTGATATCTCACAGGCAGTTTGGGCCAATGAAGGCAAACTGATTCAGCCGGGACTTGTCCAGGTATCAATCAGGGTAGCAGATATGAGGATATCAAACAGTAATATCAAGGCTCCGGAGGCTCAGCGAATAAATGCTCAGGGGATCTTCGATCAGATGACCTTCATTCACCAGGCATTGCACGGATGGACAGCCGACTCCATGAACGGGCCTCTGACGCGCACACTTACGCGTAAGGTGAAGCGTGACGATGGCATCAGGGAATTTGAGATGATATATTCAGTTCAACTGATCGATGATTCGGCAGCACCAGTGACGGCAGTTTATCCGATGACTCCTCCAAAAATAAGAGTAACTGTTGAAAGGGTTACAGCAGACTGAGCTGGTTGGATCTTGTGTTTTCTTCCTCTTTTAAGAGTTTATCCACAGGCGTGGAAAGGATGTTGTAAAGAGTAGATCGGCTCATAGGATAAACTGGTGTGATATGCTCACGAAAAACATGCGCAGTACTCACACCATCCTTTTTTTCACGAAGGTAAATGTCCAGCACCTTGCGCATTTGTAACAGCTTGTTCCTTCGATTGTAAGCCATATCACAAAGTTAAATACTTAATCCCACTATTCAAGTACGAGTTTTTAACAACAAAAAAGCCCGCAAATAGCGGGCCTTATAACAATTAACTTATAAATTAATTCACGTTAAAATTGAATATTTTCCATTTTACTATACATCGCAATCTCATATTTTAATAAAGGGGTTTTTGTGTACTCGTTTTTAAGTTTATTGAAACTCTCCATATCTCCCGAATAAAGAACTTCCATTTGACTTGAGAAAATAAAGATCTTATCCAGTGTCATATTAACCTTAATGAGTGGATTAAAAAATGTGTAGTTTGTTTTTACCACATAATAATCAACATCAGTGGCTAATTCATGTTTTCCAAGGTTGTTTATTCTCTCGTAAATCCATTTCCAATTTTTAGCTTTATTCCCATACTCCTGGGGATCCTTATTGGCCAACTCCTGATACTCTTCGAAATTCCTGCGAGCATTATTCTTAGCATCCATTTCAGATTCACCTTCTCCCCTGTAAAGTAGATACCAATTTGCGACCGACTCGCTGACTAATACGGTATCAATTGGTTTAATTTCATTGAACTTGACCTTGAGATCAATTCCCATAGCATCTTTGATTATAGAAGCCTTTATGGGATCCTCAAATTTACTTTTAGAGCTGCATCCAAAAAGGAGAACGATACTCAGTAAAATGGTAAGTTTTTTCATAGCTTTATTTTTAAATGAATAAATAAGTGGTTTCAAAATTAACAATTAACACGTTTGTCTATCAATTTCTGCCGTGATATAATCGACCACCGTCCTCTCGTATGATGCTTCTTCGGTCTTAATGTTACAAATCATTACCATTATTGCGGCAGCCTGAGAGATGTCAAGTTTTAACTTAATGCTGCTTCTTCGTGGAATATCCTTAAGCCTTATCTTCTTTTCGAAAACATTGAACAGGTTAAGCAAAACTACCTGTTCCCCCAGTGTATCTCCGGAAGAAAAAGAGAAATAATACCGTATGAGCAAACTTAAAGACTGCAATTGATGCTTATTCAGCTTTATTTCAACCTTCTTTAATAGAATTGCCAGCAAGTTGGCAGAATCACGGTGGTGAGGGATTAATTGTTCCATAATTCATCGCTTAAATAGGTTGTGGCATACTTTTTACGGGTTCCGGTAGGAATGTTCGAGAAATACTTTCCGATGAACCTAAAGGCCCTGTATTGATCCGCAGAACTCATTTTGTTCCACTGCTTCTCA
>Ga0114951_10004312_pt1 | contig 13976 bp, 19 predicted proteins | sample AM7aDNAmetaG_FD_88677 | JGI IMG/M metagenome (GOLD analysis project Ga0114951, IMG submission 88677) | Freshwater microbial communities from Finland to study Microbial Dark Matter (Phase II) - AM7a DNA metaG | ecosystem: Environmental > Aquatic > Freshwater > Lake | place: Finland: Lake Alinen...
CTGTGTCAAGTCCCCCGGAGAGTCCCCCGGTTTTCGCAAGTGCTTGAGCGCCCTCATCGTCTAGTGGCCTAGGACATCAGATTCTCAATCTGAGAACAGGGGTTCGATTCCCCTTGGGGGTACCAATTTGGGTGAGACGCGACGGCGACAGGTTTTCTGCCGGCTTGCTTCTGGAGTCGATTCGCGCTACAAGTTGGGCGTGACCTACAAAGGAACAGTCAAGAATGGCGTGGTGGTCCTCCCCGCCGATGCCAAGTTGGCGGACGGGACTGCGGTGGAAGTCGTCCCGGAGGGGTTGCGACCGGAGGATGATCCGTTTGTCGCGGCGGTCCTCAAAGTCGCCAAGCCGCGTCCCCACTGGCCGAAGGGCTACGCTGGCAATCTGGACCACTACTTGTACGGCGTTCCCAAGCGGACATGAGCGTCGCGTTTGCCGACACGTCGTTTTATCTGGCGCTTCTGGACGCGCGCGATCCATTGCACGACCGGGCACTGGCGGCATCCAAGACCAGCCGTTCCATCCTCACCACCGAGTTCATCATCCTCGAATTGGGCAACGCGTGCGGTCGCGCGGAAGATCACGCCGATTATTTGGCCATGGTCGCCGGAATTCGCGCCAGTCAGCGGTCAACCATCGTGCCACTCGATTCACGTCTGTTGCAGCGCGGCTTGGACCTGTTCGCCAGTCGGGCGGACAAAAACTGGTCGCTCACCGATTGCACCTCTTTCGTGGCGATGAAGGACGCAGACATTCACGAAGCTCTCACTGCTGACCGGCATTTTGAACAGGCCGGTTTCAAGCCGCTCTTGGCTTGAGCAGGCCAAGTTTTTCTTTCTAAAGAAGCCCCGCCACAGAGCCGCCGCCGAACGCGACTGTGCCAGCGTCAATCGCCTCGGCAAACATCGTCGGATGATGCCGTCATGCGGCCAGCAATTTTGCCGTCACCGGGTCCACCGCGAACACTTCTTGGAGCTTCCAAAACTCGCGTAGCCAGTCGATAATGCCGTCGATGGTTCTAACGTGTCCGCCTTTGGCGTACCACTGCTGTCGAACACGACTGTCTTCATCGCATCCACCAAGATCCGGTGATCGATTTGCGAGTGCGCCTTGGCAACATTCACTCTCGCCTTCTTCACCACTACTTGGTGGTCTTGGGTGGCGTCTCGGCCGGCTCGCTGACTTGCACCGCGAAAACGACCTCGCGACGGCAGGTGAGGAACGCAATTCTAAGCCAACAACGGCCGCAGCCACTCGGGCGCCGGCTTATTCAGGATCACCTGCTGGCCGTTCTCGAAAACAGCAACCTGACGGAACGGGGTGCGCAGATCGTCGTTGTCGAAAATCCACACGTGCGGCAGTTCGCGAATGGCGGTCTTGAGGTTCGCCAATGTGCGGGGGAACCGTGCGACCAGCTTTTCGGCCGGCACATCATGTCCGCCTTGCGAGACGCGCATGGCGACACGCGCTTCCGAGACTGCCGGCCCGGAGAGTCCAATGAAGCACAGAACAACGGTGTAGCCTTTTGCTGCCGCTTCTTTCAGGAAAGTCAGCTTGTCGCCAACCGGATCGGAGAACACGGTTTCAAACACGAAACTCTCGCGCTGTTCCACCAGTTGACGCCGGAGCGCCTCGGCCACGTGAGCAGCCGCGTAGGGATCGAGGTTCAGTTCCCGCGCCAGTACGTCGGCGTTGATGAACCGCAGCCCGGCGGGCTGGAGATGGGCGTGGTAAAAAGTGGTTTTACCCGCGCCATTCGGCCCCGCGAGCGCGACAAGGACCGGACGGCGGTCGAGCAGCAGGTCCGCCTTGGACTCGCGACGCATGTCGGAGCTCATCACTTCGTGGCTTTCAACTTGACCGGCTGGAACTGGCGGTTGACGAATCGCCCGACCGTGCGTTTCCCGTCGGCTTCAGTGCGGACGAGCACGCCAGCTTGATGCGGGTGCGGTTCGTAGTGTGGCCAGGGCTGCTCTTGGAGAAACTCTGTCACGCGGTGGCGCCCGGCGGGCGAATCCACGGATTTCAGGCAGTCGGACAGCGGGCGCGTGGCGGCATTCCGACACAAGGCGAGCACCTGCGTGCCCTGAAGTAACGGCTCAATGGCCTTGCCGATTTTTGCCCAGAATTCCACTTGTCCCGCGATGGAGCGTTCGACCGTTTCTCCGGCCAGTCGGGCGTCCAAGACCAGTGCATCGGAAAGTTTTACAGGTTGGCTCATGCCAAAAAGGTAGCATAACGCTACCGGGTGTCAAGCGTCGGCAATTTGATCGCGGAAACCTTCTTGTCCCGAATGCCGATGCGCTGCCCATTCATCGCACCGCATCTGTTGCACAGAGCCAAGCTCGACATTCACGCCCGGTTTGTTATACTTCTGTTGGATCCAAAAAGTTGTGAAGAACACGCTGACAACAGAAAAGGGTTCTGAACGGCTGACCTCCATCGCGCGGCGGGTGTGCTGGTGGCAATCCGCTGACACAACGCTTGATAACACCCCGATTTTTCTCTGCCGGGTCATGGTGTTCGGAACGTGGGCGGACATCTGTTTTGTCCTCGATCATCATGGTAAATCTGTATTCCGTGAAGCGTTGCGATCCGCCCCGCCCGGTCTTTTTGACAACCGTTCGTGGCATTACTGGCACCACCGGTTGCATCTTCTCCCTGTTCCCCCGCCACCCCAGCGCGCTATCCCCACATGAGGCCGCGTCTTGACACTCTCCCGGCAGAGCAGCGACGCTTGTGGCCGGAACTTTCTCAAATCCCTGATCATTTCGTTTTGTATGGGGGAACCGCCGTTGCCCTGCGTTTGGGCGGGAGACAATCGGTGGATTTCGATTTCTTCACGAACCGTCCTGTTTCGGCGGACGTTTTGGGCCGGAGCTTGGCATTCCTCGACGGCGCAGAGCTAATCCAATCCGAGCCCAACACCGCCACGTTCACCGTCGATCGGGGCGGAGCGATCAAAGTCTCATTCTTCGGTGGCCTGACCATTGGCCGCGTTGGCCGACCTGACCGCTGCGAGGACAATCACGTTTGCATCGCGTCGCTTCTTGATCTGGCGGCCCAGAAGATGAAAGTGATTTTGGTCCGCGCCGAACCAAAAGATTACTCCGACATTTACACGCTCCTGAAAGCCGGGATCACCTTGCCCGATGCCCTGGGAGCAACCAAAGCACTGTATCCTGAGTTCAACCCCGTCCTCTCACTCAAAGCGCTGGCCTACTACGGCGAGCCGACTCTTGCCACCATGCCAACTGGCGTTCGTGAATACTTGACCAAGGAAAGTGCCAAGGTCGAATCGGTCAAAATGATTCCAAGAATTGCATCGGCCATCAGCCCTTTCGCGTCCATTCGGAAAGCGCATACACAAAACCGCAGCAAAGGCATCGGAATCTAGCGCTGGAGTGCACGATACTTGCTCAGCGCAATGCAATCGGTCAGCCTTTCATCATCGTCGGATGACGCCGTTATGCGGCCAGCAACTTCGCCATCACCGGGTCCGCAGCGAACACTTCTCGGAGCTTCCAAAACTCGTGCAACCAGTCTATAATGCCGTCAATGGTTCTAACGTGTCCGCCTTTGGCGTACCAGCCTTTTTTCGTTACCATTTTGCATCACGCAAGATGGGTGTTTTTACGAGGGAGAATGGCGGAGCCTGATGGTTCTAAACGAGTCTGCACAGGTCGGCGGAAATCGGTCTGTTGGGTTGGGTACACGGTATAGTTTTGGTATAGTGGTAATAAAATTGTAGGTGAAAGTAGGTGGTGAGAGGCCACAAGGTCAGCTTAGCTCATCTCTGGTGTGGTGGGGCCGGCGGTTGATGGGAGGGAGATACACGTGCGCTCGGGGAAATTGGTGTTGTCAAGTGAGTGTCGCGAAACGTTCCCGCGGAGTGTTCCGTGCGAGGTCGGAGTGGTAGTTGCTATACAGGATGGGCATGGGACGAACACAAATAGGCAAATCGGCAAAACGGCAAATCGGTCAAGTTGGCAAGAAGCGGGCGGCGCGGCGGAAACCGGCGCGGTGCGGAGTTGTGAAGGCGCGTGCACAGTTGCCATTGAAGCAGGAGCGGACGGCGGTGGCGTTCGTTGGCGACGCGAAGGGGAACAAGGCGGAGGCGATGCGCAAGGGCGGGTACAAACGGTCGACGGCGGAGAAGCAACAGAAGCGGACGTTCGATAATCCGAAGGTGCAGCGGCGGATTGAGGACCTGTTGACGGAGAAGGGGCTGACGGATGAGCGGGTGGTGGCGAAACACTCCGACCTGATCGACGCGAAGGTGACGAAGTATTATCAGGCGCTGTCCCTGGGCGACCACACGGACAACGACACGCAGTTGCGGGCGGTGGAACTCTTCTACAAACTGACGGGCAAGTTGAAGGATCGAGTGGAGATCGAGGTGGCGGCGAAGGCGTGGTCGGAACGCATCGCGCTTGTGATCCAAAGATGTGCCTGTTCTAAGTGCAAGTCCATCCTGTTCGACGCGATTGTCGGAGAGCTTTCGGCGCCAAGCGTTGGCTGAGTTGTCGAAGTTCGTGACGGCAGGGCAGGAGCCGTTGCCGTCTGATCCGTGGGAGTATCTAACAACGGCCACGTTCACGAACGACGAGTTCGCACATTTCAAACACATCGAGCCGGTACAGCCGTTTCCCGACGCGGAGTATTTGGAGTACCTGACGCGCCAGTGGCAAGGAACAAACCGTCTCCGCGTCGAAAAGTCGCGGGATATGATCGCGACGTGGTGGGCGGCGGGTGTGCATCTGCATGCGGCGCTCACGATTCCCGGCATTTACATCGGCTACCAAAGCAAGAAGCTGCTCGATGCGAATATCTTTTTGGACAGCCGGTTCCTGTTTATGTGGCGGAGGATTCCATCTCGGTTTGCGCGGCCTGAAGCGTATCACAATCGGAGTGACGGGATCATCACGATCAAACACGGCAAGAATCCGGACTCGTTCATTGTGGGAGTACCGGAGGGATCGGAACAGGCGAGGCAGTGGAAGTTCGCGTTCTATTTGTGGGACGAGGCGGGGAGCACGGAGAATCAGGAGAAGGTGTGGACGGCGGTCCGTCCGGCTCTGGCGGGGAACGGCAAGTTAACGATGATGAGTTCGGCAAAGGGCGCGAACAACCTATTCTGCCAACTCGGCTATGACGACGTGACGGGGTGAGTATGCGAAAAAAACTCGTGGCGGTGAAGGATGCGGTGGTTGATCCGGCGACGTCGGCGGACTTGCTGGATTCGCATTGGTGGCAGCGTGAGAATGGCGCGAAGCTCGGCGCCGAACATGTGGCGTACGGGATCAATCGGTGGGAACGCAATGGGTTCGTGCACGTGAGGCTGCATCACACTGCGGACAAAGACAAGTCTCCACTGACGGAGAAGGGGAGGGCGTATGTGGGCGATATATCGAAGGACATGCCGATCTATTCTCGGCGGCAGGAGTACGGGATTGACTTCACCGTCACACCAGGGAAGCCGGTCTATTGCGATTTCGGCAGCGTGACGGTGCGTCCCCAGGTGTATCGGCCGTGGTTGACGTTGTTTCGCGGTTGGGATTTTGGTTGGAGGATGCCTGCGGCGATTCACCTACAGGTTGAATCGAGGGAGGACGGCACGTTTCGAGTGTATGCGTTAAAGGAAGTGATAGCGCGGGAACTGTTGGTGGACGAGTTTGCTGACAAACACGTCCTACCGTTTGCGACGAACGTATGTCCAGGGGCGCGAATTGAGGACTATTGCGACCCGGCGGGAAACCAGCACGATGACCGCTCACCGGACACTTCCATCGAGGTTCTGCAAACGAGGGGCGTTTATGCGCGGTGGCGGGATATGTCGGTGGACGAAGGGATTCAGATCGTGCAGTGGGTGATTAAGGCGGGCTGGCTGGAGATTGACCCGGTGGACTGCAAGCACCTGGTGGACGGGTTGAGAAACGGCTTGGTGCGCGACAAGGACGGGTTCCCGCTGAAGGATGGGTTTTACGAGCATATCTGCGATGCGTTCCGGTACGCGCTGGCGAACATCTTCCGGTTGAAGTTCGTCGTGCAGGATGGGAAACGGGTCCAGCGTGTGGAGATGAATCGGTTGGATCTGGGATTGGTGGAGGCAGGACGGAGGAAGCCTTTGCAAAGCGGATGGACGGGGCTGGCGCGGCCGGGGGAAGGATGAGGGATTGGAGATTTCTAAATAAGTCGGAATCCAACTTGCTAAGGGAACGGGTATATGGGCAAGAAATCCAAGGAGAACGCGAGGGCGGTATGTGAAGGACTCGAAGACGCGGAGGTGTTGGCGTTATCGAAGGCGCTGTCGGACAAGTGCAAGGCTGTTACGGATGCGCGGAAGCGGTTGAAGACGGACGTGTACCCGGTGGACATGCTGGTGCGGATCACGGGGGACGTGGAGATCGGCGCAGGCGGCGAACAAGCGGGAGCCGTCGAAGGTGACATTCGCTCGGAACAAACAGAGTGGTCGCGTGTACCTGGCGCGGGAACGGGTGAACTCGGATGGCAAGACGCAGTACGTTCTCACGTCACCAGCGGCGAAGTCGCACGTGGTGAATAGGTTTGAGTACGGCGCCGAAGAGTACCATCACAACGAACCGATCCGTGGGACAGTAGCGCAAAAGTTGTGGGAGAAGGAACTGGCGGCGTTGCCGGATTACAGGACGCAGACGGCGGCGATGCTGACGGGCGCGGTGTTCCCGATTTACGACAAGGTGTTTCACACGGGCGACGTAGGCAACAAGATTGTCCGCGTGAAAACGAATGATGGGCGCAACCTGGTCGGGTTGCTGGTGAACCCGGACGCGGTGACGGCGTTGAAGCAACGGCTAGGGATCGGTACGCCGCTGAAGGATGCGACGCCGGGCGAGATATTCGACATGGTGCAGGGGGGCGGATCGGAGATCGAGTTGGACAACGGCTGGAAGCTGACGCAAAGCCGAGTCCACGGCGAGCAGCGCGTCGAGTTGGATTACGGGTATGAACCTCCCAGTGAAAAACAGATGGAGAAGTTCGGGCTGTTTGGTGAGAACATCAATTTCAAGCAGCGGTATTTTGTGTCGACGGATCGGGAGGCAGGCGCGGCAGCGTTGACGAAGTTGCTGGAGCGGTACAAGGCGGTGCGCGACCTGACGGAGGCCGGTGGTGAATTACCACCGGAGGAGAGCGGGACGTTGCGGGAAACGGGGCCGGGGTATGGCGTGAAGTCGCTGGCAAATGAACTGACGCGGGCGAAACAGGAAGAACAGGAATTCTCGCCGTTGGTGGATCGGGCGCTTGAATCATTGGATGAGAAGGTGCAGGTGCCGATTGGCGAGACTCCTGCCGTGTTACAGGCATTAGGAGCGCGTCCGTTGGCGATGACGATGGCGGCGGGGACAATCCGCAAAGACGTGAATGCCCTAAAGCATGGGGTGCCAGTGGGAATGCTGAAGCAACTTCCGACCGCACTCGCTGATCCGTTGATGGTGTTTGGTTCGAGTCGCGGGGGCAATGCGTTGGTGGTGATGACGCAACTGGAGTACAACGGCAAGACGTTGGTGGCGGCGGTGCATCTGGATCAACGCGCTGGTGCTTACGAGATCAACCGTGTCGCCAGTGCCTACGGAAAAGACGACAACGCTGCATTTGGACGATGGATGGAAGAAGGGCGATTGCGGTATTGGGATAAAGATAAGAGCCGTGATTGGTTTCTGACTCGTGGGCTCCAATTGCCCACAGTTTACTCCCAATCAGGCTATGGCAAAACCATACTCACGAAAGCCGATGTTTTCAAGGGAGAAGTTCCGGGCGATGTGGTAAAGGAGAATCATGGACTCGAAACCGATACAACCGATGGGCGGCTTGCCGAAGGGCGCGCCGCTGGAAAAACTGGTTCCGTCGCCGAAGGTGAAACCGTTGCAGGCGGGAAAGGGGTTCAAGTACGCGGTGCAGGAGGAGCGTTGGGTGGACGATCCGAACGCGAAGCCAATGCCGCAGTAGCGAACACGGATCCGGCGAACGGGAAGGCGGTGAATCCGGACGTGGCGGTATGGCGGGCGAATCCGGAGACGCGGCAGGAGGCGATTGACAAGCTCGATGGTGTGACGCCGACGAAGTTGTTGCGCGGGAAAACCGTCAACAGTCCTGAATCGCTGGTGGCCGCGTTGCAACCGCTTGCCGATCTCCCTTACGAAGTGGTGCACGTGGTTGTGTTGGGACCGCGCGGCGACTTGGTGTCGGCGCGCAACTCCTTCAACTTTTCCATTTCCGCGTGGAAGATTGGCTTGAGCTTTTCTTTCTGTTCCTCAGTCAAGCCAAGCTTCTCAGACAGTTCTTTCATCCGCTCACGGAAACGTTCGCCCCGTTCCCCGCCGCCGGCGGGCTTGGTGGCATCCGTTGCAGACTTGGTGCTGGCGTCGCCTTCGGCACGGACGACAGGCTTCAAGGTCATGGCGCAGCACACCATGGCTGCGGTCAGTAGGGCGCGGTTGATGTTTCTCATGACTGTTTTTCCTTTTGGGTCGGTTTCTTGCTTTCTATAACACCGTTAGTTGCGACAAGTTTCTCTAAACCGCCATCCGATAGCCACGCCTGCGCCGCTGCATCGTGTTTAAGGTAGGCATTCCAAAACTTGGTGGTGAGTTTCGCGAATCAAATCCAAGTGTGTCGTTGTGCCTGCGCCGGCGAAGGTCATGTGCGTGGCATTGTTCAGGGTGATGAGGCATCGGCCGGGAGCACTGATGTTGTCGAAGGCAAACCGGCGGTCCACTGACTTGATGTCGGTTATGACAATACCTTGGTCTTTCGTGCCAGTGAGATGTAGACATGGGGTCGTAACAGCTCGAAACGATGACGGTGTCATGCTACCGGATGACATTGAGATGGCCGCCGAAACTCGCTGGTCACGGTAACTTTTACCAAGGACGGTCTCGCCAATGATGAGTAACGTTGTCTGCGCGCCAAACGAATGACCAGCAACGCCGATGACGTTGGTGTTGACGCGCGGGTCACCAAGCATCTGCGTGATGGTAAAACTGATGTCGATCGGCCGATTGCGAGCGTTTTCGGCGGTGACGGCTTGGCGCATCGAACCGAGTCTGTCGGACTTGCCGCGCCACGTCACATCATCACTGCCGAGATGCTGGACATGAACGCTGATATAGCCGTTGCTGGCCCAGTGTTGGCTAAGGTAGGCGTAGCCTTCGCGCGTTCCGCCCAGCCCGTGCGAGAACACAATCAATGGCGCATTCGTCGCGCCAGTGGGAGCGTAAATCTTCACCGGAATATCCCGGTCACGCGTGGCATCGTGCCACGTGAGGTTTGTCACAGACAGCATGGCTACGGTGAGCAAGGCAATCACGGCGTCCACTTCTGATGCCTGTCAGCGATCAGCTTGTCGAATTTTGCCTGCTGATCGGGCCGCAACATCGCGCGGGTTTGGTCTTTGGCGCGCTCCAACACCGTGCGAATCTGCGGCTGGTTCTGTTCGTGGACGAGTTTCATTTCCTGCTGCGCCGTGGTGACGATGTCGCGCAACTGCTCGCGCTGCGACGGGTCGAGCCGCAGCTCCCAGTTCAGACGACGGATGACCAACCGCGCCCAAGCGTCCGGGCCGTGCAAGGCGAAGCGACGTTCGAGGCGGATGGTCAGCAGCCCGCCCGCAACCATGCCGAGCAGGAACACTGCGGTGATGCCGAGGATAATTTTCCACTTTTTCATGTCATTGTCCATCGAACAACGCGACCGTCTCGTTGTCATCGTGGTTTCCGGCGATGACCGATTGCCAATCGGTACTCGCCTCGTTGAGCGCTACAAAGTTCCACGCGCCGAGCCCCAGCACGATCGCGGCGAATAGCGGCGCGAGCCGTCGAGTCCAAAACCACCACGCGATACCCGGATCGCGTTCAGCGCGGAGGCGCGCCAATAGACGCGTCTCGAATGCGAACTGGGTGCGTTTGGTATCGGGCTGCGCCTTGCGGGCGGCAGCGAACAGGTTGTTGAGTTGGTCATCGTTCATGGTGAGTCTCCAAAATAGTTCTTAGCGCCCGACGGGCGCGATAGGCCCGAATTTTTACATTCGATTGGCTCCAGCCGGTTAATTCGGCGATCTCCTCCACGGTGCGTTCCTCCAGTTCAAGCAACGTGATCACGAGACGCTCCTCCGCGGAGAGTTTCGCCAGTGCGAAATCCAGCACCTCGCGGGCGCGTTTTGGAGAAACATCATCGGCACAGGCCAGTTCGACGTCGTCCAACGCCATTTCGTTGCGATCGTGGCGAGTCTTGCGCAGGTGATCGTAGCAGGCACGTATGCCGATGCGGGAGAGCCAGTGTTCGAACGGTGCTTCGCCGCGAAACTTGGCGAGGTGCCGGTATACCTTAATGAAAATCTCCTGACACAGATCGTCCAACTCGGCCTCGGAGCGCGTGAACCGTGCGGCAATGCCAAGGATGCGCCGTTTGTAGCGCACGACCAATGCGGCAAACGCCTCATCGTCGCCCGTGAGGGTGGACTGAATGAGGCGTTCATCGGTCAGTTCTCCGGTCTGCGCGCTCATCGCGCCGGTTCTACTCCTTGGTCAGGAGCTTAGCAATCTCGTTCACGAACTTTGCGAGGGTGGCCGGTATGTCCTGTTGAGCCTTGTCGAGTTGTTCGGGGGTCAATACGCCCTTGAGGCTCTCTGTGAGTTTAGCACGCTGTGTGGTGTAGTCCACGAGTACATCAGCGAGCTTGGTGGTCTGGGTACGAATTAATTTCTCGTCCACGGTCGGGCTGCCGATTGTTTCGAGCAGCGCACGCTGTTCGTCTTCAGCCTTCGTGACGAGCTTTTTCAAGGACGGAAGCTGCTCGCGGATCAGCGTGCGGATTTTGTCGCGCTGATCACTTGAGAGGTCAGCGACGCCATCGAGTTTTTCGGTAACGAATTGCTCAACGGCCTCGAACTTCGGGCTGTCCACTTCGGCACCACGCGCCGCCACTGCGAGTGTCAGGATCATCAAGCTTGCTAGGTGTTTTTTCACTTGGATTACTCTCCTTTGATGTGCGCGGCAATCCGGTCGCGGATTTCGTCCACGTGTGTGTCGTGTTTAGCCTGCATCTCTTTGAGTTTACCGATCTGGTCGCTGGTGAGGACACCGCGAACTTCGTGTGCGATGTAGGCGCGTTTGACGGCGAGATCAGCGCCAATAGTGGCGAGTTTATTGACTTCGTTGCGGATCGCCTTCTCGTCCACGCTTTCAGTCTGGATCAGGTCGCGCAATGCGCGGCGCTCAGCTACCATTCGATCCATCAAGGGTTTGATTTCCGTCTGGTGCTTGCTGAGGATCGCTTTAATCTGGTCACCCTGCTCTTTTGTTACACCCGCACGATGAAACGCCGCCCGCAACATCGTGAATAGGCCATGTCTGTGGCCTTCGCCCTCGGCGCGCGCCATCACGGTAAAGAACCCGCCTACTGTCAGGGCTATAATCAACCCCGCTCCAATTAGAACTTTGTTTGTGGTTGTCATCAATCCTATTTCCTTTCACCTCCATGAGACGCAGGTCCTCGGTAAAAGGTTACAGAACTTATCGCGGCGTGCGGTGTTGTAACCTTTATGAACCGCCATCCGTCTATGAAGATGCGCGCATTGGCGCTTAACCGGCGTTGAGCTCGATGAAGTTGAAGGACAGGGCATTAAAATATGAACATGCCAATCTCCCGGCGTGAAGCTATCCGTCGCACCGCCCTTGGTGCAGCCGGACTGTACTTAGCCAACAGCTTACCGTTTCGCACTTGGGCCGCGACCCCAACATCAAAAACCACCGGTAAAGCCAAGTCCGTCATCCAATTCTGGCTCTGGGGTGGCCCGTCGCACCTCGACACTTTCGATCCCAAGCCGGACGCCGGCTACGACTACGCCGGCCCTCTCAAAGCCATTGAAACCAACGTCAAGGGCAGCCGCATTTGCGAGTTGCTACCATTACTAGCCAAGCAGGCTGACAAGTACTCCATTATCCGTAGCATGACCCACGGCAATAACGCACATGAAACCGCCGCCTACATAATGCAGACAGGCAGGAAATCCGGGGAACATGAAGTCTATCCTTGCACGGGGGCCGTCGTGTCGCTGTACAAAGGCTACGATGCAGGCTACACAGGGCTCATCCCGCCATATATCGTACTGACCGAGCCACAAGGGCGTTTTCCAGAGCAAGGCTTCCTGCAGGCCAAGTACAAGCCGTTCGCCACCGGCGGCGACCCATCGGCCTCTAAGTTCCTCGTCGAGGGCATTGTCGCCCAGGGCATCACGGATGAGCAACAACGAGACCGACGCGATTTGCTCCATAAACTCGACACGCTAGAGCATGTCATCCCCGATAACGCCGCCATGAAGATGCTCACCAAATCGCAGGATGACGCCTACGACATGATTCTCGGAGACGGAGCCAAGACGTTTGATCTTTCCTCGGAAAAGGCCGCTCTACGCGATGCCTACGGCCGCACCAAGTTTGGACAGTCCTGCTTGATGGCGCGCCGGTTAGTCGAGAAAGGCGTACCGTACATTACGATCAACAGCGGTTTCGGATGGGACAGCCACAAGAACAATTTCCCGACTTTGCGACGCCTGGTGCCTGAATTGGATAGAGGATTGTCAACCTTGCTTCAGGACCTGAGCGATCACGGACTTTTGGAAAGTACAATCGTGTGTTGCTACGGTGAATTCGGTCGAACACCCAAAATTGATTGGGGCTCACCGTGGAACGGCGGACGAGGTCATCACGGTAAAGTCTTCTCCGTCCTCGTAGGCGGTGGCGGATTTAAGGGCGGTCAGATCGTCGGTTCCTCCGACGCAAAAGGTGAAAACGTCAAGTCCCGCCCGGTGTATCCGCAGGATCTCATCGGCAGTATGTACACGCTTCTCGGCATTGACACAAACGCGACACTACCTCATCCTCTCGGCGTGGAAGCCCATGTTTTACCCGGCGCCGCAGACGCCATTGGCTCGGCAGGGCTATTAAACGAAATAATGAAATCATGAAAAGATTTTGGTGGATTGCACTGCTGTTGACCGCAGCCCCGTGGGCGCCGGCACAACAACAAACCACACCCCACATCGGTTACATTTATCCCGCTGGCGGCGGCGCCGGTTCGACGTTCCAAGTCACCGTCGGCGGGCAGTACCTTAGCAGCATCAACGCGGCTTTCATCTCCGGCAGCGGCCTCCAAACTACGGTCCTCGAAGTACACAAGCCGCTCACAATGAAACAGGTCAATGATCTGCGCGAACGACTGAAGCTGCTCCGCAGGAAGGAAACCAAAGACTCCGAGACAATGAAGGAAATTTTGGACATTGCAAAGAAGCTCGTCACCTTCAACCGCAACGCCAACCCTTCCATTGCCGAAACCGTCACACTCCAAGTCACTATCACTCCCAACGCCGAACCAACCGAACGCGAGCTCCGCCTCGCCTCATCCTCCACGATCTCCAACCCGCGTATTTTCTGCATTAGCCAGCTGCCTGAGTTCGTCCGCAAACCGGCAACGGACGCGAAGGAGATCAAAAGCTTCCAAGACATCCAAAAGATCCGCAACCGCGAACCGCAAGCTAGCGAACCGCTGCCCGACATGAACATCACGTTGCCCGCTGTCATCAACGGCCAGATCATGCCCGGCCGCGTGGATCGCTATCGTTTCGACGTCAAGCAGGGGCAGCGGCTCGTTATTGCCTGCAGTGCGCGCGCATTGATTCCGTATCTGTCCGACGCAGTGCCCGGCTGGTTTCAATCAGCCGTGGGACTCTACGACTCAAAGCACACCGAGCTTGTTTACAACGACGAATTTCGTTTCCATCCCGACCCCGTCCTCTACTACGATATACAACACGACGACGGAGAGACGCTTGATGTCAATGACTCTCTCTACCGCGGCCGCGAGGGTTTCAATTACTGCATCACCATCGGGGAGCTTCCATTCATCACCAGTATTTAACCACTCGGTGGCAAGACCAGCACA
>Ga0114951_10004315_pt1 | contig 13967 bp, 11 predicted proteins | sample AM7aDNAmetaG_FD_88677 | JGI IMG/M metagenome (GOLD analysis project Ga0114951, IMG submission 88677) | Freshwater microbial communities from Finland to study Microbial Dark Matter (Phase II) - AM7a DNA metaG | ecosystem: Environmental > Aquatic > Freshwater > Lake | place: Finland: Lake Alinen...
TCTGAATCCAAACCCGTTTTCGGACCATTCCTCGAAGAGGGAATCCCAGACGCGAGCGATGCCGGTGTTGTTCCACTGGAAGAAGACGGCGTCGATCGCGACCGTGAAGTCCGCTGAGGTCGGCGTCAGACTGGCATCTGCACCAGTATTGCTCGATCGGGGTCGGTTCGATTCGAACGAGTTCCGTCGGAGTTCCCCAGGAGCGTCCAGAACCGTCTGCACGGCTGCGCGGAACCGCGCTTGGAACACCTCTGGAGTGAAGTCCGTGACCGCGGCCTGATACGTGCGCCTGGAAGCAGCCTCGTGCCAGGCGGTGGGCTTCGCCATAGTCTCCGTCACCGCCGTGCGGACGGACTCCACGCTGCAGTTGGCCAGAGTGACGCCGTAGTCCCCCGTATCCACATTCGACTCTCTGCTGACAATGGGGATGAGACCGCAGTGCATACACGCGATAATGCCGCCCGGCTGGCCCTCGGACGCCGAAGGGAGAATCGTACAGTTGCAGGTGCGCATCAGATCATGGAATGCTGCGCTCCGAAGTTGGACCCACCCCATGTCATGTACATTCGGCAGGGCCAACTCGCGGGCGAAGGAGACGCGAAACTCAGGCTCAATTGACTGGCACACGTACAGTTCCGCGTCCAGCCCCGTGAAAGCCTCAAGGACGACGTCCAGGCCCTTGTGAACGCTTCCTCGGGACCCGAAGAAGAGGAAGTTGCGCCGCCCGTCGGCGTAGTTCTTGGATGGCGCGTCGAAGAACCCATCCGCGTAGGCTGCATTGTTGAGAGCGATGACACTCGGAAAGCCCGAGTAGGTTTCCACCATGGCTTGGTTCCCTAGGCAGACGATGCCGTCGGCCAGAGTGTTCGCCCGCTGTTCACTGTGCCGGATGAAGCGATCAAGCGGCAGGTCGATGCCGCGTCGCGCCCGTAGCGCCGTGAAGCGAGCGACGCACGCGTCGTTCCAGAAGCCCCAGTGGTTGCCGGTCGAGAAGTAGACCAGCTTGGCGCGGCCCAGCACATTCTGGAAGAGAGTTTCGAAGTTGACTCCTCCATGCACTATGACTAGGTCGTACGCCTCGTCGGAGCGGAAGGACACATCGTCGTAGTTGATCACATCCACGTCGAAGCCCATGTCCATGAGCGCCCGGGCAATGCACTTCGCCAGCCCGAAACTGCTGAACATCAGATGACCAGGAGAATCGGCGGGCAGGACGAACGGGTGAATGATGTAGGACAACAGAGCTCGCCGGGCCGGGCCGGGCGCGACGCTCCGGAGGCTCACAACAGCCAACGGCTTCGGCCGGCTTGGTCTGAAGGCTTCACGACTGAAGCGGTACATGCTCCTAGCTTTCGCTATGGCCCATGCCCGCACGTCTCGCGTCAGCCCAGAGTCACTCGTGTTGCCGCTCCATGCAGGGTCCTCCGTCGTTTTGCGCCGCGTCACCGTCAGTCCTCCCGCCATTCCCTGTGCGGATGCCAGTCACTTTGGACGCCAATTCCGCCGCAAGCCCATCAGCCCCTCCAAGCAGGGCAATCGCCATCGGAACGAAGCGACGATGGCCATATTCTTTCGCAGCAGAATAGTCGGCGTCGGGTCAACTTGCGGCTGCATCTGTCAAACCCAATCAGACGGTCGTCGCAGGTACTTGGGTATTCTCAAGGCGCGTCCATGAAGTCGCATGAAGGCAGGCTCCCCGAGCCTCATCACGGCATTATACTGTGATGATGAGGCAGATCAGGAGGGGCGGCATGGCGATGAGCACCGAGAGGGGCCGAGAGAAGGCCCACCCGATCGAGATTGTCTGCCTCGACGAACTGGTCGGCGAGTACTACCTCTACCGCCGCCTCGATACGATCGCCGACTCGCGCTTCGTGCGCGAGGCGACGAATCGGTGCTATGTGGGCAGCGTCTGCCATCCCGCGCTCGACCCCATCGTTCTGCTCAACCTGATGCTGGCCCGCGCCCTCAAGGGCTGCGATTCGATGCGCGAGTTTCTGCAGCTTGCGACCCTGCGCCTCGATCTGCGCCGCCTCGTCGGCTACGTTATCAGCCAGCGCCTGCCGACCAATGAGAAAGTGTCTGATTCCCACGCGCTACGCCGGCACCTGCAACTACAGCCTGCGCCACTCCCTGCGTCTGGCGCTCGACGGCGTCGTGAGCTTCTCCACCCGGCCACTCCTCCTGTCGGCCGCCTTCGGTGCGCTGGTCACCTTCGTTGCCTTTGCCGTGATGGTCTGGCTGACGATCGAGAAGTTGGTGAACCTCGAGAGCGTGCTCCCCGGCACCACCACGGTCATCGTCGCGGTGCTGTTCATGGGCGGCATCCAGCTGGTGACCATCGGCGTTCTGGGGACCTATTGGGGCAAGGTGTTCTACGAGACCAAGAAGCGCCCGCTATACGTGACCGCCGAGCGGCTGGGTTTCGCCGACGAGGAGCCACCGCCCGCCGATCCCGCCGGGACCGGCGAGGACTGAGCGAGCGGTGACGTCCCCGGCCGAACTCCGCAGCGCCAAGGCGGTCGTCTTCGGCGGCTGCGGCTTCCTCGGTTCACACCTCGCCGGCGCGCTGGTGCGCGCCGGCGCCGAAACGCTCGTCTACGATGCCGCGCCGCGCCACGGCGGCGTGCCGGCCGCGGCCGCTTTCATCCAGGCCGACCTGCTCGATGCCGCCGCCGTGCGTCGCGCCCTCGACGGCGCCGACCGGGTGTTCGCCTTCACCGGCGGGGGCGGCGCCCCGGCCAGCCTGCGCGACCCGCTGGGCGACCTGGCAGCGAGCTGCCAGGCGCAGCTCGTGCTGCTCGAGGCGGTGCGGGCCGTCTGCCCGCAGGCGACCGTGGTGTTCCCCGGTTCGCGTCTGGAGTACGGCCGCCCGCAGCGGCTGCCGGTCGACGAGTCGCACCCGCTCAGCGGCGACTCACCGTACGCCATCCACAAGAGCGCCTGCGCCGCCTACTACCGCGCCTACGCGGAGGCGTACGGCATGCACACCATCGTCCTGCGCTTATCGAACCCTTACGGCCCGCACCCGCTGCAGCGGTGCTACAAAGGCTACGGCATCGTCAACCACTTCGTGGACCAGGTCCTCCTCGGTGGGCCTATCCAGCTGTTCGGCGACGGTTCGCAGCTGCGGGACTTCGTGTTCATCGACGACGTCGTCGAGGCCATCGTGGCGGCCTCCGGGCGGCCGGATCTGGCCGGCGCGGCCATCAACGTCGGCGCCGGCGAGGGCGTGTCGCTGGCGCGGATGGCCGCGGAGATCGTCGATGTGGTGGGCCGCGGTTCGATCGTGCGCATGCCGTGGCCGCCGGACTTCTCGCTGGTCGAGACTGGCGACTTCTACTTCGACGTCTCGCGTGCCCGCGATCTGCTCGACTGGCGGCCGCGAACGCCGCTGCGCCGCGGCCTCGAGGCGATGGTGGCGGCGAGTGACGCGCGGGAATGCCGGTGATACTCGAGGATCCCGCGCTCGGCAACCTGCGCACCAGGCCCGCATCCATCGATTGCCGCGCATTTCGCTGAAGCCGAACGCCCCTTCTGCCGCAAGCGGAACACCGATTCCGCACAAGCCGAAGCGCCGAGCTCCAACTACTTCGTGGCGACAATGGCATGCATATGGTTGTGAAAGTACGGCACTTGCCTCAGCACGCGGTCCATCACAATGGCGGTCGGCGTGGGGTAGAACCGCCACTCTCTGAAAGCCACGAGCCGCGATCCGAACTCGATGTGCAATCCGTCCATGTGCGAGATGGGTTTGCTGCGCAGGATGGTGAATCCCGCCGCGACCACGGCGGCTTCGAACTCCTTCGGTCGAAGCCGGTACTCGAAGAACTCCCCCTGCTGTGGATAGACGTGATAGCCGAAGCCTGTCGCACCGTCGCGGTTGCGTCTCCTACGCTCCGGTCGCGCTCGTCCAAACAGGCACCGCAGCACGCTGTTCTGCCTGGGTCGAAGCGGCCAGACGAGCCAGCTGGCTGCCAGCTTGATTCTCCTGAGTTCATTGTAGCTTGGCACCGTGATTATGGCCACGCCGCCCGGCGCGAGCACGCGAAAATGCTCGTGCAATGCCGCCTCTGGTCCGGCGACGAAATGCTCGACAAGCCCGAACGATAGGAGGCCCGCGTAGTACCCATCAGGCACCGGCAATGCGCTGATGTCTCCGACACGCACGTCAAGATCGGGCTGCGACTCATTGACTTGCTCGACCGCCTCGCGGTTCAGCTCGTATCCCGTGATCTCATACCCTCGGTCGTGCAAATAGCGCACAACCCTACCGGAGCCCGCGCCCGCTTCGAGAATTCGGCCTCGGCTGGGCAGGTATCGAAGTGCGAGCTGCACTCCATCGTCGCGGTCGCAACTGCGCAGGAGCGCCCAGAATTCGGCGGGGTCCCAGGTGAACAGCCGCGTGTGCGGCGCCTCAGTCAGGATTGCCCCCCACATTCACTGAATCTGCCTGAGTCACGGTCTCCGCCGAACGGTCGCGATGACCGAGCAATCGGCCGAAAGGGGTGCGCGCCCAAGATCCGTACTGCCGCCGCCGCTGTCTCATCGGCTACTGCGCAGTCGCGCTCGGCCGAGACGCGCCCGAGTGTTCGCTGTCCTGAGCGAGTCTTTCGACCTGGCTGTCGACCATCATGACGATCAGCTCATTGAAACTGACCTTCGGAGTCCATCCGAGCTGCTCACGGGCCTTCGTCGCATCGCCTCTTGTCTCGTTGATGTCCGTGGGCCGAAAGAAGCGCGGATCCTGGCGAACGTAGGGCCTGTAGTCGAGCCCCACATGGGCGAAGGCCAACTCGCAGAACTCCCGCACTGAGTGGCTCTCACCTGTCGCCACGACGTAGTCTCCGCTCCCCGCAGCCTGCACCATTAGGTACATGGCCTCCACATAGTCACCTGCGAAGCCCCAGTCGCGTCGCGCATCCAGGTTGCCCAGGACGAGCTCGCTTCTTCTTCCCGCAGCGATCTCCGCCGCGGCGCGCGCGATCTTCTGAGTAACGTAGTCCGCGCCTCGCCAAGGGCTCTCGTGGTTGAAGAGTATGCCGTTTGAGGCATGCAGACAGTAGGCACGACGGTATGCACGAACCAGCGAGTAGGCATAGAGCTTTGCGGCTGCATATGGGCTCACGGGAGCCAGAACTGTCGACTCGCTCTGGATGGGCGCCGAGGACTCTCCGAACATCTCCGACGTCGACGCTTGATAGAACGTGGGCGCTGGTGCCCGACGACGCACCAGCTCCAGAAGACGCAGAGTCCCCAGACCGGTCGTCTCCGCAGTGTACTCCGGCAACTCAAAGGAATGTTGAACGTAACTCTGCCCGGCGAGATGATAGACCTCATCTGGTGCGCTTTCGTCAAGCATCACGGCAAGGCTCGAGAAGTCCGTAAGTTCCGCAACGTGGAGGTCCACTCGGGCCGCGTAGTCCGGGGTTTGCTCGAGGACCGAGAATAGCCTGCTTCGCTCCACGTCGGTGGTTGCGCGAATCATGCCATGGACCATGTATCCTCGCCGCAGCAGAAGTTCCGCCAGATACCCGCCGTCCTGGCCGGTGATGCCGGTAATCAGTGCAGTCTTGGCCTGGCTCATCAAGTACCTCGGTTCTGCGGGCGCAAATGGGCTGTACCCTCAAATAACCGAGCCATGCTCACGGGGTGCCGGCCATCATGAAGCAGCGCCAATGACATCTTCGCGAATCAGGGGGACGGAGGAACCTCATAGCACCGTACAGCGCGTCACAACTCCTCGATGTGATCGGTGTCCAGGTTGTAGACAGGCATGCCCCTAATGGCTTCTACTCGGTCGTCACCGGTCGCGAATGTCAGCCTGCCTTCCGTATCCCGGCCTTCTCGGAATGCTGAGGCAACATAGCCATCTTCCAGGGCAATCTCCCTGACAGTCTCGTTCAGGCTGTCTCTTCTCACGAAATACGCGTTGTTACCCGCACTATTGCAGCCGATGAAAGCGTAGTCCTTCCGCGCTGACGCTCGCTGCAGCGCGCCCAGTGATGCGCCCCAGTAGAGACCGCTGTAGTGGGACTCTCGGGAAAACGCCCTGTCGTACGGGACCGTAATTGCCCTATCGACACCGAAGACACTGTTGTACTCAAGTATGACTAGTATTGGAGAGACTACATCCAGAGCCCTCCAGATCCAGTAGTCATTGCCATCCAAGTCGATATGCAATACGCCAACATCCTTCGCAAGGTGCTCTTCTGCTATAAGGCCATTGATGTTGTCGGCGTCAATCCATGCTGCCTTTGCGGAAAGTTCATACTTCCAGAAGTACTCAGACCCGATGATGGCCGATACCATCTCTTCGGAATCATCCATCACTAGCCCGGACCAATTGCTATGCATCAGCAGAAAACGCGTGTTGGATTCTCGATAGTCCGTCACCCCGAACTCGATGAACGTCTTGTTGGGAAACTCCAGACTATGTACGAGCCACTGGATGATCCCATCGTCCCCGAACTGTGAGAACACAGAGAACTCGACCTCGGACAACGACGCGACGGCGCCGACCTTCGCTACGTCTCTTGCGAGCAATGCGCCAATGAGCAGCCTCTGTCTTTCGGGCTCTGCTCGCATCACAAACTCGAGACGCTGGAACCTATCGTGCCAGTGCGCGTCGCCCCGCAGCTTGGATACGACCCTGCGGATGAAGCTCATGTCAACTCTCCCCTCCCTCGCACTCGGCTGGGTAGATGAAAGAGCCAGTCCGTAGCACGCCGTCACAGATCACATCGAGGCCGCGCGAGGAACCGGAAGCAAGTGCAGCCAAGGAATCCACGGCAAGCTCGTACGGCGACCCCTGGTCCACCGGCACGATGAACTCAAGCGGGATCATGCGTCGCATGAAGAAGTGAAATGCGTACTTCCGGGCCCTCTCAAGCTCGGACTCCTGGAGATGCTGCCGAAGCGGCAGTGAATCCAGCATCGTCAAGTAGTCGTCAACAGAGCAGGCGTCCATCGTGATTCCCTTGTTGCGGATCCAGGCCTCACCTGCCACCACCACCGGGATGCCCATGCTGGAGAGCTCCACGCCGGTCTTCGTCCCGTAGATGATCACGCTGTCGCACGCGGCCATGGCTACATAGGTGCTCACGTTGGTCTCCGGAGGAATCACGTACACATTCGGCGGCAGCTCCGGGAAGACCCTGCCGATCTCGTCAACCACAGTCTGTCTCGACGGCAGTCCGCCTCTGATTTCCGCGGGATGCACGCGAATCAGCAGTTGGCAGTCGGTGCGCTCCGCGAAGTACTCAATCGTTGTGAGCAGCCACTCGACCATCGTTGGGAAGGCGTTCGCGGGGTAGTGAAGCTGGGCGTCCCAAATCACGTTGGTCAGGAGGCCAATGGTCGGCTTTGAGAAATCGATGCCGATCTGCGCTCCAATCGCTTCGAGCGCGAATTCGGGCTTCTCGTGGAACCAGATCCAGTCGTTTGTCCCGTGCCACCGACTGTCCAGGTAGTCCATGATGCGCCGCTCGAGCGCAGGTGACCAGGCGATGTCCTCCCACGCACTCACGGGCTCGTGCATCAGCGTGTGATGATAGGTGTCACCTTCGCTGAAAATGAAGCACTGCTTGCGATATGCCGGATTCCAGTTGACGACCCGCACGCCGTCGGCGCGCGCCACTTCGCCAATGAGGCCCTGCGGAACGTAGATGCCGTGGTTGAACACGGCGACGTCGATACCGACTTCGGCAAAGAGCCGACGGGTTGCGGCAACTGTGAGAAGGGCGGCTTCGAAGTAGCGTCTCAACACCGCCTCACCGAGCGCTTCTTCAGAAAGGTCGCCGCGCGCGAAGAAGCGCAGGGCGCCTGCGAGGGCGTGCTCTCCGAGGCTCACTCCCCCCGAGACGAACGGGACCATCTCGTCGACCGGCAGAGAGGATGCAAGCCGCTTGGCCTCGGCTCGATTCTCCGCACAGAGGAAGTCGCCATAGCAGTGGAGAGTCAGGCCCGGCACGTCGTACATCCGCCGTGCCGGCTCGAAGCAGTCCTCACAGCGATCGATCTGCGGACCGGTCTCCGCGAAACGCTCGAAGTCCGGGTAGTTACTGTAGGCGCACTGCAAGCATGCCGGTAGCACCCCGTCGCAGAGAAGCACGTGCACGTCTGCCTGCCTGAGTGCAAGAGCGACCGCCAAGACGCCTTCGAGAGTGGCGCAGGCCACGTGACCACCCATGCTCGTGGCGACAAGCACCTTCGGGGAATCCGGCGCTCGTCCAGCGAGTGCCGCGCTCCACAGCGCGGGCTCGCTCGCGACGAGTGCGCGCAGATCGGGAAGTGACGGAACCCCAGGCACCGCGGCAGAGCGGTTCTTGTGCAGAGCTCGTCCAGCTAGCCGTCTTAGTGTGGCGTAGAGGCGGGCCGATCTACGGGGCCGTTGAGCTGGCGTGCTCGTCACGAGTCAGCAGCCCGTGGCCCTGACGCCATGAACAACTCCGCAAGCGCGAAATCGAGCGGCGTGTTGATGTCGACCGACTCGATCTCGTCCATCACGAAAGGAACGATGATGTCACCCGTCGGCGACTGCTTCTCCCGGATGGTCCGCGGCCGGGTGATGTAGATGCTTGCATTCTGGACGTAGACGGTCGGCAGCATCTGGTAAGCGAGCGTGTGGGCGTTGGCCATGTCGTCGACCTTCACGAACGGCTTGAGATATCCGCCCACATCCACCCACATCTTGTACGGATGTTCCGAGCACAGCCTGACAGAACGCAGCGAGTCCGCCTCGGGATGGTCGTGCAACACGCCCACAGCGGCGTCGATACTGGCCGCGGTGCGCAAGGGCGACGTCGGGTAGAGGATAGCCAGGAGATCAGGCTCCCAATCCTCGTGGTCGCGAAACCAGTCCAACGCGTGCAAGAGGAATTCCATTTCGGTGGAGGTGCTGGCCGCAATCCCCGCAGGGCGCATGAAGGGGACCTCGGCACCCGCCTCCCGAGCCGCCGCCGCGATGTCGGGCGAATCCGTCGAGACGACCACCCGGTCGACATTCGACGCAGCCAGCGCGGCCTCGACCGTGTGGGCAATCAGCGGCCTGCCCTTGAGCAGCCGTACGTTCTTGCCCGGCACGCGCTCAGCACCGCCGCGAGCCGGCACGAGGGCCAGAACGTCAGACACCGCCGTTCAGCACCTTTCGATGAGAGAGAAGACGCGCCCCCAGAAGCTCTGCTGGCTCACTGGGGGCGACCGAATCGCGTCAAGGACTGCAGCAACTGTGCGAGCGTCGCGACAGTGGCTTGCTGGTTGGAGTCTACCTCATAGTATACGAAAGCCGCCATGATCAACGCCGAGGCCAATGCCGCTTTGGCGGTCACTCCTAGGCTGCCATCGACACGTGCGTGGCAGTGCCCCCGCAGGTGGCCGCCTTGCGTCGCTGCGGCGAAACAGGTGGCCGGAATCGCCGGAATACGCATATCGAGAAGTTGGCGACGCGTTGGCGTGTGAAGCGGCGGGAACCTGCGCAACCAAAGGGACTCCGATTCTTCGCTGACGTGCGCGGACCGGGGCAGCAGATGCATCGCGACAGCGCCATGCGACATGTCAGGATGTCCCGGCAATCCTCGAAGCCACACTCGCCCCGTCCAGCCCATGCGCCTTGAGGGCCTCTGGAGGCGTCCCACAGGCCGGGTAGCCCTCGACACCAAACTTGACGATTCGTCGCCCGCGCATCGCGTCAGAGTCGTTGACGCTGCTCAGGAGTGCATCGCCCAGCCCACCAAATACAGTGTGGTCGTCGAGTACGAACATAGTCTGGAATCCGCAGGTGACTTCTTCAAGCCAGGCAGCATTTATGCGGTTCAGCCAGGGCATGTCGATGACCTTGAGGCCGAAGCCCTTGTCCGCGAGCAACTCGCTCGCGGTGATCGCTTCGTTCAGGAGAACTGGCCCGTAGCCGAAGACGACTGCGTCACCTCCTTCGCGCAGCGCGGTGCCCTTGCCTAGGGTCAGCACGTAGTCGGCAGGTAACTCGATTGTGCGGGGCGATGGCGAGATGACCAAACGCATCATGCAGCTGTCTGCCGCCTCGTCGACGCACCAGTCGAGCAGCGCCGCAGTCTCATGCGCGTTGCACGGCTCGACCACGACCATATTCGGCAGCGCTCCCACCAACGAGATATCGCGAAGGCTCTGGTGCGACTTGCCAGGCCCTGCGGGAATAAGGCCGGCGTAGTGGCAAACGTAGACGATCTTCGTGTGCTCGGTCGCGTTGTTGTATATCTGCTCGTTGGCGCGCGACGCGAGGAAGACGCCGAAGGAGTTCACGACCGGCAGCATGCCCTGAAGGGCAAGCCCTCCGGCGGCCGAAACCATGTCTTGTTCGGCGATTCCGCACTCGACGAATCGCTCGGGGAAGGTGTTTTCGAAGGGGCGCAGACCGCAGTCGGCGGACAGATCGGCGTCGAGGACGACGACATCTTTGCGCCGCTCCCCGACATCCACCAGAGCCTCGCCGTAGGCGGTCACGACTTTCTCGGCAGCATCCTTGAGGCGGGCGCGGCCGCACTCGCGCCGCTCGGCGGCTACGAGCCCGACCGGCTCTAGGCCGGCGCTCGCCAGCGCACCGTTGATGGAAGCGCGCAACTCCTCCATCGCTGCGATGTACTTCTCGTCATCGGGCGCACCGGAGTGGAAACGATAGAGCCCGCCACCATCCGCAAGCGCCTGCGGGCCCTCCATGAAGGACACACCCTTACCCTTGACGGTGTCGGCGATGAGAACCTTGGGCTTGCCTACGACAGCCTCCATGGCGCGGAAGGCTGCGGCCAGCGCGGCATGATCGTGGCCGTCGCAGCGCTCGACGTGCCAGCCGAAAACCTGGAACTTCTGCTCGATGGCGCCGAGGTCGACGATCTCGGCGACCGGCTTGTCACTCTGAATATTGTTGTGGTCGACGAGGACGTAGATGGAATCAACGGCCTGCTGGGCGGTGACCTGCAGCGACTCCCAGATCTGGCCCTCCTGGAGCTCACCGTCGCCGGTCATGACAAAGACGCGGCCTCCGTGTCGCTGCATTCTCTTCGCCAGAGCCATGCCGCGACCTTTCGAGATGCCCATGCCGAGCGAGCCGGAGTTCGCCTCCACACCCGGGATGTGCACGTCGGGATGCCCATCAAGGCCGCCAAGTCGTCGCAGACCCAGGATCGCCCCCGGGTACAGAATGCCGGCCATTTCAAGCACTGCATAGTACCCGGGACAGTCGTGACCTTTCGACGAGAAGTAGATGTCGCGGTCGGGCGAGTCCACACCCACCTCGATGACGTTCATCTCCTTGAAGTAAAGATGTACGACGATGTCGAGCGAGCTGAAGCTCGAACCAAGATGCCCGGAGCCAGCCTTCTTGACCGCCGACAACGCGTTCAGGCGAGCCATGTCAGCGAGCAGTGTCAGTCGCTGCGCTTCTGGCATGCGGGAGGCGCGGACGCGTTCGAACTCGGCCTGCGGTGCCAAGTTAATCGTCAGTTTCCCGGACGCGTTCGCCATGTCAGGCTCCTCGTCTTGCGCGCGACTCAGGCGTCCGGCCACGACGCACGCATGAAGGTGTAGTTGGCCACATTCCCAGCGCGGTTGTCCTGCGCAACCAGCTCATATCCAGCCGTTTCCAGGAGCCGCTCGATTCTTCGCGGCTTGTCCTCGGCATCAACAACCTCGATGACAAGCGAGCGAATCTGCCCGTTTGTCAGTGTCGTCATCGCACCCTCAAGGATGTCGATCTCCGTGCCGTCTACGTCGAGCTTCACCAGAGTGGGTGCACGCAACCCACACCGCGCGACGAGGTCATCAATGCTGAAGGCCGGGATAGTCTGGCGATAGGCAGGGGCGAAGGCGACACCATCCTGGTCAATCGGCCTGCCAAGCGCGTGCAGCGCCGCCCCTGCATCGATGGTGCTGTAGTTCAGAACCGCGAACTCCGTGGTCCGGCCGAGGGCGATCATGAATGGGCGGATCACGTCCTGCATTCCGTTTAGCAGCACGTTCTTGCAGAGCTGCGCAAACGTCGAGAAGCTAGGCTCGAAGGCGTAGACCGTACCAGCGCCGTGGGAGACCGCGCCAGCGACCAGCGAGTAGGCTCCAACGTTTGCACCGATGTCGTAGAGAACGTCGCCCTCTCCCATGGAGTCCTCAATCCATGCGACCGTTTTCGGCTCTTTCGCGCACGCGTTCGCCCTCATCAAGACCATCGGCGTGTCAGCAGACATCGAGAGTCTGGCCCTTGTGTAGTCGAGGTTGACGACTGGTGACAGTGAGGACCGAATCTGCACCTGAGCCTCAACTGGAAGTGTCCGATCAAACGCGATCGCCGCCCGCGTTGCATATGAGATCACGGCGGCGTGGAAGCGATCGTCCACCCTCGTTGCAGCGCAGAAGCGATCGCCCAGCGCCTGCGCAGCCTTGCGAGGGTTGCGGACCGCCTTGCCGGCGAGATACAGGCACCTGCTCAATCTCGGGCCTCCACAAACTGGACGTTCTGGATGCCGCCGCTGTAGTCGATGTACAGAGTGCGCTCCTCGGTCATTGCCTCGAAGATGGCCCACCCGGACTCACGGTATCCCAGACCAGAGTCCTTGACGCCGCCGAACGGCATGTGGGGCTCACCACCGAAGGTCGGTGCGTTGATATAGCAGACGCCCGCCTCTGCGTCCTCGAAAAAGGCGAAGGAGCGGCTGACGTCCCGCGTGAACAGCGACGCCGACAGACCATACGGCGCAGCGTTGTGAACCCTCAGCGCCTCCTCATACGAAGAGGCCTTGAGCAGGACGAGGACGGGTCCGAACACTTCCTCGCGGGCGATCTCCGCATGGCCGGAGACGCCCTCCAGCACCGTCGGCGCGACGTAGTAGCCCTCGTCGTACACCCCGCCAACGAGCCTGTCGCCGCCACTGAGCACCTTGGCGCCGGCCGCTGTGGCGTTTTCGAGATAGCGAAGCACGCGGTGAAGCTGCCGCTCGGAGACGAGCGGGGTCACGTCAGAGGTCTCCTCGTAGCCCGGACCGACCTTGTACGCGGCCGTCCGCTCAAGAAGCTTGGTCTTGAACTCCTCGTACACGGACTCGTGGACGATCGCCCGACTGGTGGCGGTACACCGCTGCCCGGATATCGAGAAAGCACCGCAGAGCGCGGCATCGACGGCGAGATCGACATCCGCGTCCTCCATCACGATGACAGCGTTCTTCCCCCCAAGTTCAAGGGAAACCTTGCGCAGGCGCCCGACGACGGTGGAGCCGACCGCCTTCCCGGTGGCGCTGCTACCGGTGAACGTCACTGCCGAGACATCAGGATGCTCAGTGAGGGCAGCGCCGGCCTCCACGCCGAGTCCATGCACCACATTCAAGACGCCCGAAGGCACACCAGCCTCGGCCATGATCTGGGCGAAGTGGACCGCCGACTCGGGCGTATTCTCCTCGGACTTGAGCACAACGGTGTTGCCGGCCATGAGGGTGGGCAGCGTCTTCCAGCAGGTGATGGCCCACGGCATGTTCCATGACGTGATCACGCCTACCACCCCGATGGGATAGCGCTTGGTCATGGCGAAGCGCCGGCGCAGACCCGACTGCGCGGTGCGGCCGAACAGCCGCCTCCCTTCCCCGGCCGAGTAGTACGCCATGTCGATGCCGGACTGCACATCGCCGAGTGCTGACTTCTGCGTCTTGCCGTTCTCGCGGGAGATGACCTGCGCGAGCTCGTACTTCCGCTCCTCCATCAGGCGCGCCGACCTGAGCATCACTTCGCCACGCTCTGGGCCGGGCACGGCACGCCACGCGGGGAAGGCGGCCTTCGCGGCCGCGACAGCCGACGCGACGTCGTCGGCTCCGGACCGCGGGAAACTCCCCAACACCTCGGAGACACGCGACGGGTTGAGGTTCTCGAAGGTCTCCCCCGACGCGGCGTCGGTCCATGCGCCATCGATGTAGTTGCGAAACGCGCTCAAGCTGATCACTCCTGACGGATCACCA
>Ga0114951_10004316_pt1 | contig 13967 bp, 14 predicted proteins | sample AM7aDNAmetaG_FD_88677 | JGI IMG/M metagenome (GOLD analysis project Ga0114951, IMG submission 88677) | Freshwater microbial communities from Finland to study Microbial Dark Matter (Phase II) - AM7a DNA metaG | ecosystem: Environmental > Aquatic > Freshwater > Lake | place: Finland: Lake Alinen...
ACCGCCCTGGCGCTCAGTTGCCCTGAGGCAGCGCGCCTGGTCCTGCTTACGCCTGACCTGCTCGGGTCAAAGCTGGTGGGCACACGCGGGTCTGCAATGAAGAATAAGGCCGGCGAGACTGTGAGCCGCGACAGCGCCGATAAGCGCGAAAGCCCGCTACCGCCAGACTTCTGGCAGATTCGCGCCGTCGTGGGGTCGTTGGTGCTCAATCGTCTCTGCCCGGTCTGGCAGCGCCTCTTCCTTCTCGACATTCTTTGCCGGCGTCTGGACTCCATTGCGCGGGGCGAGTTGAAACGCAGCACTGCCGAGTTTCTCGTCGATTTTGAAGCCACTGTAGCCTCCGGCGCGTTGCGAGCCGCCATGGACACGCTACCTCTCGACCGCGAGGCCCAGTTGGACGTGGTGCTTCGGTTGGCGGGATTGCTGCTGCACCGCTCCAACGTGCGCCCGCGTTTCGCTGAGTGCATCCAGGCTTTTACGGCCGGCATTGGAAACGGCCCCGGGGCAACCATCGAAAGCCTGACAGCTCAATACACAGTCGCCCACGATTCTTCTTACGAGCCGTTCTTTCGCCGCCATCCTCACATCGTGGAGAACTACCTGATCAACACCATGGTTCGTTGCCGCTTTCCTTTTGGCCGTGATGGAATGAAGGCTGGAGCGCAGCCCCAAATGGCGCGCGAGTCTGCGCTGCTGACGGCACAGTTTGCATTGGTCAAGGGACTGCTGATCGGTGTGGCAGGATTCCACGGCCCGGCGTTTTCAGCCGCGCATGTAGTGCACACGGTACAGTCAGCGGCCAAGCACTTCGAACACCACCCGGAGTTCCTGAATATGGCTCACGGATTGCTTGTAGAGAGCCAGATGAATGGCGCGCGAGGGCTAGCAATCCTGCTCAGGAATGCAAGACCGGGCTCGCCGGCGGCTATTCCTCCAGCGATCAACGTCCCAAGGCCCTCACTCTCGACCCCGCCCGCATGATCGGCATCGAGAGTGGGCGTCAGCCGAGCCAGTGCGGATTGTGCGCGGTCCCATCAAAATTGCTGGTCGTTTTGTACAGCTCGAAGCGGCCTTCCAGTCCGGCCGCGCGGCTGCGCTTCAACAGGCCGGCAAGTTGAGCCGAAGAAAGGGGCCGAAATGTATGCGCCGCTTCCACTGCCTGGTCGAGAACCGCCTGGCTGTCAATTCCCGTAATCTGCGTGGAGACCGGCAGGTTCAGGCAATAGTGCAGGCATTCGATCGGCGTTACCGTCTTGCTATCCACAATGTAGTGATCCCCGAATGCTTTCATGCCCAGAACGCCGATATTCTGGTGCAGAAGAGCCGGCAAAACATCATGCGCAAAGCTGCGGAAATGCTCATCCATCACATTGAGCGGCATCTGCACGGCATCGAAATGAAACTGACGCTTGCGCGCAAATTCCAGCATGCGCAGCAGGACGTATGGATCCTTGTGCCCGGTAAAGCCGATGTAGCGCAGCTTGCCCGCTTTCTTTGCCTCCAGCATGGCCTCCATCGCGCCGCCCTCCGCAAAAATGCGGTCAGGATCTTCCAGCCGAATCACCTCGTGAAACTGCATCAGGTCGACGCGATCGGTCCCGAGCCGTTCGAGCGACTTGTCAATCTGCCGAGCCGCTTCGGCTTTGGTGCGGCCATCGATCTTGGTCATCAGGAAGGTCTTGTTGCGGTACCCGCCCGCGAGCGCCTTGCCCATGCGCAGCTCGCTCACGCCGCCGTTGTAATCCCAGCAGTTGTCCATGAACGTGATGCCGCGGTCGATCGCCTGCCGAACCAGTTGAATGGCTTCCTGCTCCTGCAACCCCGGCCTGCCCAGGTGGTAGCCGCCAAGCCCGATAGCGGAGATACGCTCGCCGGTGCTGCCCAGGATGCGTTTGGGTATCTCAGCCTTTGGTCGATCGCCCGCCGCGGACACTTCAGCGCCTTTCAGCATAGGCGTCAACAGTTGCTCAGTAGCAGCCGCGCCCGCCGCCGCCGTCGCCGTCTTCAGAAAATCTCTCCGCTCCATGATCCCTCACAATGGATGAGGATATAGATGCTCACACTGATTTCGTCAAGAGAGCCTAAATCGCCGTCTATCGCTTCATGGGTTCTGCACTTCAGGATGCCCTCCGAGCCCGCGGCGCAGCCAGGCTTGCATTTGCGGTGAAATCCGCCCCAGTGAGGCGAGATGGAAGATCGGCTTCGACTGCTCGCCCCCAACAATCATTCCATCCGCATCGGAAAGGGCCACCATTGCATCCCCATGGGGAAGGGCAATACTGAACGAAGCCTTGTGCCAGGCCAGACCTCCGTGAACCAGCAGGCAAAGATCAGGCTTCAGAGATTGCGCAATCCGATTCGACTCAAACAGGACATGTGCGCCCGGCCCCAGCTTTGACCAAAGCTCAGCGAGCAGCTGAGGAAAATCTGGAACAGGAGAATCATCATGCAGGGCCGGTGTGGCAAGGAACGCGCGCTGGGCACCTGCGGCCAGATAGCGCGCAGTGTCCGTTCCCTGCCCCGGGGTTGTTTCCTCCCAGAGGGGTTGAGTAACACCGTGGTTGTGGCTGGTGATTTTGACGGCTGTCCAGGCAAACTCCGGCAGCGCGGTGATCAGTCCGCAGACCAGCGCGGTCTTGCCCACGCCCCGATTGCTGCCGCCTACGACTATGATCGCCAACAGCGCTAATCCTTGTTTACTGTTCTCTGCTTCTTCGCCAGCCGTGCCAGCACCGCCTGTTCGCGCAGCACTTGCCTGAGCGGTCGGGCCGGGGTGCCAAACAGCACGCTTCCCGGCTTCAGGCCCTCATTCGTGACCGTCGCGCCGCTGAACACGCCCGCCTGCCCGCCCAGAATCACGCCGGGGCCTATGTGCGCATGATCGCCAATCCCCACCTGCCCGGCGATCACGGCGCCATTACCCACGGTTGAGGAGCCGGAGATTCCGGTAAGCGCCACCAGAATTACGTCTTCGCCGATGTCGCAGTTGTGGCCTACGTGGATGAGGTTGTCGATCTTGGTTCCCCTGCCGATTCTTGTCCGGCGCAGCGCGCCGCGGTCGATGGTCGAGTTGGCGCCAATCTCCACGTCGTCTTCGATCACCAGGGTCCCCTGCTGCGGAAACTGCGTATATGCCCCCGTAGTTTTGTCGCGCACATAGCCAAACCCGTCCGCGCCCAGCACCGCGCCGGCATGAACGACCACTCTGTCTCCCAGGCTGGTTCCGCGATAGAGGGTGGCGCGCGGGTAGATGCGGCAATTCTCGCCGATGCTCACATAGGGGCCGATCACCGCCCCTGCCTCGATGCGCGTGCCGGCGCCAATCGTGGCGCACTCCCCGATCACCGCGCCAGCGCCGATGGTCACGTCAAACCCGAGTTCAACCAGCGCACCGATCACGGCGGTCGGATGGACTCCGGCGGGCTCCACCTCCGGCTTTAAAAGCTTGGCGGCGCGCGCAAACCACAAGCGCGGCTGGTCCGCTTCCACGACACCCACGGCGTGATTGGAAGCGTAGGCTTCGACGCATCCCGCCTTGAGCACCACTGCGCCGGCAGCCCCAGCCAGGGCAGTAACGGCAGAAGCCCTATCCTCCGCAAATACCAGGTCCAATCCGTTGGCCGCGCCCGTAGTCTGGACGCCGGCAAGTTCGATTTCAGGACTGCCCTGCACCTGCGTGCCGCCCAGTTGTTCCACCAGTTCGCCCAGCGTCATGCGTCTCTCCCTTGCGTCTTTTTGGACCTTGAGAAGCGATTTTATCTATGGATGGCTAATACAGTCCCGGCTCCCCTACCGGTCTCGTCTTCCAGCGCCGGTGAATCCACAGCCACTGGTCAGGATAGCGCCGAATCCACGACTCGATTGCCCCGGTGCATAGTTGGGTCGCCACCAGAATGTCGTCTGCCACAACGTCCGTGTGCGGAATCACGACCTCCGGCCCGAAGTGAAGCACGTAGCGTCCCTCGCCCGGCTCCCACAGCATGAACCCCGGCAGCACTGCTGCGCCGGTCTTGCGCGCCACGTGGGCCAGCCCGGTCGCCGTGCAGGCGTCGATCCCAAAAAACTTCACGAACGCGCCCTGCGGCGGTGTCATGTTCGTATCCATCAGGATGCCCACTGTCTGGCCGGCGTGCATGGCGGTCAGCAGTCCACGACCAAAGTCGTCTTTGTGCAGCACGTGATTTCCGTGCATACACCGGATGCCGTTGACGAATGCATCCAGCCGCCGGTTATCCAGCCGCCGAATCACCATGCCCATGGGGTGGCCCATCAGCGAGTGGTAAAAGCTGGACAGCTCCCACGCCCCCAGGTGGCCCGTAATCACCAGCACGCCTTTGCCGCGAGCCTGCGCGGCCATGTAGTGCTCCAGGCCTTCGGTACGCATCCAGTTGCGGGTGTTTTCAGGGGTATAGCGGGTCATCCGGCAGAACTCGACCAGTTGCCAGCCCAGATGGCGATAGACTCCTCGCAAAATGCGCTTCCGCTCTTGCTCCGTGAGCCCGGGCAGGGCCATGGTCAGATTGCGCACTCCCACCCTGCGCAAACGGCCTAGGCAACAGTACACACTCACGGCGAGCAAGCCGCTCAGCAGCCGCGCCAGTCCACGCGGGATACGCCCCAGGCTGCGCGCCAGGGTCACCACCGCCCAATATTCGATTCTCTCGCGCATCGTGGAAGGCAAACACCAGTTTAGAGCAATTTCAGGATTACCGTACCCTGGCAGGATTCACGCGAGATTGCCGCGCCCTGAGGTTCGTGTCAACTTGGTGTATTGCCTTCGAGGTATACCAATCCTGGAATTGCTATAGCCTCCCGGCGCGAGTTCAATCCGCAAGACGCACAAAGGGCGGTCCAGCTAGTGCGGACCGCCCTCAGTGTTTTGCATGATGATCTTTTGCCCGCCCGCGGACTAGACTGTTCCGCGCGCAAGCCCCGCTGCCTTGGCTAGCGGTTTTTGGCCGCCAAAAAGTAGCGGGCCACGGTGCGCACAAATGGAACTGCGCCTTCCGGAACCGCCACGCCAGGATCGTTGCCCTTCAGGATCGTCTCGAAGCTGTGCGGTGCGCCAAAGTAGAGCTCAGTATCTTCTTTGTTCTGGCTCACGCTGGTTCCGTCCAGGTCAACGCCCGCAAACAGCCCTTTACTGCGCGAGTAAGTCAGCAACTCAGCGTTCATACGCCAGTCGGTGGCTGCCTGTCCGTTTCGGCCGACCGGGCCAGCGGCGGCGGCAGCATCGCCACCAATCTTGAACTTGCTCCTGAGCAGATCCTGCATTCCGCGGTCGTTCACGGCCACAAGCACGAGGTCAGTGGACTGGCCGCCGATCTGGAAGCCGAATGAACCGCCAGCCATCCGAATAAACACCGGTGCACTCCAGCCGTGCCCGGTTCGGCAGGTAACGACCCCCTGGCCATACTGACCGCCAAAGACAAAGGCCCCTTTGATCAGGCCGGGAACAACGGCCACGCAGGAGGCTTGCTGAATAATGTTCATGGGGATGCTGCGATCCTGGGCAGACATGATCTGGTCCAGAACGAGTTTGGCTGCGTCGATGCGATTCTGCAAATCCTCCCGCGAGGAAGCCGCAAAAGCGCTACAAGTAAACAAGAAGCAGAGGCAGATCGAAGCTGTGATCTTCTTCATATCCGTATCCTTTCCACTCCGCTGCCTTTTGACGGCGCGGATGTGTGAGCTTTGAATTGAGGCAGTGCATCCCGATGCGGCGGCTTTCAGGGGCAAAGAGCATCCGAAGAAGCGGCAGGCGTCCCTCGGCACATCAACGGGACCTTTTGAAACAGCCTACAGCATCCGCGCATGAACGGGAATACAGCAAACCCAGGCCGGACTCTTGCTGCTAAACAGTCCGTAGCACCGCGACCAACCTGCGCTGGCCGAAATGCAAATACACGCATCTGGAGCCCTTAAGGGCACTCTTGATGCTTTGATGCAGAATTGGACGTGGGGGAGGGCTGATTGGATTCAACACATATCCGATTTCGCAACGAATGCTAATCGGGAGAAAAAATAGGAGTTCCCAGGCATCATTAAACATGCTGCCTGGGAACTCCTTTCCCCAGATCTGCGTTGTTTCTGTTGACAGCATGGTGGAAAACTCTCAAACCCCACAAGAGTACTTAAGGGCTGTGACTTTAAGTAACCGCGAGCCGCATCTCGTCCAGACCGTTGTGCGAGAATCCATTCAGCGCCTTAGTGCTCTCTGCTCTATTTGGATGACTTCTGCGGAGCGAGCGATAGATTCAGCGCTGAAAGAGACAGCTTGATCCGGTTATCGACCCCGGTTTTCCGCATTAACCGGCCAACATAAGCCTTCACGGTCCGTTCCTCGATGCCCATTTGAGTTGCGATCTCACGGTTGGATCGGGCCATCAGGATCAATTCCAGCACCTGGCGCTCCCGGGTGGTGAACCGGGGGGTAGCAGCGGAGGGATGCGTCTCGGGAACCTTGAGCAGCCGGTCAATGAGTTGAGAGAGCAACCGGCGTGGCGCCCAGATAGACCCCTCGGTAACCACTTCGATCGCCTTGCGCACTATCTCCGGACCCGCATTCAAATCCAGGTAGGCTCGGGCGCCAGCGATGATTGAGCTCATCACCAGTTCGTCGTTCCCCGCCGGACCTATTACGATAAGCCGGATGTCGGGGCGCGCATTGCGAATCAGATCCAGAGTTTCCAAACTGGAAGATGAGGCGTGGAGGTCGATGACCAGGTACGCCAACGCTGGACCTGCCAACAACTCGGCAAGACTGCCGATAACCGGAAGCAACTGCTCTCGGCACTCATGGGCAGGCTGGTCGAAAATGCTGGCCAACCCTGCCACGCGGATAGGCTCGTCAGCCACTAATCCAATACGAATTGGGCCAGAAACCTGGTTCTCGGACATCTCGCCTCTCCCGTCAGTTTCCAGCAGGAATGCACCGTGACCGATGCAAATCTAGCAAAACACACACAGACTCAAATGAGCGCTCATCGAAGGCCTTCGGGTCGATGATAACGCCATTCACATTTGTGAATTTTTTGATTTCAATAGAAACCCTCAGGTCATAGCTGCATGAGGAGAGTCCATAGGAGATAACGCGGCTTGCCGCCTGTTTAGCGCTGAAATGGTCGATCATAAGATGCCTGGCGGCTAGCTCCGTGATCCAACGGTCGCTCTGAATCGACATGCATCTCCCGTTTTTGCGGAATTTTCTTCACCGGAGAAAATTCCATACCTTTTGCTCCATCTCACTCATTGATAGTACGAAAGGCATCGGCGCTTGACAATCGAAATCGCTCCCAGGCGGTTCACGACACAGCTGTTTCAGAATGGCGTGCCTTCCATTCCCGGCTATTGTCCGCAGAAAAACCTGCGCCGGGCATCTTCCGCTGTTCCATAATCGCAGCAAAATCTGTAACATCTCCAATGTAAGGCGTAGTACAGTCAGTATTAGTTGCCCCAAGTGAGGTTACCCCATTGATTAAACAGGACATCGTACAGCAAGTCATCAAGCGCACCGGCCTGCCGCGTACCAAGGCAGAGGCAGCCGTGGATACGGTCTTCGAGGGCCTCAAGCAGGCTCTTACCGCAGGTGAGCGCATTGAATTGCGCGGATTTGGTGTTTTCAGCGTACGCGCCCGCAAAACGGGCATCGGCCGCAATCCCCGCACCGGTACCGAAGTCAGCATCGCACCAGGCAAAGCCGTGCGCTTCAAGCCGGGCAAGGAATTGCATTCGCTTGACGCAAGCGTATCGCCCAAGCCCTAACACCACTCCCCGAGCCAAACCTTCCTTCCCCAGGCAGTTTGAGGCGGTGGTCAAGCACGTTCAGTTCTGAGCACAAGGCTCTGGAAGTGTGTTTGACTGACTCCAACCGCTCTCAAGAACGATGAGGAATCCGGTGCGCTCAAATTTTCGGGAGTATGGCCTGCCTGTTGTGCTGCTCGCAGCCAGCGTGGTTACGACCACGGCCAACGGTGCCCGGTTCATGCAGAACTTTCTGGAAGGCATGCCCCCGGTGGTGCGCGACAGCGACCTCTGGCCATGGGGCTGGCTTGGGGACCACCCAGATCTCTACATCAGCGGATGGTCTTTTTCCTTCACGCTGCTCGGCATCTTGCTTGTCCACGAATTTGGCCACTACTTCGCCTGCCGCGCTCACGGTATTCGCGCCACGCTGCCCTGGGTACTGCCTGCCCCCACGCTCAGCGGGACCGCCGGCGCCGTCATCCAGATCAAGAGCCGCATTCCCAACTGTGACGCTCTGATGGATGTGGGCATCTACGGCCCCCTATCCGGCTATATCGCCTCGGTGCTGGCCGTGGCGGTCGGGTTCACGCTCAGCGTGGACGCCCCGACCAGCGCACCCGCCGCCATCGTCCGCTTTGGCGGCGAACCGCTCACCATCCGCCTGCTCCATGAACTGCTGCAGCATTGGGATCCCCAGATACCACCCTTCGACCACATCGTGCCCCACCCCGTGCTCGTGGCTGGATGGATCGGCCTCTTCATCACTTCCCTGAACCTCATCCCCGGCGGACAACTCGACGGCGGCCATATTCTCTACTCCATCTCCCCCCGGCTGCACCGAATCTTCACTAATTTCCTGCCCTTCGTCCTGTTTCTGGCCGGAGCCGTCTACTGGGTCGGCTGGATTTTATGGGGCATCTTTCTCATGGTCCCGGCCATGCGGCATCCCAAGGTCCCGCTTCATGCTGAAGTAAGCCGTGGCCGTATCGCGCTCGGCGTCATCGCGCTGATCATCTTAATTCTCACCTTCACGGCCACTCCCTTCTACGACAACTCCCTGATGCACTTTCTCCACCTGGACCCCTTCACGAACGCGCCCCACTAGCTGCAGGGCAAACGCAAACAGCCGCCAATCCGCCCTTAACTCAAGGCAGATCGGCCGCAATTAAGTTGGCTGGATCAGGTTGATCACAGGTTAAACCGGCTATTTTGAACAAGCCGATAACCCTTCCTGGCAGCGTCGGAGCTTCCAGGGCATATCTAATGCAGGGCGACGAAGCGAAAGAAAGCACGCATCGCGGCTGGCCAAGGTTCACGGCTGGCTCTAACTGCACATTCCCCGCCGGCGCATCTACGGGCGATCACTCTTACTCAGCCGTTGGCGCCAAGAGCCGTTCAGTCGTGCAGTACAACATTGACCAGCGAGCTATGAACAACCATTCCGGCGCCGTTGTAGTCGATGTACCCGAGATCGCGGAACCTGTTCAGGAAGAAGCTGACGCGCGACCTGGTGGTGCCAATCATCTCCGAGAGCGTTTCCTGGCTGATCTTGGCGATTACCGGGTCGGGCTTAGACTCCTGGCCGAAGTTGGCCATCAGCATGAGCAATCTGGCAAGCCGCTTTTCGCTGGAATTGAACAGATGGTCCACCAGATCGGCTTCCATGCGAATGTTGCGGGCGAGCATGTGCTCGAGAAATTGCTCGGCGAAAACCGGCTCGCGATGGAGCAGATCCTGCATGATCGTCTTGTCGATGCGAATGATCGTGCTGGGCTCTATTGCGTAGACGGAGGAGATGCGAAGCTGCTGGCCTGCCAGCGCCGCTTCACCGAAGAAGCTTCCCGCCGGAAGGTGCGCGGTTACGGCTTCCTTGCCGCTCATCGACACGACCGTAAGCTTGACCCTGCCGCTCTGGATAAAGAAGACCGCGTTGGCTGGATCGCCCTGTGAAAAAACGGATTCGCCGATCCCGTATTCGCTCCTCGATCTTCCGGTTATCAGCTTGTTAAGCGGGACCTGAAGGTCGAAGGCGGAACCATGTTCCAGTGATGCGGCAATCCGGCTCGAAACGACCTTCAACTTACGATCCGCAACTGGGGGCGTTGGAAACGAACGGCCCATCGGAATCCTGGGCGCCGTACTCGTCATTGGAGCGTAATTAGTAGCCATGATCGATACCTTTCAATCTCAGTTAGGAGGTACAAGAAGATGAATTACCGTCATCCCTTTGCAAACTCAATATAGCCAAGATACGGGATGGAAATACGCGTGTACATCGGCGAAGACTGTTATTCGCGTAGGCCTTTCCAGCAACTTTCGTAGGGGTTTACTTACAAGGCGGATCAGATTTTCAATTGGTTGAGTTATCTGGCTTTGAATAACTACAGGGCCCTATGTTGCACATTCTCTATCCATGCAAGCAGGGACTGCGCGTATATCTGAAGGCATGATGATTGCTGCCCTACAATGAAATAGAGGCGCAGCAGCGCCTCGGCATTGAGTCTAAGTTAGTCAGGATTTTGTAACACGTATACCGTCTAATTCCGCGGCAATTGACTATTCGGATTCCATACGAGATGTACACCGCTGTCCAGTATCTTCTTGATCGCAGGCACCAGTTCTTCAGAGGCGCTGTTTTTGTTGACATATTCGGCCGCGCCTGCCCGTAGACAGCGCAACGCGTACTGGCTCTCAGCCTGGACGCTCACCATGATCACAGGAAGCTGAGGGTAGATATGCTTTACATCCTTCAACACTTCAAACCCACTTCGTCCTGGCATGTTGATGTCCAGCAACAGTACGTCAGGTTGAGATCCAGCCAACTGGGTCATCACTTCATCCCCGTCGCAGGCCTCCGCAAAATGCGCGCCCGCAAACGCATCGGCCAAAATCTCTCTCAGGCCGCGCCGAACGTTCGCGTGATCATCTGCAATCAGAATATTCATAGTTGCCTTCGCTTCTCGAACCGCAATCAACCTGAAACAACTATACCGGAGCCCTGATGGAATTGATATCAGCGAAGACCGTGATTTTTGTAGGACTTGTACGTTCTCTGCGTAGGATTATTCCTGCATCGCCAGATCAGCCTAATCGATCAGGCTGTGGGTCATGGCGTAGCGGGTAAGTTCGGCATTGCTCTTCATCTGCATCTTTTCCATAATGCGCGCTCGATAGCTGCTGATCGTCTTTACGCTCACATGGAGCCGGTCGCCAATTTCCGTCAACGAAACACCCTCGGCGATCATTCTCATCACTTCGTGTTCACGATCTGAAAGCAGTTCATGCAGGGGCTTGTCGGCGGGCTCATCCAGATTGGATATCAGCTTCTCCGCCAAGCTCGCGCTAATGTAGCGCCCTCCGCTGAGTATCTTCTTCGTGGCGATCGCCAACTCCTCGGGAGCGCTGTCTTTATTGATGTAGGCAGATGCGCCGGCCCGCAGGCAGCGCACGGCATACTGATCCTCGGAATGAACGCTCAGTATGATTACCGGCAACCGCGGGTAGGTGTGCTTTACATCCCGCAGCACGTCCACTCCGCTGCGCCCAGGCATATTGATATCCAGCACCAGCAAGGCTGTGGGTGACTTCTCCAGGTGGCTTAGCACCTCATCCCCGTTGCCGGCTTCAGAGAAGTTTGTGCCGGGAAGTGCATCCGCCAGAATATCTTTCAGGCCGCGGCGTACGACGGCGTGGTCGTCCGCAATCAGGATATGCATGTCTCGCTCCTTTCGGCGCGTGGAACGTCCACTGGAACGCGGATGGTGACCGTCGTCCCGCTTCCTGGGGAACTGGCGATATGCACATCCCCCCCGCAGAATTGCGCCCGCTCTTTCATGCCAAGCAGCCCCAGGGACCCAAGGCCGTTCGTCAGGCCAGTCTCACTGAAGCCAATGCCGTCATCCGCCACAACCAGGAGGATGCTTTCCTCTTCCTGGACCAGGTCAACGCACACCGACTTTGCCTGCGCGTGCCGAATCACATTGGTCATGCACTCCTGGAAGATTCTGAAAGTCGCGGTGGCCCGGTCACCATCCAAGTGTAAATCGACAGGCGGAACAGAGACCTTGCATTGGATACTATTGCGTGTGGCAAACTCGCTGGCCTGCCATTCAATGGCCGCCGCCAGGCCAAGGTCATCCAATACTCCGGGCCGCAATCCGCTGCAGATAGTCCGCACCGATTTCACACCATCGTTGATCGACTGAACCGATTCCTTTAGTCGAGCAAATATCTCAACTTCCGACTCAGGCATATGACGAGTCATCCAGGTCAAATCCATTTTGATGGCGGTCAGAATCTGCCCGATCTGATCGTGCAGGTCGCGTGCCACGCGCTTGCGATCTTCTTCGCGCACCACCTGCAGGCGTTCAGCCAGCGCCCGCAGTTGTTCTCTCTGCAACACCAGCGACTCTTCTCCACGCTTGCGTTCCGTTATGTCGCTATTGATCACCAACACCCGGGGCGCTTGGTCGCGCTTGCCCCACTGCAATGCCCAGCGGCTGGCTACCACAATGCGCTTGCCGTCCTGGGCGACCGTCGTCAGGTCCCCTTCCCAGTGACCAACGCGCATCAGTTCCGCTCTTATCTCCTCCATCGGCTCCGGAAACTCGGTATGCAGCAGATCGTGCGAGATTTTACCCGCGGCCTGGGTCTTGGAGTAGCCCAGCATTGCCTCTGCCCCACGACTCCAAAAGAGAACCGTTCCCTCCATGTCGATCACAAAGACCGAGTCCTGGGTGAGTTCCAGCAGAGCAGCCTGCTCCGCAGTCTCTATCTGCTCCTGCCGCCTTCCCGCGACGTCGCGAAATATCAGCACCACGCCTATGACTTTTCCTTCGCCGGCGAGAATTGGCGCGGCGCTGTGCTCAACAGCAATTTCCCGGCCATCCCTGGTGACCAGAGCCACATGGTTGGCAACCGCCAAAACATGCTTGTCATGAAGTACACGAAGCACTTCGTTGTCCGCGGTCATGCCGGATTTTTCATTGATGAGCTTAAGCACGTTCCCGATTGGCTGGTTTAATGCTTCCTCCGGTTGCCATCCGGTCAGAGTAGCGGCCACCGGGTTGAGGAAGGTGACTCGAGCCTCGCTGTCGGTTGCTATCACTCCCTCGCCAATACTGCCGAGAGTAGCGGTCCATCGCTCCTCACTCTGCAGCAGTCTTGTGCCCAGTCTCTCCACGTGGTACCGAGTGAAGAAGGCAAGCACAATCCCAAACACAAGGCCCAGGCCAAGACAGCTTGTCACCATCAGGTTCCATCGCAGGTGCGCGGCTTGAACGCACCCGCGTCGCAGCCCTTCTTCCACACTTTGAAACTCCGCGATCTGCTCTCGAATCGCATCCATTCTCAGTTTGCCTTGCTGGTTCTCATAGAGCGTGGGGTCGGCTTTGTCCGCACGGCGAAGGGCGATAATCCCGTTTGCGTACGTCTCCCAGTTCCTGTATCCGGCTTGAATGATCTTCAGCCGCTCCTGTTGCGGTAGATTGCCCTCGATCAGTCGATTTAGAGTCTCGAACTCGGAGCCGGAACTCTTTGTGCCCTCCAGATAGGAATGAAGGAAGCTCTCGTCGCCGGTTGCAATGTATCCACGCGTGCCGGATTCCATATCAACTAACAGCATGAGCAGATGCCCGGATTGATCAAGGACCTGATCGGTATGATCAACCCACTGCATGGATTTGTTCAAGTCAAAGGTTTCCCACAGAAGCAATGCGGCGAGCACCGCCGTGGCAATTATGGGGACCACAATCACTCGGTGGAGCAACGATTTTTGTTTCAAATAATCCATCGTAACCAATCACTCCCTTTTGGAGGACGAACCGACCCATCTACTGACAGACACTGAGGGCTTCAACAACGACACCGGGGCGATTTCGATTGCGAGCGCGATGAGATAAGAGGTTTGCTCCTCAAAAGCGGCACTGCAGCTTGGTGGGCGTGAGACACACGATGGCGTCTGCTGGTTTTGACAGTGGAGTTGCCACAACCAGCGCAGTTTCGTCGCCGGTTATCAAGGTCACGCTTGGCAGTGCAAAGCTGGACCGGAAGGCACACTCGGACTTGCAGCTAAACCTGTCTGCCGTAGCATATATCTCAGGGTCTCATAAACGCGGGAAAATGACAGTTCAATATAGCTCACCTAATTAAGCCGGCTCCGGGAGCACACACAACGGCCTATGCACGCGTCGGCCTAGTTCTCCTCACATCAACCGCAGCGC